>OCTA010000099.1_pt1 | contig 80483 bp, 58 predicted proteins | sample 1538991 | NCBI WGS metagenome assembly OCTA01 (sample SAMEA3539302, study PRJEB22396) | soil metagenome | biome: tundra; feature: field; material: soil | place: USA | collected 2010-05 | depth 0.15 m
CGGCTGACACGCCAGCGCCGTGCGGCGCCGCTACCCCTGAGGACCCGAACCGCGCAACACCCCCCGGCGTCAGCCTGCCCGCAAACCACGCCACGATCCCGAACACGTACCAGCGAACCGTCCAGACGCTCAACACCACCCGCCAGCACCCCGCTCCGACGCGGCCGGCGCTCCCCCAACACCCATCGCGACCCGCTCAGATCCTTACTGCAAGCGCCGCGATCCAGGCGCTACTGCAAGATCGAGGTCAGAGAGTGGTCGCTCGAGCGGGTTCGACGAGACGGCATGGTGTCGGTGCGAGCGGGCGCGGCGTGACCCCTTGAGGGCGTTCAGGGCGGCGTGCCCGCTTCGCCGCTGAAGCGGCCATCAGGCCGCTCGGCCCTCAGACTGCTGGTGTCGGACAAAGGCAGCCACGCGAGCGCCGGCGCCTATGCGCACCCCACGGGCAATCACGATCGTCCGGCACGGCGCCAGCGCGTGCCATACCGGCGCGACCGCGGTGTCGCCAATCTGACTCAAGGCGCCTACAGTCGGTCAGGTGAAGACGCTCGACACGGCGTACCGGGTCACCGACCTGGCTGTCTCGCTCGACTTCTATTCCGCGCTCGGCGACCAGGAGGTCGGACGCATCAGCCTGAGCGACGGGGCGACACTGACGGTGCTCACGGCAACCCCCAGGTTGACCTATGAGCGGTCGTCTCGTGATCCCTGTGCGCGCCAGCCTGCTGTTCTGTCACTGGACGGCGCTCTGAGCGAGATGGTCGCTGTCGTCCAGCTCGGACGCCTCAAGTTGATCGTCAGCGCGCCCGCTTTACACACGCACGGCGGCTCTAGTGACTGAGGCGGTTTGAACGGTTTGATGCCGAGGAGTGTGGTAGCCGCAACCGGATGCGCGTGCGGGCAGCCGTTGCATGTGTGGACCGAGTGGCCCATTTCGACATGCGTAGAGAGGCATCTTGCACAAGTCGCTGCAGGATTTGGCGTAGCCTCGGCTCCGGAACCTATGCAACCTTGGCGCCACGAAGGGCAAAGCCGACGGGTCGCGGTTAGGTCTGTCATTGTCACCTTCAGTTGCGCTCCGAGCTCGAGCAGGCGTAGCGGCTCAAAGCGCAAACGATTAGGTGGAAAATTGATTGGTGTAAGAGCTGCCGACAGTTGCTCTGGGGGAGGCTGCCGGGGTCTCGGATTTTTGATTCGGGTTGGACCCAGGCAGGTCGGCTGAAACGTGAATACGAACTCGGGTAACGAGATCAACGTCGAGCTTCTCGGTCCGAGGACGTCCGCAAACGCCGAGGAGGCGTTTGATTTCGTCGGTAGCGTCCTGGAGGCCTCGACCGAGTACTCCCTGGTCGCGACCGATCTCGACGGCGTGATCTTGCTCTGGAACGAGGGCGCCCGCCGGCTGTATGGCTACGAGCCCGCCGAGGTCATCGGCCAGCCCAAGTCGCTATTGCACACCGAGGAGGATGTGTTGCGCGGCTTGCCGCAGGCGATGATGGATCAGGCGCTGGAGCAGGGGAAGTGGGAGGGGCGGGTCGAGCGTCGACGCAAGGACGCCAGCAACTTCATCGCTCGAGTGATCCTGACTCCGCGGCGCGACTGCGACGGCAAGCCGGTTGGGTTCCTGTTGATGTCGATCGACTTCACGGATGAGGTCAGGGTGAGCGCGGAGCTGCAGCGATCGCAGGCGTACACCCGGGCGGTGCTCGAGTCCGCTCCCGATGCGATGGTGATCGTGAACAACGAGGGCGAGATCCAGCTTGCGAATGCCGAGACGGAGAAGCTCTTCGGCTACGGCCGCGAGGAGCTGGTTGGCAGCCAGGTCGAGATGCTGATTCCCGATCGGTACCGGGGTTGGTCGAGCTCGATCGCTCCTTTCGGACATGCGGGGGTTAACTACGGTCTCACCACGCGTTCGCGGCGTCGATACCTGCAAATGGCTCGTTTCCGGTTTTCCCGTTGCCTCTCCGCGAGTCGACTCCATGAGCGCTGCGGTTCTGTGACTCGCTGGCAGTAGCTGTCAATGCCTGACTCGCAGCATCTGGGACCGCCAGTGAACGACAGCCGCCGTTGGCTTTCCGCTGCGACAACGTCGGGCTCACGGCCGAGCGATGCCGCGGTCCTCACGTGCGTGATCGGTTACCTCCAGTTCGCAGGAGCCTGCCTGGCTGTCATGTGGCTCGTCGTGCCCCCGGTTGGCGATGTCAACAGGCCGGCGCTGATCGTGGTCGCGTTGAGCGGAGCTGTGTTCGCGGTGGCGCTGTTACGTGCAGCGGTTCGCGTTCGTTCGTCGTGGTTGGCGCCGATTGCGCTGTTCAGCACGGCGTTGCTTGGCGCCTACACGTCGTTTGCCGGGGAAGCGGCGACTCCCTTTAGTCTGCTGTACCTGGCGGCTGCCGGAGCCGCGATCTGGTGCTTCGCCAGCCGCCAGGCGATTGTGCAGGTCGGGTGGATCGCGATCGCGTTTGGGCTGGGAATCTGGATTTATCGCCGCCCTGGCGACCTGCCTTGGCCGCAGCTTTCGAGTGACGATCTCAAGAGCCTGCTTTTTTGGGATGGGGCGCTCGGCGCGGTGGCGTTGCTGATCAAGATGTTCAAGCGCACCATCGTTGATCGGGATCAGCGGCTGGCGGCGGTCGTCGATTCCTCGCAGGACGCGATCATCGGCAAGGATCTCGATGGGGTGATCACTCTTTGGAATCGCGGAGCCGAGCGGTTGTACGGGCACGCGGCGTCGGAAGCGATTGGCCAGCCGGTCGGTCTGCTGTTCCCGCCCTCGCGTGTTGGTGAGGACCGAGAGCTATTGCACCGGGTGCTGGCGGGTGAGCGGATCGAGCGCTATCGGACCGAGCGGGTCTGCAAGGACGGCTCGCTTGTCAATGTGTCTGTGTCGGTCTCACCGATCTCCGACACGGACGGCGCTGTGGTTGGCGCGTCGAGCATCGCCCGCGACGTCACGTCCGTGATGCGCACGGAGCGAGAGATCGCGTTGCAGGCAGAGCTGCTGGATGAGGTTGACGCGGCCGTGACAGCTACCGACACGGCGTTTGTCGTCCAGTATTGGAACCAGGGCGCGGAGCAGCTTTACGGCTACAGCGCTGAGGACGCGATCGGGCGACCGGTGATCGACTTGATCGTGCCGGATCAGAGCCGCGCGACGGTGACGGAGCTTGGCGGTAATGCACTGGCCGGCCGACCGGCCGAAGCCGAGCTCGATGTGCACGACAAGGAAGGACGCGTCTTCCCGGTCTACCTCCGACTTCGCGCCGCTCAGCTCGACAGCGCTGATGCTGGAGTGACGAGCATCATCGGCGTATCGGTTGACATCAGCGCCCGCCGCCTGGCCGATGCGGCGATCCGGCGTCACGCCGCGCAGCAGGAGGAGATTGCCAACCTCGGCCGGCTCGCGTTGCAGGGCGACTCGTTGGCAGAGTTGTTCGACTACGCGGTCCGGATCGCGTCGGGGATCCTGGCGGCTGAGTGCGCTCGGGTGGTTGAGCGTCTCCCGGACACTTCGGGGTTCTTTGTAAGGGCGGGGGTTGGGTGGCTCGACGGCCGCAAGGGCGAGCACGTCGCGGGCGAGCCCCCGTCGATTTCAGGCTTTGCGGTTGCGGCGCGCGAGCCGGTTGTCGTGCAGGACTGGGATCAGGAGCGGCGGTTTGAGCGTTCAAGCCGACTGCTGGCCCGTGGCGTGCGCAGCAGCGTCGCGGTTCCGATCGGCGACCCGAGCTCTCCGTTCGGCGTGCTCGAAGTCCACTACACCCAACCCCAGGCGGTGCCGGCGGACTGCGGCCCGTTCCTCGCAGCGCTCGCGAACGTTCTCGCCGAGGCGATCCAGCGCCAGGACGCACGCGAGACGATTCGTGTCCAGGCACTGCATGACGGACTGACCGGGCTGCCCAACCGGACGCTGTTTCATGACCGTGTCACGCATGCGCTGGCTCGGAATGATCAACGCCGCAAGCGCCTGGCTGTGTTCTTGATCGACATAGACCACTTCAAGCTCGTCAACGACAGCGTCGGCCACGATGCAGGCGATGAGCTCCTGCGCCTGCTCGCGCCTCGGTTTGCTAACGCGATTCGCGAAGGCGACACGCTCGCGCGCCTCGGCGGCGACCAGTTCGCGGTGCTGTGCGAGGAGCTTCCCTCCGAGCTAGCCGCCGTCGGCATCGCAAGGCAGCTGATCGGCTCCCTCGAGCAACCAGTCGTGGCACGCGGCGAGCAGCGCGTGCTGAGCGCAAGCGTCGGGATCGCGCTCAGCTCCGGCCAGTCGACAGCCACAGAGCTGCTTCGCGACGCCGACGCGGCCATGTATCACGCCAAGAAGGCCGGCGGTCGTCGGTTCGAGCTGTTCGACCAGGACATGCGCGACCGTGTGCTTGGCCGCGTTCGGACCGAGTCGGCGCTTCGCGCCGCGCTCGACAACGAGCAGGAGATCTACGTCCACTACCAACCGCTGGTGTCCCTGAAGACCGGCCGGATCGTCGGCGCCGAAGCGCTCGCTCGCTGGCGGCACCCCGACTGGGGGCCGGTATCGCCGATCGAGTTCATACCGGTCGCCGAGGACAGCGGACTGATCCACGAACTCGGCGAAAAAGTCATCCGCCGCGCAGTGCGCGAATCCGCCGCCTGGCAACACGTTCCGGACTTCGCCGGGATTGCGGTCAACGTCTCAACGCGGCAACTCGTCGAGTCCGACGAGGTCCCAACACTGCTAAGCGACGCGATCGTCGCGGCGGGCATCGAACCGGGCTTCATGACGGTCGAGGTCACCGAGAGCGTGCTGATCGAACAGCTCGAGGCCGCGCACGCTGCCCTCAACTCACTCAGGGATCTCGGCGTGCACCTAGCGCTCGACGATTTCGGAACCGGGTACAGCTCGCTGAGCTACCTGCGCGACCTACCGCTCGACGTCGTCAAGATCGACCGATCGCTGATCAAAGGCATTATCGACACCCCGCGCGCCGCCGACATCCCCGCAGCGATCGTCCACATGACTCACGCGCTCGATCTGAAGGTGGTCGCCGAGGGCGTCGAAACCATCGAACAAGCCGCACGACTGCAACGACTCAACTGCGATATCGCCCAGGGCTACTACTTCGCAAAGCCGATGGCGCCCGAACAGCTCACCGAGCTGCTCCACAACCAGCCACAGTGGCTACCCCCCACAGCGAAACAGTCAAGAAGCGCGCAACCAAAAACAACAGTCCGCTCGCAAAACATGGCGCGCGGCACTCGACCGCCGAAATCCGAGCCCCTGCCCACCGCGCGTCTAGACAATCGAACAGCCAACTAGGAGATCCCAGTCATGGCCAACTACGCACACGACGTCCTTGTCGAGCCCGAGTGGCTCGAACAGCATCTGGACGATGACTCGATCCGGATCGTAGAGGTCGACGAGAACCCGGCGCTCTACCGAGAGGCGCACATCCCCGGCGCGATCGGCTTCGACTGGCGCGAAGATCTCCAAGACCAAGTCAGGCGCGACTTCCTCGGGCCTTGGGACTTCGGCAAACTATTCGGCGGCCGTGGCATCTCGAACGACCATCTGGTGATCGTCTACGGCGATCGCAACAACTGGTTTGCGGCGTACACGTACTGGTATCTGAAGTACTACGGCCACGACAACGTCAAGCTCCTCAACGGCCCGCGAGAACGATGGATCTCCGACGGCCGTCCGACCACCAGCGAGCTTCCCGGCCACGCTGCGTCGACCTTCGCGGCGAAGCCCGGCGACGACTCGATCCGCGCCATGCGAGACGAGGTTCAGGCCGCGCTCGAACAATCCAAGCAGCTCGTCGACGTTCGCTCGCCGCAAGAGTTCTCCGGCGAGTTGGTCGCGATGCCCGGATATGAGAACGAAGGCGCGCTGCGGTCCGGCCACATCCCCGGCGCCAAATCGATCCCGTGGGCGCAGGCGGTCAACGAGGACGGAACGTTCAAGCCAGCCGACGAGCTGCGCGAGTTGTACGGCAGCAAGGGCGTCCTCTCCGGCGAGCCGATCATCGCGTACTGCCGGATCGGCGAGCGCTCGGCCCACACCTGGTTCGTCCTGCACGAGCTGCTCGGCGAGCAAGACGTCAAGAACTACGACGGATCATGGACCGAGTGGGGAAACCTCGTGAACGTCCCGATCGAGAAGGACTAAGTCCACCAACCACATCGACTGATCCGGCGCGAATCACGCGCCATGCTCGCCCCGCAAAGACCCGCTTCCGACCCGGCGGGGACCTCCTCAGCGATCCCGCGACAAACCCCCAATGCGCGGAAAGCTCGCATCGGCCGGCGAATGCTTTCGTCCTCTCAACCGCCTCGGAGCTCAGGATCGAGTTGGCGACTGAGCTCTCGGCGTGATCACGAGATGCGAGCCGTCCGAACTCGGAGGCAGGCGCGAGCCGGGCTACGTGGAGAGTTCTAGGAATGCCGGTGCGTGAACCGAGTGGTCACACCGGGCTAGCGCTGCAGCCGCTCGTGCATCCAGTCCGGCAGACTCGTCGGCCACATATCTTGGGATCGAGGGATCCGTCCTTTCCGCTCCAGCGCGAAGTTCCGGCGCGATGAGAAGTGCGGAGATGAGATCGGCCGAACCGCCAACACATGCCCACGCGTCATCCCAGAGGCTCGACAGGAGCCAGCTGTGATCTGCCGGGAACATCAGCTCGGGCAGCGCGGTGAACCACCGACCCTCGTCACTGCGCCAGGTCCGGGCCTCATGCGGGCCGGCCTGTACCAGGACGTAGTTCCAGCCGAGGTACGCGCGCGCTCGCGGAGCATCAATTGAGGACAACGTCGCTGGCACCGGTGTCGAGGAACCCAAGCCACGAGGGCTGGGGCTTCGTGTGCGCGGAGAGCACGCGCAGCAGCGCGTCGTCAAAGCGGTCCTCGGCGGGGCGGTGGCTGTCACGGTCCAGCTCAAGGCTTGGGGAAGACCAGGGTCGTGTATGCCGCGAAGATTGGCGGGATGGCGGCGGTGATTGACATTCCGCCTTTGACACCGTCGTCGATCCAGGCGACCTCGTTCTCGGCGCCGATGCGCCAGGCTTGGCCATCCTTGAGCCTCGTCTGCGGGTGGCGTTGGGGTGACTCGGGCACAAGATGAGCCTAGACCGCAGGCCGCGGTTCGGGACCCGACCGACGGGCGCATCTGGCCTCACTTCGACGTGAAGGGTGCGAAGCGAGACCATGCTGAGCCCCGACGGCACGATCGCTTTCATTTGCGTCTCCTTCTCAGACCTCACGATCGCGTTGGCGACCAGGGGATCGCGGCGCTCAGCGCGGGGCGCACGATCGCACTGGCCAAGAGGAGGCGTCCGGATCGAGGCCTGCGACGACGCCGCGATGGCCGAGAACGAGCGCCGCGCAAATGCAGACTGCCGCTGTCACGAACAAGCAGAACTCTCGCCTGCTCCGAGCCGGGCGGGTCTCGCTTCTGCTCTCACTCCCAGGCGGTCACGCAGCGGGAGCCGCCCACGCCGCCAGATCGTCGGTGAGCGCCCGCCGCCGCGCGTGACCGCTATCGGACAACAGGGGCCACGAAAGGGCGCCTTCGCGTACCCGCGCGAGCTCGAATGCAGGGCTAGTCTCGCGGATCGGTCGCGTCTCGGATCTCACCAAACTCAGGGCCCAGCCGACTACGTTTCGGACCGGCTGGGAGATCGACTGGGGCGGGCCCGGCTCGGACCCCGGGCTTACGACCGGAACGTCGCCAACTCGATCGTGCTCTAAGGCGGTCGAGAGCACGAAAGCGATCGTGGATGGACGCGAGTTTGTTGCGCTGAGCCGGGCTCGCATGTTCGCCGGCGACGTGCCCGTCGGGGCGCAAGAGCATGCCTGCAGGGCCAGGACTTCTCCATCACACTTGAAGCGGTCGCGCCGAGCCGCGGCTGCCTTGATGGACCTGCACTACCGCCGGGTCGCGCTGTCGGGGTGATGCCCGTAGGCGAATCCGAGAGCACGAATGCCATGGACGGCTAGGCTCGCGATGGTCGCTCGCGGGCATAGAAAGCGCGCGGACAGCCAGCTGCGTCAGCGTCCTGTCGATAGCTGCAGCTCCCCTGGGCGCCAGCGCCCCGCGGTGGCGAAGCGGCGTCACGGGTTCTACGCTCTGCCTGTGACCGACGAGCGTGCTGAGGGAGTGGCCATGCCGGGCAACGGGGACGGGTCAGCTATGGCGGGGAACGCACCGGCCCCGGTGGCGCCCATGGGCGCTCCAGAAGGGCAGCCACCAGTGGGGGCGGAGCCCGAGCCGCCGGTCTTCGGCCGGCTCGAAGCTGTGCAGCTGCGGAAGTACTGGCGGGATGAGGCGCGGGACTTCACGCCGTGGTTGGCGCGGGAGGAAAACCTGACCCTGCTTGGCGAGGCAATCGGCATGAACCTGGAGCGGGTCGCCGTCGAGCAGTACATCGGCCCGTTTCGCGCCGACATCATTGCCCGGGAGGAGGATGTCGAGGTCATCATCGAGAACCAGCTCGACGCCACCGACCACAAGCATCTCGGACAGCTCATGGTCTACGCCGCCAACCGGGGCTCCGGCGTCATCGTCTGGATTACTCGCCAGGTGACCGACGAGTACCGCAAGGTCATCGACTGGCTGAACGACAAGACCGACGTAAGCTTCTTCGCCCTCGAGGTCGAGCTCTGGCGCATCGGGAACTCCCCGGTCGCGCCGAAATTCAACGTAGTCTGCGAGCCAAACGAGTTCGCCCGTACCGTGCGCTCGACCGGGAGCGGGGAGGTCAGCGAGACGGCGCAGCTGCAGCTGGAGTTCTGGACCGGACTCGTGGAGTTGATGAGCGAGCTCGACTCCTCGTTCAACCCACCCAAGATTGGCGCGCACCACTGGTGCGACCTGCGCATCGGCACGAGCCGCGGGCACGTCGGCCTCACCGCCCTGCGCAGCGGGCGCCTCAGCTGCGAGCTTTACATAGGCCACTCTCAGTCGTCGCTCATCTTCGAGCAGCTCGAAGCGCAACGTGCGCCCATCGAGGCCGAACTTGGCCTGGAGGGGCAGCTGGACTGGCAGCCGCTGCCGGAGAAGAAGAGCTGCCGCATCGCGCTCTACAAGGAGACCGGCAGCCTCGACGACCGCGACCAGTGGCCCGCCTCATACACGTGGATGCTCGACTGGGCAGAGAAGTTCAAAGCCGCGTTCGCACAACGGATCAAGGACATCGTCCTCCCAGAGCCGGTCAGCGTCGAGGTCGAAACCCCAGCGGCCGAGCTCAGAGCGACAGCAACGCCGCCCACGGTCTCGGCCGGCTAGCCCGGGCTGGTGCCCTCGACCGTCGCCAAGTTGTTCAGCGCCACGCGCCTGCAGCCTGAGGGGGTCGTTCGGTGGGGACAGCAAATTCCAGAGCCGGATGCAGGCGTCTACGCGGTCGCGTTGGTCAAGGACGTGAGCACTGTCGCGGCTGCGCTCGAGCATTGCCCGCTGTCCGCCGAGGCTCTCGACGAGCTCTTGCGGGTCCGACCCGAGCTCCGTGTCGACAAGGTGCGCCCGACCCGCGATGAGCTCGCCGCCCGTCTCACGCGGATGTGGCCGTCGGACGAGGTCATCATCTATGTCGGCCTGGCCGGGACGTCCTTACACGACCGTGTTGGCAACTACTACTCGACGCCGCTGGGCGCCCGGCGACCACACGCCGGCGGCTGGCCGCTGAAAACCCTCGAGCCGCTCAACCACCTCTACGTGCACTACGCGCGTTGCGCCGACCCCGACGACGCCGAGAAGCGGATGCTCGAGGCGTTTATTGACAACGTGACGCCTGCTGTACGAGCCGCGCTCGTCGACCCGGAGCTTCCGCTTCCTTTCGCCAACCTCGAACTCGACAGGAGGCATCGCAAGCGACACGGCATCACCGGCGCGCGCGAGCCCCGAAAGAAAAGATCTCCACGAAAGAAGCCGAGCCGGCTGCGGCAACTCTGGCGCCGGCCTCATCGGCGGGGACACCCCAGCGCGTCGGCGTAACGCACGCCGAACCGCTACGCAGCCAGCCCGTGCGCGCGGGCGATCTCGCCGCCGGTCGCATCCGGTTCCCCGCGTCCGCGAAGTCGGCATTTCCGTCGGTGTCCGGCGACGTCGATGTCGTGCTGCGAGGCGTTCCTTTGACAGCGAGATGGAACCCGCGCCTCGGTCCCCACCGCGAGCGATCGGGAACGCTGGCCGTCGCGCGGCGCGTGCTCGCCAGACACGTCTCACTGGACGAGGTGCTAACCGTGAGCAAGACCGCCGGTCGTGGGGTGGTGATCACGTAGCTCGATGCTCCCTCGCTCGGATCTAGCTCTGAGTAAGTTGCGGCGGCGCTGGTGCGTGGACCACGGAGGGCGATCACGAGCCTCGGAGGTCGCTCACATCCTCGTTATCGCGTTCGGGGCAAATTCGATCGCGCGTTGCATCCTGCGACACCGGACCGCGGCCATCGCGTCGTCGCCAAAGCGGTCGTGAGGGGGAGCTGCGCCCGGTGCGCGGAGCCGTCGCAAAGCAGACGTCGGACGGCGAGGGAAGCGCGCAACGCCGTTCGATCAAAGGAAGCGTTGCGGCTAAGTGCCGAGGGACCGGCGCGGAGGATGCCCATGACGACCCCGCGGTAGTACCGCTTAGTCTCCTCGGATAGCGCCTCCCAGCCGCCAGCTGATCGACCTGATCGGTGTGCGTCTAGGCCTACGTCACGGATCTGCGGTCGTCGGCTAATACGCCCGGCGGTGAGTCGCTAGCTCTTCGCCGAGGACTTCTTCGGCGACGGGAGTCGGTACGCGGCTTGGCTCTGCGCCCGATCGGGAATCCGTTCCAGCTCTCCTCCCTTGATCATTCGCTGGAAAATCCGCTTGACCTCATTCTCGGAGCCGATCCCCGTAAGCGTCCGGACCTGAGCGTTCGCTACCTCGTCGTTGTTTTGGAGGTACTCGATGATCATCTCCTCGGGCGATGCAAGCTGATCGTGTCCGATCGTCACTCGGACCGCGGTCGGTGATGCGGCGATGATCGGCGGCCTGAGCTTGTGGCTTTTCATCGCGTCGAACGCCGTCCTGAGGCCCTCGCCCACGTCCTTGTTCGGTGGATCCGGGAACTTGTTGATCCAGCGAACGATGTTCCCGTTCCGCGAGAAACGTGTAGTGAGCACATTGCCCTCGTTGACATGGGCCGGGAACGGTCCAGGGCTATCGATCTCAATCCGGTTGTCGAAGACGCGGACGTGAATGTCGTCTGCAACGCTGTAGTCCCGATGGATCACAGCGTTCGTGATGATCTCGTGGAGGGTGACCCTTGGGTAGCGGGCCGGTACCAAGCCGCTCGGGGTCATCACGCTGATCGCCTCGACCAGGCCCACTGTCTTCTCGACGGCCTGCTGGATCACCTCGTAGACGTTGCCTTCGATTGTCTCCGGCTGGCCCATCAGATTCTTTCGGGACCCCTCGGGATCACTCGTCGCGTAGCGATACAGCTTCACGGTCGACTGTTTGGGAAGCGCGGCCTGCGGCTCGTCGCTGAAGAGCAGCACCGACGCGACCGTGGGCTTGTCGTCTCGAATCAGCAGCTGCTTTCGGAGCCATGCCTCAGGCTCTCCGGTCGGAACGACCTCGATCATGAAGCCGATGATCCCCTCGGAATTGGTTACCGACTCCAGTGGAACATCGAGAGGATGGGTCTCGAAGCTGCGAACCCCTTTGCCGTACTCCAGTCGCTTTATCGCCTCGGAGTCCGTCAGGGGGATGTTTTGCGCCGACAGCCGCTCGTAGATAACGCCATTCGACGCCTTCCGAACGTCCGGGGTCCGTTGAACGGACGCCTTCAGCACTAAGCTCGAATCGGAGTCACCAGCCTGCCGAAGGAACTGCAGCTCGAAGAACTCGTCAAGCCCGATCGTCTCTGCAAATACTTGGATGTGGCTGTTGGCTGCTTCGGGATCCTCGAATCCGCGCCACGTGCGTGCCCGTTGCGCCTTGTCCTCGTCGATCCCGATGTAGAGATCCCCGCCCTCGGCGTTGGCGAATGCCGAGAGCGTCCTGGTGAGCTTTGAGGGGCTGATCTCTCTCGCCTTGAGGTCGCCGAAGTGTCCTTCCTCAAAGGCCAAGATCCGCGTCACCTCTGCGGCGTCGATTTCGACCATTTCGACGGCGATGGTGTCGAGCCTAGCCGGTCAGCCGCGAGACTGTGCGGCTGCGCAGCGCAAAGCTTCTGCAAGACCACGAGTAGATGTCTCGTCTACCGCAGCCGTCACATTCGCCAACGCCTGAAGGCGAGAGCGCGCTTCTCGAGCGCCGGGCTCTGGACCCGCCCAGGCTCGAGCGGCTCGCTGCGGCTGTCGGCGCGATCGCTTTCATCCGCGCGCCGCCTCTCGTCGCACGATCGCTTCGGCGACCTTCCAATCGCGCCGGTCAGCCCCGATCTGCGTCGCAGCGGACGATCGCCTTCGCCCACGAGGAGGCGTCCGGTCCGAACCCGACAACACGACCGCAGCGCACGAGGTTCGGAAGCCACGATCTGATCTGACCTCGACGGACTCCTGCTCCCCGATGAAGACGGGTTGCTCGTCCGGGTTCGGAGCTGACTCGGGGACACCCAGAAACGCTGAGTAGACGGCATTGAGGTGAGCTCACGACCCGTACGGCGGTTCCGAGCGCACGCTCCGGGACAGCCACGGGTCAGTTCGCTTCAGGTTGCCGACACTGGACCAGTCCGAAGAATTCGTCGGCGCGGGCGAGGCTGCCGCTCTTGGGCCCGGTACCTGGGCTGTGAAGGAGGGCCCGTGGGTTCGTTGGCCCTCAGATTTTCAGCCACGTTCCTTGGAGGTATCACGTGCCCTTGTTTGACCGGATCGTCCGTCTAATGCGGGTCCCCGCCGCTGCGGCGGTGGTCGCGGTGTCGGTTGCGCTCGCTGCGCAGCATGTCGGAGCTGGGGCGTACATCGTCGCGAAGGCAGCCGGCATCCCAACCAACGCGAACGGCATCGGTGGGTTCATCAACGGCGCCAAGGCGCTGGTCACGCCAGCGCTGGTGATGGTCGCGGCGATCGCGCCTCTGGCGCTGATCGCCGGCGGGCTGGTGCTGCTGTTCGGCGGCCGGCGTGGGATGCAGATCATCGGTACCTCGCTCGGCGTGCTGCTGCTGTTGGGCAGCGTCACCGCCCTCGTCGCCTGACGCCAGCGGATGCGAGGATCGCGTTCCATCGCTTGCCCCGACACCCCCGCGGTCGTCGGCCAGCGTGGGAGTCGGCTGGGCGCGGCCGTGCGCGATCACCGCCCGCTGCTGGCGGTTGGTGCGGTCGTGCTCGTCGCCGTGACGCTGGTCTCCGCCGCCACCCCGCCGGAGGCGCACGCGACCAGCATCCTCGGCATCGACATCAATCCGCTGAACTGGCCGGGCAAGATATTCGGCGGTATCGGCGGCGACATCGCGAAGCTCGCGGTCGGGGCGTTCGACGCGATCATCAAGGCGCTGTTCGCGCCGATCGCGAAGTTCATCACCACCGAGCTGATCGGATGGCTGGTCGCGGTACCGAACTTCACCCAGGGGAACGTCTCGCAGCTGGAGCGGACCGTGGTCGCGATGGGCGGCGGGTTGCTCGGCGCGGTTGCGACGATCTCGGTGGTGCGCTACTGGGTCGCCGGGTTCGCCGGCGGGGGCGATTCGGGGTTCGCGGCGTTGGAGGGGCTGACGCGCACGGTCGGCGCGGCGCTGTTCCTGGCGATGTGGCCGTGGCTGTTTGACACCGCAGTTCGGCTGACGAACCTGTTCACGTCCTCGCTGATGGGATCGGGCAGCGTCGTCAACGACGCGGCCCGGCTGCTCGCGGCCGGTCTGAGTACAGGTGTCGCTCTGAACTTCACTCCGATCGGGCTGTTTCTGAACATCGCGATCGCGGTCGCGGCGAGCCTGCTGTTCTTGGGGCTGCTGCTGCTGAAGATCGTGGTTAGCGTGACCACGGTCCTGATCTTCATCGGCATGCCGCTGGCCGCCGTCCTGTGGCCGGTCACGCCGTGGGTCGCGCGGCTTGCGATGCGCGCGTTCGCGACCTGCCTTGCGGTACCGGTGCTGTGGGCCCTGTGCTTCGCGGGGTCCGCCGCGGTCAGCCTCAACGCGTTGAGCTTCAACAGCCGAGGATTCATGAACACGCTCCTGCAGCCGCTGGTGGCGATCGTGCTGCTGTGGGTGATGCTGAAGCTGCCGATCACGCTTGCAAGGGTCGCGATGCTCGGCGGGACGGCGCTTGGCGGCGGCTTCGTCTCGCGCGCGGCGAGCTATGCGGCCGGCTCACAGATGCGCGACACAGCGCGGCAGCACATGCCGAGCTGGGCGGGCGGCCACAGTGCCCGGGCCGACACCCCGTCCTCGCAGCGCGAGAGCCGAACCGCTGATCGCTTGCGCAGCGCGGCGAGTATCGCCGGAGCGGTCGCGAGCGGCGGAGCGGGCGCAGTCGCCGGCGTAGCGAGCGTCGGGGCAGCCAGCGGCGGCGGTGCGGGGTCCGGGGCCGCGAGCGCGGCCAACGGGCGCGCCTACACGCCTCCGCCGACCGCGCAGGCCCACACTTCCGGTCAGGGGCTGCAGAGCGGACTGCAGACGCCGAGCTTCGCTGGACGCGAGCAGGACTTCGCCAACGAGAAGTTCGAGGCGCAGTTTCGCGAGCGGACCAGCCCGGTATCTGCCGAGCAGGCGAAAGCTGCGTTGCAGAGCGTGCCCGAGAGCACCCAGCGCGGTATCGCCGAGCTCGTCTCAGAGCACGGCGACGGCGCGCGGGAGCATCTCGCCTACCAGGCGATGGGCGAGTGGTCACCGCAGGAGCGCGACGCGCTGCGCACGCTCGCCGGAGCCAGCGACGACGTGCGCTCGCAGGCGATCAACGACGTGCTCGGCGACACCGGCATCGCCAGCACGCCCGACCCCCCGTCAGACGGCGCGGTTGCTTCGGGTGGCGGCCCCGTCGGCCAGTCAGCTGCGGGCGGCGGCGGCACGGACCGGGACGACGTCGTTCCGCCGGCTCGGTCAACCCAAGACCAGCAGCCCGGGCCGACAGTGAGCTCCAGCCCGAGCGACGGTCGCGACAACGGCAGCGGCGGCCCGCCTGCGCGCGAGCCGCGCGGTCCTGAGCCCGACTCGCCGTTCCCGGACGGATCAGGAGCTCTGGGATCGTGAACGCAGCTCCCGCCCATCTCGAGTCCAAGCTGCGCTTCTGGGACTTCACCGTCGGTCAGCTCGCAGCCGCGTTCGCCGGAATTCTGCTCGGCGTCGTGTGGGCGAAGTTCATCAGCCCGTGGCATGGCATGTGGGGCGCGATGACCGGCGCGTACATCGCCGCGCTGCCGGTGATCCCGGTGTTCGTCGCCAGCCAGACCGAGTTCGATCTCGGCGCGTTGGTCCTCGGCGCGGTGAGGTGGCGGCGCCTGGACGGTCGCTACGTCCCCGGCGGTGGCGTGGACCGGGGCGGGTACGCGATCACCGCCGAGCACTTGGACGTCGACGGGGCCGGCAACCCGCACGCGCTGGACCTCGACCTCGAGGCGCTGTGGGACCGCGTGCCATGAGGACCCCGATCAAGGAGAGCGTATGAGCCCCAGACGCACACTCGCGGGCAACGACCCGCTGCCCGAGGCCGGCGAGTTGCTGGCGGTCGAGTACCTCGACCGCACCGGGCTGATCGTCACCAGCGAGGGAGCATTCGTGCGGATCTTCAGGGTGACGCCACCGAACCCACTGCTGATGTCTGGCGAGGAGCGCTCAAAGACGGCCGCGACCTTCCAGCGCCTCGTCTCCCAGCTCAAGGCCGGCGAGGCACTTCAGATCTACATCGATGCCCGGCCCGTGAACCTCGCGGAGCTGTTGGCCAGCTGCCGTCGGGAGGTGCAGGCCAGCGCCGGGCCGGCGCCGAGCGCTGAGCACCCACCGCGCGATCGGACAGCGCTGGCCCAGTGGCGGCTGTACGCGGCGCTCGAAGAGTCGCTGAAGCTGCACGCCGACGAGCAGGCCGCCGTCCAGGTCTCAGCGTACGTCGTGGTCCCGTTCGTCCCGCGGGATTCGGCTGCACGCGCCGCCCTGGCGTGGGTGAAGCGCAGCAAGCTGCCCACAGCGCCGCTCGAGCGCCCATTGCAGGCGCACCGCCGGACGGTCCGCGCCCAGCTCGCGCACGTCGACACGCTGCGTGCCGAGCTCGAGGCTGAGGGCATGGCAACCGAGCTGCTCGACGGAGACCAGGTGCTGCACCTGCTGTGGGCCCGGTTCAACCCCACCAAGGCGGACAACGGCCGGCGAGCACCGAGCTCGACGGTCGAGGTGCTCGGAGAGCTCGACGCGCCAAGCGAGCGCGACACCGCCCGTCAGGCGGCGCTGCGCCTGCGGGAGCAGATCGCCCAGTCAAGCCTCGACTTCCGCGCCTCCCACCAGCAGGTGACGGTCGACCGCGACGTCGAGCAGACGATCCTGGTGCACAACACGGCGGGGCGCACGTCGATGGGCTGGCTGCACGGCGCGATGCTGACCCGCCAGCCGTTCACGATCAGCGTGTTCATCCACGCGCTCGAGCGTCGCCGCGAGCGCCAGAAGCTGAAGCTCGCCTACCGTCGGCTGTTCACGATCAACCGCGGCGCCGAGCAGCGCGGCCGGGTACCGGACTTCGATCGCTACGTGCAGGAGCGCGAGTACCAGGAGCTGCTCGGCGAGATGGCCACCGGCGAGCAGGCCAACCTGTTCCAGGTCGCGATCTACCAGACGCTCCGCGCGCGCGGGCCGGAGCCGAACCTCGCCGCCCTGTCCGAGTCGGTCGACTTCTGCGCCGAGTCGATCGAGTCCAGCGGGGATTGCAAGGTCAACCGCGGCGAGTTCCGCCAGCACGAGCTGTGGCCCTCCAGCCTCCCGCTCGGACGCGACGTGATGCACCGCGTCCGCAAGTACCCGACCGCCAACGCCGGCGACATGCTGCCCCTCGTCGGGACGAAGTGCGGGTCGCCGACCGGGATCCCGTTCGCGTTCGCCGACCCGGGCCGCACGGTCGAGCTGCTGAACCCCTACGACGAGGAGCATTCCAACTACACGCTCGTGATCGCGGGACGCTCGGGCTCGGGGAAGGCGCTCGACGTCGAGACCCCACTCCCAACACCGAGTGGTTGGACGACGATCGGCCACCTCGGGCTCGGCGACCAGCTCTATGACGACGAGGGCCAGACATGCAAGGTTACGGGCGTCTTCGACCAGCCCCGGGGGCGCCCGTGCTTCGAGGTCGTCTTTTCGGATGGAAGCACCATCGTCGCCGACGCCGAGCATCGATGGTTGACCCACGACTACAAAGCACGGAGAGCCGCGCGTTACCGCGCCACCACAACGAACCGACCCCTCGACGCGCTGGGCGGCACCTCGCGCTTTCGAGGTGTAACCCGACATCGAGACGGTCGCTGGGTAGCTCACGTGCAGACCGGCGGGATCAACCGGCACCTCGGGATCTACGCCGATGAGGAGGCCGCCGCGGCGAGTGCCCGAGAAGGCCGCCGGCGCCTGCTGAACTCGCACTGGCCCGTACCGAGCATCGTCACGACCGATGAGATCCGCCGGTCCCTCCGCGCCGGCAAGACCGTCAACCACGCCATCCCGGTGACCAAGCCACTCGCCGGTCGTCACGCGGAGTTGCCGCTCGCCCCCTACACGCTCGGTGCGTGGCTCGGCGATGGATCGTCAAGCTACGCAGCGATCTACAGCGACGACCCGCAGGTCATTGAGAGGATCGCCGCGGATGGCTATGAGGTGAAGCGCTATGCCGCGCCGTTCGCCTATGGCGTCAGCGCCGCGGTTCCGCGAGTCGCGGATACTCGGCGAGCCTGCGCCCTCTGCGAACGGTCGTTCACACCACGGGTGGCCGGGCAGGGCTTCTGCTCGCAATCGTGCGCAAGTCGCTCCGAGACCTCGCAGCGAAAGCAGTGTCCGCCTGCGTGCGCGCGGTGTGGCGGCGCGCTTGGAGCACAGGCGAGGGTGACCTTCTGCACGCCATGCGTTCGGGCCACCAACCCGAACAGCATCCTGCGCTCACTCGGACTCCTCGGCAACAAGCACATCCCAACCTCGTACTTGCGAGCGTCGGAGACGCAGCGTCGTGCGCTGCTTGCCGGACTCCTCGACACGGACGGATGCGTGACCCGGAACGGCGGTGTCAGTTTCGATTCGACAAACGACCGCCTCGCCAGGGATGTTCGCGAGCTGGCGCTGAGTCTCGGCTATCGGGCGACGCTCACCACGAAGCGCGCCACCTTGAACGGCCGGGACTGCGGCCGCGCCTACCGCGTCTCGTTTACGACGTCCGACGACGTGTTCGGGCTCGAGCGCAAGCGAGAGCTGCTGCGTCAGCGCTCGTCACGCCACAACCCCGAGCGCACGCGCTTTCGCTACATCGTCGACGTCCGGCCGGTCCCGAGTAGGCCCGTGCGCTGCATCACCGTCGACTCGCCGAGCCATCTCTTCCTCGCCGGTGAGGCGATGGTCCCGACCCACAACACGATGACCGCAAATGTGATCCTCTCGCGATGCATGGCAATGGGGGCGCGCGGGTTCGTGATCGACCGCGCCGGCCACTACGAGATCCTGACCCAGCTCGTCGACGGCGCCCAGCAGATCGAGATCGGTGCCGAGCACTCCCCGTATGCGCTGAACCCGTGGGACGTGCCCGATCCGGCGAAGGTCTCGCGGGAGAAGATCGCGTTCCTGCTCGCGCTTCACCAGGTGATGATGGGCGGCCTCGACGGACGGCAGATCGGGATGATCGGCGCCGCGATCCGCGCCGTGTATGCCAAGGCCGCCGCGCTGCCGGGGAGTCAGCCGCGCGAGTCGATGCTTCAGACCGAGCTGCGCGCGCAGGCCGACGAGGCCCAGCGGGCAGACGCGGTCGACGTCGCCGCGACGCTGCGCAACCTGGCCGACCGGCTCAGCGAGTACTGCGGCGAGGGCACCTACGCATACCTGCTCGACCGCGAGACGACGGTGCCGCTCGAAGCCCGGCTCGTGGTGTTCGACACACGTCGCTGTCCCGAGTCGGAGCTGCGGCTCGTGATGTTCTCGATCATGGAGTACGTCACCAGCACCGTTAGGCGCCACTGGGAGGCGCACAAGGCCGCGGCCGGAAAGCCGGGCGCGGCGCTGTTCATGGGCCGGTCGATCATGCTAATCGACGAGGGCTGGCACGTGGTCAGCCGCCCGGAGACCGGCGCGTACGCGAACGACCTCGCGCGGCGCGCCCGCCACCTCGGGCTGACGCTGATCGTCATGTCGCAGCAGCTCTCGGATTTCGACACCGAGCACGGCGTGGCGCTGCTGGGCAACTCCTCCCAGCAGCTGCTGCTGGCCCAGAACCCGAAGGAGATCCCGTTCATCGCCGACACCGTGCAGCTCTCAGACCGGGAGGCCACCGAGCTCATGCGCCTGAAGACGGTCAAGGGCCGTCACGCGCAGATGCTGTGGCTCAACGGCACCCGAGGGCACGGCAAGGTCTCGCTGCGGGTCGGACCGACCGAGTACTGGGCCTACACCTCCGATCCAACCGAGGCAGCCATGCGCGAGGCCGAGATCGCCAACCACGACGGCAACGTGTGGGCGGCGATCGCGGCGCTCGCGCGGCGCGGCACCCGGGCGCACCGCGACAAACAGCCCGCCCCCGGTGCCGAGACGCACGACGAGCTCAACGCGGTCGGCGAGGTCACTGAATGAGCCGCCCCCAGCTCGCATCAGCCGCGCGCGAGGACGGCGCCACAGGACCGGCTTCCTGCACGCCGCGCCTGGCGCTGCTCGCCGAGGAGCCGCCCACGAGCGCCGCCGCGCCGCCTGACCGGGACGCCGAGATCGCGCAGGCACCGCGCCCGGTGGTCGCTGAGCGTGGACTCGGCGTTCGCCGGGGTCCGCTGCTGGCTGTGTGCGGGTGCTGCGGCGGCGCGGGCGCCAGCACGCTCGCCTATCTCGTCGCGCTCGCCGCCGCGCGAAAGCGCTCAGAACCCGTACTGGTGGCCGACACCGGTGGTACCGGCGGCGGTCTTGCCTACTTCGCCGGCGTGGTCGCGCCGCAGTCGCTCGCCGAGATCGCCGAGAGCCTGGCCGCCGGCCTGGCGCCCGGGCGGCCGTTCGCCACCGCGAGCGACGGTCTTCGGGTGCTCGCCACCGGCCCGCGGTTCGCGGCCGGCTGTACACGCGAGGGCGTCGAGGTCGTGCTCGATGACGCCCGCGTCGCGCACTCGCTCACCGTCGTCGACTGCGGCACGCTGACCCGCGAAGCCGACCAGATCGCGCTGGCCAACGCCTCCCACATCGCGTGGGTGCTGCCCGCCACCCGAAGCGGCGTGCGCCGCGCCAGTCGCACGCTCGATGCGATCAACCCCCAGATGTACGGACGAGAAGTCGTCGTCGCCCGCCGCGACGAGCGCGAGGCCAAAGCCGCCCTCGCCGACCTCAAGCAAATCGCCTCCGCGCGGCACGCACCGCTGATCCTCGTCCCCAACCTCCCCGACCTCGGCACCGCCAACGCCACCGACGCGCTCGAGACCGCCCAGGTATCGCTGCAGGCCATCCACGGGCTGCTCGAGCGATGAACTCCGACGGCACGATCGGAGCTGCCGCCTTGTCGCCGATCCGTCGGCGCGGCCTGCCTGCGCCGCTGCGCCGTGCGCGACCCAGGTCCTGGAGCATCGAAACGGGCCTGCTCGCCTTGCTCGTCGCGAGCGTGCTCGTCGCGCTGGCCGGCTGCACCGCCGCTGCGATCCGCCTGCTGGCCGCAGCCCCGACCCGCCGGTGGCTGCATTACCCGTTCGGGGGAGTACCTGACCGCTTCGGCGTCGCGGTGTCGATCTTTGCGCACAACGGACGAGCGATGGCCGGCGTGTTCGGCCTGCTCATGATCGCCCAGGTCGCGGCGCGGAGCCCATCGGGGCCAGGGCGCGCGCAGCCGTCGCTTCGAGCTGTCGGTGAGCTCCTGCTCGCCGGGCTGGTTGCGGCAAACGTCGTGCGCGTCGGCGCCAGCCTCGGCGCATACGGCACCCGCATGGCGGTGGCGATGCTCCCGCACGGCCCCGTCGAGCTCGCGGCGTTCGCGACCGCGCTCGCTCTCTACCTCCAGGGCCGTCGGCGCGGCTTGTCGATTCGAGAGCTGGTGATGACCGCTGGCGTCAGCGTCGCGTTACTCGCGGCCGCCGCGGCGCTCGAGACCTTCGTGCCGCGATGAGACCTCCGCGCGTCATCCTGATCCTGATCGTAATCGCCGCCGGGGTGGGCGCCAGCCTGGTGTTCGTGTCCAAGGCTGTGCACTCGCTGCAGATCCCGCGGCTGATCAACACCACCGCGATCAGCCGGCCCCGCCACCACTCCGCGCGGACCCGCGCCGATCGCGCCCATCGAGCGTCCGCTCCCCGGTCCGCGCAGCCGCGCGCCGCCCGCGACCGGCAGACATCGCCGGCTCGTCCCGAACGCCAGGGCGGCGGGCTGTCGCATCTCAGTGGGCTCAAGCTCGCCCTGGTCGTCGCGCTCGAGATCGCCGGCGGCGTGCTGCTCACCGGCGTGCTCCTCGCCGCCCTCGTAACGCGGCGCGTGCGCGGTCGCAGCCGCCGAGAGTACGCGCTGTATGAGCTTCACCTCTCGACCCACGACGAGGCCAAGCCTCAGGACCTCGAGGACATGGTCGAGTCGATCGCGCACGTGATCCACGCGTTCCCCGCCGACCGGATCCGCAACGGCCAGCCATTCGTCGCGCTGGAGCTGATCTGCGGCGACGGCCACGACGGAATGGAATGGTCGATCAACCTGCGCTGCGAGCCCTCCGCTGTGCGCGCGCTGGACGCGGCGATCAGCGCCGCCTACCCCGACGTGCGCCTGGGCCGCCGCCACGCCGAGGCGCCCCTCCCCCGCCCCGGCGCGCTGCGCGTCCCCGGCCACGTGATGCGCTTTCGCAAGCAGCGCAGCTTCGTCTACCCGCTGCTGGCAGCCGACGAGCGGCTCGCCTCGCCGCCGCTGGAGCAGATCGCCCGCGCGCAGGTCGGGCTGGAGGAACCATCGGTCGTGCGCTTCCAGCTCACCCCCACCCCATCGTTCTTTGAGGAGCTCGCACGCCGGCTCTACAAACGCCACGAAAACAAGCTCGTACGCCAGGAACGCTGGGGACTCCCGGAGGGCGGCCTGCTCTCGACGCTGAACCGCGCCGAGATGGGCAACGCGCAGCAGACCCAGAACCGCAGCCTGTTCTGGCTCGAGGTGATCGTCGCCGCAGACACCGCCCAGGCCTGCAAGACCGTCGCCGCAGCCGTGCAGTCCCGCCGCGGCGAGAACCGCCTGCACCGCCGCTGGATGATCGCCCGCCAGAACCTGTACCGCCGGCGGTTCCCGGAGGCGCTCGGGCCGCTGCTGCCGTCCTTCCGCTGCCTGGTCTCGGCCGCAGAGGTAGCCCAGCTGCTCGCGCTGCCGTCCGCCCGCATGAAGGGCGTGCCCGTCCGCCGGATCACGCTGCCGCGCATCCCCGCACCCCCAGAGGCCCTGCAGAGCGACGAGCACGACGCGATGCCGGCGCCCAACGCACCTGCGCGTGCCTCGGGCAGCCCGGCCAGCGAAGGCGCCCCGGGCCGATGATCACCGCCCACCGTGCCCTGCGCTATCGGCCGTTGCCGGTGCTGCGCGCCGAGAACGCACCGGTGCTGATCCACCCCGACGACCGCAAGTACGGCGCGCTGCTGGTCGGCAGCATGGGGTCCGGGAAGACGGCGGCGCTGGTCCGTCTCTACGCAAATGACCTACTCGACAACAACACGGCCATCATCGTCATCGACCCCAAGAGCGAGCTCAGCCGGCTGTGTCTGGCGCTGACGCCCCCGGACTGCGGTAAGCGCGTGTGGTTTCTGGACCTCGGCCGCCCGGCGTTCGGGATGAGCCCGCTGCGACTCACCGGCGACGGGGACCTGCCGATCCAGGCCGCGGCGGTGGCCGAGAACGTCGTTGCCGCGCTGCTGGACATCAACGAGAACCAGATCTTTCAGTCCTCGCGCCGCTACCTCTACCACGCCGTGATCGGAGCGATCGCGCTGGCCCAGCGCCAAGACCGTCGAGCCAAATTCGAGGACGTCTACTCACTGCTTCTACCCACCAAGCAGGACTTCCGGGCCGCGGTCGCCGAAGCGTGCGCCGACCAGCCCGATCTCGACCAGACCGCTGAGTTCTTTCGCTCAGAGCTGCCCGAGGACCTGCGGATGGCCACCAGCGCCGTCGCGCAGCGCCTCGACGCGCCGCGCAACAAGGTCGCGGGCCTGACCGGGGTGCCGCCGCTGCGCCGGTTCTTCAACCACCCGACCGACATCTCGCTGCGCGAGATCCTCGAGGCGCGCGACGTGCTGATCGTCGACGCCAACATGGGCGCGATCGGCGAGGAGAACAGCAAGGCCTGCATGCACTTCCTGCTGCGCATGCTCCACACCCAGATGCAGCGCCAAGTGCACCTACCTGAAACCGACCGTCCGCGGGTACCGCTGCTGATCGACGAGGCCCACTACGTCGCCGGTACCGAGAACGTGGTCGACCAGATCGCCACCCACCGCCGCGGCGGGATGGAAGCCGCGTTCGGACTGCAGTATTTCGCTCAACTCGGCTCAGGCTCCCAACACGAGCAGAAGATCCGAAAAGGCGTGCTGAACCTGCTGCAGAGCCGGTTCCTATTCCGCATGGGCGACGCCCAGGACGCCGAGGAAGCCACCCGGATCGCGATGGCCGTCTACTCGACGATGATCCGCGACGACCCCGACTCGCGCGCCCGACTGCGGGTCACCCCGGAACAGGCGCTCAACTTCCCCAACCACCACTGCCTGGCGTCGTGGATCGCGATGGGCTCACGGATCCCGAGCTTCATGGGCCAGACCTACCCGTTCCCGGCGCACTCGCAAGCGTGGACCGAGCACCACCTCGCGGCGATGGCCGCGCGAGTCGCTCCCTATCCGGAGCAGATGGACTCCACCCTGGACCGCTCGGCGCCGGACGCTGGCAACGACGAGCAGGACGCCCCCGCCTCCGGCGACGGCAAGCCCAGCCGACGTAGAACCCGAAGCACGACGGTCGACGAGCGCACCGACCCCGAGACATCCCCAACGGAGCCCGAACCGACAGCACCAGCCACCAAGCGCGAAGTGCGCGTCGACTTCCAGGCGCCCCCGGAAGTGCCCGAGGTTGCCGACAGTCCCGTGCGCCGCGTCGTCGGACGTCGCGTGCCGGGGACGTGGGGCGACGAGTCCGAGCGACGGACGCCCGACAGCCTGCGCGAGCTGGTCTTCCTCGACCGCGTCAACGAGATCGGCCCGGCCGACCAGCTCGATGGGGCGGCCAAGCTCCCCCGCCTCTACGACGAGGACTACGCCGTCCTAGCCCTGCTCGACCGCGCCGGCCTCGTTCCCCGCTCGCTGATCGTACGCGCCGTTTTTCCAAAGCGGACGGGCACCGCCGTACACGACAGGCTGACCAAGCTCCATCGCCACGGGCTGATCGCGCGGCACCCGACCGGACTGCGCGAACACGCCCGCAACGACGGCAAGCCTCCGCTGCTGTACTCGCTCACCCGCCGCGGCCTGGAGGTCGCCCAGACGCGCACGCCCACGCCCGCGATCTCGCCCAAGCGCGACTGGCGGCCGATCGACCAGGCACGCGCGGCACGCTTGGCCCACGACCTGCACGCCCTCGGCTGGGCCGTCGAGCTTCACCACACCGTCGGGGCGCTCGCCACCGATCACTGGCGCACACCGCGCTACGCCACCGGCCGATACCCCGTCCCGCATACCGGCTCAGGCCAACGGCGGCACCCGATCACCCTCAACGAGATCCCCGTCCCCGACGGACAGGCGATCATCGACGTCGAGCTCAAGACGTTCACCGAGGTCAAGCCCGACCTGTCACTCGAACTGCGGATCGACGCGCTCAAGCTCACCTTCGACCTGCTCGTCGAGCTCGACCTCACCGCCCGAGCGTCCTACAACCACGACAAGTTCGTCGCCTACGACGCGTTCCTCTGCGGCTGGAGCCTCGCTCACCAGCGCTACCAAACCCAAGGCACCAGGCCCGCGGTCATCTTCGTCTGCCCCGACGCCCACGTCGCGCTCGCGTGCGCAAAGGAGGCGGATGCGGCGATGACCGGCCGCATCGGCGTGATGGGCACCCCACCCGAGCACTGGTACTACGCAGGCCGCGACCACCTGTTCTTCGCCGCCGAGGCCGACATCCACCACGGCGACGTGCGCGCGCTCGCGCTGCCTTCGCTTCCGCCCGGGCTACGCGAGCGGCTCACGGGGCAGCGCGAGCTCGAGCTAACCCGCGTCGAGCTGCTGCCCCAAAACGTCGTTCAGGCGACCGGCGACCAGCAAGGACGCACGATCTGACCACGCCATATGCTCGAGCCGGCGGCAAAGAGGGGTGATCCTCCCGACCCGTCGGCAGGCAAGGCATCCCGTCGAGCGTAGGACGACGCTTTCCTTGGGTTGCCCAGCGAGGCAATCCTGCTGTGTTCGGATGCGGAAGCGAGCCGCAGCACAAAGCCGAACACCATCCGCGCGCGACGTAAGAAGCAGCGGCGCTGCCGACCGGCGCGCTCGGATCTGGGCGATTGCGATCGTCCGCCGCACCGCGGATCCGGCACGGAGTGGGCGATCGCTTGGTCGCCGAGGCGATCGCCAGTCGCGTCGCCAAGCTTACGATCGCATTCGTCGCAAAGCGATCGTCAGCGTCGCCACCGGCAAGCGACTGCTTTCGCGGCAAGGGAGTCGTACGTCCGGCCGCGGTCCAGCGAGCGCTTTGCTTTCGAGGGAGCCGCCGGTCCTCGAGCCGGTCGACGATGAATGCGATCGCCACCCCCGCAAGGCGAGGGACACTTGCTGGAGCCGCCTCGGGACGTACGGATCACACGTTTTCGATCGTTCAGGCGGGCGCCGATCTGGTGGCTGGTCGAGCCTGGGTGGCCCCTGATGCGCCGTTTGGTGGCTGTGCGTATGGTTGGGCGCGCTGGGCGGCGAGTGGAGGCAATTAATGCGGATCGGGGGCCGATGAGGCGCGAGCAACTGGTGAAAGACGATGTGGAGGCTCTGGGATGGGCGTGACTGAGACTGGGACTCGCGCGCGTCAGCCAGATCAGAGCGGCGACGCGTCGACCGCGGATGGTCTGCGGTTGCATTGGGAGCTGTTCGGCGGCCAAGGCCCGACGGTGGTGTTGTTGCCGGCGAATCCGATCAGCCATGCGCGGCTGTGGAAGGCGCAGATCCACTGCCTGGCGCGAGGCTGCCGCGTGCTGGCATACGACGGTCGCGGGAACGGGAACTCTGACTGCCCTGACCCGTCCGGGTTGTTCCTGGATGAGTGGCGCGCGGCGGATTGCCTGGCCGTGATGGCCGCCTCCAGGACCGAGCGGGCCGTGCTGGTCGGTCTGTGCGTGGACGGGGTGTGGCCTGCGGTTCAGCTAGCGGTGTCTCATCCGGAGCGAGTGCAGGCGATCGTCGCGATCGCTCCAGGGGTTCCGCTGCTCACCCCGCTGCAGGACTTCAAGTCGCGAAGCTGTCGAGATGTTCGACCAGGAGCTAGCCGATCCCGTCGGATGGGAGAAGCTGAACCGTCACTACATCCGGCGTGATCACCGGGGATTTCTTGAGTTCTTCTTCGGACAGATGTTCCCAGAGCCGCATTCCACCAAGCAGATCGAGGACGCGGTCGCGTACGGGCTCGACGGCTCAGTGGACGCGCTGCTGATGGACGATGGCGAGCTGGTCGGAAGCGACCGAGACGGCATCGAGGCCATCTGTCGCCAGGTGGCATGCCCCGTGTTGGTGATGCACGGCGGCCTCGACAAATGCCAGCCCCCGGAGCGTGGCCGGCGATTTGCTGCTTTGACCGGTGCTGAGGAGGTGGAGTTGCCTGGCGCCGGGCACATCCCCAACGCCCGTCACCCCGTTGTCGTCAATCGTCTGATCCGTGACTTCATCGCCGCGCTTGACGGCCGAGCGCCAACCCGCCCAACGTCGGTCCGTTCAGGAAAGCGGACACAACGGGCTCTGCTGGTGTCGTCCCCTATCGGGCTTGGGCATGCCTGGCGAGACGTTGCGATCGCCCGCGAGTTGCGACAGCTCGTTCCGGGGCTCGAGGTCCAGTGGCTGGCGCAGCCGCCGGTGTCGACGCTGCTCGCGGCGTGCGGGGAGAGCATTCACCCGGCGAGCGAAGAGCTGGCCCCGGAGGCGGCTGGGGTTGACGCGGAGGCGGGCGAGCATCAGCTGCATGCGTTCCAGATGCTGCGACGGCTAGATGAGATCTTTTGCGCGAACTTCATGGTGTTCAGCGACCTGGTCCGCGACGAGGCCTTCGATATCTGGATCGCTGATGAGGCGTGGGAGATCGACTACTTCCTGCACGAGAACCCAGAGCTGAAGGGCGCCCCCTACGTGTGGCTGACAGATTTCGTGGGCGTGCTTCCGATGGCGGTCGGTGGTGGATACGAGCGGACTCTGGCCGCGGACTACAACGCGCAGATGGTCGAGCACATCGCCCTCCACCCCCGGCTGCGTGACGCCTCGATCTTCATCGGCGAACCGGAGGACCTCGTCAACGAGCGCCTCGGCCCCGACCTGCCGATGATCCGCGACTGGACCCAGGAGCATTACCGGTTCAGCGGCTACATCACCGGCTTTGACCGCTCAGAGATCACCGACCGCGACAAGCTCCGCCGCGAGTTCGGTTATGCGCCGGAGGAAAAGGTCTGCATCGTCGCGGCCGGCGGCTCCGGGGTCGGCACCCAGCTCCTCAACCACGCCGCCGCTGCGTTCCCGGCCGCTAGGCAACTGATCCCCCAGCTTCGGATGGTCCTCATCGCCGGCCCACGTGTGGACCCCTCCTCACTGGCCGCCGGTGAAGGTCTTGAAACGCATGGCTATGTGCACCAGCTCTATCGCCAATTTGCCGCGTGCGATATCGCCATCAGCCACGGTGGGCTGTCCACCACGATGGAGCTCACCGCCGCCGACCGGCCGTTTCTCTACTTCCCGCTGCGCGACCACTTCGAGCAGAACATTCACGTCAACCACCGCCTGCGACGCCACCACGCAGGCCGGCGCATGGACATCGAGCAGTCGACCCCGTATCACACCGCCTCTGCGCTCGCCGAAGAACTCAACCGCCCCGTCGGCCACCTCCGGATCCCGGCTGACGGGGCGACCCGCGCAGCCACGATCATCAGCGAACTGCTCTGACCGAGTGCAGAGCGCACCGCTGACGAGTCCAGTCCGCGGCTCCCCGATTTCAGCAACTGCTCCGATGACGCACACCGACGACCCACACCCTCAAGTCCCGCTGGTACGCGCATCATTCGCAGCCGTCGGGGCCGTCCAACGCTTGTTGCGCGTGGTCCCGCGGCCAAGCGATCATCCAGAGGGCCGGCGCCGCGCTGTCGGAATCGCGGCGAGGGACTCGTAAGCGCCGGAGCGATCGCCTCATCGCTTTCGTTCCGGACGCTCCGCTCCTTTGTGCGACTCGACGATGAATGCGATCGCCGGCATGGCGAGCGAGGCGCCTAGGTTCGGCGGCTGCCCTCGGACGAGCGGATCCACGCGATGAGGATCACGGCGAGAGATGTCGACGGGTCGGCGTCTCCTCCGTGAGTGCACAGGCAACCAGATCGAGCCAAGAGTATTGAAACGTCGTGATCGAGGCAGTGTCGAAGTTATGAGACTGCGGCGCCGCCGTGCGCTTCGATTTGGCGCAGAACATCGGCGGTGTCGAACCATGCCTGCTCACGGGCGATCAGCCCGCCTCGCAAGTCGAAGACGTGCAGCATGCGAAACTTCACTGAGGCTCCACCACCGTCGACGCCAAGGAAGGATCCCCGCGCGTGGCCGGTGACGACGGCTTCGTCGACCACGTGTTTTGCGTCGCCGAAGCGAACGACGGACTCGAAATGCAGATCGGGAAACGCGGCCAGAATCCCTGCATACATTGCCGCGGTGGCCGCCTTGCCGTGAACCGGGCACGCTGGACTGGCGACGTCGTCCCAGATCACGTCGTCGCTATGCGTGTCGAGCGTTGCGGCCACATCATGCGCATTTTCTGCGGCGAAATGCCGCTCAACGATGTCCATTTCACTCCCTTGCCCGCCGGGCGATGGATTCCGGTGACCACGATCCCGGGTCACGCCGAGCTGAAGCAAAGCATCTACAGCGGCGGACATAAGCGCCGCCTGGATGGGGCGAGAACCCCCAGCGCCGCGCTAGAAGGCCCGCGCGCGCGGAGTCCATCGTCGTCGGCATGCCCGGGCTCGCGGCGATTTGAGCTCTTCGTCGAGCGCAGTGGTGCCCTGAGCGGTCTTCATCCCAGCTGGCATGTCAGGACCGCGTACGATGGCCGACCGATGTCGATGGTTCCCGGTGGGCTCTGTTTGATCCTTGGCGATAGAGAGAGATTGCGCGCAACTAGGTCTTGGTCTGCCCAATAACTCCCCGGTCGGTCTCAGGCCCGATCTGCTGCTCGACTGGGCACGCTTGGGCGACGACGCAGGTTTCCGCGTGCTGGCGACCGTGGATCGGCCTAACTACGACCTCTGGGATCCGCTGACCGCCTTGGCGGCGGTCGCCGCCGTGACGTCACGAGCCCGTCTCGCAACGTGCATCTTGGTGCTGCCTCCCCGCAACGAGGTCCCGGTCGCCAAGCAGGCAGCGGTCATCGACGTACTGTCCAAGTGACGCCTCGATCTCGGAGTAGCGCTGGGATCACGGGCGGGTGACTATGCGGTGTTCGGCGCGACCACCGAGCATCGGGTGACGCGTCTGCGCCAGCAGATCTCGCGGATCCGTGAGATCTGGGCAGACGCTCAGGCCAGCACGGTCGATCATGGCGTGTGCGGTCCTGCGCCAGTTCAGGACCCGCCGCCGATCCTCTTGGGCGGCATCACCGATTCGGCTCAGATGCGGGCCGTTGCACTTGGCGATGGCCCGTCTTTGGAGGCGCTGCGCGACCGGCAGATCTCGCACAAAAGATCCCTGAGCTTCGCGACGCGGCCGCGGCGCGGGGACACGCTCAGTTCACGTCACTGGATTCATGTACGTGTCGGTCGGCGGCTCTCGCGAACTGAACCACGCCGCCCAACTGACGCGGTATTACCCCACGCTCGTGCGGCCTGCCGAGGACATGGTGGTGCACGGCAAGATTGACGCGATCGCCGAGAGGGTCGCCGCGTACGCCGAGGCGGGGTTGGACCGCCTGATCCTCGCCCGGCCCTGCCTGAGCTGCGGCAGGTCTCAGCTCTCGCAGAGCACCTCCTCCCGACGATGAGCTAATGACATCGTCGTCGGGAAGCGCAGTCGTGCTCAGATCGTCTCGAACTGCGCCGCCGGGCAGCGGCCGGTGATTGCATGGCCCTGCCGCGCTCGCCGTCGACCGGCGGAGGAGCGCAAAGCGCGAGAAGCACTCGCGACGGCCAGCCGGCACTGAGGTAGCTTGCTGGCTCGGGCGGCCCTTCTCAAGGTTGCTCGGCCGCGCCCTCACGAAGCCGGCGGCGTGAATGGCAGGTCGACAAGCTGGTCAAACGCCAGACCGCTTGATCCCTCGCCGCGACCGGTCTGGCGCTGGACACGCAGCCACGTGTAGACGCTGCCGTCGGTCCAGCGCGTGCGCTCCCAGCGCTCCACCAGCTGGGTGCCGGCGCGGGGAACCTCTTCCTGGTTGATGTAGTACGGCGCCGGCGGAGTGTCATCCAGGCCCTGGCGCATCAGCCGGGTGCGCGGTTGCACCTTGGCCGGCGGGTTGGGATCACCATCAAGGATCCGCGGCATGGCGGCGCGCTGCAGCTGGGTCTGGCGGTCGCTGCCGGTGACGTGGACGGGCAGGAACGGAATCCAGTTCTCCGGGACGGTGGTCATCACCTCATAGCGGATGGCGGCCTTCGCAGCGGGCGCGGTGGAGGCTGCGCCTCCGGGCACCAGACCTTGCAGGTAGGCGAGCGTCCCCCGCGCGGCTTCGATGCCGCGCTCGGTGGCGCCGGTCGGCAACAGGATGGTCTGTTCGATGCCCCACACCATGTCGGCCACCTCGTCACGGATCATCATCACCTGCTCGGTGGGCTGGCTGTGCTGAACCTTGGCCGAGGTCGGCAACAGCACGAGGCTGGGATCGGCCGCGGTCTGACCTGTCACGTTGATCGTGAACATCGACCACCGCCGCCAGTCGGCGTCGGCCCCGCTGTCGGCGGCGCTGATCCAGAACCGCTCGCCGAAGGTATTGGTGACCGCCACACCGGCGACCGTGCCGATCGTTCCCAGCGGCAGCGTCTGGGGGATCACGAACCAGTCGTTGGAGTACACGAGCGCGAACTCGATGAACAACAGCTTGGCCAGATCGGTGGTCGCGGCATCGATGTCACCGAAGTCGGTGTGACTGTCCTCAAACGTCCACCAGCGCGTGTTCGGCATTCCGGCAAATGAGACCGGCACCGGGATCGTGCTCATCGGGGCCGCGGGCGGCAGGCCCGTGTCATCAGAGCCGGCGACCGCGCCCAGCGGGGACGCGGTGGCGTCGCGGTCCAGGCTGTACCAGTCAAGCGCTCCCTGGTAATACTCCTGCGCCGTGTAGACACGCTCGCCGCCGCTGCCGTCCGGGGCCGAGGCGGCGAACTGGTACTCAAGCTGCCCGGGCACCCAGGCGTCATCGCCACTGACCGGCGGCTGCATGATCATCCGCTGCACCCACGCGGTGAAGCGCGTTGCGTCGCTGTCGATCGCCGTCTGGTCGGTGCCGGCGATCCCGGCCACGCCGTCATAGGCGTGGTTGCCCGCCGCGGCGGTGAGGTGGTCGTAGAGCAGCCCGCCGTCCATGGCGCGGCCGGCGAACGCGGCAAAGGTCGCCCATTCGGTGGGCGTGGCGCACTGGTCGGCGTCGGTGGCCTGGGTGGGGTCCGGCGCGGTGACCGGGTAGGCGTCGATGAACGCCTGGCGGTAGGCGGGGTTCAGCGAGCCGATCAGCTTCAGCCAGTAGCGACCCATCGCCAGGCGCAGGTCAAGCGACATCACGCGCCCACCGCTGGTCAACAGCAGTGGGCGACGTTCCACCTTGGCCTCGAACGGGACATCGTATTCGAAGGGTTCGGGTGCCTGTCCGGCGGGTTGGTACTTGGTCAGCCGGGTGGTGTCGATCTGGACCTTGGCGAACACCGGCGAGCCGGCGTCGCTGCCGCGGAACTCCCCCATCTGCCATTGCTTGGTGAGCATCCACAGAGGGTCACGGAGCTCGGCGCGCAGCGCCCGGTCGAAGTTGATCGTCCGTGGCCGCCCCTCCACCCGGTTCCAGGTGGTGATCGACGGGAACTCCCGGCGGGCCAGCGCGGCCTGCATGTCGGTGACCGGGCGGGCGCTAGACATGGGCGGACTCCTCCAGGCGGGCGATCACGCCGTCAGCCGCGGCCAGGACGGTCGCGATCGAGATGCCGTAGCTCGTCGCGGCGCTGACGGTCGCCGGCAGCAGCCGTGCATACCCTGTCGCGTCGAGCTGCGCGGGCTCCACCGCACGTTTCTTGGCCAGGTCGAGCGTCTCGTTGACCGCGCCGACCAGGTCCTCCCACAGCCAGCTCCCGCTGCTGGACGCGGGGGTGACGAGCAGGATCGCCTGCGGTGGCTCGTTGTCGGGACGGGCGAAGTTGAAGGTCAGGCCGGTGTCACGTGTGGCGCTTGGCACGACCTCGGTCCATTCATCGAGCAGTAGCCCGCACTGGTTGGCGGTGGTGTCAAACGGGGCCGGGTAGCTGGCGGTGTAACAGAGCCGGTCGGAGTCAAGGGCGTAGTCAGGTGGCAGGGTCATCGCCACCCACGCATCGCCGGACTGGTAGGGGAACTGCGCCGGCACGAGCTCGAGGCTGCCGCCGCCGAGGGCCTGTGCCAGGGCCGCCACCTGCTCCCACCGTCCGACCGCGGTTCGCACGCGGGCCACGCCACCCACCCACTCGTCGACCGGGAAGTCCAGGCCAGCGGTGGAGGTCAGGTAGGACACGAGCGCTCCGCTGGCCCCGTCCTGGTAGGCGCTGTTCCACGCGGCGGCCTGGGACGCGGCCGGCGTGAACTCCGGGACGAGGGAGAAGTCTGAGCCGAACAGCGCTGTGGCGGCCGTCTGGAGCGTCTGGGCCTGAGTGGCGGGGTCGGCGGCAGCGTCGAAGGCGGTCAGCTGCGCGGTGGTCGCCGTGGTGCGGTCGCTGACCGCGGCGCCGAGTCCGGTGAGGATCTGCTGTACGTCCTGGGCTGCGCTGACGCAGCTGTCCTGCGTGGTGTCGACGGTGAAGGGCTGGGAGTCAAAGGCGGTGAGCGGCAGCAGTGCCTGGACGGCGGCGATCGCGGCCGCGACGGTGGTGAACGGCTGGGTCTGCAGGGCGGTCAGCTCATCCTGGCGGGCCACGAACGCGGCGCGCATCGTGTCCAGTTGACCGCGCAGCGTGGCTGGGTCGGCGGGCAGGGCGGCAAGCGTGCCGACGATCAGCACCTCGGCGGCGGCCAGTGCCTGGAAGCGGTCGACGTCAGAGGTGGCGGCCGGCAGGGCGTCATAGGCGGCGACGGCGGCGTCGAACTGCGCCAGCCGTCCGGTCCAGCGGATGGTCACGGCGGCCACGTCGGCCAGCAGCGAGCCGAGCGTCTGGGCTTTCCAGGCGTAGGCAAAGCCCCAGCCGCTCTGGGGCACGCCGAACCGAGCCGCCCGCTCCAGCAGACCGACCGCCGTGTCGAGATAGCCGTCGATCCCGCTGACGATGGTGGCGAGGTTGGTGGTGGTGTCGGCCAGCACCGGTGCGAGGGTGGCCAGCATGGTGGTGATGTCGGCGCCCAGCGCGGTGAGGTCGGCCAGCGGCGCGGCGATACGGTCGCGGTAGACGACAATGGCGGCGTTGTCCTGCGGGCTCGCGTCACCGTGGAGCATCACGTCGGTGGCCTGCAGCGGGCGGGCGCCGTGCACCAGCGCCGACAGGCCGCTGAACAGCGGCGCGGCTTCGAACACGCTCAGCGCTCCAGCCGGGGCGGTCATGTAGGCGATCGTCAGCTGCGCGTCGGGACGCGGCGCGGCCGTGGTCAGTGCGACGCGCAACACGCGGTCGTCGAGTTCGCTCATCGCCTGCCCGGCCTCGACGGTGATCAGCCCCAGCAGGTCCAGCGGGCGCAGACCAAGGTCGGCCAGGGTGACCGGCAGCGTCTCGGCGGTGCCGCTGACCGGATCGGTGTAGGAGACGGCGCAGCCGATCTGGGTCAGTGGCGGCAGCGTCTGGGCAAGCCACGCGTCCAGCGCCGGCTCGGCGACCCCGCGGGGCGTGGCGCCGGCGGGGGCGGACAGGCCAGGGGTCAGGTGCATGGCCACCCTGTGGGTCAGCGCGCTGCCGGGGGCGGGGGTCTGGACGACCTCGGGATCCGGTGGGAAGGTGCCGCTTGAGTAGGCGTCCAGCGTGGCGGCGACACGGGTGAAGTTGCCCTGCACGGCCTGGTGGACGCCCTCGGCCAGCGCGAGGTCGGCGATCGCATCGTGGAGGTCCAGCAGGGCGGCGGCCTGGCCGTTGATCGCCTCGGCGGCGGCGCTTGAGGCGGCGGGCAGCGTTCCGGCCGCCAGGCCGAACGGGTAAGTCGAGACGCCGCTTGACTGCATCTGGCCGGCGAGCTTTCGGCCGTCCAGCACGTTGCTGGCCTCGATCGCCTCGATCGGCACGTCCGGCGCGGTCTGGGTGGAGACCAGCGCGTCGGCGACCAGCGGAAAGGCCTTGCGCAGCGGATAGATGTAACTGTCGACCTCGGCCGTGGCCCACGCGTCATGGAGTCCGCGTTCAAAGCGGTAGCCCAGCAGCGCGCCGAGGCTCTGCCCTTCACGGATCCCCTCCAGGATCGAGAGCGCCAGCCGGACCCGGTCGGAGGACAGGTTGACCGACATCGTCTGCGGGTTGGCCGGCGTGGCGTTGGCCAGGTAGCCGCTGCGCAGGACCGCGGCCGTGCGGGCGTGCGGCAGCGACGGCGCGTGGATGTAGCCGCCGTTGGTGCTGTCGGACAGCAACGGGGCGGGGTCGGCGAAGCCGTCCTGCAGGTCGGTGGGCAGCTGCACCGGGGTGAGCACGGCGGTTGACGGAGTGAGGTTCTCAAGCCACGCGTAGGCGCCGAGGTAGACACCGAGCTGGGCGGTCCCGTTGGCGTCGTAGCGCATCTCCTGTAGCTGGGCAGCGACGAGGCCCAGCTGCCAGCTGTCAAAGCGGTAGCTGGCGGTGTCGATGTGTTCGGCGAAAACGCGTTCCAGCGCGGCGGTGGGGGCGTCGGCGAGCACCGCCAGCGCGCTGAGCTGGTCGGCGAAGTCGGCGGCCTCGCTGAGGGTGGGGTACTGGGCGGTGATGTAGTCGGCGATCAGCTGGTCGGGGCTGCCGGTGATCGTCGGTGCGGTCACGTACAGCTGGGCGAAGCGGCTTTCGCTGGTCCCCGCCGCGGCCTCGGCAACGTGGATGAACGGCGCTTCGTGGACCCAGGCGGGCCGTTGCGCGTCGGAGATCAGTCCGGCGGAGAGGTGCAGGCGGTAGCTGGCGCGGTAGTAGCCGAGCATCAGCGCGTGGCGCAGTTGCAGATAGAGCAGCGCCTGGGGGGTGGTGTCGGCGGTGAAGCCCTGCTCCAGGCGCAGCGCATCCAGCGAGGTTTCGGCGGCGGCGATCAACCAGCTGATGTAGTTCTCGCGTGCGTCGGTGTAGGCGCGGATGGGGTCGGTCTCCGACAGCGGGCGGTCGTCGATCACCGTGCTGATCTGGCGCGCGTCGAGCAGGAAGAAGTGGTTCATGATGTCCGGCCACGCGCCGCCGTCGTACCCCAGCTTGACCAGCAGCGCGGCGCCTTCGGCCTGCAGGGTCAGTTGTGACAGCTCGGTCGCGATCTGGGCGCCGAGTCCGAGCAGGCTGGCGGTGTGGAACAGCTGCTCGAGGCTCTCGGCGTACCGCGACCAGTACTCGACTGTCCCCGGGTGCAGGCCGATGATGTCCAGCAGCGTCTGCTGGGCGTCGCCGGCCTGGCCGACGTGGGCGGCCGCGTCGCTCATCGTCGTCCAGTCACCGTCGATGGCGCGTGACACGGCCAGCAGACCAGCGCGGAAGGCCAGCGCGGGGTCGAGCCGGCCGCGGCCCTGCGTGTAGGACAGGCGCGAGAACGCGGTGGTCGGCAGGATCCCGTAGGGCTGGGCGCCGACCGCTAGTGCCGGCACCGCGCCGCGGCCGCTGACGTAGGCGGTGAAGAACGCGCGGGCCTCGTCGATGGTGGTGTCGCCGAACACCGGGGTCAGCAGCGTGTCCATCCAGTAGCCGAGCGTGGCCGGCCACAGCGCGCGTTGCATGGCGCGGGCCAGCGCCTGATCGGTGCCGCCGGCGCCGTGAATGGAGGTCAGCGCCGTCGGGTCGATGCCGAGCAGTTCGGCCAGCCACTGTCCGTCGCTCTTGGCGTTGACGTCGGTGGTGGCGGTGAACAGTGGTGCGGCCTGTCGGTCGGCGAAACTCTCGGCGGCGTCGTCCAGCCGCGTGTACCCGGTGGTTGGCCCGCCGCTGTTGTGCGTCGGGGTGCCCTGTGACACCAGGGAGAGTCCGGCGCGTCCGGTGGCGTGGTGGGTGAGCAATTGCGCCAGCGCGGTGGCGCCGTCGGTGTCGCTGACCCCGGACTGCAGGCCGAGCACGATCAGCCGGTCGAACCCCTCTTGCGCCTGCGCGTCGGTGAGGTCCACGATGATCCCCATCCCCGCCGCCACGGCCGCGTCGAAGTCGACCATCCATTCAAGCTGGGCGGGGACGAATAGGTCGGCGCCGTTGGGGTGGATCGATTCGCTGGGGTCGGCGCTCGGATCCGGTCCCACGTACAGCGGGAGCGTCACCGGGCTGCCGAGCTGGGCGACCGTCTGCTCGGTGCCCTCATAGCCGAGGGCGATGAAGCGGTCAGGGAAGCACTCCACGCGCGGGGCGGTCGCCCACGATTGCGGGGTGGTTGCCGGGTCTGGGCCGAACACGAGAAACGCGGTCTGCACCGCGCCCGAGGTGGTGGTGTCCGGGGGCGTCGGCGCATCGCTGAGGTTGGCCGGCACGTACTGCGCGACAAGGGTGGCTGCGTCTGCGCTGCCGACCGCTGCCTGCAGGGTGACCATCGCCTGCTGGGTGGCGGTGGCGTCACCGGCGGCCTGCCAGACCGACACCCAGTAGGCGGCTAGGGCGGCGGCGTCGAGGTCGCTGGACGGGGTCTGGGTCGCGATCACGAGGATCTCGTCGGTGGCTGCGGCCTTGCTGGGAGCAGCGGCCAGGTTGGTCGGCTGGTAGGTGTCGACCAACCACCCGGCGCGGCCGGATCCCACCGCGGCAACCAGGGCGGTCCACGCGCCCTGCTCGCCGTCGGTCAGGCCACCGGCACTCCAGATCGCTTGCCAGTAGCGCTGCACGGCCGCCAGCTCAGAGACCGACAGTCCGGCCTCGAAGGTGTCGATGGAGCAGTCGTCCGGGAAGATGCGGATCCACAGCTGGTGGCCGGTCGCGGGCGCGGCGGCGGTCGGGTTTGCGGCCTGGTCGATGGCGACGGGTTTGCCTCGGTCTGACGCGGTGACAAAGCGCGTCTCCAGCCGGACGGGGAAGAGCGCGATCGGCGAGCGGTCCGGCATGGTCGCGACCGACCGGCGGGGGTCCGGTGCGGTGTCCACGTCGGTCATCAGCTGAGCATCTGGTCGGCGTGGACGGCGACCATGATCGGCGCCCGGTAGAGCAGGTAGGCCCACCGCGCCGCGCTGACCGCGGCGCTGTCGACCTCCAGGTCCTCGGCGCGCTGGGTGGCCATCTGCGGGTCGGCGGTGGACAGGGTGACGTGGGCGAGGCTGCCGGAGTCCAGGAAGTCACCGGGTTGACCGCCGGGTTGGGCGTCGTCCCAGGTGAGGTCGTCGAAGACCTCCAACGTCCCGGCGTCCAGTTCAAGCCCGAAGCGGGGCTCGCCGGGGCGTTCGCGGATGACGAAGAACCAGCCGGGGTCATCGCCGGGATGCTGGCCGCTGTCACCCTTGGCCTGGGCGATGGTGAGGTCGAAGCCGAAGAAGTAGATGTCCGGGTCGGCCTTGGCCTCATACAGCGGGCTGCGCACGACCGACGGGTCGGTCATAGGCGGGTCATCGTTGTCGACCAGCGTGCGGGGCTGGCTGGTGTCGATCTGACCGTCTTTCATCACCCACGCCGCCCGCTGGGCGTAGATGACCGCGGTGGGGTATTTCTTGAGCAGCTCACCGCGGATCACCAGCACCGCCTGCTCGCCGGTCTGTCCGGTCGCCTCGCGGTTGTTGTGAGTGCCGAGCGCCGAGGTCAGCGGCCAGGTGTGCAACTGCGGGATGTCGTACAGCTTCTCCTTGAGCGGGTCGCCGCTCAGTCCCTCGGAGTCGATGTAACTGCGCACGTCCCAGAACTGGCGGAAGTAACTGCCGCGCTGGTCGGTGGGGTACTCGCGCCACAGCAGCGTCCGGGCGAACTCGTGGTTGAGGCCGACCATGTAGGACTCGATGAACTTCTGGTTGGTCTCCACCAGCGTGATGCTGTTCTCGGAGATCAGGTTGATGTTCGGCAACAGCAGCTCGATCGACCGCTCCTTCAGCGGCTCGTACATCGGCAGGTCGATCTTCGGATAGGCCATCACCTCGCCGAATGACTCGGTGAGCTGGCCGGCGATCCAGGCCGGGATGGCGATGTAGGACAGGGCGCGGCGTGGGATCACGGTGACCGGCTCACAGCCGGCGATCAGCTTGTCGGTCAGTTGCGGCAGTGCCAGGGTTTGGGGTTCGAAGTCCGGCGCCACTTCGCGGCTGGCCTGCAGCAGCGTGTAGGAGTCGGTCAGCGCGGCCTTGAAGCGGGTGGCGGTGGCGCTGTCGGTGGTCCCGATCGTCGGGGCCGGCGTGGCGCTCACCGGCAGCACGATCTGAAAGTTCGGACTGTCCGGCAGCTCGGCGACGCTGGCCGGGGTCTGCCCGGTCTCGGTCAGCGCCGCGGCGCTCTGACCGGTGGTCTGGGCCTGCTTGAGCCACTGGTAGACGACGAGCACCGCTGCTCCGAACGACGCCGCCAGCTTCAGCGCGCGGCGCAGCGGCAGGCTGAGGATGATCTCGATCACGATCAGGGCGGCGATCACCAGCAATGTCTGCGGCCCGCAGCCGGGCGTGTTCAGCAGAGTGGTCACCCAGCCCGGCAGCCCGGTGGGCGCGCTCTGCGCAGCGGTTTCGGCGGCGGTGGCGAATCCGTCGACGGTCGGCGCATCCTGGGGCGGTTGCTTGGGTGGGGCGGCGCTGACGGTGCCGGCGTTGACGCGGCTGAGCAGGTTGTCGGCGGTCACCGTGGCGTTGAACGGCAGCGAGCGCATCAGCCGACCGCCGGGTCGCAGCACGCGTCGCATCGCCGGTGAGGTCAGCGCGCCCTGCACGCGGCTGAGTGACTGCTGGTGGGCGATCGTCGTCGGGCTGGCCATCACCCGGGAGGTCAGTGGCGAGGTGATCAGGAAGGCGCGTTCGGCGCTGACCGCGGCCAGCGGTTTGAGGTGGACGTCGTACCAGCGGGTCGAGACGGCGATCGACAGGTGCAGTCGACGGATCAGCTGGTTGGCGGCCAGCACGTCGCCGATCTGCTGCCAGGCGTCGTTCATGTAGGGCTCGACGTTGGCCTGCACGACCGCGGTCCCAAACGCGGCGGGCACGCGGAATCCGGGATCCAGGTTCAGGCGGTGCACCCAGTTGGTCGGGTTGGGCGCCGGCGTCCCGTCCTGGTTGGTCAGCAGCCGCTGGGTCAGCGAGGGCCAGCGTCCGTAGAGCGGCGAGGTGATCAGCGGATCCGGGTCAGCGGTCAGCCCGGCGCCAGCGTTGGCGGTGCTTGAGTCCTGGACGCTGTAGGTGTCAGGCAGGTCGATGAAGGCCGCCAGCGCCGTTTCGAACGGCTGCGGGTAGGGCTGGTCCCAGTCGGCGTAGGCGTTGCGCTGGGCCAGTTCGTCGGCGGTGAGGTCCTGGTCTGGGACCTGCAGCGCTCCGCCCAAGCGCAGCACCCCGCTGTCTCCCGGCCCGGGGATCGCCGGGATGTTCGAGCCCGGGTCCTGGACGTCAAGGTCACGGGTGCCGACGCGGGCGTCCACCGGACGGGGCGTGAGCTGACGCACGAGGTACTCGAAGTCGCCGGTCGAGCCGGTGCGGAAGTACCAGCTGTAGTAGTAGGGGTGCTGGGTCGGTTGCGGTCGACCGCTGTAGTCGCTCCACGCCGAGGAGGTCGCGTCGGGTGCGCCGGTGGGATCGAGCCCCAGGCCGGCGAGACGGCCGGCCTCGAAGGTGGGGATCACGAACGCGTGGTAGCCGGTTTCGGCGGCCAGGCGGCGCGCGCACAGCAGCCGGGAGTAGGCGACGTCCGGGTTGGCCTTCAGTGCGGCTTCGAACTCGGAGACGACCGTGGCCACGTCGGTGCTGACCAGCTGGGCGGCGCTGGCCGCCAGCGAGTCGTTGACGTGGACGTGGGCCCAGGCCCACAGTTCGTCGGCCGGCGGCAGCGCGCTGGCGTCATGGAGGTTGATGAACGGCAGCGGCCCCTGGCCGGTGGACTGCCCAGCGTCGTACTCGCTGTCGGCGAGCACGATCAGGGTGATCCAGGGTCGCAGTTTCAGGCCGCTGGCGTCTGGCGCGGCCGGGGTGTAGCGCCACGGAAAGTCGGCGTCGTAGAAGTCGATCGCCGGCATGTAGTTGTTCTCGAAGTTGGTGATCCAGTCCAGCGGCTCGGTCTTCACCACCGCGCGGCTGTCGATGCCGACCACATCCCCTGGGCCGTAGAGCTGCACCTGCTGAGTGATCGTGTCGGTCAGTTCGCTGCCGCCGCCCACCGGGTCGCCACTCAGTTGGACCGACACCCCGACCGAGGCCCGGGTCTTGACCGAGCTGTCGCCGTCCTGGCTGGTGATCGTGTTGGCCACGCCCTCCCGCAGCCATGGCAGGAAGGTGTAGGAGGCCAGGGTGCTCACGCTGCCACCTCGCTGGCGGGCAGGACGTGCAGGGCGCCGCTCAGGGACGGGTCGGCAGTGATGGCCCGGGCCATGTGATCGGCGGCCGCGGTGGCACTGGTGAAGGAGGCGTCGGCGCCCAGGGCGACGTTGGTGGCGGTCTGCGCCACCACGTACTGCTCGGCCGAGAGGTCGACGGCCCCATCGAACGGGTGGGTCTGGGCGTTGACGTAGCCCGACAGTGGTGAGTGGGCGACGCTCGCTCCGGCCAGCAGGTGGCCGAACAGGGCGCCGTTGGCGGTCAGCAGACGCAGCCGCGACTCGCGCAGCTCGGTGTCGATGATCGTCAGGTCGTAGCGGACGATCCGCGTGACCGCGATGCCGGAGGCGTAGTCGCCCTGTGCGGCACCGAGTTCGATCCCGCTGTCCTGCAGCTGGAAGGCGGGCTGGGAGAGCTTGGCCGCATCGGAGAAGTCGTTGTACTGGGAGGGCGCGAAGGAGTCCTGCAGTTCGCCGCGCTTGGCCATCGCCCCCGGGGCGGCGGTGAGCGAGAAGCGGTTGGCGTCACTGGCCGACTGGTTGCCGACCTTGCTGATCGTTAGGTCCAGCGGGACCGCTCGCTGGCTGATCAGCAGCGTGCCGACGGGGTGCAGGACGAGGTCGGTGTCGTCGGCGTCAAGCTTGCGCAGGGAGACGAGCAGGTTGGACGTGCTGGGCAGCACCGCCTTCCAGTTGGTGCGCTTCTGGAACTCGGCGTCCAGCATCGGCATCACGTCGACCGGTGGCAGCGTGGTGTTGCGGCTGTCACCCCAGGTGAAGTCGATCGGGATGCTGATCGAGAAGAAGAAGAACGACAGCGAGCCGCTGCCGCTGACATGCCACGGGGTCGGCCCGTCGACGGTCAGCGAGATGCCGATGCCGAACAGCCCCAATCCGAACACCGACACCGAGAACGACGTGGAGATCGACACGCTAAAAGCAAACGGCGAGAATTGGATCAGCGCGTCAAAGCTCGAGGACCCCTGAACGTTGCAGGCGCTGAAGCCGAAGTAGTAACTGCTGGAGGCACCGAACTGGACGGTGTTGCTGGTGACCGCGAAGTACCCCTGACACTGGATCCGGGCAAACGACTCGTTGATGATGTCGACCTCGACGCGATCCGGGACCGGGAACGGCAGCGGCGGCGGGTTGAACTGCGGGTTGAAGCCACCGACGGACACCACGAAGTTGGCGTTGTCACCCCAGGCGACGAGCAGCCCCATCCCGCCCTGGATGGTGATGAACAACAGGTGCGAGTCGTACAGCTCGGCGAAGAAATAGAGACGCTGCTTGTCGAACTCCAGCGCGCCGGCGAAGTTGACCTGTAGTTTGAGGATGGCCAGTTCGTCGGCCGGCAGGGCCAGCTCCAAGATCCCGAGGATGGCGATGTCCCCGGGTGGGATCTCGACGATGATCCCCAGTGACACGCTCACCAGCGTGGGCTCTCCCCAGCCCAGCTTCGCCATCGGGCCGATCAGGAAGGTCCCGTCCTGCGGCGGGAAGATCGCGCGCAGATCGCTGATGATGCGGTCCGCGTTGGCGATCACGTTCTGCGGGAACATGATGCTCTCGATCGCATCGCTCTTGACCGCGTCCATCAGCGGCTGGAAGAGCATCGAACGATTGAGGCCAACCAGCCCGCCGACGGCGTTGAGGGTGAAGCCGAAGCCGAGCTGAATCCCCGCTCCGAAGTCGGCGGTCAGCACCAGCAGCAGCGAGAACCCGGAGGAGCCGTCGGGAAGCTTGGTGTCGATCAGGCCGACCGCGGTGACGGTGACGATGTCCAGCAGCTCCAGCTGCAGCACCCCGGAGTACTGGCCGTGGGCGGAGTCGACATCGAGGAAACCGCCGCCGGAGATGACCGCGAGGTCCAGTGAGAGCCCGACGCCGGTCGGTGGCTTGAACCCCAACGACAGGTCCACCGGGCCGAGGTTGCCGCCGGAGCCCGGGAAGGTCGCCCGGACCTTCAGCCCGAGGTTGTCCACCTCGGCCTGCAGCGGTCCAAGCGCTCCGGAAATCGTGGCGCCGACATCGATCGGCAATGCGCCCGCGGCCGGCGACAGGGCGATCGTCGCCCCGCTGACGTCGATCGGGCCGATCGAGACGTGCAGTGGAAGCTTGATCTCCAGCGCGCTTGAGCCCGAGAAGTAGAACCCGGTCTTGCTCGAGAGGCCAACGCCGAAGTTGAAGGTGGCCTGGATGCCGCCGTCGGGGAGGATCGAGGCGATGAAGCCGTCAGCCTCGCCGGAGCCCGGTTTGATCTGCAGTTGCGCGCCCTGGAGGGCCAGCTCACCGAAGAAGTCCAGGGCGTTGTCGCTGGCCAGGCGGATCCCGGTGGTGAGCGAGGCGCTGTCGATCGACAGGTGACTGGCGTCTAGCGAGCCGACCAGGACCGTCGGCTGGTTGGCGGTGGAGGTCAGTACCACGGCCAGCGCGTTGCCGGTCGAGCCGCCGGGGGTCAGGAGGTCGAACTGGAGGGTGGGCGTGGCGCCGGGGCGGATGAGCACCGCCGCGCCGTTGCCGAGGTCGACCGGGGTGGTGAGGCCAAGCGACAGCGTGTCGGTGAGCTGAAGCGTGGGCACGTCGATGTCCGGGGCGAAGACCAGACCGGCAAAGCCAGGCTGCTTTCCCCCGCCGGTCGGGAGCATGTAGAGGCCGAGGCTCAGGCCGAACGCCGCCGGGCCGCTGGGGTCTCCGATCAGTGGGATCAGCCAGATCCAGTCCTGGACTTCGTCGGTGGGTATGGCACTGCCGGTCAGGGCGGTCCGCACCGGGTCCGGGACCGGTACGGCGCTGCCCACCAGGCCGATGCCGTCGATCAGCGAGCCGACGCTGTTGAAGAAGTCCTCGGTGTCGAAGGTGGCCGACCCCCACCCCCAGGCGTCGGTGAGGACCTCGGTCGGCTTGTTGAACACCTGGCCGAGGTTGTTCCAGTTGATCGAGCGTTTGGTGTACCCGGGCCGGCTGCCGCTGGCCGCCACCGGCGTGACTGAGATGACCCCCAGGACGCGCAGGGGCCTCCCCCACTGCGGCTGCTGGTCCAGCAGGTAGTCGACGAGCAGGAACTCCAGCAGTTCGTCGGCGAACTGTCCGGCGTCGACCCCGGGCGGGAACGCAGCGCTCTGGCTGGACAAGGCGTTGATCGCGCCGATCACGCCGCCGATGGCGCTGATCACGCCCTCCACGGTGGACGCGTCGACCTGCCCGGCTTCCAAGAGCTTGACCAGCGACGCGACCGGGCCGGCGATGGCGGCCACCGGCGCGGGCAGCGAGTCCAGCGACCAGCCGAGCTCGATCGCGAACGCCGCAAATGCCTCCGGTGAGCCGAGCGCGTCCTCCAGTGGCGACAGCGCGAGGCCGACCTGTTCGGCCAGTTGTGCGAGGGTGTCGCGGTCGGCCATGGTTCCGGTCGCTCAGGGCGTGTTGTAGAACAGCGAGCCGTCGCTCGTGCTCAGGTTGGTGGTGACCGGGTCGGTGACGCCGGCCATCGGATAGAAGTTGAAGATGAGGTTGTCGCTGGCCAGGTCGTGGCCGCTGACGATCGGCACCAGCACGGTGTAGACGTGCTGGACACCGGTGCACTTCAGGGAGTTGGTGCCGGGGGTGAAGTTCCAGGTGAGCTGGTCGACGAAGTCGTCGACGCTGCTGAGGGCGAACCGCGTGTACACCGGGAACGGGTGCGTGGAGGCGTACATCGGATCGGTCTTCAGGACGGTCCGGAGCGTGTCGAGGTACTGCGCCTTGGGTGGCATCGGGGTCAGCGGGTCGATGGTGTAGGTCCACGGCCGCGTCGGGGTGTGGCGGAACTCGACCTCCAGCTGCACCTGCTTCAGGGTGCCGATCTGCATCCCCAGGTTGATGTACAGGTTCTTGACGGTGCGCTCCCCCGGGCTGACGTTGTCCGGCACCCAGTCGGTCCAGTTGGTGGCGGGGACCGCAGTGCCGTCGTTGAAGGAAAGGTTGGCGGCGGTGAACCCGGCGACGACGGCGGCCTTGTTGGCCATCGCCGTCTTGTTCACGAACTCAAGCGAGTAGGCCAGGTACTCCATCATCCCGGTGTTGACGAACTCGTAGAGCTTGTGGAAGTGCTTGGGTGCGGTCAGCCCGGACTGGCCGCCGAACGCCGTCTTGAACTCGTCGACGAACGGCTGTGCGATGCCGATGCGGCAGCCGCGGAAGTTGACCTTCATCGCGGTCAAGGTCCCGGTGGAATCGGTGTTGACCTTCGTCGGGATGACGATCGATCCCGCGGTGACGCCCGTGCCAAGCGGGTCGCTGGCGCCCGGCACCGCCGCCTGGACGACCTCGTAGAAGGTGCCCGGATCGGGGCCTCCCCCACCCCCGTGCTGGGTCTTGTCGATGTGGATCTGCATCCACGCCCGGTCATTGCCGTGGGAGACGATGAACAGGTCCCCGGCGGGCATGGCGAGCCCCGATGTCGCGTTCAGGTACTTCAGGAAGTCGGCGATCGTCGTCAGCCCGGCCGCCTGCACCACCTTCGTGTTGGGGCGCAACGCCAGCAGCTTGCGCGAGTTGGCGTAGTACGGGTGCGTCCCCGGTGAGAACGCGTAGTCCACCTCAGAACCCCGCCGCGACGCGGCTCGGCGTGGACGGTCGTCGTCTGGAGACGTCGGTTGCCATCGGTCCCTTGGTCTCGATCCGGCCTGACGGCCGGCCCCCAAGCGCCGCCCCCGCGGCGCTCACGACCATCATTACCAGAGTCGCGAAGGCGCGTCAACCAGTAGGGCCGGCGTTTTCAAACGGCTAGATAATGGTGCGAGAGGACAGGTCGCGCGGCCGGGCTAGGCCAACCTCAGCCCGCCCGCTCCGCTGAGGCAAGACCTCGGCGGGCGAAGGCCGAGAGCACGGCCACCGCGGCCGCCAGGGCGATGAAGGCGGTCGCCACCTCGACGGGGGTGCCGGCCAGCAGACCCCTACCGGCTTCAAGTACCGGCGTCACCGGATTGAACTTGGCGACGTCGTGGATCCAACCGGTCAGCAGCGAGAGCGGCACGTACACCGGAGCGAGGAACAGGAGCACGAAGATCGGCATCTGAATCACCGCGCCGGCCTGCTCGGTGGGCAGGAACATGGCCAGACCGATCGCCCACAGGGCGGCCGCGAGGTTCATGATGATTCCGAGGCCGAGCAGACCGAGCAGCTGGATGCCGTTACCGCTGACGTTCATCCCGGCGATCAGCGCCGCGATGGTGACGACGATGCCGGTAAGCGCCCAGCGCAACAGCGTCCCGACGGCGTATCCGGCAACGATGCCGCTGCGCCCCGGGGCGCAGAGCAGCAGTCGCCGGGCAAAACCGGAGTCGAAGTCCCGCGCGACCGCGAACCCCGTGAACACTCCGCCGAACGCCGCCGACTGCAGGAAGACGAAGACGAACTGAAACGCCGTGTAACCCGCCGCATAGTGAAAGTTGGGGACGTCACTGATCCGTGACAGGCCACCGGCGAAAGCGACCAGGAAGAACAGCGGAAACACGATCGACGGCACAAGGAGCGCCGGGTTGTGGACGGTGTTGTAGATCGAGCGCCACGCGACTCCCCGCGCGACGTTGACGAAGCGCATCATGTGCGGGTCAGCCTCGACTTCATCGACGCCTGTGCGAGCCCCAGGGCGATGACGAGGATCACCGCCGCAAAGCCGAATCCCAAGGCCAACGCCTGCGCGTCCCAGCCGACAATGACGACGCTGCGCAGTCCTTCGAGCAGATAGGAGATCGGGTTATAGGTCGCGACATCGCGAAACCACGTCGCCTTGATGAGGTTGCGCGGCAAGCTGGAAGAGCTGAGGAACAGCGTGACGAACAGCAGCGGGAAGATCCCCTGCACGGCTTCGCCGGTGCCGAAGCGAACCGCGAGCAGCACACCGATGCTCGCGAAGGCGAACGCGATGAGAATCGACAGGGCCAGCAGCACGAACGCGCCTCCGATCCCGGTGACGAAGGTGACCCCGAACGCCAGGCCGACGAGCAGGTACACGATCGCCTGCACGACACCGAGGACCAACGCGCCGCCGAGCAACGCCTCCCCCCGCACCGGAGTCATCGCCAGACGATTGAGAAACCCGCTCTCGATGTCCTTGGCGAGATCGACCCCGGCGGTGATCGAGACGAACATCGCCCCCTGGACGAACGGCATCGCGATCAGGAAGTCGCGGTAATCGTGGGTGGGAAAGCCCGGGATCAGCGTCGCGGAGCTGAGCGCCGAGCCGTTTACGCGATGGCCCTGGCAGACGCGCTCGGGATCAACCTCGTCGAGACGTTCCTGGCCTTCATCCAAAGCGATGCCGAACAGCGCCACCGGCTGCTCGATATCGCTGGCGGCTCGGGATTGCTCGCCGAGGTCACCGATGAACTCGCCGACACATCGCCGGACGCCGACGAGCAGGCTCCCGTGCCAACGCCTACTGCCGGGGTGGACGAGGTCAGCTGTGAGACGCTGGCGACCCCACCCGATGCGTCGGCGCCCGCCGCGCCGCTCATCCCGCTCCTTCGCTTTGACGAGTTGACGATCGACGGCGAGCCGGCGCTCATCACTGGCGCCGTACCAGGCAACCACGCCACCAACGGTGGTGGACGTGGCGCGAACGATTCAGAGAGCCCCATAGCCGGCTATATGTATGCGACCGCTGACCTCGAAGGCGCGGGGGGCGATCTCATCGTCGACGTGCATAGCCCGGCAACGATTCGCGCGGCCGTAGAGACCAGCAGCGTAGTCGCCGACGTCATGACCGGTTTGGAGGCACTTGGAATCAGTCGGCTCTTCCCGGGGGTTCGACATCCTCACGATCGTCGACGGGCGGCCAGGACGGCTCATCGAGCTCAAGTCCTCTGGCGTCGACGCTCGTGTCCAGGTGATGAGTTGAAACGAGTGGAAGACGGCGAAGGCCAGCAAACCTCGGTCGAGCTTCTGGCTGTACCTCGTTGGCAACTTGCGCGCGGACCTTCCTCACGCTCTCCCGTGCGTGCGCGCGATCCACGACCCGTTCGCGACCCTCGTGGCCAATGAGGTCTCTGACCATCTGGTCCGTCGTGCCGTCCAGCTGCGCGTGCGCGAGTTCAAACAGGCGGAACATCTTGATCTTGGCGTTGCGCGCAAGAAGCCGGATGGCTGAGACACCTCGAACGGGCTCAGACCGCACGTCGAATAAAGGGGTCGCACAGGGTCTGCCGCACGGGTGAACACGTGACAGCAAGCAAGAAACGTGCACGTCGTGCGGACAGCTCGGGTTCGCCTGCCGGTCATTTCCCACCTGAGCGTCCGCGACGTCGGTGCTCTCTTTCGCCGCGGCCGCCCACGGAAGGACGTGCCTGGCGGCGGGGCCGACGATCGCATTGATCGGCCGCCCTACACGTCGATGACTTTCCGTTGCGCGACGAAGCACTCGTCCGCCGCGGGCCGCGCTGGCGAGCGCTTCGCCACGAACGCGATCGTCAGCTTGGCGAAGTGCCGGACGATCGCCTCGGCGACATTGGGGTCGTCCCGAGGTGGCCGGGCCGACGCCGTGGCGCACGATCGGTTTCGCCCAATTCTGCGCACGCGGGCGGCCGCCGATGAGGCCCCAGACCCGCAGGCCGCGACGGCAGTCCGGGGACCGCTCGGGCTGTGGCGAGTCCGATAGGTTCGCATTGTGCAGGTCAACGGCATTGAGCTCGCGGTCGCCGAATACGGGCCGGCGGACGGACCGGTCGTGGTGCTGCTCCATGGCTTTCCTGAGCTCGGGTTCTCGTGGCGCCACCAGATCGGGCCGCTCGCGGCCGCGGGGTACCGGTTGCTGGTGCCCGATCTTCGCGGCTTTGGAGACTCCGAGGCGCCAAGCGCGGTCCAGGAGTACGCGATCGACGTCCTCGCGCGGGACGTGCTCAGGCTGCTCGACCACGCCGATGCGCAGCAGGGAACGGTGATCGGGCACGATTGGGGTGCCGAGCTGGCCTGGAAGACGGCATGGCTGCACCCCGAGCGGGTGCGCGCGGTCGGGGGACTTTCGGTCCCGTTCGCGCCGAGAGCGCCCGCGCCGCCGCTGGGTCTGATGCGTGAGCACCTCGGCGCGGACTTCTACATGGTCTGGTTCCAGGAGCCAGGCGTGGCCGAGGCGGCGCTCGAGCGTGATGTCCGGCGGACTCTGGCCACATCGCGGGTGTGGGACGCGGCCTGGGCGGCGGATCGCGAGGAGAACCCCCCGACGCCCGCGTTCCTCACCGAGGCCGAGCTTCAGGTGTACGTCGATGTCTATACGCGAACCGGCTTCCGGGGCGGGCTGAACTACTACCGAAACCTGGATCGCAACTGGGAGCGGACCGCTGCGGTGGCCGAGCGCCGCATCACCCAACCCGCGTTGTTCCTGACTGGGAGCGAGATCCGGTCCGTCGCTTCATGCCAGCGGCCGTGATGGACGGCTGGGTGACCGGCCTGCGCGTGAACGAGGTGATCCCAGACGCCGGGCATTGGCTGCAGCAGCAGGCCCCCGAGCTCGTCACCGAGCATTTGCTGCGGTGGCTGGAATCCGTGCACTGAGCCAGGCCGACGGGGGCCGGGCTCAGTGGTGACCACCCGTCGCGCTGATCAGTGCCGCGTCCGGGCCCGGGCCTTCAGTGATGATCCGTTGCTGCCCCAAAACATCGTTCAGGCGGCCGGCGACCAGCGGCAACGAACAGGCTGAGTACGCCGCGTGGTCGGCACGCGGCGAGGACCGGCGATCGCCCGAACCTCAGCGGACGGGATCCCGACGCCGAGAACGACCTTCCGGTGGAACGTGCCAAGCAGCAACTGCGGGTAGGCCGAGCGTCGAGCTACGGCGGGCGAGAGCTGTCAGAAAGGTCGCTCGTTGTCCGACCCACCGTGTATGCCCCGTTGCCAAGTGAAGTTCGTCCACGCAGCCGACCCGCATATCGACAGCCCGATGAAGGGGCTGTCCGCGTACCCGGGTGCGCCGGTGGAGGAAATGCGGGGGGCGACGCGTCGGGCGTTCGAATCGCTGGTCGGGCTTTGCATCGGTGAGCGCGTCGAGCTGCTCGTGATCGCCGGCGACGTGTACGACGGAGACTGGAAGGACTTCAGCACCGGTCTGTACTTGCGCGCGCAGCTCGCGCGGCTGCGCGAGGAGGGGATCGAGGTCGTGCTGATCCGCGGCAACCATGACGCCGCGAGCGTGATCACGCGCAACCTCAAGCTGCCGAGTGTTCATGTCCTGCGCCACGATCGCCCCGAGAGCGTTGTGCTCGAGGATCTGGGCGTCGTCGTGCACGGTCAGAGCTTCGCGACGCGTGCAGTGACCGAGAACCTCGCTGCCGGCTATCCGAGCCCGTTGCCCGGGCTCGTGAACATCGGGTTGCTGCACACCTCGCTGGGCGGTTATGACGAGCACGAGAACTACGCGCCGTGCAGGTTGGAGGAGCTTGTCGCCCGTGGCTACGACTACTGGGCGCTCGGCCATATTCACGAGCGGGCGGTCCTGCACACCAATCCCCACGTTGTGTTCGCCGGGAACCTTCAGGGTCGGCACATGCGCGAGCGGGGCGCAAAGGGCGCGACGCTCGTCGAGGTACTCGACGGCGAGCTGACGATCAGCCACCGCACGCTCGACCACGCGCGCTGGTCACGCGTGAACGTGGACGTCGGCGGCGCCGAGGACGAGACAGACGTGCTCGAGCGCGCGCAGGTGGCGCTGCTCGCAGCGATCGAGGACGCGGGCGGGAGGCTGCTGGCCTGCCGGATCGAGCTCGGCGGCATCACTACCGTCCATGGAAGCCTCGTCCGTGACCGCGAGCGCCTGGATTCCGAGCTGCGCGGGCTGGCCACAGATCTCGCTGCCGAGCAGATCTGGGTCGAGCGGATCGAATGGCAGACCGGCGCGCCGCGCTCGGCGACGGTCAGCGACGACGCGGTCGGCGAAACGCTCAAGGTCTTGCGGGGCGCCGCTGCTGACCCCGCTGCGCTCGCGGCGCTGGTCGACGGGCTGCGGCCGTTGGCGATGAAGCTCCCGCCCGAGGTCAAGGCCGGCCCCGACGGGTTCGACCCGACCGACCCGGAGACGCTGGCGCGGCTACTGGCAGACGTCGAGCGGACGCTGCCGAGCCTGCTGGTCGAGCGGAGCGCGGCATGAGCCTGAGAATGGAGCGCTTCGAGCTGCGCGCTTTCGGGCCGTTCACGGCGACCACGCTCGAGCTGCAGGGCGCGTCCAGCGGCGACCTTCACATCATCTGCGGCCCCAACGAGGTCGGCAAGTCCACCGCCCAGCGCGGAATCGGCGATTTCTTCTTCGGGATCCCACCGCGCAGCACCGACAATCAGATCCACGACTACGTCGACCTGCGCCTCGCCGCGGTGCTGGTCGACGAGCACCGCCGCCGGCACGAGCTCGTTCGTCGCAAGGGCACGCGTCTGACGCTGCTCGGTTCCGACGGCGAGCCGATCGACGAGGCCGTGCTCGACAGCATGCTCGGCGGCGTGACGCGCGAGGTGTTCGAGTCGATGTTCTCGATCACCCACGAGTCGCTTCTCGCCGGCGGCAAGGCGCTGCTCGCAGCCGACGGCAACGTCGGCGAAAGCCTGTTCAGCGCCAGCCTCGGCGCGACCGGCCTGCACGAGCTGCGGGCCGAGCTCGAGCGCGAGGCCAGCGCCCTGTTCCGGCCCCGAGCGACATCGACCTTGCTACTCCAGTGCCGTGCCGCATTGGAGGCGGCGCAGACCGAGCTGCGCGAGACGACGCTGCGCGCCACCACGTTCACCGAGCACGAGCGCGAGCTGCGGTCCACGGGCGAGCAGCGTGCGGCGCTGGTCGGGCGGATCCGCGAGGCGCGCACCGAACAGAACGCACGCGAGCGGATGCGGCGGGTGATCCCGCTGCTCGCCGCGCACACGCAGGCCCTGCAGGAGCTTGACTCACTCGCCGGCGCGCCTGAGTTGCCGCAGGACGCGCGAGACCGGCGGCTGCTCGCGGTGCAGCGCGAGGCGGGCGATCGCCAGACCGCCGAGGAAGTGCGGGCGCGCGTGGTGGAGCTCGAGCGCCGGATCGCCGAGCTGAGCCCGGACACCACAGTGCTTGAGCGCGGGCTTGCGATCAAGGAGCTGCACGGCCGGCTTGCGAATGTCCGTGAGGGAACGGGCGATCTGGAGCGACAGAGGATCAAGCTCGAGACCGCACGCGGCCTGGCGAGACGGGCGCTCGATCAGGTCCGCCCGGACCTGGACCTCGATCGTGCCGAGCAGCTGCGCCTGACCGATACCGAGAGGGCGCGGGTCGACGGTGCACTTGACCGCCAGGCGAAGCTGACGGCGCTGCTCGAGGCCGCCGAACAGACTCTGCAGCGGGCGGAGGCCCGCTGCAGCGAGCTGGCCGTCGAGCGCGACGGGCGCGACGCCCCACCGGACAGCTCCGCGCTCGAGGCGGCCGTCAGCGACGCCCAGGCGCACGGCCAGCTGGAGCAGCGGATCTTTGACGCGAGCGCGGATCTGTCAGACGCGGTCGACCTGCTCGACGGCGGGCTGCGCCAGCTCGAGCCTGCGGTCGGAGCCGACGCGTTGCGGGAGATGAGGCCGCCGAGCAGCGTCGCGGTCGATCAGTTCGCCGACGAGCGCGAGCAGCTCGACCTCGATGCCCGTGACCTCGCCGAGCGGCGCGAGCGCCTGGATCAGGACGGCCGCGGGCTGGATCAGGACCGCGCACGGCTGGCGCTGGGCACCAACGTCCCGACGCTCGAGGATCTCACGGGGGCGCGCGAGGCGCGCGACGAGGAGTGGCAGCGCCTGCGCCAGCGCTTCGAAGGTGCCGTCGGCGCACCGGCCTCCCCGGACGCGTTCGAGGGTCATCTGCGCCGTAGCGACGACATCGCCGACCGGCTGCGCGCCGAAGCCGACAGCGTCGCCCTCAACGCTCAGCTGACGGCGCAGGCGCGGCGCCTGGACGACGACCGGGGTTTACTCGCGCAGCGCGAGCAACAGCTCGCCGAGGACCGCGCCGAGCATCAGCGCCGCTGGACACAGGCGTGGGCACCGACGGGTATCACCCCGGCGTCGCCGCGGGAGATGGTCGACTGGCTGCGCGCACGGGAGACCGTGACCGAGCGCGCCGACACCGTCGCGCGGCGCAGGCGGAACCTTGAGGCCGAGCAGCGCACGCACGACGGGCAGATCGAGACGCTGCAGGCGCAACTGTCGGGGCTCGGCCAGGAGACCGCGGGCCTGTCCACGCTCAGCTCAGTGCTCGCGATGGCTCAGGCACGAGTGGCCTGGGCGCAGAGCGCCCGCGAGGAGCACGAACAGCTCGTCCGTGATCTGCGCGGCGCAAAGACGAACGCCGACGATCAGCGCGACAAGGCCGAAGAGCTCCGTGACGCACTGGCGAGCTGGCATCAGGAATGGACGGTCATCGTCGCGGCGAACTCCTGGCCGGCGGAGATCGGAGCCGACAGCGCGCGGCAGGTCCTCGCGACGGTGAGCGAGCTGGCCGTCCAGCTGCAGGAGGTCGAGCAGCTCAGCGCCCGCGTCAGCGGCATCCAGGACCGCCTTGATGAGTTCGACCGTGACGCCGCGCAGCTGACCAAGGCGATCGCGCCATCGCTTGAGAGCTGGCCGACGCAGGACGCGGTTGCCGAGCTCCAGCGCCGGCTCGATGAAGCGTTGCGGATTTGCAGCAGCCGAGACACGCTTGCAGGAGAGCTCGACACCACTCGGGTTGACCTGGAAACGGCCGAGCAATCGATGCAGCGGGCCGAGCGGGAACTCGAGACGCTGATCGCGCTCGCGGGTGTGAGCACGATCGACGAGCTCCCAGAGGCGGAGCGCCGCTCAGCGCACGCGAGCGATCTCCACGCCCGGATTCCGGAGCTCGAGCGCAATATCACCGAGGTCGGCCAGGCTCCCCTAGGCGAGCTGATCGACCGCGCCGAGAGCGTCGACATCGACGCCCTCGAGGCCCAGGCCACTGAAGCCGAGGGGGAGATCGCCGCTCTGGAGGAGCAGCTGCGCCTTCTCGACGTGCGGATCGGCGAGCTCGGCGGCGAGCAGCAGAGGATGGAGCGCGTCGGCGGTGCCGCCGACGCCGCGGAGAAGGTCGAGCAGCGGGTCGCGGAGCTGCGCGAGCACGCCGAGCGCTACGTGCACCTGTACCTCGCGGCATGGGCGCTGACCGAAGCGATCGACGCGTACCGGCGCGAGCACAAGGCCCCACTGCTCAAGCGTGCCGACGAGCTGTTCCCGACGCTCACGTGCAATCGCTTCAAGGGACTGGAAGCCAGCTTCGACGAGGCCGACGAGCCCGTGCTCGTCGGCGTGCGCTCCAGCGGCGAGAACGTGCCCGTCAGCCGGATGAGCACTGGCACCCGCGAGCAGCTCTACCTCGCGCTGCGCCTCGCAAGCCTCGAGCGCCACGTCGAGTTGCACGGGCCGATGCCCGTGATCCTCGACGATGTTGTCCTGCACTCCGACCCGCGACGCAAGTCGGCCATCCTCCAGGCGCTCGCCGACCTCGGCCGCCGCACCCAGGTGATCGCCTTCACCCACGATCCACAGGTCGTCGCTCTCGCGCAGAACGCAGTCGACCGCGACCTGCTGACCGTGCACGAGCTCGGTGGCAACGAGATCAGCGGCGCGCTCCAACCACAGATCTCCACGGCGGACGTCCGGCCGATCCGCCCGGCCAAAGCCGCGTAGAGACGAGCTTGACAAGCGGCAGCCATGCGGTCTTGGCTGTCGACGCCGACGTGACCCGCTGCCTCGTCCGTTGAACCTACCGCTGCGCTGGATCGACTTTCCGGCTCGACGGAATAGGTGCCGTCTGGTCCGGATTATGTGGCGACTACTCCGGACAAGGTCGATCGGCCGGTTCGGTCCAAGCTCAGTGTCTGCGGGGCCTTCGGGACTTAGTCCGGAGTTGCCGGCGATTCGCCTTACTCCGGATTTGATCGGCCACCGCACGACACAAGCCCGGATTCAAAAGTGGCCTGCTTGCAGGGATTCTCCATTACCAAATCCGGAGTTAGGGGGCGTCTGGCCCGGTGACTTGGGTACGTCGTGCGACACCTGGCTGGGGAAACGGCCGGAACGGTGGCACGTTGGTCGATTGCGTCGAGGTGCTCGGCCGAAACTGCGACCCGCGGCGCGCCTCCGCGAACGAGCTCCACAATCGCGGCGGCGTGGATAGTCGGACGTTCGAGCGCGCCGTCTGATGCGTTGATCTCCCCGGCGTTCCTGGCGAATTGGGGTTGCGACGCCGGATCCGGGTGTTACGCTTTGGCCTCTCGATTGATGGCTCGCTGTGTTACGGCGACCTCCCCGCTCTTGACGGAGTCCGAGTACCACACATAGCCCGACGATCTCTCCGCGAGATTCTTCGAGCGCCCGACACCACTAGGAGCCCATTCCTCCTCGGGACAGGGTTGTTCGCTCTGGTGTTTGTGTTGTCGTCTCGCGTCGTCGTTCATCGATCGTCTTCGTCGTCCCGATCGCCTTCAGTTGGACCTTCTGTCTCGCGTGGCTGTGCCGACTCAGCATGTGGTGCGGACCCGCAGCGAGAAACGCCCGTCGAGCGGTTGGCGTCGCTCGGCCGAGGGTGAGCCGAGCACTCATGATGCGGCTCCCTCACCTCCTGTCCGGGGGTCGCAGAGGGTGCTCGGCCACCCTCCCATTCGCGCGCGAGGGGCGCCGCGGCGCGCGCCCGATTCAGGGGGCCGACGACGGCGTCGACGTCGACCGCGCTCCCCCATCGAGAGATAAGCGTCGGAGTGCCGCCAGTCTGCAGGGCCGTGATCTTCGTCGGCCTCGCGGCCGGCTCACCACAACGAGAGGAGGGCCCTATGGCCTGACCCGACCCGGCGTCGCGGACGCCGGGCGCTTCAACGTCCCTACAAACGCAGCGGCCCCAGAGCGGTAACTCCGGGGCCACGCTGGCATCAAGGAGAACCTCAATGTCGAGTGATGAGAGGAACGGTAGCACCGCCCGAGGCGGCTGCTCGCTGTTCGGGGAGGACCCGCCGGCGAAGGCCCGCGGGGAGCGGATCGGGGCGCGGCGGACGGCTGCCGCGATCGTGGAGCTGGCGCGCTCGCACCGCCGGCTGGCGCACCGCCCGACGGTGGCACAGGTGCGGACGATGGCCCGCTTCGAGGGCCGGGAGCCGTGCTCGTACCTGCTGGACCCGAGCGTGAACTTCGTGCCCGAGCTGATCTTCGGGTACGAGCGGGAGTTGGGTCACCACGGCCTGTGTTTCACCGGCCGGTTGCCGCACGGGGTACGCGACTTCGTCGCGTTGTCCGACGGCGGCGGGTTCGACCTGTTCGGCGGCTGGTAGCGGCACGCGTGTCCTGGGCCCGAGGTCCTCCCCTTCACCGGGCGGGACTTCGGGCCCTTTCTTCGTCCACGACCCAGTGAAGGGAGGGGCACCCGTGCCCGCAACCAGCAATGGCTTCCCAACGACCGAAGCGGCATTCGGCTATCGCGAGGCGCTCGCCCAGGTGATCGCCGAACTGGCCGAATCCGAGGCGAAGCGTCTCGAGGCAGAGCGTGCCGCCTGGCGCGCCCACTACCACGGGCGCTCCCTGCTGCTCGACCAGCGCGGTCTGGCGCTCGCGGCGTAAGCGCGATCCAAGCGCCGATCGGCGAGCTGACGTAGCCCGCCCTCAGTTCCGCAGCACCCATGGCCGCCGAGCCCTCCAGGCTCGGCGGCCGCTCGTCGTTCTGGGCCCATCCATTGGGCGCAGCACAACCACCTCCAGTGAAGGAGACACGCATGCCCGACCCAAGCACCGTCAACTCCGCCCTCGTGGGCGACACCAGCGAGGAGGTCGTCCGCCTCGCCGTCATCCGCCGGCGGCCCGACCACGACGTCCACCAGGACGACATCGCTTGGTGGTTGGCCCTGCAGGAGCGGATCGAGATTCGCGCCGAGCTTGCCGCCAGCGGCCTGCTCTAGACAATGGCATCGAACCCAAAGCGGTCAGCGACGACGACACGCAGACGCCGAGCCGGGCGTCACTCAAGTCTGACCGGCATGGGCCTGACCGAGCGAGTGAACGTGGGTCAGCCGGCCGGCCGGAACCTCCAAGAACCGACAGACGAGGAACTACGATGCAAGACTCGATGGCAAGCGCGCCAGATAGGCAACCCGAAGCGAGCGAGCACATCTCGCCGCTGATTGAGGTGAGCGCCGAGGAACACGACGGTATGCGGCGGCAGCTCGAGCAACCTGACGCCGAGCAGGTTGAGCGTCTGCGCCGCTTCTTGACGGCCACGCCATCTCCGCGGCGAGCGTGAGCCCGGACTCCGGGTTCGCAGGCTGAGCGACACCGACCACTAGCCCGCGGGCTCCACGAGCACGACGTCGAGTACGTGCTGCGGCGACCCTAGAATTCACGGAGGTGGCAAAGCCAGTGACCAAGACCGTGACGTTGACCGAGCCAGAATTGGCCGGCGAGTGGGACGTCGAGCCGCTCGAGGGCGGGCGAGTACTCCTGACGCCCCACGTCGAGCCGACGATCGACGGGTTGCAGGCCGAGTACGGCGAGCGACTCGGCGGCGAGGAGTTCAAGCGCCGCTGGGGCCACCTTCCCTCCGACGGCGAGGGGTAGGCCATGGACATCCGGGAGGAGCGCCACCGGGCGGTGTTCCCGCCTGGCGTGTGGTCGGCGGACGTCGAGAATCGCTACCCGCTGTCGAGCGGGGCACGCAAGGTGGCAGATGAGAGCCGTCGCGTCTTCGAGCGAGACGGAGTCCCAGAGCGCGAGCTACAAAGGTGCGAGCCCGAGGGTCCCGACGGGACACGGCTCTCGGGCTGCCTCAAGGTCTACCTGCCGCTCGGCGCAGCGAATCCACGCCAGCGACCGTTCGGCATGGTGTTCATCGACGTCGGGCGCGAGCAGCCGACCCTGGTGCTGCTCGCCTTCGGCGTGCGACATCCGCCTGAGGGGTCTCGGCAGGCGAGCGTCTATCAACTCGCCGATCGCCGTTTGCACCCGCCGGCCGCCTCATAGTCGAGCGTCCCGATCGATGCGCGGGCTCCGCCCCGGCAAATTGACTGCCAGCAGCTCTCGGCGCACCGGCATTTCGTCGGTGAGCTCGATAACGCTCCAGTAACCGCCGCCGCAGTAGGCGGCCCCGACCAGCCGCGGTCCCGAACGGGCCGCGACGTCATCAACCCAACAAGAACGGCCGCCCCGCGTGAACGGGACGGCCATCAAACCCATGCCCTCGCGACGTCTTTGGCGAGAACCGCGCGGGCACCGACCCCAGGAGGGTACCTGATGCACACCCTGTCAACACGCACCCTGTCCGCGCTCGCGTTCGACCGAGGAGAGGAGTACGACCCCGGCCAGCCGCTGTCTGACAGCGTGCTCGCCGACCTCGCGCTCTGCGCCGGCGCGCAGCCGATCCTCACCGACATCTCGCCTGTCGAACGCCGCCGCCAAGACCGCGCCCAGCGCCGGACGCTCGCCGGCGTCCCGGAGTGGCTCTCGGTCGAGGACCTCCTCCGCGGCCCGTGGGAGACAGTCCACGGCGAGCTCGTCTGACCCAACGCCGCGGCCACAACCGTCGCCGCTGGCTACCACCTCGCGCGGGGCGCCCGACCTGACGGGCGCCCCGCCCCATCCACCTTCGGTCACCGAAAAGGAGACCCCATGAGTTCACATCTGATCCTCGTCGTCGAGGAGGACCCGGCCACCCGGGCCTTCCTCGCGACCAACCTCACCGCAGACGGGTATGAAGTCGTCGTCGCCGAGGACCGGCGCCACGCGCTGGGTCTGCTCGCGGCGCGCCGGCCGCAGCTCGTGCTGGTCGACATCAACGGCCAGACCCTCGGCCTGCTCGACGCCGTTCGCAAGGGCGAGGGGCTCGCCGGTGAGGTCGACCCCGAGACGCCGATGATCGTGCTCACCGCCCGCGCCGATGAGCTCTCGCGGGTGCGGGTGTTTGACCGCGGCGGCGACGACGTCGTGTCCAAGCCGTTCTCCTATCCCGAGCTGCGTGGCCGGGTCCGCGTGCTGCTGCGCCGAAGCTACGAGCCTCGCCACGCACCGGTCGCGCGCGTCGGCACCGTAACCGTCGACCATCGCACCCGCGAGGTGCGAGTCGGCGAGCAGCGGGTCGCGCTCGCGGCCAAGGAGTTCGCGCTGCTGCAGGCGCTGATCGCCGACCCCACCCGCGTGTACACCAAGCACGAGCTGATGCGCGACGTTTGGGGGTACCGGGGCGAGACGCGCAGTCGCACGCTCGACTCGCACGCTGCACGGCTGCGCAAGAAGCTCGACGCGGCCGGTGCGGGCCGCCGAACGGTGATTTGCGTATGGGGCGTCGGCTACCGATTCTGCGACGAGCCGCCCGTCGGTCCGGGAGCATGAGCGCCACCAGCGACGGCGGCCCCGACGGTGTCGAGGAGCTCTATCGGCAGCTCGCCAGTCACCGCGCCGAGCAGGCCCACACGGCGCTGAGCGGCATGCTCGGCCATCCCGAGCGGCTGTTCGCGCAGAGCGCCAACGCACTCGAGGGCGCGGCTGGCGTGCTGCGCCACGCCGCCGCCACCTATGTGCAGCCGGACAGCCCGGCCGCGCGTGAGATGGAGGCGCACGCCGTAGGGCTCGTGAACGTCGCGAGCCGCTTCGAAGCCGCCGCCGACCTCGCTCGCCAAGAGCTCGGCTGAAGCCTTCCCGTCCCATAGACGCCGACCGGCCGACGGCGAGATCCACCCGCCGCCGACTCTCAGAACCAGACACCGATGCCCTCTCGTGGATGCCACGCAACTCGAGGGCAGAAGGGAGCAGACGCTCATGCCCACCCCTGTCACCGCCCGCTACCGCGACGCCGCGGGGCGCTGGCATAACGTCGTCGTGCGCCAGACGCCCGACGGCCACTGGCAGGTGCTCGACATCACCCGCCTGGTCAGCGTTATCGAAACGCTCACCGGCTGTGAGGAGGGGCGCCCGCAGGCCGACGCGCTCGCGCGCGACTACGCCACCAACCAGCACCGCAGCGCGATCGATCAACCCAGCCGGACCGACCTCGCGGCATAGAGCGAGGCGCAACCGCATCCAGGCGGTACCTACTGACCGTGACCAGACAGGAGCCGGAAGCCCACGGCTTTAGCCGTGGGTCAAGTGTGCTGCGCCGCGAGTTCCCGCGCTTGCGGCGGTCGCCGTGCTTGTGGAGCCCATCATGGTTCGTATCCATCGTCGGCGGCGCGCCGTTGCATGTCGTGCGGCGGTACGTCGAGAACCAGAAGCAGGCCGCCTGAGATGGCGCACCGCTACCGCCTCTATCCGGCCGGTGAGCAGCAGGAGATGTTGGAGGCGCATTGCTCGGATGCGCGGGCGGTGTGGAACGCGGCGCTTGAGCAGCTCAACCACTGGCGGCCTGGCCGACCGGGGTCGCCGGGGCACGCGGTCCGGAACCGGCAGTTGGCAGATGCGCGCCGGGAGATCGACTGGCTCGCGAACGGTTCTTCGAGCGTGCAGCAGCAAGCGCTTCGCGATTTCGCTCAGGCGTGCTCGAATTGGTGGGCCGGAACACACCGCCGTCCGAAGTGGCGGCGGCGCGGGCTGAATGAGGGGTTCTGCGTCCGGGACGTGAACGCCCGTCGCCTGAACCGCCGGTGGGCTGAGCTGGTCGTTCCGAAGGCTGGGCGGGTCTCGTTCCGACTGTCGCGACCGTTGCCGGACGAGCTGAGGATGGCCCGCGTCACGCTCGATCGCAAAGGCCGCTGGCACGTTTCGTTTCCCGGCTTGCAGCCACCAGTTGCGCGTGAGCGGACGGGCGCTGTGATCGGCGTCGACCGTGGTGTCACGACGACGCTCGCGTTGTCTGACGGCCGGATGTTCCGCGCGCCGACCATGCACGTCAAGGAACACCGACGACTCACGGGCTTGCAGCGGCAGCTCGCCCGCCAACACAAGGGCTCCCAGGCCCGTTGCGACACGAAGGCGAAGATCGCAGGGCTACATCAGACCGTTGCGGACCGCCGACGGAACTGGATCGAGGTGCAAACCACGCGGCTTGTTCGCGAGCACGATCTGATCGCTGTCGAAAACCTCGCCGTCAAGAACATGGTGAGACGGCCGAGACCGAAGCCGGACCCGGAGCAGACGGGCGCGTTCCTCCCGAACGGTGCGGCCGCCAAGAGTGGGCTGAACCGGGTGATCTACGAGCAGGGCTGGTCGCTATGGCTCCGGCGCTTGGAGGAGAAAGCCACCGCGTCCGGCGTGAGCGTCGTTCGGGTCGACCCTCGCTTCACGAGTCAGACGTGCAGGACGTGCGGGCACGTCGCTCCGGAGAACCGCGAGAACCAAGCGGACTTTCGGTGCGTGGCGTGCGGGCATGAGCAGAACGCCGATCTCAACGCGGCACACAACATCCTGGCCCGAGCCGTGATGCTCGCGCCCACCCCCGGACAGGGGGCAAGCCAACCACCCCGGTTGGCTGCCCGTACAAGACGGTCGGACGACCGCAGCGGGAACCACCCCCGGGAGCTAGCCGATGCGGCGTGAACCCGGAGAAGGAATCCCACGGTCTCAGCCGTCGGAGGAAGTCAACGAAGGAGCTCCGTATGACCAACCCCGCCACCGTCCCGCGCCGCGCCCGCGCCGCGCCCGGGGCGTCCAGCTCGCGCGGGCTGCGCTGCCGGGTGCGACTCGCCGACGGGCGCATGTTCGCCGGCGAGCTGCCCGCCGAACGCCATCGCGCGCTGCAGCTCGGCATCTTGCACGCCGCCAGCGACGGGCTCGTCGAGCTCGCCGCCGGCACCAGGCGCGACGGGAGCCTGGCAATCAGAACCCGCAACCGCGCCGACCACTTCCTCCCCGGCGGCAACACCGGGCAGACGGACTGGCTCGAGCGGCTGCTCGCACTCGCGGGCTCACACGCCGACCGCGGCGACGAGGTGTTCGCCGCACCCGCCGTGCGCCACGAACCGCGCGGCGACAAGCACGCCGTCGCGCACACCCGCGTGTTGTGGGTCGACGTCGACGAGCCCGGCCAGCTGCCGGCCCTGTGGGCGTTTCTCGCGGCCAGGCCCTGCCACCTGCTGATACAGAGCGGCGGGGGAGGCGCTCACGCCTACTGGTTGCTCGACCAGCCCCTCCCCGCCAACCAGGACATCGGGAGCGGGAAGCCGGTGGAGCCGATCGAGCGCGCGCACCTGCGGCTGATCCACCACCTCGGCGTCGGACCAGACGCGAAGCCCAACGTGGCTGACGTCGCCTGCAAGGACCGAAGCCGGTTGATGCGCTTGGCGGGGACGGTCAACGGCAAGAGCGGCCAGCACGCGCGGATCCTCGAGGCAGACTTCCAGCTGGCGCCATACCCGCTCGCGGCGCTCGTCGGCGACCTCCCCGACCCGCCGTTGCAACGCCAGGGGCGGCGAAGTGCGAGCACGATCGATCACGACGACCCGTACAAGCAGATCAGCCCACCGGAGTACTTCGAGGCACTCGCCGGCATCGAGGTCCCGCGCGACGGGCTCGTCCGCTGCCCGACGACCTGGCACGAGGACCGCCATCCGTCGTGCTCGGTCGGGGTCACTTCAGCTCAGGGCTGGTGCTGCCTTGCGGGAGAAACCGGCGTCATAACCAACACTGGCGTTGAGCCGATCGGCGAACTCGCGGACCGCACGCAGCGGATATTGACAACCGTCGGCTGGGTGAATGCGCCGTTTCGCTCGTTCGGCACTCAGCGGCTGGTGCGAATCATCGCCCGTCGCAACACGCGTGAGCAGGAGATATTCGCCACGGCCGAGCACCGATGGTTCATCAACCCCATTGTGGGATCGCTGTACAAGCGAGAAGTGACGACCAGCCAACTCGAGGTGGGAGCCCGCCTCGTTCCGGTGTTCCCGAATCGCACACCCAAGGTATGCAACCTCAGCGTGTCGCCGTTCGGCGTCGCTCGCGGATTTACCTTCGGCGACGGACACAGATGCCGTCAAGGAACCCGCGCGAGCTTCTACGGCGAGAAGGATAAGGCGCTGCTGGCGTACTTCCCGATGAGCAGACGTTACGTGCACGCGCCTACCGGCTCTCTCGTCGTGGGCGGTTTGCCGAGGTACTTCAAGGACCTACCCGACATCACAGAGCTGCCGAGCTACCTGTACGGATGGCTGGCCGGCTACTTCGCCGCCGATGGCGACGTGTCGCGCAGCAGCGTCTCGCTCAACTGCGCCGATGGGACCGTGCTCGAGAAGGTACGAGCGATATGCACGCGGATTGGGATCGGCACGTACCAGATCTCCAGGTACGAGCGCATTGGATTTGGAAAGGAGCTCAGCGCGATCTACCGCTTGCGGCTGATGCGCAAAGACCTAACTCCGGAGTTCTTCGTTCTTCCACAACACCGCGCACGGTTTGAGCGGCAAGAGCCGACCTACGAGAGACGCGCGTGGACAGTCAGCCACATTGAGGCAACTGCCCGCATCGACGAGGTGTTCTGCGCGATTGTGCCCGGTACTCACGCGTTTGCTCTCGAGGGGAACATCCTTACCGGCAACTGCCATTCGGGCTCGTGTGGCGCGCGCGGTGCGATCTACGACCTGGCGTCGGTGCTGCTCGGCGGTCCGTTCGGCCGGGAGCTGCGCGGGGAGGCGTTCAAGCGCGCCCGGGCGTACGTCGCCGACGTGTTCGGCGCCCTGACTGAAACGCCACCGCCGTTTCACGAGGTCGGCTGAGGAGATCCAGTGAGCACCAAGCCACTCTCCGGCCACGCGAGCGACGGGCTGGTCGTCGTTCACGTTCGCGAGCAGATCAACATGGCCCTCGCAGGCCACGAGGGGTGCGAGTACACGAGCCCGCCACAGGCCCGCCCGGACGCGCTCGCGCTCGTGGCGGTGCTGCTCGGCGGCGCCACCCACTCCACCAACGGCGTCACGTCGTGGACGTGCGCGGTCGCGGGCGGCCGGCGAACGATCACGCTCGCCACCGCGCCCGACCCCGGCCGCCCCGCCGGGCGCAACGGCCACGAGCGGCCCGCCGCATAGCCGCTCCCCGGGGCCCCGCTCGGGCGTCCCGGCATCTCTGTTGACCATCGTCACCGGGAGGTGATGCATGACGCACCTGCCTGCAGGTGCCAACCCCCTGCCCGACCGTCCACCCGGCGGGCCCAACGCGCTGCTCGAGGGCCTGACCCCCGAGCAGGCCCAAGCCGTCTGCCACGGATCCGGGCCGCTGCTGCTGATCGCCGGACCCGGCGCCGGCAAGACCAAGACGCTCACCCATCGGGTGGCGCACCTGCTCGCCAGCGGGCAAGCCCGGCCGTGGGAGATCCTGACGGTCACGTTCAGCGTCCGTGCGGCCGGCGAGCTGGGTCTGCGGCTCGCGGACCTGCTCAGCGAGGAGCGGGCCCGCGGCGTGACCGCGGCGACGTTCCACTCCGTGTGCGCGCGGCTGCTGCGCGAGCACGCCGCCGTGTTCGGGCGCACCGAGCACTACACCGTCTACGACCCGGCGGACGTCCGCAGCGTGATCGAGTGGCTGCTGTCGGACTCCCAGCGCGCCACGATCCAGGCCGCGCTGGCCAACTGCGGACAGCCCGCGTCCGCCGAGGTGCTCGCGGAGATCTCGCTGGCGAAGAACCGGCTGCTGACCCCCGAGAGCTACGAGCTCGCGGCGCGGCACCGAGCCGCGCCCGTGATCGCGGCGGTGTGGCGCGAGGCCGACGTCGAGCTTCAGCACTCCAACGCGTTCTCGTTCGACGACCTGCTCGTGTACGCGGTCAGGCTGCTCGCCGAGCATCCCCACCGCCTGGCGTTCTACCGGCAACGCTGGAAATGGCTGCTGGTCGACGAGTTCCAGGACACCAACGAGGCGCAGGGCGTGCTGATCGCGCTGCTGGCCGGCGCCGCCGGCAACGTCTGCGCGGTGGCTGATGACGATCAGCTGATCTACAGCTTCAGGGGAGCGGAGCCTCGCAACGTTCTGGGGTTCGGCGAGCGGTTCCCCGGGCACGCCCGGATCGTGCTCGGGCGCAACTTCCGCTCGCGGGCGGAGATCCTCGACGCCGCCGTGGCGTGCGTGGCCCACAACGAGCACCGCGCGGCGAAGGCGCTGATCGCCGTGCGCGGCGCCGGCGGCCAAGTGCGGGTGCTCGGGTTTCACTCAGAGCACCACGAAGCCCATTGGATCGCCGGGACGATCGCCGACGCGCTCGCAGCCGCCGTCGCCCCCACCGAGATCCTCGTGCTCGCCCGCTCGGGGTACGCCAGCCAGCCCGTGCAGTCCGCGCTCGCCCGGGCCGGGATCCCGCACCGGGTGCTCGGCAGCCTCGGGCTGTACGAGCGCTCCGAGGTCCGCGACGCGCTCGCCTATCTCGCGCTGCTGGCCAACCCGGCCGACGCGCAGGCGTTTCGCCGAGCGGTGCAATCCCCGCGCCGCGGGGTCGGGACCGCGACCGCCAACCGGATCATCGCGCTCGCCCGCGAGCAGCACGACGACGACCTGATCGCGGCCAGCACCCGCTCGCACGAGCTCGACGGCATCCGCCAGCGGGCGGTCCGCGACCGACTCACCAGGTTCGGCGCCGCGCTGCAGCAGGTCCGTTCAGAGCTCGTGGTGGGCCGCTCGGTCGGACACGTCGTCGTCGCGGCGGTGACGCTCGACGGTGGACTCGTCGCCTACTTCCAACAGCGCCGCGATCACTCCGCGAAACCCGAGCAGCGCCGCGACGCCGAACGGGTGCTCGAGGACCTGCGCTCGCTGTGCCGCGCCGCGCAGACCTACGACGAGCAGCACCCCGACACCGCCACCCTCACCGGGTTCCTCGAGCACGCCGCCGGCCTGCACGCCCAGGAGCTCAAGCCCGGGCAGGAGGACCGGCGGATCACCATTTCGACGATCCACCGCGCCAAGGGCACGGAAGCCCAGGTGGTCGTGGTGCTCGCCTGCGAGGAGCAGCTGCTGCCGTCCTGGCGGGCGCTGAGCGCACCCGACCCCGAGCAGCTCGCCGAAGAACGCAGGCTGTTCTACGTCGCCTGCACACGCGCCAAGGACCGGCTCGTGATCTCCCACGCCGCCAGCCGCGGCGGCCGCCCGACCGGCGGCCCCTCGCGCTTCCTCACCGAAGCCGGCCTCATCAACCACCACCGCCAGGCGCTCGCCGCCTAACACACCACTGCCAAGGAGCACACAAGCATGTCCAACCCCACACCCAACGCCCACACCCTCCACGGCTTCGAGCCGCCCGCGCGCACCCACCGGGAGGCCGTCGCGCTGTTTCGCCGGCCGTTCGCGCCGGGCGCGATCGGATTTCGCGCGATGACCAAGGTCGCGCACAACGGCGAGGCCTACGGCGGCGCGCAGGTCGCCGCCTACCTCGGCGCCCAATCGGTGCTGCAACGACTGAACGCGGTCGTGCCCGGCCGCTGGCGTCAGGAGTTCCACCCGGTCGAGCTCACCACCACCGCCGGCAAGAAGCTGTACCTCGGCTGCCGACTGATGATCACCCTCCCCGCCGCCGACGGCGGCGCAGACGTCGAGGCGGTCTATGAGGACATCGGCGACATGGACGCGGGCTCGATGGCCGGGCTGAAGGCGCTGTACTCCGACGCGCGCAAGCGCGCCGGCGTCGCCGCCGGGATCGGCGCCTACCTGTACACCGCGCTCGCCCCGGTCGTGCTGCCGATCGGCCCCCAGGTCCGCCAGGTCCAGGCGATCCGCCGCCCGGGCAAGAGCGACCTGCTGGTGCTCTCGGCGGAGACCGAGCAGTGGCTGCGGCAGGGGTACGAGACCCGCATGAACACCGACGCGGTCAAGCGCGACCTCGGAGCGATCCTCGCCCACGGCGAGCCCGAGACCGGCATGGGCCAGGGCGAGGCCGCCGAGCAGGCCGCCACCGCCCCGTCCGTCGAGCCGGTCGCGACCGCCCCGCCGGCGCCAGCCGCGGTCTCCACTGAGCGGGGCAACGGGGTCGTGACCGTGGACTTCGGCGGTCTCGGGCCAGCGGCGCCCGACGCAGCGTGACCACCGCGAGCCGGACGCGGCTCGCTCGACTCAACGTTGCCACCGACTACCCAGGCTCGCTGTTCAACTTGATCGCCATCGCGACGCTCCCCCCGCCACCAGGCGGGGGAGCAGGTCGACGACGCACGGATCGAGCCGGTCGCACTACCCGCGCACGCGGATCGCACCGCCCGGCCAGCGTGTCCTGACCCACCGCTCCCCAACCGAACGGAGATGTACATGGCGCTCCTCACGAGGGCCCCGGCCGACGCGCCTGCGTCGGCACCGGGCCCGCCCACTGCGGCCGAGCTGGCCGCGCGGATCCAAGTGCCCCGCCGGCTGCCCGTCCGCTACGACGGCCAGCCGATGCGCCACCTGTCGAACTCCTCCTACACGCGCTTCCTCCTCTGCCCGGAGGATTGGCGCCGCCACTACCTGCTCGGCCAGCGAACCCCGCCCTCGGGGGCGATGTTCCTGGGCGGCCGCGTCGACGACGCCATCTGCACCTACTACCGGCGGATCCTCGAGCACCAAGAGCAGCTCGCGCCGGACCAAGTCAAGGACGCCTACCGCGAACACTGGCAGCGCGAGCTCGCCGCCGAACAGGACAAGCTCGGGATCGACTGGGACCCCGGGCTCGGCGAGGCCGGCGTTTTCGAGATGGGTCTTCAGGCGATCGAGCTGACGCTCGCCGAGCTCGTCCCGAGGCTCGGGCAGCCCACCGCGGTGCAGCGCAAGCTCGAGTTCGCGCTCGCGCCCGGGCTCGAGTGGACGATCCAGTGCTACCTCGACCTCGAGACGCTGCGCCCCGACGAGCACGGCTCGCTTCACCCCGCGATCGTCGACTACAAGATCAAGGGCAGCCCGCTCTCCCAGCAGAAGGCCGATCACGACCCGCAAGCCGGCCTGTACCTCGCCGCGCGCTGGCTGGAGGGTGTGCCCGCCCGCGACTTCTCATTCGCGCAGATCGCGAAACCAGGTAAGCAGCGCAAGCGGATGAGCGCGAGCTTCATCACCACCCATCGCACGGCCGGACAGCTACGCGGAAGCCTCGCCCGGATCGCACTCGCAGCCAGCCAGATCGCCGCCTGCTACGAGCAATTCGGACCCGATCTTCCGTGGGGATTCGCCGACCCGAGCGGCTGGAAGTGCAGCCGGCGCTACTGCTCGCACTGGCCCGCGTGCCCAGGCGGGTACGGCCTGTAGCGGCGAGGCTTGCGTCCGTGCGGCCGGTACCTGGACACGGCGAAGCCGACAACCGCTCAGCACGAACTGGCGGACCTCTCGCGAGCGACATCAAGGAAGCAGGCAGGACATGGAACAGAGCTACAACGACCAGGCCCGGGCCGCGATCCTCCAGGCGGCCAAGGCGGAACACGACTTCGGCGGTTGGCTGGCGGCGGTGCTGGCGTGCGTCGCCGCAGAGCTCGGCTCGTCGGATGCCCTGACGGCCGAGCGCCCGGGGTCATGGGAAGCCACGCTCGTACAGCAACTGGTCAAAGGGACGGTCGGCTGGGGCGACGAGTACCTCGCTGATCACCAGCAGCTGCAGACGTAACACACCGGCCGAGCTCCGCGCCCGGGCCGGGCTCGTCGTCTGACCTGACCAGTCCCGCCTCCGCGGCAGCCGTTGGAGAACGGCCGTGGACCAGCCAGAAGTGAGAGCCGATCCGTCAGGCGTGCAACGGCAGCCGCCCAACTCGCGTACCACCACCATTCCAAGGAGCACCAATGAACGCACATCATTGCGCCGGCGCACCCAGCTGCGCAGCCGCGCCCCGTTGCGGCGCGCGACGCCACTACGCCGCGCGCGCAGTCTTGACGCCACCGACCCGCAACGCGCCGCGGTCGCCGGGCGGGCCTGCATCGCCTGCGGCTCGGACCGCCAGATCGACCCGGCACACCTGATCCCGCGCTCGCTTGGAGGATGCGGGGACCCCACCTGCGTAGTGCCCCTGTGTCGTTCATGCCACAGGGCATACGACACGGGCCGGCTCGACCTGCTGCCCTACCTCGAGCCCTCGTGGCGGACCCAGCTCGCGCACGCCGTCGGGCACGTCGGGCTGATCGGTGCGCTGCGGCGGCTGACGAAGATTCGGGGCGGTGATCCCGTCATTGCGATGGACGAGTCGGGTCACGGCGTATCGTTTGCGCTGGTGAGCGAGACCCGGCCAACCAAGACGGTGGCCCGCCCCGATTGGGAGCGAGAGCTGTGGGTGCGCAATGAGCGCATCCGCGTGGCCGAGCTGCGAGCGGATGCTGGGCGTCCGATGGGCGAGTTGCTCGAAGAGGGCATCGCGCTCAGTCGCTTCGCCAGCGAACTCGCCGCGGCACCGCGCCGGGAGGCCTAGCCATGGCCGCATTCGAACCTGGGCCGCTCATCGAGCGGCTGCTTGAAGCGCGCGTTGAGTTCGCGGTCGTCGGCGGCTTCGCCGTAATCGCGCACGGCTATGTGCGCGCCACCAAAGATCTCGACATCGTCCCGGCGCCGTCGATCGAGAACTATCGACGGTTGGCGGCGCTGCTGCGTGAGCTCGACGCCGAGCAGATCGGCGTGGACGCAAACCTGCTCCCCAACCAACCGACAGACCCGGCCGGCCTCGCCGAAGGCGGAAGCTTCCAGCTCACGACGGCGCTCGGACGGCTTGACATCCTGCAGGAGAGCGATGCCATCCCGCCGTACGAGCGCCTCGCGACCAGCTGCGATAGAGCCCAGTTCCGTGGCCACGAGGTGCTCGTGTGCTCGCTGCCCGAGCTAATGCGCATGAAGCGCCACGCCGGTCGACCGCAGGACATCGCAGACATCGCGGCGCTCGAATCCGCGCATGGTGCTTTGGGCACGGACTCCGACGCAGACGTGTAACGCACCGGGTACGACCCGCCAGCATCGATGAGCAACTCGCCTACGAGCAGACACGCGGCCGCTGCCACGTGACCTACTCGCTCGACGAGTTCCTCGCCGAGCTCGACAACAAGTAGTCCCGTGCCGACATTCGAGCGCTCGCGCCGTTCAAGCGCGAATACCGCCGGCTCACGCCGGAGCAGCGCGCCAGGTTCAGGCGGCGAGTCGCCGGCGGGCTTTTTGCACTGAGGGCAGCGCGGCCTTGGCCCGTGCAAGCGGTCGCGCACGCAGGTCGACGCTCGCAGGCTTGGCGGCGATCGTGATCTCCTCACCGGTGGCCGGGTTTCGACCTTTGCGCGCCTTCTGCGCCGGCTTGACGCGGACGGTCAGCTGAACGAGCCCACCGACACGCACCTTCTGCGCGTTCCCGAGCTCCTCAAGGACGATCTCCTCGAGCACGCCGAGGACCCGTTTCGCGTCGGCCCTGCTGATCTCGGCGCGGTCAGCGACGGCCGTCGCGAGCTGTGTCTGGGTCAGGGACAAGGGAACTCCTTCACTGTCGGATCGCGGAGACGGACGGGCGCTATTGAACCCCCCGCGGCGGACGTGCCCGCGACGGCGATCGTGCCCGACCCACACAAATCAAGCCTCGAGCCGGCGAGCGAGGCTTCGACGTAAACCGCCGGTACCTCCATTCCACACGTCCGGTGGTCGGTTGCAACCAACCACCAGAGAGGAGCACCCTCGATGCGAGACATCGCCACAGCCCAGCTGTCGGGCAACCTGACCCGCGACGTCGACCTGCGCGTTCTGCCCTCGGGCGCCGACGTGGCCAGGCTCCGCGTCGCCTCGACCACCCGCCGGCGAACCGGTGAGGACTGGGTCGACAAGACGAACTACTTCACGGTCGAGGTGTTCGGAGCTCAGGCCCGCAGCTGCGCCGAGTACCTACTCAAGGGCTCGCGCGTGTTCGTCGACGCCGAGCTCGACTGGCACGAGTGGACCGACCAGCAGAACAACAAGCACGAGGCGGTGACGCTGAAGGCCCGCAGGGTGCTGTTCGAGGATCGCCGCCCGCAGCCCGATGCTGCAAACGGACACCGGGATGATCGAGCCGCTGACCCCAGTCCCGTGCCATCCCCGCCGGTGGCCGCACCCGTCCCTGCAGCTGCGGTCGCGGTCTCGGCCGCCGACGATGCCGGCAGCGCCAGCGCCGATGAGCTGCCGTACTGAAAGGAGACCTACCGATGCCAGAGCTCACCGCGATGACACGATCCCCGGGCGCCACCGCACCTAACACCTCGGCAAGGTTCAGGCGCGCCGCCGTCGCTGAGCGCCGCATACTCGCGCGCAAGCGCGACGATCTGGAGCGTCGCAGCGAGACGCTGCGCAGCGAGCGCGAACGGATCGAGATCACGCTGATCAAGTTGGAGAGACAGATCGCGCTGCTCGATGGGATCACGGGCGGCGACACGGTCCGACCGCCATCACCAGCCTCGACGGACCGCGCCACAGCAAAGCCCGTCGGCAATCGGGGCCTGCACGGGCTCGCGACCCGCGAGATCGCTGCGGGACGGGCCCGCCGCGAACGGCGGTCACGGCGGCCGGACCTGCTCGGGCTGGCGCTGATGCTGACCCGCTCCGATCCGATCGGCGACGCGCGCGCGCGGCTGTTCGCCCGCGCCGCGCGCGCCCCGGAGTCGAGGTGATGCGCACAGCCCGGATCAGATCTGGGGACATCGTCCGCCTCAACAAGCGCGGGTACGAGTTCGAGGCGTACATCACCGACCGGACCGGGCACGAGTTCAGGATCGAGCCGATTCGCAACGGGATCAGCTACCGCACCGCCCGCGCGAGAGAGATCACCGCGCACTGGGCGCGACGCGCACGCAGCAGCGCGTAGCGGTCGGGCGCGCTTCCCGGGTCGCTGGGCCTGCTCAGGCGACCGCGGCGGGTAGACCGACGAGCTCGGCGCTGCGCTCCCAGAGGAGCTCGGCGAGCGTGTCGTCCTGGGCCTGGGCGCTTGGCGCCAGAACCTTCTCGTCCTGCACGTACTCGCCGGTGAGCGATCGGGCATCGTCGGACAGCGCGAGCCAGACCAGCGAGCGAGCGCCGCTCTGCGGCGAGCGGAAGAACGGCGCGCCGATCGTCGTGAGGAGCTTCCAGATCCCGTTGTCGTTCTTGCCGAAGCCGGTCCGCACGACGCCCGGGTGAAAGCAGTTGGCGTGCAGCTCCGGTGCCCGCCTGGCGAGCTCGCGGGTGAAGTGGATGTTGCACAGCTTCGAGGTGCCGTAGACGCGCATCGCGGAGTAGGAGTTCTCGGACTGCAGGTCGTCGAGATCCAGGAGACCGGCCTTGTGGGCGTCGGACGCGGTTGTCACGACGCGACCGCCGTCCAGGCGGTCGCGCAGCAGGTTGGTGAGCAGGAACGGCGCGAGATGGTTCAGCGCAAAGGTCTGCTCGAAGCCCTCGGAGGTCTCCTTTCGGGAGGCGAACAACGCCCCCGCATTGTTGGCGAGGACATCGATCCGCGCGTAGCGCCCGCGGACATCCTCAGCCAGCGCCCGCACCTCGGACATCAGCCTCAGGTCGGCGACGTGCTCATGCACCGGCGCGCCCCCGCCGGCCGCCCTGGCTTCCAGAGCGACAGCCCTGACGCGCTCGGCGTCGCGACCCACGAGCGCGACCTCGGCGCCCTGACGGGCAAGCTCAATCGCGGCGGCGCGTCCGATGCCCCGAGTGGCACCGGTCAGCAGGACGAACGTCACGCCGCCGACCCTACCTGCACCCGTGCGCACCGCCCGCGCCGCGACCTCGTGCGACGCGGCACGGGTTCGCCGGCTCGACGCACAGTCGTATCTCAACAGGCCCATCAGCAGACCGGATCAGACGCGGCCATCGGACGGGGCCGTGGTCTCGATCGATCCCATGTTCCCCTTGGCGCGGACCGCCGGTGGCCCGCGTCACACACCACGAAGGAGCCTCATGCACCAACAGACATCACCGTCAGCGGCTGACCGCGGACGGCCGCTCGAGCGTCCCGTCGGCTGGTTCGCCTCCCACGGCGGCGAGGAGCGGCAACGCGAGCAGCTGATCGCCACCGCGCGCGACAGCGCCGCGGCGCGCCAACTGCAGCGCGGCTTTCCCTTTTGGCGCCGGGCGTTCGATCACCTGACATCGCGCGCGCTCGTGCGCCTCACCGCCAACGAGCCCGTTAACCCCAACGACCCCGACATCTGGCGCAGCGCCAACGAGCACGCCCAGGCCGTCCTGCGCCGCCACCGGCTCGCCGGCATCTCGACCAGCCGGCTGACGCTGAACGCGGTGCGCGCGCTGATCGACGGTCAGGCTCAGGCCGACCGAGACGCGGGGCTCGACTGGACGCAGCTCTCCGTCCCCGCCGGCGAGCTCGACGAGCGACTCCACCGCGCGAACGCCCGGCTGCCGATCGACCTCGAGGACCCCTCGATCTACGCCTACCGCGACGACCAGCGCCGCGCGCTCTCAACGAAACTCGGTCTCGCCGGCCAGCAGGCCGACGAGCTCTCACGCTGGGTGCTCGCCCACCCGGACCAGTTCGACGCCGGCGACCTGCGCTGCTGGCGGATCGCCTCGGCGACCTGGCTGGCGCTCGCCGACGAGCAGCTCGACCCGGTCGGCGAGGTGACGCGACCGGTCGGCGTGTTCGTCGTGCCCGCGGTGCGAGGCGGCGAGGGCTGGCAGCTGCTCCCGGTGCTGTCGCTGGACGCGATCCGGCTGATCGTCGCGCTCGGCGGCCGGCTCGAACGCGACCTCTGCTCCGCCGTCATGCCGATGAGCGCGGTCGGCGAACTCGTTCAGCGGATCAACGTCCAGACACTGCACGCTGGGCCGAAGGAGTGTCTCGACTCAGCCGCGCAGCTCTCCCAGGAGCTCTCCCGAGAGCTCGGTACCACGGTCAGTCCCGGAGCGCCCCGCGACAAGCGCGACCGGTGGGGGCGGCTGCTCGTCGGACGCCGCGCCTACACCGGCCGCGACGGTGCGCACAGCGCCGAGCTGTCGTTGCGGGTGATCACGTTCCCCGCGCGCGGGTTCAGCCAGCGGCGGCTCGGCGCCGCTCCCCGCGACGAGCACTACGCGCAACCGAGCGCACTGATGGACCTCGGCGAGGCGGTGCAGACCGCTGTGGAGCGCGAGCTGCCGCTGCTGCTCTCCACCGAGGCCGCCGGGCACCTGAAGGACACCGTCCGCGTCGGGCGGATGAAGGGCCGCCCCGGCGTGCTCACGATCACCACCTCGGACGGCCTGTCGGCCACGACGCGGCGGCTGGTTGCCGAGCAGGCGGTCGCGCGGCTGCGCGCGCTGCAGCACGCCGATGCGAAGGTGACGCTCGACGCCGGCGCCCGCCAGGTCGTGCGGATGACCCTCGCGCGGCCGCTCGCCGACGACCCCGTGCTGCTCGGGCGCCAGAAGGAGATGGCCGCCCTGAAGGTCGTCGGCTCCGGCGTCGACGCCAGCGCCACCGGGACCGGGAAGACCATTTCAACCGGGCGTGCGCTCGCGAACCGCGCCACGACGACCCGGCGCTTCCGCGCGATGGTGGTCGCCGAGGGTCGGCTGCTGGCGCAGTGGCGCGACGAGCTCGCAGACGGCGCGCCCGGCCGTGGGCTACCGGCGCTCGCCCCCAACGTCGAGATCCTCGTGCTCTCAGAGCACGCCTCGGTCGCCGGGCAGATCCGCGCCTTTGACCGTCGCCTCGGCGACCGGCCAGGCGTCGCGCTGGTGCCGAACGGGCTGCTCGAGCGCTATCCGGCCGAGCTGCAGGCGATCCCGTGGCACCTGCTGGTGGCCGACGAGGCGCTTCGCTACGTCAACCCGGCGACGGAGGCCCATCAGGCGCTCGCCCAGGTGCGGTTCGGGTGCGTCGCCGACTGCTGGCTGTTAACCGCGACGCCGAGGGGCAAGAGCGCCGAGCACCTCGACGTGCTCGTCGGGCTCGCGGTCGGCGATCGGGCGATGATTCAGGAGCGGCTCAACACCCGCGAGGCGGGCGACCTGATGGACGAGATCAACGCCCACCGCCTGCGGGTCAACTACGGCCCCCACCTCGTCCGCGTCACACGCCAGGACATGCAGGCATGGATGCCGCAGGTCCGGCCCGCGCAGCCGCTCGCGCTCGAGCCCGACCCCGCGCTGACCGAGCTGCTCGAGGCGATCCGCCGCGGCGGCCGCGAGGCATACCGCCGGCTGCTCGGGCTGCTGCGCGAGCTCAAGGGCCTGGAGGCCGGCGGCGAGCTGCACAAGCAGGCACTCGCTGAGCTCGCCCGCGTCCAGGGCGTCGTGCTCGGCAATGTCGGAACGTTCGTGACCGCAAGCTGCGATCCGGCAGCGCTGCTGCACTCACAAGCCGCGCTCGCGAAGGCGCTCGTCCGCCAGGGCCTTGTCGAGCAGGCGATGCGCGGCGGTGGTGACGGGCTGCCGCTGTTACGCGGGGTGATCGCCCAGACGCTCGCCGGGATCAGCTCGGAGGAGCAGATGTTGGTGTTCGCCGAGCGCGTGTGGTGTCTGCGCTATCTCGCCCGGACCCTGCGTGAGCGCCACGGAGTCGAGGCGCATGTCGCCGACGGGTCGATCAAGCCCGGGGAGTTCGAAGAGCTCAAGCGGCGCTTCACCGCAGGCGAGTTCCCGGTCCTGTGCCTGTCGCGGATCGGCCAGGAGGGGCACAACCTCCAGAACGCGTCGGTACTCACGCATCTAGATTTGCCGTGGGTCCCGACCGGGCTGGAGCAGCGCGTCGGCCGTGCCGCCCGGCCCGGCTCGGCCCGCGGCTGGGTGCAGACCTACATCCCCTACATCAAGGGTGGCGGGATCGAGCACGTCGTGTCAGTCCTGTCCCCGCGCGGTGGCGAGCACCACCAAGTGCTCGACAGCTTCGAGGGGGTCGCCGCCAACGAATCGACCGTCGCAACCCAGCTCGGGCAGATCACCGGGCAGGTCGCCGAAGCCAAGGACCAGGCCGGCTACGCCGCCACCGCCGCCCGGCTGCGGGTCGCCGCAAGCGTCTTCGGCGCCTGAGCGCGACGACTCGGCGTCCCGACGCCAGCGCCACCCCGCAGCAAGCCGGCGCGAAGCCGCTTCCTCGCGCCCGATGCCCGCGCGACCAACCGTCGCGCACCAACAACTACTGAAAGGAGCCCCACATGGGCGCAATCGATGCTGCCCTTGACCAGATCGACCGAGTCGCCGCCCAAGGCGACCTGGGCGCACCCGCGTACGCAGAGTCGCTCGAGCTCGAGACGGCCGGCGAGCCGATCGAGCTGCCCGACGGCAAGCGGATCTACCCGCCGTGCCTGCACGGCCAGCCGATCGACGAGCTCGCCTGCGCGCTGCTGGACATGAACAGGCCGGCCGAGTCCACGTTCCTGCGACTGATCGGCCCGCCCGGCGCGGGCAAGAGCCAGATCGCCCGCGCGATCGCCTACCGCCTCTGGCGCAGCCGCGGATTCGACGTTCAAGACCGGCACGGCGTGCCGTTCTACGGGTTCGTGGAGCTCGCCGGCGGACCGTCCTCGGACGAGTACCTGTTCCGCCACGAGTTCGTCCCCGCGGCCGATGACGTGGGCAGCGTGCAACTCGTCGACTCGGCGTTCGTGCAGGCGATGCGCGAGGGCTGGGTGGTGATGATCGACGAGGTCAACACGATCCGCGACGTCGCGCTACTCAGCTGCAACGCCGTGTTCGACGGCCGCCTCTCGCTCTACCTCCCGGCGACCGGCGAGACCGTCCTCGCGCAGCCCGGGTTCGCGTGCCTGCTCGCGTACAACCCGGGCCTGGTCGGCGCGACCGACATCCCCGACGCCTGGCACTCCCGGTTCCCCGCGACGCTCGAGGTCACATCGAACTGGGCGGCACTCGCCGAGCTCGGCGCCCCCACGCGGCTCGTGCGAGAGGCGCGAGCGCTCGACCGCCAGCGCATCGCTGGGGAGGACGGACTGACGTGGACGCCGCAGTTTCGCGACATCGAGGCGCTGTGGCGGATGAGCGACCGCGTCGGCGAACGTGCGGCGCTCGCGTTCTTCGCGTCGAACCTCCACGAGCAGGTCCAGGCGGGGAAGATCCAGGACGCCGAGGCGGCCGCCGCCTGCCGGATGCTCGACCAGGCCGGCTACGCCAGCTACAAGGTGCGCGCCTCGGGCCCGCACCCGAGCCTGCACGGCTACCCGCGGGCGGTGACCAGCTGATGCCCGCCACCGCCACGACCCGGGCGCCGCTGTTCGTGCAGCAGGTCGCGCGTGCCGCCGCCCAGCGCGGCAAGCTCGATCCGCTCTACCAGGACGTCTCAGACCGGCTCACGCTGATCCTGCAGCGGCTGTACCCCGTGTGGGCGCTCGTCGGCCCGGGACTGTCGGACCCCGGGCACATCGAGATCCACTCGCGCTCGATCTACCTCGACGCAGACGAGCTGCTCGCCCCGCGCGAGCAGCTTGACGCCGGGCAGCTCGAGCGCCGGGCCGTGCTGCGCTGCCTCGGGGTCGCGCTGCACGAGACCTTCCACGCCAAGCACACCAAGCGCTGGAAGGTCGAGCACGACATGGCGCTCGCCCGCTCAGAGGACCCGGCCGAGCGGCAGCTCGCGGTCGACCGGCAGCTGCTCGAGGAGCCGCGCATGGAGGCACACGGCTGCCGCGACTTCCCGGCGGCATCCGTCCGCGGCCGGTTCGTGACCCGGGCTCTGCAGGCCGCGGTCATCGACGTGATCCTGCCGCGCTTCACCGCGCAGCTCGCGACCGCGGCGCTGGGCGGCGAGGCCGTCACCCGGGACATGGCCGGGCGGGCGAGCGTCTACCTGCAGGCCCGCACCCACTACGGGATCATCGACCCGGCAGGCCTCACCGCGCTGCGCAACGTCTGGCTCGAGGTGGTCGGCGACGAGGACATGCGTGCGCTCGATGCGCTCTACGCCAAGCTGATCTGGATTCCCGACGGCGAGACCGAGGCGCTCAGCGACGCCGCCCGCGCCTACCGCGAGATCATCGGCGAGCCCGACCCCGCCGCGTCCGACAGTGACGGCGCGGCCGGCCAGGACGCCGGCGACGGGGCCGGAAACCCGGGCGACGACGATGGCGATGCCCCGAGCGTCGGATCGCTCACCGAAGCCCTCGAGCACGCGCTCGAGCAGACGCGGGCCGGTCAGCTCGAACAGCTGGACGAGGAAATCGATCTCCAGGACCTCCTCGACAAAGTGGCGCACGGTGACCCAGGTGCTCTCGCCCGTGGGCGCGGGCAGGGAACCGGCGCGCCGACCGGCCGGATGCCTGACCGCGGCGTCGACCGCCCGCCGGCGCCAGACGAGGTGCAGCACGCCCGTCGCTACGCCACCCGGCTGCGCCAGGCACTCACGCTCGGCACCCGGCAGGTCGAGAAGCGCACGCCGGGCGGGCGCTTCGACGGGCGCGCCTACACCCGCGGACGCGCACAGCACGCCTCGGGCCGGCCGGTGACCAGCCACCCGTGGCGGATCACCCGCCAGCTGCGCGCACCGATCCAGGCGCCACACGTCGCGCTGATCATCGACACGTCGGGGTCGATGGGCGCCTACGAGTACGCGCTCGGCCCGATCGCATGGATCCTCACCACAGGACTGCGCCAGATCGACGGGCGCTGCGCGATCGCGCTGTTCGGCAACGGCGCCGAATTGCTCTGCGACGGGCGCCACCCGCTCGCCCAGGTGCCGGGGATCCGCACCGGCGGGGGTACCGCGTTCGCCGGCGACGCGGTCGTGCTCGCCGCCGAGGAGCTCGAGATGACCAACCGCCGGCGCCCCAGGCTCACCTACGTGATCTCAGACGGCGGCTGGTATGACACGAAGGCCGGCGTTCAGAAGATCCGCTGGCTGGCCGAGCACGACGTGCCCACGATCCACCTGTCGATCGGGACCGCACCGCTGTCGGTCGAATGCGACCGGATCACCGTGATCACCGACCCGGCCGACGCACTCGACCAGATCGCGGCCGACACGATCGCCGCCCTCCGCGCCGCCGCCACCAGCCGGCGGCACAGCCAATGACCACACCCACTCCACCAGAGGAGACCATCCCCATGCCCAACCCCAACCCCGCCCTGCTGCCCTGCCCGGCCCTGTTCGACGTCACGACAGTCGCCCACGCCGCTGTGGAGGGCACGATTGAGCGCGTGCCGTTCGCCGACCTCGAGCTCGCCGAGAACCCGCGCAAGCAGCTCTCAGCCGAGAGCATCCACTCGCTCGCCGGCCTCCTGATGCGCACCGGCCAACTGATCCCCTGCATCGGCGTCCGGCCCAACCCAGCGGACCAGCGGGTCGTCCTCTACGACGGTCAGCGCCGCCTGCTGGCCGCCCAAGCCAGCCACCAGCTCGCCGGCAGCGACGGGTACGAAGCGCTCAAGCCCGTGCAGAACCTGATCGTGCTGCTGCTCGACCACGAGCCCAGCCCCGACGAGGTCCGCCGCATCCAAGCCCAGGCCAACCAGCGCGAGGACCTCTCACTCGCAGATCAGCAGGACCAGTTTCGCGACTGCTGGCAGGCACGCGCCGGCCTACGCGACGACGACCGGATCGCCGCCGTCTGCGCCGACCTCGGGATCAGCGCCCGCAAGGCGCACAACCTCCGCCGCCAGCTCACGCTCCCCGAGCAGATCCGCGAGCGCGTCGCCGAACGTCCCGCCGGCGGACAGCTTTCGGTCACGATGGCCAACCGCCTCGCCGACATGCACACCGTCGCACCCGAACTGACCGCCGCCGTCGCGCAAAGGATCACCAGCACCGACCTGCACGACAGCGCGCTGCGCGACCTCGGGGCGTTCGTGCACCGCACCGTCGTCGAGGACGAACACGCCTACGCCGTTCGGATCGACGACGGAGCCCTGCTCGACGGTCCCAATCAGATCGAGCACGCCCGGGCGCGCCTGACCCCCGCCGGCCAGCGGCAGACTGCGAGCGTGCTCGGCTGCAAGCCTGAGAAGCTCGACGCGGAGCTCGACACGCTCACCGCCCGCGCGAAGACCAAGGCGCTGAAGGTCCGCGTCACCGGCGAGCTGCGCGACCGGGCCCGGACCGGCCGCTACGCGTTCGTCCACGAGCGCGGCCAGGACTTCGCCGCCGGCATCTGGGTCGTCGACCCGGTGTTCATGCTCGACGTGGTCCACGACCAGCTCAAGGACACTGACGCGACGATCGCCTGCGAGCAGCCCTACTTCGCCGGCGCCCGGCTCGACGACGACGAACTGCGCGACGCCGCGCAAGAGGACCAGAAGCGCAGACAAGCGGCGCGCGACCGCCAGGCTGACGCGACCCGATCCAACCTCGGGCTCGGCCACGACATCCGTGCCGGGCTGATGGACCCCACCGACGCGCAACGCCAAGCGCTGAAGGCGATCGTCTGTCACCTGCTCGTCGCTCACTACCGGGAGGTGATCGCCTACGGCGCCGGCTGGACAGACCAGGAACGCCAACAACCCGTCGGCGACACCGGCCGCCACGAACCGCGGCAGATCGACGCGATCCTCGACGCCGAGCTGCAGCGCGCGCTCGATGACCCCGACCCGCTGCGAGGCATCGCCCAACTCACCGCCCGCTTCGCCGCCGCGTTCGTACTCCACCCAGACGGCGTGACCCGCACCAAAGCGCTCGGCTCCGAGCGCATGGCCCGCAAGCTCCGCGACGCACTGCCCGGCGGCGCTAACCCGCTGCGCGCCGCCGTGTGGGAATTCCTGCGCCCGATGC
>OCTA010000101.1_pt1 | contig 79997 bp, 79 predicted proteins | sample 1538991 | NCBI WGS metagenome assembly OCTA01 (sample SAMEA3539302, study PRJEB22396) | soil metagenome | biome: tundra; feature: field; material: soil | place: USA | collected 2010-05 | depth 0.15 m
GGCCGCCACAGCGCCACCTCCTCCGCCACCCCACGCCGGCCCGCCCGCCGGCCTCGCGCTCCCGTTCGGATTCATGCTCAACGGCCGCTTCGATCTCAACTACGAGCGCCGCCAGTTCACGGGAGATCCGTTCGACGCAGCGAGCGTCGCGGCGCTGCGCAGCTACCATCACTTCCTGTTTCTCTCCCGCGAGGCGGGCGATCCGTGCGGGTTCACCGGCGAGGTGCTGACGCTCCTGTTCTGGGAGGGCCACTGCCGCCTCCCCCGCCGGCTCGGTCCGGTCGCGGTCACCATCGCGGCCGGAAAGATCGTTGTACCGTTCGGCGCCGATCCGCTCTTTCACCAGAGCTACGGCGGTCTGGCCGGCTTCGATCAGGTCGTGTTGCCGCCCGTCTGGTCGATCGAAGGCGTGGCCGCGCACGCGGTACTCACCCGGCGCGAGCTGGTGTTCACCGACGATCTCTTCGTCGTCCGCGGATACGCATTGGCCCACCCCGATTCGGTCATCAACCTGCAGAGCGATTTTTCGCCCGATGACGACACCAGGCTCGCAATCGGGAATCGGATCGGCGCCGCTTGGATGGGGGTCTCCGCCTGGTATTCGGCCTACTTCAACTCGCTCGGGTTCGGGCGCCGACTTTTCATGCAGGCGATCGACCTGAACATCTGGCGGCAGCGGCAGATCCCGGTGCTGGGCCACTTCAGCCTGGGAGCGGGTCTGCTGCGCGCCGACGTCTCGGGCGGTGGTCCCGGGGTGGGAGGCGTCGGCTACGACTACTACGACTTCGCCGACTACTTTCAGCTTCGCTACTACCCGATCGACTGGCTGTTCGTGCAGTACCGCACGGGCCTCTTCACCTTCGACAACATGCGCGGGCTGGTCGTGGACAACTCGCGCCTCACGAACGCCGACGGCTCGACCCACAACTTCGGGATCGTGGCGCGCACCCGGAACCTCTGGTTCGGGATCTTCTACTTCATCAACCTCGAGAAGGTGAACGAGATCCGCAACGACCTACTCCGCCTGAACGTGACCTATGAGTTCTGACCGCCGACCTCCACTTGGGCGCTGGGCGCTGGCGCCGGTTCTCGTCGTTGCGGCGCTCGGGTGCGCCGACTTCTCGCGCGGGCCCACCCAAATGAGCACGGGGGGGACTGGCGGGACCATCGACGGCGGTGGGACCGGCGACGGCCAGGGGGCGCTGTCGTTCGCCACCGACGTCTACCCCCTCCTGACCGTCTGCATGAACTGCCACGTGCCCGGCGGCGCGGCGTCCGACACCTCGCTCATCTTCAGCGGCAACGCCGCCATGGACTACGCCACCGTCCTGCCTTTCGTCGACACCTCCGCGCCCGCCGGCAGCCGGATTCTCTCCAAGGTGAGCGGCAACGGGCACGGCGGCGGGACCATCTACGCAGCCGGATCGCAGGAGTACGAGACCATCTTGAGCTGGATTCAGCAAGGAGCACCACAATGAGGGTTCACCGTCGATCGTTCCTCCTTTTCGCGCCGATGCTCCTCGGCGGCGCGCTCGGCTGCGCACAGCTCGAGAGCGACAATCCCAACGCGCCGATCCCCGCCATCACGATCGGCGGACCGAACGTGGTCGTCGTCGGTCAGACCATCACGCTGACCGCCACGACCAGCAACGGGACCGACGCTAGCTACACCTTCACCAGCGTCAACCCGGCCATCGCCACCGTCGACAACACCGGCGTCGTCATCGGCGTCGCGCCCGGTCAGACCAGCGTGACCGTGACCGGCGCCCAGACGAAGGCGACCGCTAGCACGCCGATCGTGGTGGAGACCGACACCTCGCAGATCCCGTTCTATCAGGCCTGGATGATGTCCCCGCACTCGGACAGCACCGCCGAGGCCTTCAACCACTGGAACACGCAGGGGAGCATTCCGGTCGAGTGCGCCCGCTGTCACAGCCGTCAAGGGTTCATCGACTACCTGGGAGGCGATGGGAGCACGCCGTTCGTGGTCGACCAGCCTGCGCCGATCGGATCGGTCATCGATTGTCAGACCTGCCACAACTCGGCCGCGAACACTCTGTCCCAGGTGAACTTTCCGTCGGGCGTGACGGTCACCGGGCTCGGCGGCGAGGCGCGCTGCATGACCTGCCATCAGGGGCGATCGTCGGGGCCAACCGTCGACGCGGCGATCGCCGCCGCCGCGCCGCCTGACGATGACACGGTGAGCGCGGCGCTCAGCTTCGCGGACGTCCACTACACGCCGGCCGCCGCCACGCTCTACGGTGGGCGGGCTCAGGGCGGCTACGAGTACGCCGGGCAGAGCTACGACGTCCGGTTCCGCCACGTCGACGGCACCGACACCTGCATCACCTGCCACGATCCCCACTCGACCCAGGTCATCTACACCACCTGTGCCACCTGTCACCTGGGCGTGACCGACCTCGCCGGCGCGCAGCAGATCCGGATGGAGTCGTCGATCGCCATCGATTACGACGGCGACGGAATCGTCTCGGGCGGGATCTCCGACGAGGTGAAGGGCCTCTTCAAGAAGCTCGGCACGGCGATCGTCAACTATGGCTCCGAGCACCAGACGCCGATCTGTTACGCGGGCAGCAGTTATCCCTACTGGTTCGTCGACACCGACGGAGACGGCGCCTGCTCGGCGGCCGAGGCGATGGCCAGCAACGCCTTCGCCAAGTGGACGGCGCGCCTCGTTCGCGCCACTTACAACTACCAGATGGTCAACAACGACCCTGGCGCCTTCGCCCACAACGCGAAGTACGTCATCCAGTTGCTCTACGACGCGACCACGGATCTCAACACCACGCTCACCGCCAAGGTCGACATGAGCCAGGCGACTCGCACCGATTTCGGGCACTTCGACGGCACCGACGAGCCCTTCCGCCACTTCGATGCGCAGGGATCGGTCCCCTCCGACTGCTCCTCCTGCCACGGCGGCGAGCAGGGCTTCCGGTTCGCCGTCCAGTACGGGGTCGGGCAGGTCGTGCAGGAGACGCCGAACGGGCTCGAGTGCGGCACCTGCCACGACAAGCCCGGGACCGACTTCACGGCGATCGCGATGGTGCCCTCGGTGACCTTCCCCTCGGGCGTCACCGTCAACGAGCCGGGCAATGATAACGTCTGCGAGACCTGCCACAAGGGGCGCGCCGCGAAGTCGGACGTCGACGCGGCGATCGCGGCCGGCAAGCCCGCGTTCGAGGACGTGCACCACCTTCCGGCGGCCGCGGTCAAGCTCGGCTCCGACGTCCACGTCGGCTACGAGTACCCGGGCAAGACCTACGTCGGCGCGCTATCGCACATCGGGGGGACCCAGTGCACGTCCTGTCACGATCCGGTGAGGAGCCACCACACCTTCGAGATCGCGGACGCCTGGAACGGCCTCTGCAGCGTCTGCCACGCCGATGCCAACGGCGATCCCAACAACATCCGCGTCATTCACACGCTCGACTACGACGGCGACGGCAACGCCACGGGCCCGCTCTCCGACGAGATCGCGGGGCTGGCGGGGACGACGCTGGCGGCGATGCAGGCGGCCGCGCCGGCGCCGGGGATCTGTTACTCGGCGGACGCCTACCCCAACTTCTTCGTCGACACCGACGGCGACAAGACCTGCAGCGCCAGCGAGGCGGTCGCCGCCAACGCCTTCACTGGCTGGACACCGGCGCTGAGCAAGGCGGCGTTCAACTACCAGCTCTCCCAGAACGACCCAGGGTCCTGGGCGCACAACTTCGACTACACCGCCCAGCTCCTCTACGACAGCACGCAGGATCTGGGCGGTGACGTCAGTCAGCTGACGCGGCCATGAAGTCGTTTTCGAACAAACAGGGCTCGTCCTGGGGTCGGGAAGCGGAAACACGAGGTGGGTCATGAATAGAGTCATTCACGCGCATGCATTTCTCCCCTTAGGAGCGCTCGCCGCCGCTTTGGCGGCTGGTTGCTCCGGCGGTAACGGGGCACCGGGGCAGGCCGGGACGAACGGAACCTCCTGCTCGGTCACCGCCACCGACGGGGGCGCTCTCGTTCGTTGCACGGACGGCACTTCGGTGACTGTCCCCAACGGCACGAGCGGGTTGAACGGCACCAGCGGCCCCGACGGCGGCGCGTGCACGGTGACCAAGAACGCCGACGCCGGCACCTACACGCTCGACTGCGGCGGCGACGCGGGCGCCATCACCGTCCTGCCGGCCATCGCCGACTACGCGACGATGACCGCCCAAGAGATCGCCGACGCGCAAATGACCGCGACAATCACCAACGTCAGCTTCCCCGCCGACGGGCGGCCGGTCATCTCGATCAGGGTCACCGAGCGCCACGGCTACGGGGTCAAGGACCTCTCGACGACGGCGGTCACCTGGCGCTTCTCGCTGCTCAAGCTGGTCCCGGGGATCCTCGGCACCAGCGGGGGCGTCAACGGCAGCGCCAGCGACACCTGGGTCAGCTACCTCGCCGCCAACGATCACACCTCGGCCTCGGCCGAGACTGCCGCGGCGGCGAACCTGACCGACCACGGCGACGGGACGTACGACTACAGGCTCGCCCAGGTCATCAACGGCGGCCCCACCACCGCCGGCACCACCTACGACCCCGCTGCCACGCATCGCCTCATTGTTCTTCTCTATGCCTCCGGCAACCCCTTCGCGCCCATCAACCTGGTCAAAGAACTGGTTCCAGCGACCGGCACCGACGTCACTGGACAGAACGACAAAGTCGACGGCAAAGCCTGCCTCGAGTGCCACACCTCGTTCCGCGCCATCACGGGCGGCACGGGCGAGTTCGGATCGGGCGAATTCCACGGGGGCGTTCGCTACGACATCCGGACTTGCGTCGCTTGTCACAACGATCAGCGCCGTTTCGACAGCTCGGGCAATACGCTCACAGAGCCCGCGATCGCCTCCGACGGGACCTGGACGGGTGCGGCGGCGGTGCTCAACCGTGAGGCGGTGATCAATCTCCCCGTCTTCATCCACAAGATCCACATGGGCCAGAAGCTGACGCTGACGGGCGGCACCTACCAGGGGGTCTCGCAGCCGTACGAGACGACCTACCCGCAGGACATTCGCAACTGCACCAAGTGCCACCGCCCACCGGCGCCGCTGGCCGACAACTGGGAGAGCAAGCCATCCAGCCGGACCTGCGGCGCCTGCCACGACAAAGTCAGCTTCGACGCGACGATCCCAAACGCGCGGATCATGCACCCGGGCGGCCCGCAGCCGAACGACGCCGGCTGCAGCACCTGCCACCGTCCCGGCGGCGCCGGCGGCGACACCGCCGCCTGGCACACCCCGGTCTCGCCCCCCGATCCCCACAATATCTTCGCGGACGCGAGCTCCGCGGGTAATGGCAACACCAACGCCGCCTACGTGGCGGCGGCCGGCGCCGTTCCCCCCGGCGCCAGTGTGATCACGTACGTCGTGAACAGCGTCTCGACCTGGAGCGACACGGCGAGCGGCAACGTGCTGCGGCCGCAGATCGCGTTCAAGATCCAGCTCGACGGCAAGGACGTGGTCTTCCCCGATCCGTCGACGGCCAGCGAGCTCGTCCCGAACTTCGTCGGCTCGCCAAGCGCGTACTTCGTCTTCGCCGTGCCGCAGGACGGGATCAGCGCGCCGGCCGACTTCAACGTCTCGGCGAGCGCCGACCTCCGAAACGTGTGGAACGGCAGCGGGACCTGCTCGAACGCGGCGTCGACCACCACCCGCACCGGGGCGGGGGCGCTCACCGGGCCAGATGCCAGCGGCTTCTACACGATCCAGCTGAAGTGCGCGATTGTCCCGGCGAACGCGACGATGTTGACCGGCGGCATCGGCTACACCTACGCGCTCGGATCGCGCCAGAGCCCGTCCAACCCGGACCTCGACTTCATCAACAACACGCAGCCGCTCACCCAGATCAACCTGACCGCCTATCCCTACCGGCCAAACCTGAGGTCGGACGGCGTCACGCCCGGTTACGCCGGGGTCGGCGGGCTCATCGTGCCGCCGCTCGACGTATCGATGGTCGCCACCGGCTACACGGGCCGGCGCGCCATCGTCGACAACGCAACCTGCAGCGCCTGCCACGTCTCGCTGGGCGTAGGCCCCGACTTCCACGCCGGCCAGCGCAACGACGCCGCCACCTGCAACTGGTGCCACCGACCCAACCAAACGAGCAGCGCCTGGTCCGCCAACCAGAAGGACTTCGTTCACGCCATTCACGGCGCGGCCGAGCGAACGAACCCATTCACCTGGCACGAAGCGTCGCCCACCGACGGCTTCTTCAAGACGACCTATCCCGGCGTGCTCAACGACTGCCAGATGTGCCACCTCCCGGGCACCTACGACTTCAGCTCCAGCACGACCACGTCGGCCTACGCGGGCATGCTGGCCAGCACCGTCGGTCAGGGGAGTTACGCGACGGGCAGCGTTCACGCCCCCTTCGTCACCGAGGGGACGAACTACGGCGCCGGCTTCAACTACAACGTGCTCACCGGCGCAACCACCGATCCCGATCCGACCACCCTCGTCATCTCGCCCTTCGTGGCGGCCTGCGTCTCTTGCCACGACTCCTCGATCGCGATCGATCACATGCAGACCAACGGTGGCTCGTTCTATGAGCCGCGCAGCACCGCGTTCACCAAACCGCAGCAGGAGGAGTGCTTGCTCTGTCACGGCCCCGGCGCCGTAGCCTCCATCTCGACCCTGCATGCGTTCATGCCCTGAGCGGCTCCGCCGCGGATCCACCACCAGCATCCGTCCGGGACGACAACCATTTTCGGTTCGGGGACCTGGTCACCGTCATCGGCGTGCTAGAGGACGTGCTGGGGGCCGCCGGCGCCCCTTCGATCTGCCGATCGGGGCTCGCAGCGCTGCGACGCCGTCGCCGCGCGCGTCGAAGGTGCTCAGGGCCGGATCGCGACCTTCATGACCCCGTCGCGCTGGTGCGAGAAGAGATCGTAGGCGGCTTCAATGTCGGCCAGACGGAAGGGATGGGTGACCAGCTCCTGAAAAGGGAACCGCTTGGCCGCCACGATGCTCATCAGGCGTCGCATCCGTTCCTTCCCGCCGGGACAGAGCGAGGTCACGATGGTGTGATCGCCGAGGCCGGCCGCGAACGCGTCGAGTGGCAGAATCAGGTGACCGGAGTAGACGCCGAGGCTCGACACCGTGCCACCGGGGCGCACGCAGCGCAGCGAGTTCTCGAAGGTGCCCGAGGTCCCCAGCGCCTCGATGGCGACATCCACGCCGCCGCCGGTGAGACGTTTGATCTCCGCGACGACGTCCTGTTCTTTGAAGTTGAGGACCACGTCGGCCCCCATTCGTCGAGAGACCTCGAGCCGCTTGGGCACACTGTCAACGGCGATCACGAGCGACGCGCCGGCCAGGCGAGCACCCGCCGTGGCACAGAGTCCTATCGGCCCCTGCGCGAACACCGCCACGGCGTCGCCCAGTCGGACGTGTCCCCGTTCGGCGGCCGAGAAGCCGGTCGACATGATGTCTGGACAGAGGAGAACCTCCTCGTCGGAAAGACCGTCGGGGATTTTCGCCAGGTTCGCTTGGGCGTCGTGAACGAGGACATATTCGGCCTGGCAGCCGTCGATCGTGTTCCCGAAGCGCCATCCCCCGATGGCCTCATATCCGTCTCCGCCATGTCCGCACTGTGACGGTGAGCCCGATAGGCAGGCCCGGCACTGGCCGCATGGAGTAATCGCCCCGACTATGACCCGGTCTCCCTTCTGATACCCTGTCACTCCGGAACCCAGCTCCTCGATGACGCCGACCGGCTCGTGGCCGACGATCAGCCCCTCCTTGACCGGGTATTCACCCTTGAGGATGTGGACATCGGTCCCGCAGATCGTCGTCAGTGTCACCTTGACGAGGGCTTGTCCCACTCCCGGCGTAGGACGCGGAACCTCGCGGAGCCCGATCTTTCCCTTCCCCTGAAATACTGCCGCTTGCATCGTGGTTGCCATCGCGCTTTTTCTCCTTCTGCGTTTGATTCATCTGCCGTTAGACGAACTTGGCACCACCAACACCGGGCGTCGGGACCGACGTACGACGGCGTGCGAGACCGAGCCCAAGATCGACTGCATGACGCCCCCCTGCCCGTGGGAAGCAAGGACGATGGCGTCGACGACAAGCCGCTCCGCAGCCTGCGTTATTGCTTCCGCCGCTTCTCCGCCATCGATCACGGTGACGTGCGTGGTGATTCCACGCCGTTCCGCATCGATCGGCACGAGAGCGCGCAACGCTTGTTCGAAGCGAACGCGCCTGTCGGCGTCGAGCTTACCCTCCGGGCGATCGTACGCGTACGGAGGGTTCGGAAGGGCGTGCTCGTGAACATAACAAAGCTCGACGACTCCCCCCTGAGCGGCGACGAGCGCGTAGGCGAACGGAACGGCGCGATTGCCCAAAAGTGAAAGGTCGGTCGGCGCGAGAACGGTGAGGATCCCAGGCACCTCGCGACGGGACTCTTCGGGCGGAGGCGCTGGAACAAACACGACCGGAACGCCGACGGCGTGCTGCGCGACGCGGTTTGCGACAGGTGGATGCGCGATTCGCCCCCAACCATGTCGGCTCTCGACGCCCATGACGATCAAGTCGCAACCGTGCTTGACGGCGGCCTCGGCGATTCCAGACGCAGGGTCGCCCCAGGTCGGCTCGACAGCGTAGACCGTCCGCCCGGCCCCGGGGAGGACACCGACCTCCATCCGTAGCGTTCGGTCGAGATCCGCCATCACGTCGGCATCCGGGGCGGTGAGATCATGAAAGCCGGTCAGGCCCAGCCGACGGTATTCCTCGACCGCCCAGTAGAGCCGCAGGAATGTGACGTCGCAAACCATCCGGGATCGCAGTTGGCGTATGAACACCACCCCGCCCTCGCTGGCCCGCCGGCCGTCTAGTGCGGCCATGATCCGCAACGCCCGCTTCCCCTCCCCGACTCCGCCCAGCCTCTCGACGCCCGGTGGGACGATGAGCACGGGACGATCCGTGCAGCGGACCAACCGCTCTGCGGTGCTGCCGAGAACCAACCGCTCGACCGCCGCGCGCCCATGCGCCCCCGTGACGATCAGATCCGCACCGATCGACCTGGCGTGGGCAAGCAGAACACCCACAACCTCGCCTTCGCCAAGATGGAAGGACACCGGGACCTGACCAGCCCCTGCGAGCGCCTCGGACTCCGCGACCAGCTTCGCTTTGATGCTCTCTCGGATCTCGTGCTCGAAGACACCCACGTCGACGGTCAGCGCCTGAATGTCGGCCGACCGTCGAGCCACGACGTGTACCAGCTGGACAGATCCCATCGTCCGCTGGGCCAAGCTGATCGCCACCTTGGCGGCCGATCTGGCACGAGGGGTGAAGTCGGTAGCGCAGATGATTTTCATGGCGCGTGGTCCCGAACCGCCAGCAAGTGCAACGGCCAAGCCAAGCGGAATCGCCGACGCGAGGATCGCTGCCTCCGCATAATTTGCGCCTACGGATAACTGCCCGCCGCGGCGACGACGATTTTGCGCGCGACCGATACCGTGCCAGATTCTGTCCTTGCCTCCGAGTGGCCGAACATGGGCATGTGTCTTGCGTTTGACCGGGTGGAACCCATGGGCCTGACCTTCTTCGAAAGCATCAAGCAGTACGTCGGATTCACTGATGGATCGTCCGTAGCGCTACAGGCGTTTCACCCAATCGCCGAACCGTACTTCGGGCCGATCATCGATGACTTCTATGACGCCATCGAGGCACATCCGGGGGCGAGCGCCGCCATTACCGGCGGCCCAGCACAGATCGAGCGGCTCAAGCAGACACTCGTCCGGTGGCTCCACACCCTGCTGCTCGGCCCGCACGACGAGGCTTACTACGAAATGCGCGCGCGGATCGGACGGGTCCACGTCCGGATCGCGTTGCCCCAAGCGTTCATGTTCACGGCCATGGACCGCATTCGCATCCGGCTGCTGGATGTGGTCCTGGAGCAGTCGGCTGGCGGTGACTTTCACGGCGTGCCGCAGGTCGCGACCGCCCTCCACCAGATCCTCGACCTCGAGCTGGCCATCATGCTGGAGACTTACCGCGAAGATCTGGTCACCAAAAACCGCAATGCCGAGCGACTGGCGACCATCGGGCAATTCGCGGCCAGCATCGGGCACGAGCTCCGCAACCCACTGGGCGTCATGGAATCGTCGCTCTTCCTCTTGCGCCAGCACCTCGGGCCCGAGGTGGCTGGCGCGCGTAACGTCGCGAAGCATCTCGATCGAATAGGGGGAGAAATCACCCGCGCCAACAGGACGATCCACGACCTCCTCGATCTTGTCCGCAACCGACCGCCGCAAAAGCAACGCACGGACGTCCGTACCCTGGTGGAGACCACGATCTCTACGGCGCTGCTTCCCGCAAACGTAGTCGTCGAAGTGGGCACGCCTCCCGGCCTCACCGTGAACGTAGATCCCGGGCAGTTTCAGCAGGTTCTAGTCAACCTGTTCACCAACGCATCCCAAGCCATGGGCGGCGGCGGCCGGATCTGGATCGAAGGAGCAGCTTTGCCGGCGGGCGGCGCGCGTCTGCGGATTCGCGACGACGGACCGGGCGTCCCGGTCGATGTTCGCTATCGGATTTTCGAGGCGCTCTTCACCACCAAAGCCAAGGGAAGCGGCCTCGGCCTGGCGCTCTGCCGACGCATCGTCGAAGCGCACGGCGGCACGATCGAGCTCGAGCCGACCGAACGGGGAGCAAGTTTCATCGTGAGCCTTCCAGATTCGGAAGCGCCCCCGGCCCCCGGCACCGCAGTCCAATGACGGGCCATGTTCTTATCGTCGATGACGATCTCGCCCTCTCCGAGAACCTTGCTGAAATCATCGCGACCTTGGGGGTGGAGACGACCGTGGCGCGGGATCGGAAGACCGCGCTGGCGCTCGCCGACGCGCGCGACTTCGACGTGGCGATGATCGACGTCCGACTTCCAGACGGCGATGGGATGTCCTTGCTCGAACCACTGCGGGCCCGCTCGCCGTTCACACAGTCGGTGCTCGTCACCGGGAACGCGACGCTCGAAGGCGCGATCGCCGCGGTGAAGGGAGACGCGTTTGCCTATGTGCTCAAACCCGTCTCTCCATCCGACCTGCTGGAAACCGTTCGCCGCGCTCTCGCTCAGTCCGCTCTTCATCGAGAAAGAGAGCGCCTTCGGGTCGAGCTCGAGCGATCGGAACATCGACACCGAGAGCTCGTAGAATCGATGCCCGCCTTCGTCTTGGCGCTCGACGAGCGTGGTCGGATCAGCACCTGGAATCGACAGCTCGAGCAGGTGACGGGGTATGCACGCGAGGAGATGCTGGGGACCGAGGGAACTGCCCTGGTCGGCACCGACGAGAGTCCACGCCCGTTGCCGATCAAATCTGGGGCAGCCCGCGAAGTACGCTGGCGGCACGCTGAGGTTCCGGGTTCCGGAGGGACGTCGATCGTCTACGCAGTGGGAATCGACGTTACCGACGAGCGGGAGATGCTCCGGCGTACGCTGCGGGCCGAACGATTGGCGGCGGTGGGGACCATGGCCGCCGGGCTCGCGCATGAGATCCGAAACCCGCTCAACTCTGCTTCACTCCAGCTGACATTGCTCGAACGACGCCTGGTTCGTGGCGACGGAGTCGACACGACGACGCCAATCATTCGTATCATCAAGAGCGAGATCGAACGGTTGGAGCGGCTCCTACGCGACTTCCTCTCGTTCGCCAAACCCCGGCCCCTCGAGACAAATGCGGTCGACGTTGGAGAGCTGATCCGGGCAGTGGCGGAGCTGATCGGCCCCGAAGCCGACGCCTCAGGTGTAAAGGTAGCCGTGGAGGACACCCGCGACGTTCCTTCCGTGAGAGGGGAAGCTGAACGCCTTCGCCAGGTGCTCCTCAACCTGACACGGAACGCGATCGAAGCCATGCACGAAGGCGGCGGTCACCTGACCATGCGCGCGCGAAGAGTGCAGGACATCGTGGAGATCGACGTGGAGGACGACGGCCCCGGTTTCCCCGAAGAGTTGCCCGTGTTCGACGCCTTCTTCACCACCAAAGTGCAGGGGACCGGGCTGGGGCTATCGCTCGCCCACCGGATCGTCGCCGATCACGGCGGCGCGCTCCATGTTGAGTCGCGGCCTGGGAAAACCTGCTTCACCATCGCGCTTCCGGTCAACGGACGATCGTGACCGACCGGTTGGCCGCCGCCGCGACGTGCGCGCCGACCGACCCGATCATGATTCGAGGCCCCGGCCGGTGACCGTGGCGCCCGACGACGATCAGGTCGACATCGCGCTCCTCCGCCTCGCGACAGATGACGTCAACCGGGTGTCCCATCTCGACCGCATGTTCCGCCTCTGGCGTCTCGAGGTCGTCCGCGAGATCGGAGAGGAGCCCATTGGCCCGGCGCATTTGCTTTGCGTACCACTCCTGCTCGGGTGCCTCGAAGCCCTCCCGATCTCCCATGGGCAGTAACTCGATCACGTGCAGAAGTGTGAGCTCGGCCTTGAACGCATTGGCAACGTCCCGCGCAAACGCAGCCGCCCGTCGCGCCCCCTCGCTGCCGTCTACGCCGACCAAGACCCTCGTCACAGACCAACCTCAAGCTGAAAGATGGAACCTCCCGTGGTCATGCTGATCACTTGAGCTAGATTCCGACCGACGCAGCTCTCAGTCATCGTCGCGCACGGCGCTGAGCGCCGACTTCGGAGCGCTCTCGTATTCATGCAGCTTGTACTGGATCTTTCGCACACTGATGTTCAAGATCTCTGCCGCTTCACCCGTGGAGCCGCCGGTCGATTCCAGCGTCTTGGTGATCGCGTAACGCTCGATTTCGTCCATGGTCGCCCCGGGAATCTGGAGCCCTTGGCGCGCCTTGGTCGAAGCAAACTGGGCCGGCAGGTCGGCCACCGCGATCTCGGCAGAGCGGGCCAGCACTACTGCCCGCTCGACGACATTCTCCAGTTCTCGCACGTTGCCGGGCCAGGAATAGGCGGTCAGGCATTCGAGCGTCTCCGCCGTGAAGCCCTGCAGCTCCTTGCCGTTTTCCACAGCATATTTGCGCAGGAAGTGCGACGCGAGGAGTGGCACGTCCGACGGACGATCGCGCAGGGCTGGCATCTCCAGGTTGATGACGTTCAACCGGTAGTAGAGATCCTCGCGGAACTTGCCCTCGGCCACCATCTGTTTGAGATCGCGGTTGGTCGCGGCGATCACCCGCACGTCGACGTTGATGGTCTCGTTTCCGCCCACACGTTCGAATTCCCGTTCCTGGAGGAAGCGCAAGAGCTTCACCTGAACCGCCGGGGAGATCTCGCCGATTTCATCGAGGAACAGCGTTCCGTGGTTGGCCTGAGAGAAGCGCCCGTCGCGGCGGGTGAGGGCTCCCGTGAACGAGCCACGCTCGTGCCCAAACAGCTCGCTCTCGAGGAGCGACTCCGCCAGCGCTGCACAGTGCAGCTTCACGAACGGGCCTTTGGCACGCGGGCTCCGCTCGTGTATCGCCGCCGCGATCAGCTCCTTGCCGGTTCCCGACTCACCGGTCACGAGCACGCTGGCACGAGAGGAGGCAATCTGCGAAACGGTCTTGAAGACCTCCTGCATCGCCGCGGCGTTCCCGATGATGTTCTCGAAGCTGTATTTTTCCGACAGGCGCGCGCGAAGAAGACCGGCTTCCTGGCGAATCCGGCGATGTTCCAGCTCACGCGCAACGACCACCGACAGCTCGGAGACGTTCACCGGCTTGGCGAGATAGTCTCGCGCCCCTGCCTGCATCGCCCGAACCGCGGTCTCGACCTCGCCGAACGCCGTCATCATGACCACGGGCAGGTCCGGATCGTTTTCGCGAATTCGGGCCAGGAGCGAGAGGCCGTCCATCCCCGGCATCTTGAGATCCGTGAGCACCAAATCGGGGGCAAAGTCGGCCGCCTTGCCGAGCGCTTTGAACGCGTCCGCCGCCGCCTCAACCGCATATCCCTCATCCCGCAAGAGCTCGACGAGGGCGGTCCGGGCGTTCACTTCGTCGTCGACGATGAGAATTCTGCCTTTGTTTTCCACAGTTCGATGCGCTCCGGTCGGGGTTGAATCCATGAATGCCTGCCTTGCCATCGCCATGGTAGCGCTACGCCGCCTTCTTGGAGAATGGAACAGTCAGGACCGGGCACGTCGAGCGCCGGACGATCTTCTCCGCCACGCTGCCGAGCAGGATGTGCGCCAGACCCGTGCGGCCGTGGGTACCGACGACCACCAGCTCCGCCCCGATCTGACGGGCGCGCTCGATCACCGCGGTCGAAGCGCTTCCTTCCAGCGTCCTGGTCCGGCAAGGGACTCCCTCCTTCACCGCTCGCGCGGCGCGGTTCCCCAACTCCCGATCGACATAGGCCGTCATGCCCCCCAGGTCCGAACCGAACGCGGTAAAGCCGAAGGGGAACTCTTCGACACCCAATTCCAGGACATAGACGATCTCCATCTCGGCGTTGGTTTGCTTGGCCAGCGTGATGGCCTGGGTCAACGCCTCATCGCTGCCGACTGAGAAATCGGTCGCCATCAAGATTCGTCGAGGTGAGCCCATGATGTCGCGAGGAATTGCAACTACTGGACCAGGTAGGAAGCCTGGGAGAGGAAGGGGGCGCCGTCACGAAGACCGCAGCAAATGCGGCCAAAGAGGGACCCGGCGCAGAAACTGCGCAAAAGTGATCCCGAAACTCACCTGAGACCCCGGGGACTGTCGGCCCGCCGTCTGATCGAAGTCTACGCCAGCATGATCGGTATCGAGACGCAGACGGTTCTCGTCCACGGCACTGTCGACAATGCGACTCCCGACGCGCTTGACGCTCTCGGAGAGGCGTTGCGGTTCATTCATCCCCGCAGCGCCCACGTTGGGACTATCACCCGCGCGCCCGCGGTTACGCCGGTCCACTCGTCCACGCTCCCCCTCTCGGTCGCAGATCTCGACCTCGCAGTCACCGGCCTGCGGACAGTCGCCCCCGGGGCTGACGTATTTGCCTGCTGAGTCTCGGGGGCTGACGACCGAGAAGACCTCCCCGCAGATTTTTCGTTGCTGGCGTCAGGGGATGCAGAACCTGCAGGCAAGATTCCGCAGGGCGAGCCTCGTCCCCGAGGACGCCGAACGTCTGAGCGGTCTATCTCTAGCTGGCCCGGCCGTTGCAAAAGCGGTTCGGCGTGCAAGCCCGCCAGGCATTCGTCGGCAACACGTCCCGACTACGGTTCACTTCAAGAGGGGAGACACGCATGCGCTCACGACTTATCGGCTCGTTCTTGGCTATCGCCCTCATCGTTCTGGGCCTGACTTCCACCGCCGAAGCTATTCCGGCCTTTGCCCGGAGGTACGGGACAAGTTGCCAGACGTGCCACATCGCGTTTCCGAAGTTGACACCATTCGGGGAGGCGTTCCGCCGCAACGGCTACAAGTTTCCCGGCCAGGAAGACGACTTCGTCAAGCAGGAGCAGGTTCCGCTCGGACAGGAGGCCTACAAGCAGATGTTCCCGAACGCGGTCTGGCCAGGGACACTTCCCGTCAGCGCGCCAGTCGCCCTGGGCTTCAACGGCTTCGTCACGATCCATCCCAACAAGTCATCGGGCAGCGCCCAGGCTGACAACGGTTCGGTCATCACGCTTCAGAACCTCGTCGAGGAAGGTCACTTGTGGGCCGGCGGAGCCTTTAGCGAGCATATCGCCTATTACGGTGAGCTGACGTTTGGGTCCGACGGTAGCCTGGACCTCGAGCACGCCGAGGTTCACTTCAACGATCTCGGGGCCTCGTCTCACCTTCTGAACCTCTACGTCGGCCGGGGCGTTCCCAACTTGACCAGCTTCGCGCCACATTCGAGCTACATCGCCGACACCATCCTGCCGGCGATATCCGTCACCGCGCTCTTTGGCGGCAATCCCGACAATTCCTTCAGCACCATGGGTCAGTACAACCTCATGGAGGTGAACGGCATGTATCGCGGCCGGTTTATCTACTCGCTGGGCGCGAACTCGGGGGCGAACGTCGATACGCGGACCTCGGAAAACGCGACCGCCCACCTCGGGTTCAAGCTGGGCGGCATGCGCCTCGACGGCGAGGGGAACTCACCGGGTACCACGGGCAATGCGCTGAAGCCTTGGGAGGAGACCGCGCTGACGGTGGACGCGTTCGGCTACCGATCAGCGTCGCACTTCGACAATGCCGCCGATCCGACCATGGTTCTGGACGACTTGACCTACGTACTCGGCGGGCACGTGCGCGGGACGGTTGGCTCCCTCGAGCTCAACAGCGGGCTCTTCCAGGAATGGCACAATCACGCGACGGCCACCGGCACCGGGGTCAAAGCGTTGACCCAGTACGACGAGCTGTCCTACGTCGTCTTTCCGTGGCTCATACCGGCAGTGCGCATGGAGTATGTCAGCCTCTTGCCCGATGGCGGAACGCGCATCAACGACCTCAGGTTCGTCGTGGGCGCTGCCTGCCTGGTCCGGCCGAACCTCAAGGTGTCGCTGACCGGCCTCATCGAGCACGCGAATAGCGCTCCCGACGCCGGCTGGAGCGCTGGGTCGGAGGGACTGGCCCTACCCGCGTCGGGAGCGGTCACGGAGTTCGAGGCTATTCAGATCGGGCTTGCGTACGCGCTCTAGACCGGTGTGACATTCTCCTGGCCAGCCACAGGAGTGCCGAAGGCGCGCGACCTGCGAGGCGGGCGCCAGGCGCGCCGGGCGTGATCGGAAGCTGCCGGCTCCTGCCGCGATCATTGTCGGCCCTTCTCTGCATTGGCGACACGGGCCGCGAGTTTGATTCCGGCGCGGATGCAAGAACCCATGCTCGGACCGTCGCGCAGCGCCCCGCCCATAAACAGGCCGGGGACCGTGAGCTCGGCCTCTTCCATCGCAGCGTGGAAGCGCTGATAGCCGAGATTGTATTGCGCGATGGCACGGGCGTGACGAGTGACGCGACGAAACGTTGGCTCCCCTTCCACGCCTAGCAGTGTTACGAGATCGCCTTGCACGATCCGGCACAGCGTCTGGTCGGGGAGGGCCGGAAGCTGTGGTTGACGGGTGCCTCCGACGTACGTCGTGAGAAGCACTGACCCTTCCGGCGCGCGGCCAGGGAACAGCGAGCTCGTGAAGAGCGTTCCCAAAATGTGCAGACTTTCCCGGGCGGGAACCAGCACCCCGAATCCGTCGAGAGGATGTCGGACCGCCGCACGAGGGAAGCCGAGTGCCACGCTGGCGACCGCGGGATATTCGACCTCACTGAGTACAGAAAAGAGCTCGGCAGAGGTCGAAGCGAACGGGAGCCTGGCCGCCTCATGACCTGGGACCGCTAGAACGATCGCGTCGGCGGCGAGCACTTCCGCCCCGAGGAGCGCGCTCCTAAAGCGCACCGTGAAGGGAGGGCCGGGCTCGAGAACGTCGATCGTCACACCCGTCGAGAGCCCGTTCCCCAGCTCGGCGCCGATGGCGTCGACGATAGCCTGAAGCCCACTGCGAAAAGAGATCGATCGCGCCTTGAACCGCTTTTTGAGAGGACCTCGTCGCATCGCGGTCGCGATGCCGCCACAGGTGAGGGAACCGTACCGGCGCTCCAGGCGGTGGAGCGACGGAAACGCATGTCGCACAGACAATCGCTCCGGATCTCCGGCGTAAATGCCCGCCACTAGTGGATTGACCGCGTAGTCGAGTACCTCGACGCCCAGTCGCCTTCGCGTGAATCCGGCCACGCTGTCTTCCGCCCCAGGTTCGGCCTGGGCCGCGAAGGGTTCCGCGAGAAGGCGCAGCTTCCCCGTAGTGCTCAGCAACGGTGTGCGCAGGAGGGACCATAAAGACGTGGGTATCGGCACAGGTCGGCCGCTTCGCACGATGAAGCGTTGGTGGGCCGCTGGTGAGGCCGCGAGGACTTCGGATTCGAGGCCGATGTCGCGGAAGAAGTCTAGCAACAGGGGATCATCGACCGACATTACGTTTGGTCCGCCTTCGACCAAGAACCCCTCTTCCCGGATGCTCCGAATGACGCCGCCTGGACGGTCCGAGCGCTCCAGCACCCGCACCCGGTAGCCGCGACGGTTCAGAAAGTGAGCGGCCGTGAGCCCGGTCAGCCCGGCACCGATTACGACGACCGACTTCGTCCCAGGAGAGGAAGGCATGGTGGACGATGGCTCGTTGGTGAGGTCGCCCAAACGGTCAGGTCGGGGCGAGCTCCGTGCGCACGCCGCGCACCGACGAGAGCACGAAGCCGCCGAGCAGTCCGAGCGCGATGAGCACGTCGCGCACCGTGATCGGCGAAGTGCCCACAGCCGCCAGCGTTGGAACGACCAAGAGATGACAATTGAGCCAAAGGCCGACGAGCTGGAGGATGATGACGCCCTCGAGCACCCGCGCTGACCGCCGGGCGCGCGGGTTCAGCAGCATCAGGAAAGGCACCGCGAACACCAGCCCGATCACCGTCAGAACGACGGGGCCCCAGCCGCCCTGGGCGCGGCGCAGAGCGAAGACGGTCTCCTGGGGCAGATCGCCGTACCAGATCGTCAAGTACTGCGACCAGAACAGGTAAACCCAAAAGATCGAGAGCGCGAGAACCATTGCGCCCGCGTCGCGTCGCTGTGCCTCGGAGAGCGCGCCCCGGACGAGGCCGAGGAGCGTGAGGAGGCCGGTGCCAGCGATGAACGCGGCCATGAAGACGTACGGCCCGATGATGGTGCTCTCGAAGTTCGGGTCCGGCCCCAGCACGAAGTCGAAGGCCCAGACAGACAATACCACCGCGTAGATCAAGCAGTAGGTAACCGCCACCGCGCGGCTTCGCGACTTGGTCCCGTCGGGCCGCGATCGGAGCAGCAGGCGGGCGACTCCGAAGAGAATGATGGCGAGCCCGATCTCGCGCCCGCCCAGGAACGAGAGGCGCAACCACGCGCTTCCGCTACTCTCCGGGGGGAGCCAGGGAGCCGATCTGGCGCCCGCCAGGATCACCACCAGCACGAACAGAGCGACCGGCGCGAAGCTCGCCAGGGCCGCGCCCCGCGGGGCGAGCGGCCGCGCCCAGCTGGCGTCGACGATCCGGAAGAATGCCACGAAGGCGAGAGCGCCGGCTGCGATCCCCGCGAAGAACAACCAGCTCGCAATCAGGGCGGCGAACGTTCGTGGCGACTCACTTCCCTGGAGGCCGGTCGCGAATGCGGCCACACCGACGGCTACTGCGATGAAGGCGGCCAGAGCTCCCCGCCGCCCCAGCCCCGCTTCGAGTCTTCGCAGCCAGAGCGTCATGGTGTGTCTCCTGGAGCCGGCGCGAGCTTCCCGACGCACCCCTCTCTTTGCAGCGTGCGGACGAAGGCGACCAGGTCCCAGCGATCTTGCGACGTCGAGCCCTCCCGCATGGTGGGCATCGCGCGGCCGCCGGCGGTGAGTGTGCCGTAAAGGAATCCGTCGGTGCGCGCGCAGATCGAGACGTGCCTCAGGTTCGGGGCGGGGGGGAACTTGGCGGAGACCGGGCCATCGCCGCGTCCCTCTCGACCGTGACAAGCGATACAGCGGATCGCGAAGAGCTTGGCGCCCCGAGCGGAGGCGGCGGCGTCGAGCGGAAAAGGGGGGGGCAAGTCCTTGTCGTCCTCGCGGTCTTCCAGGGTCTCGACCCCGCCGACCGGGATCGAGCCGGCAGGTGCCGGCCGAGCCTCGTCGAGCGGTTGCACGGGGGGCTGCTGCTCCATGCTGGCCGGCCACATCATCCCGTTGCAGCCGAGGAGCACGAGTCCCAAGGGCGCGAGCCAGCGCGCGTTCATGGGTGGACCTCCACCGCACCGGACAGCGAGCGCCGGATCGCGGCTTCGCGATCTGCGCTGCATCCCTCGAGCGGGACGACGACCACGAGCCGATCGGTCGTGACCTCGCGTCGCGCACGCCGCGACACCGTCCGGCGGGTGAACGCCGACAGGATCACCAACGCGGTGAAGTTGGAGAGGCCGGCGAAGAGCATGGTGAGCTCGAACATCACCACCCCGAAGGCCGTCCAGGAGACGATCGGTTTGCCACCGACGATCAGGTCCATCGATCGCGAGGTGACCACCTCGAGGGCCATCGCGCAGCTGAGGCCCGTGAGCCCGCCCACGAGCGCTATCCAGCCGAGCGCCCGCCAGGGCCCCGGACGACCTGTCTGGTGGACGGCTGGAAAGGGCGCCGAGCTGACGACGCGCGCCGTGGTCACCTGGTCCTCGTGGAGCGCGCGCAACGCGCGCGCCGCGCCGTCGGGATCGGCGAAAAGGGCGACGAGATCTTCACGCATGAGGCCCCTCCCCCAGGGATGCGTGCTCACCCTCCATGGTCTCGGCCACCGACATCGACGGAAAGATCTTGATGAACAGTAAGAACAGCATCACGAACCATCCGAAACCGCCCAGACAAACGGCCAGCTCGCGCAGCGTCGGCAGGTACATGCGCCAGGCGAAGGGATCGAAGTTGTGGGCGAGCGTGGTCACGATGAACAAGAAGCGCTCGAACCACATGCCGATCGTGACCACCACCGACACCACGATCAGCACAGGCAGGCTGCGGCGCGCCCGCTTCCAGAAGCAGACCAGCGGCACCACGCTGTTGCACAGGACCACCAGCCAGAAGATGGGTGCGTAGGCGCCGGTGGCGCGCCAGCGGAACAGCTCCGCCTCGGTGCTGTCGCCCCGATAGAAGGCCATGAAGAACTCGGTGGCATAAACGAAGGTCATCACCAACGACATGGCGAGCATCAGCTTCGACAGCAGATCGAAGTGCGCCTCCTTGATGTAGCGGCCGAGATGGTAGCCCCTGCGTAGCGCGCCGAGTAGAAGGATGGCCATGGCGATGCCAGAGAAGATGGCGCCGGCGACGAAGTACGGCGCGAAGATCGCCGAGTGCCAACCGGGCATCAGGGTCATCGCGAAGTCCCAGGAAACGACGCTGTGGACCGAGATGGCCAGCGGGATCACGATGCCCGCGAAGATCGGGTACGCGCGCTCGAACAGGCACCACTCGCCGTCGGTGCCCGAGAACCCCAGCGAGAGCGCCCGGTAGAGCGGCTTGCGCCACCCCCCGACCCGTCGCGCCAGCAGCGCCAGATCGGGCAACATCCCCATGTAGACGAACAGCGCGCTCACCGTGACGTACGAGCAGATGGCGAACACGTCCCAGGTGAGCGGCGAACGGAAGTTCGGCCAGAGGCCACGCTGATTCGGGTACGGCAGAACGAAGAAGAACAGCCAGGAGCGCCCGATGTGGATCACCGGATAAAGGCCGGCGGTGAGGATGGCGATGACGGTCATCCCCTCGGCGGAGCGGCCGACGGCCGCTCGCAAAGGTGAGCGGGTGAAGAAGAGGATCGCCGAGACGAGCGTGCCCGAATGGCTGACCCCGATGAAGAAAACAAACGTCGTGATCAGCGAGCCCCACATTACGGGCGAGTTCAGGCCCGTCACCCCCAAGCCGTGTCGCAACATCGTGCTCCAGGCCCAGCCACCGAGAACGACCAAGCTCGCCGCGGCGCCGAGGCCGAGCCAGTAGCGCCACGAGGTCCGCGTCATGGTGGCGAGCGTGTCGCGTTCGATCTGCGAGATCGGGTTCGCGGCGGCAGCGGCCGGGGTGTCGATCATGTGCCTTCCTTCCTGTCTCGACGGCGCGCGAGGAACACGACGCCGGGCTTCGTGTTCAGCTCCTCGAGCAGCCGGTAGGCGCGCTGGTCCTTGGCCATCCGCGAGACTTGGGAGGTCGGATCCTTCAAGTCGCCGAAGACGATCGCGTGCGCCGGACAGGTCCCGGCGCAGGCCGACACGATCTCGCCGTCGCGCAGGGGACGCCCCTCGAGCTTAGCCTTCTCCTCGCCACCGCGGATGCGCTGGACGCAGAAGGTGCACTTCTCGCTCACACCGCGCCCGCGGACGGTCACGTCGGGGTTGAGGCCCAGGCTGTCCCGCGGCCCGTGGGGGGCGTCGAAGAAGTTGAAGCGGCGGACGTGGTACGGGCAGTTGTTCTCGCAGTAGCGCGTGCCCACACAGCGCGCGTAGACCTGCGCGTTGAGGCCTTCCTTGGTGTGATAGGTCGCGAAGGTGGGACAGACCGTTTCGCAGGGAGCCTGCTCGCACTGTTGGCAGCCGAGCGGCAGAAACGAGACCTCGGCGCTCTCGTTCCCTTCGCTGTCGCGCCCTTCCTTGATGAAGGACTGAATGGTCAGCCAGCTCATGTCGCGCCCTTTCGCGACTTCTTCAGCGCCGACGATCGGGATGTTGTTTTCGACGTAGCAGGCGGCCACGCAGGCGCCGCATCCGTTGCAGCGATCGAGATCGATGGCCAGCCCCCAACGGTGGAGCGGGTGCTCGATGGGCGGATTCATCGAAGGCAGGGTGGGGGCCATGGGAAGCCTTCGCGAGGGCGTGACCTCGCGCGAAAGCTCCGCACCATGCTGCGATTGACCTCCACGCACGTGGGGCGGCGAAACCTTCGCGCCGGTCTTGCGCGCCCGCACGCGCGTCCCGAAGCCGAGCGCGCGTTCGGCCAGGAGGGGGATTGCGTATCCGACCGGCACGGCGACGATGCCCTCGCGCAAGCCGATGGTGACGTGCGCGGGGAGCTCGGTCCGGCCGGCAGTCCCTTCGAGACCGATGACGTCTCCTTCGACCACGCCGAGCGCGAAGGCCGTCGTCGGGTGCAACTCGATCCATCCGCCCCACGCGATGCTCGTGAGCGGATCGGGCATCTCCTGCAGCAGCGCACTCGTGGGGGGCAGGCCATCGAGCTGGCGCAACGTGGACGTGACCACCAAGGGCAGCCCGTCCGGGGGCCCCACGAGATCGAGGGTCGCCCTCGCGCCCCCGAGGACGCCGTCGGTCAGAGTCCGCGGCTGGACGGCGGCCTCGCTGAATTTTCCGCCGCGCTCCACGTCCTTTACCTCGAACGACGCGCGCACTGAGTCGCCGAAGGCGCCGTCGGGGAGGCCGGTGGCCTTGCCCAGAGCGCGCGCAGCGACGAGCAACTCGTCCGCCGCAGCCCGGGTGTCGAGGAGCGGGACCATCGCCGGCTGCTGGATGCCGGTGACGCCCTCGCGCACGGTCGCGTCGGACCAGGTCTCGAGGAAGTGGTGGTCGGGGAGCAGCAGGTGGGCGTGATGACCGGTCTCGTCGATCTGATTGCTGAAGGCGGCCACGAACGGCACCTTCTCGATTGCGGCAGCAAGATTGGCGAACACCGGTCCGTAACCGTGCGGATTGGCATGGTGGACGATCAGCGCCCCGACCTCGCCGCCCGCGGCGCGACGGGCGAGCTCGGGGAGCTCCATGGACGGGCCAGTCCAGGCCCCCTGCGGACGCGGCAAGAACCGGAGCGTGCGCTGGAGGTTCCCCGCCACCGCGTTGAGGACGTAGATCGCCTCGGCGAGCGCCGGCGCGTTGTTGCCGGCCACGGCCCGCCCCGGTCCGATGCACAGGCTCGGCCGCGTGTGCAGGAAGTCGCGGGCCCGCCGCTCGAGCGTCGGCGCGCCGATCTTCGTGCGCGCGGCGACCGTCGCGGCATCATAGGGCGCGAGCCGCGCGCGGAGCGTGGCGATTCCGATGCCCGCCGGGGCGTCGGGACCGACGAGCTCGAGCACGCGCCGGGCGAGGCCGAGGACGAGGGGGACCTCGCTGCCGGGCTCGACCGACAGCCATTCATCGGCGGCGGCGGCCGTGAGCGACAGCCGCGGCCCGAGGTAGACGAAACGCCCGCCGGCCGCGCGCAGGTCCGCCAGGGCGCGGGCCTGCTCGACGACCGCGCCCTCCTCGACGAGGTCGTCGCCGATAGAGAGCAACAGCCTCGCGGCGGCGATGTCCGGGACCGGATTCGCTTCGGCGCCGAACGCGCGTGCCGCGCCCTCGCGCAGCCAGGGGCGATCCATCGGATCGAAGGTGACGACCTGGCGCGGACTCTGCCCGAGCGCCGTGAGCCAGGTGCGAAAGAGGGCGCCGACGCTGCCGAGCTCCGGCCGGGTGAGCACGACGACGAGCTTTTGGGCGTCGAGAGCCCGCTTGAGCCCCGCGCCGAGCGCGCTCTCCGCCGCATCCCATCGGATCTGCCCGGTCGTGGCGTGGGGCGCGCCGAGACGATCGGGCGAGTAGAGGCCTTCGATCGTCGCTTGGCCGCGCGGGCACAAGGCGCCTTGGCTCAGCGGATGATCGGGGTTTCCCTCCAGCTTCACCACGCGTCCCTCCCGCACGCGCGCCGTGACACCGCAGCTGGCCGGGCACTCGCGACAGATCGTCCGGTACTGGCGAGCGAGACCTGGCACCGCGTCGTCGGGGGGGATGACGTGCGGGATCAGGTAGCGGGGCAGGCGCTTCGAACAGCCGGCGACCAGTCCGGCGCCGAGTGTCCCCACCGCGGCGCCCAGGAACCCGCGCCGCCTTGTCTTCACCGAACCGTCGTCGCTCACTTGTGGCACCCCAGGCAGTCGTGGGTCGCGTTGCGTTCTTTGTGACATCCCATGCAGCGACCCATGGTGAAGGGGCCGCCCTGCACGACGGTCTTCATCGCACCCACGTCGCCGTGGCACTCGGCGCAAGCGACGTTCGCCCGCACGTGCATCCGGTGGGAGAAGTAGACGAAGTCCGGGACCGAGAAGACCCGCTGCCAACGGAGGGGCTCGCCGGCCTCGACGTGTGCCGCGAGCGTCTGGACGGCAGGCTTTTCCTTGTCCACGAACTTGTGACAGCCCATGCATTTGCGGCCCGACGGGATTCCAGCCACGGGGGACTTGTCGGCAAAGGCGTGGCAGTCGAGGCAGGGGATGCCGTACTTGCCGGCATGGATCGTATGGTCGAACGGAACGTCGCCCACGCCGGCGATCCCGGAGGACGCCGGCGCGGGGGTCGCGCTCGGTGCCTCGGAACGGGCCGTGGCGATGACCAGGCAACCGACCGTCGCGGCAACCGCCAGGGCCAGGACGGACTTGGTGCGAGCGCGGGCCGGCATGACATCAGATTCAGAACGTGATGGCCGATGTCCCGGTGCCGCCAGCGACGTCGACGGGAAACTTCTTGTCCTTGTCCGGCTTCTTCAGCTTCTTCGAGAAGACCTTGAGCACGTAGTGCCCGTCGGGTACGTTGGCGATCTTGAAGTTGCCCGCCTTGTCGGTGGTGGCGAACAGTGGGTTCGATAGCACGACGACGAACCCCTCCATTTCAGGGTGGATCGAGCACAGCTGGGTGTAGACGCCCGTCTTTTTGAACGTATAGGACCGCGTCTCCCCTTTGGGCCAGGTGCCGAGGTTGTAGCTCTCACCGTCGGGTGAGAAGACGTTGTGGCTGACCGAGTCGTGGTTGAGGAAGTCGACCGTCGTCCCCACCACCACGGGCAACAAGTACGGGATGAACGTCATCTTCTGTTGATCCACGTGCGCGTGCGCGCCAGGGGGCGCGACGGCTCCAGGCGCCGCTTCGACGTAGACGACGGCGGGTTGCGCGGCGCCTTTGATCTTCACCGAACCGGTGATCGTGCCGCCCCAGGCGAGAGGGGCGCAGGCGAGTGTGGTAGCGAAGGCCAGAGTCGAGGTACGCGGAATCATCGGGATCCTCCTAACCGGACGTTTTCGGATACCGACCCCTTCTGCAACGTCCGGGCCGGCGATGAGGGGAGTCGTGCCGCGGCGATTTTGCTTCGCGCAACGCTGTCTGCCCTCGGACGCGTGCGCGTGCCGCGCAGTCTCTGCAGGCGGTCGGCGGTCACGCGCAAATTGTGCGCAGTCCCCGAGCTTACTTAGATGGTTCGCGAGAAATGCCTCTCGGCTTTGCCGAGGTAGGCGTCGAAGGTCATGGCCAGATTGCGAATCAACAGCCGACCGCTTTCTGTGACCGTGAGCATGTTCTCGTCGACGTTCACCAGACCATCGGCGGCTGCGTCCGCGAAGGCCGCGAGCTCCGGGGCGAAATGGTCGGCGAAGTCGATGGCGAGGGTCTTCGAGAGAGCCCGGTAGTCCAGCGACAGATCACACATCAGGCGCATGATCACTTCACGGCGCAGGATGTCTTCGTCGCTCAAAAACCGCGCACGGGCCACCGGCAACAGGCCGGCGTCGAGGCGAGCATAGTAGGCATCGAGCGTTTTTTCGTTTTGTCGATAGTGCGTGGTCGTCTGCGAGATCGAGGACATTCCGAAGGCATAGATATCTACCCCGGCCCGCGTGCTGTAGCCCTGGAAGTTGCGCTGGAGCGTGCGCGCGCGCTGCGCGACAGCGAGCTCATCGTCTTCGCGCGCGAAGTGATCCATCCCGATGTAGACGTAGCCCCGTTCGGTCAGCGTCTCGATTCCCTGCTTGAGCATGGTCAGTTTGTCTTCGGAGCTCGGAGCCTCCGCCATCGGCAGCAGCTTTTGCGCCGGTTTCAAGAGGGGCATATGGGCGTAGCTGAAGACCGCGAGGCGATCGGGCTTTAGCTCCAGCGCGAGCTCCAGCGTGCGCTCGAATGAGGCCGGGGTCTGCCGAGGCAGCCCGTAAATGAGGTCGAGGTTGAGCGATTGATATCCCGTCCTGCGAATCCATTCAGTCGCGCGATCACTGACCTCCTTCGGCTGAATCCTGTGAATTCCCTGTTGGACCGCGGGATCGAAGTCCTGAATTCCGAAGGACGCGCGGTTCGCGCCGAGGTCGCGAAATGCCTTTACCTGTTCGACCGTCAGCCGGCGCGGATCCAGTTCGACGCCGATCTCGGCGTCCCGTTCCAACGAGAAGCGCTCGCGAAGCATGGTCGCCAGACGCGCGATTTGTTTGGGCGAGAGAAAATTTGGCGTTCCGCCCCCGAAATGCACCTGCACCACGCGGCTTTCGGGATGGATCTCCTTCGCCGTCAAAGAGAGCTCTTTGTCGAGGTAGTCGAGGTAGGTATCGGCGCGACCACGGTCGCGACCGATCACGGTGGTGCAGCCGCAGAACCAACAGAGGCTCTCGCAGAAGGGCAGATGGAAATAGAGCGAGATCGGCCGCGGCACCTGATTGTTAACGCGAAGGTCTTGCAGCAGCGCGTCCCGCGAGAAGGTTTCGGTGAACTCGACCGCGGTCGGATAGGAGGTGTACCTGGGCCCGGGCACGTCGTACTTGCGGATCAGATCCAGGTCGACATGTAGGGGGGCGTTCATGCGTCAGTTCACTGGCGGCCGTCACGGCCCTCACGCAGCCGCAGCGACGGGTGCGGGCCCGGCGCCAAGCCCGGCTCGAATCGTGGCGAGGAGCCTTCCTTCGATCTGTCGGACCCGCTCGCCCGATATCGACAACTCCCGTCCGAGATCGCACAGACGCCTGGGCTTGGCGGCGAGCAGGCGCTCCTTCAAGATGGTCGCCTCGCGTTCATGCATCTGCCCTTCGAGTGCGGACAGCTCTGTCTTCACCCTGTGGGCAAGCTCCGCCGCCTCAACGACCTCCTCGGCGCTCGGTCCCGGCTCCGCCAAGATCTCACAGAGAGGTAACCCGTCTGGGCGGATCGCCGCATCGAACGACAGCTCGCTGGAGCCGATCTCGCCTCGAAAGAACGCGACGCGATCGGCGCGGGTCCGTACAGCCCGGACTACCCGAACGTTGTCCATGATGTGGCGCATGATGAACGCTCGGATCCAGAAACCCGCGTAGGTCGAGAACCGAGTCCCCTTGGCTGAATCGAAGCGACGAACCGCCTCGATGAGGCCAAGGCACCCCTCCTGCACCAGATCCTCCAGCTGCCTGCCGCGGGTCCGATCGAGCTCATACGCAATCTTGGCGACCAGGCGCAAATTGGCTTCGACCAGCCTCTGTTCCAACCGATGATCTCGCGTCCGCTGATAGCGGGCCGCGAGCTGGTTCTGGAGCTGGGCTCCGAGCGGACGCGAGCTGGCCCCACTGAGCAGACGGCCGATGCCATCCGATCGATGGCCTACCCCACGGTTCTTGATGTCTGAGTCCATGCGAGCCAGTTATTGCAGCTGGAATGCCAAGCGGCTTCGACGCGCGAGATGGGCACACGACACGAGCTTAGGCGAGCGGCGGCGAGGACCAAGTCAGCGCGAGCGCAAAATCTGGTGGTCAGGCGGCGATTGGGAGTTGTCGTTCGGCCGTGGGCTCTTGCATGGGTGCTTGCACCGGCTGCGGCGAAGCCACCCAGCTGTGTCGAGGTGGCTCGCTGAACGGACCTGCCAAGGAGACGAACATCATCGTACCCCAACACACCGTCAGCACCTCCTCCACGAGAGTCGACGGAAGGATGAAGGGCGCCAGTGCCACCCAGGCCCCGATCAAAACGGCGCCGAAGCGAGCGCGATCGTAGGCCATTGAAAGGGCGGCCAGGATCGTCGCGAGCGTGCCCGCGACCAGCGCGTTGATTTTGTGCGCCGGGCTCAGAGGCAGAATCAGGGCGGCGGTGGGAAGGAAGGAAGCGAACAGAATGGCGATTGATCGAGACAGCATGGGGAACCCCCTTTGTCCCCAGGTGCACTGCAAGAACGTTGCCCACTGACCTGCGCGGCGATATTCGCGCTGCCGATGGCGAATTCGCGCAGATTTCTCCGGCGAATCGCGCGATCGGCGAAGGAATTGCGTGATTACGCGGGATGGGTTTCTGCCCGCCCGCAGGCGTCGACCATCATCAACCGAAGGGCCGGTGCGCGATGCGAGCGATGGTGTTTACTGGTGTGGGGCAACCTCTCGCCGAAACCGAAAGGGCGCCGCCGCTTCCAGACGAAAACCAGATCCTGATCCGTGTGAGCGCCTGTGCGGTCTGTCGGACCGATCTGCACATCGTCGATGGCGAGCTCCCGAATCCAAAGCCGTCGCTCATCCCCGGTCACGAGATCGTGGGTCTGGTCGCTGGAAGGGGTTCCCGAGTCGATCGGTTCGCCCTGGGTGACCGGGTAGGGGTTCCGTGGCTTGGGTGGACCTGCGGCGTCTGCGGGTTCTGCCGGTCAGACCGGGAGAATCTCTGCGATCGAGCGCGCTTCACGGGGTACCAGATCGACGGCGGTTTTGCTGAATTTGCCGTCGCCGATCAGCGCTTCTGTTTCGCACTTCCCCCGGGCTACTCGGATGTGGAGGCGGCACCCCTCCTCTGCGCAGGTCTCATCGGCTATCGCGCATTGCGCTTGGTGGGAGAAGCGAAACGCCTCGGCCTCTTCGGCTTCGGTGCGGCGGCTCATATCATTGCCCAAGTGGCCGCACATCAGGGGCGCGAGGTCTACGCCTTCACCCGCCCTGGCGACACCGCCGCTGGGAACTTCGCCCGCCAGCTCGGCGCGGTTTGGACAGGCGGATCCGATACGACGCCTCCCATGCCGCTCGATGCCGCACTGATCTTCGCGCCCGTCGGGCCTTTGGTTCCGGCGGCGTTGCGCCTCGTAGCCAAGGGTGGAACCATCGTCTGCGCGCTCGACGCTCTGCGCCGCGGTCTTATCGAAGGTGCCGCGGTCCTGGTACCTTCGTAAGCGAAAGTCTGGTCCAGAGAAGCTCAGTTGAGCGCTCGACGGTCGATACCCAGGAGTTTCTGAGCAACAGGATCGGCGGCCACGGGATCGGCGGTACGGGAGATCCGACGGAATCGGCGGGCGGCCAAGACCGCTGCGCCGTATGCCCCAGCGAAGACCGCCTCTGGAGAGATCAGGAGCGAAACACTGCTCTCTGATTCGAGCAGCCGGCACCAGAGACTCCGAACGAAGTCGACGTCCAGAGCCATGCCACCGGTGAGGACGACCCTCCCGTCGACCCGCAACGACCTCAGGAGTCTCACAGCCCGGGTCGCCAGGTCGTTCTGAAGCTCTACGACCGCCCGAAGCGCCGCTTCATCGAGTGTCACGCTGGCGCGCCGAGCCAAAGCCTCCAAAATCTCGCTGCCGTTTCCAGCCTCGACGCGGGTCGCAGCGTAGCGGCGCCTCTCCGGCGGCTCTCTCACCAAAGCACAACGAATTTGGCTGGCGCCGATGTCCAGCGCAGCCGTGCCATCGGGAAAGAGCAGTCGCGCGCCGAGAGCGTGGCTGAACCGCTGGTAGAAGTGCCCCACTCGGACGGTCTGGCGGTCAGGCGTTCCGGTTGACGCCACGTAGTCGATGTCTCCCGCCGACAGACCGGCGTCGCCCAACACCCGGCCCCAGCTCTCGCGAATCGCGACCCGGTCGGTGCGCGTGTCGCGGCACCCTTGAATCCGGACCAAGGCCTTGGCCAACACCGCTGAGCGTGCTCCCTGGTGAGAAAGGATGGCGATCTTGACGGAGCGAGCCCCGACATCAAGCCCGCTGGTCAAAAGCGTCTCGAGCGGCGCCGTCTTGGGCACCTAGGGCGCCACTCTCGTGGCCAGGAGCTCCACTTGATGGACAATCTCCTTGATCAGCTCCGGCGGCGTCAGCTCCGCCGCCTGGGAAGCTGCGGGCGCCGTCGGGCCCCCGGCCCCAGACGCTGCAAGACCTTGCTCTCGTCTGTCGGTCTCCATGACTATTCCTGAGACGCTGTCGTCCCGAGCGTTTCCCCGCCGTTCGTTCCCGACGCCGTTTCCTCGCGCTCTAGGTATCTCTGGGCGAACCTGACAAAGTCGGCCTCCGTGACGATCCCGACCAGCCTGCCTTCCTCGACGACGGGAAGGCAGCCGAACTTGCGGGACACCAGAAGAGCTGCCGCCTTGGCCGCCGTTTCCTCCGGGCCGATGGTCAAAACGTCGCTCTCCATCAGCATTTCCACCGGGATCTCTTTCGCGAGGTCGTGCAGGCGTTCATGATTCGGATCGCCGTGGCTGACCCACGCTGCCAAGAGCTTGCGGTGGGTGACCAGACCAATGACGCGATTCTCTTCGTCGACGACTGGCAAGTGGCGGATGCGACCAACGCCCATCAGACGAGCGGCACGCTCCAGTGAATTGCCGACCTGTAGCACAACGACGAGCTTGGTCATGACATCTCGAACCGTGGTGACCTTCATGCTTGCGGGGACTGCAAACCGAGCGCCAGACTTCTCCTGGCAGCGATCGTGACCATGCGGCGGCGGCCAACCGACCAACGACGCGAATTCTGCACGACCGGCGATGGTCCACGCAGTTCTTGCGCGGGTGTCGGAGGCGCGCGGCGGACGGCGACCGTGTTGACGGCGCGGAGATGCGCAGATTTTGTGCGGACTCGTCGACCGGCGCCGCGCCGCTGTCGCGTCAGGTAACTTGGTTGGGAAGGGAACTGCCCTGCTCGAAGAGCGTGATGTTCTCGAGCGTGGTGGTCGCGATATCGCGGAGAGCTTGGTCGGTGAAGAAGGCTTGGTGGCCCGTGACGATGACGTTGGGGAGGGTAAGCAGGCGAGCGAAGGTATCGTCTTGGACGATGTCGGCCGAATGGTCCTCGAAAAACAGTCGGTCCTCTTCCTCATAGACGTCGATCGCGAGGCCGCGCAAACGGGCGGCCTTGAGGGCGTCGACCATCGCCGCCGTATCGATCAGGGCCCCGCGGCTGGTATTCACGACGAGGGCGTTCGGCCGCATCATGGCGATGCGCCGGGCGTCGAGCAGGTGGCGCGTTTCGGGTGTGAGTGGACAGTGAAGCGTCACGACATCCGAGGCGCGAAGGAGCTCTTCGAGTGGCACGTACCGGACGCCCAGAGCCTTGCATTCCGGATTCGGGTTGAGATCGGTCGCGAGCATGGTGACGCCGAACCCCGAAAGAACGCGCGCCACCGTCGCGCCGATCTTGCCGGTGCCTACGATGCCTACCGTGCTGCCGTGCAACTCCGTGCCGAGAAGGCCGTCCAGGGAGAAATTGCCCTCCCGTACACGATTGAGGGCACGGTGGATCTTCCGTTCGAAGGTCAAGATCAGGGCCAGCGTATGTTCGGCCACGGCATAGGGGGAGTACCCGGGAACCCGCGCGACCACGATTCCCAACCGCCGCGCAGCTTCGACGTCCACGTTGTTGAAACCGGCGCATCGGAGAGCGACCAGACGGGTTTTGCCAGCAGCCAATTTCGCCAGAACGTCGCCGTCGACCCGGTCGTTGACGAACACGCACACGGCTGGGTAGTCGGCGCCGATGATCGCGGTCTCGAGCGACAGTCGAGCCTCGAGAAATACAAGTTCGTGCGCACCATGGACTCTTGCGTTCGCTGCAAGCAGCGACTCTCGATCGTATCGTTTCGAGCTGAAGACCCCCACCCGCACGCATCACCCAGCGCATGCCGCCGACGTACCGCCGGCGGCCGGAAGCAGCTCCTCTGGCGCGAGCCGGCCATCGCGCATCACCAAACGCCGAGCGCAGCGCGCAGCGACATTCGGATCGTGGGTGACGATCAAGAGCGCAGCTCCCGTCCGACAGACCTCGGCCATGGCGTCTAGCACCGCGAGCGAAGCCTCCGAATCGAGACTCCCCGTCGGTTCGTCGGCCAGGACCATCTGCGGCTGGTTGATCAGGGCACGTGCAACCGCAACCCGTTGCGCTTCACCGAGGGAGAGAACCCGTCCCGGGGCATCGGCACGAGCAGTGAGGCCAAAGCGATCGAGCAACGCATCCGCGCGATCCAGCGAAGCGCCACGCTGGCCGGTGGTCCGCCAGGCCGGCAACGCCACATTCTCGCGGGCGGTGAGGGACGGCAGTAGGTTGCTCTGCTGGAAGACGAAGCCGAGCTCTTCGCGGCGCATGACCGCGCGGGCGGCGTTTGAAAGGCGGCTCGGATCGCGTCCCTGAAGCAATACACGTCCCTCGTCCGGCCGGTCCAGCGTCCCAAGGATGTGGAGCAGCGTAGTCTTTCCGCAGCCGCTCGCTCCCATGAGGCTCACCATCTCGCCCGGCGCGATGGTCAGAGACACGTGGTCGATGACGATCCGCTCGTCGTAGCGTCGCACCAAACCCTCGGCGACTAGGACATCGGACGATCCGCTCATTCGATCCCCCGGAGAATGCGCGACGGGTCGAGACGTGCCGCGCGCCAAGCCGGATAGCTGCCAGCGACCAAGGCAGTCCCCAGGATGGCCAGGGCCGTCCGCGCCATGTCGTGGGCGGTGAGAACCGGCCGCACGACAAAGCTCTGCCAGTCGAAGATGGGGTGCGCGACCAGATATCGCACCAGCGCCACGGCTACCAAGCCGCCGACCGCCACCCCTGCCGCACCCAGGATCAGGGCCTGCAACAAGAACGTGACGAAGAGATCCACACGCGTGAAACCCATCGCCGTCAGGAGACCGATCTGGCGGCGTCTGTTGAGGGTGCTGATGTAGAGCAACGCTAGGACGGGGATTCCGACCGCTAGAACTCCCATTGACCAGGAGGCACCCGCCAAGGTCTCCACCGCGCGCACCGAACTGTGCAGGTAAGGGCTGTCGTCCATCCATGCCCGCACCTGCGCACCTGGTGCCATCAGAGCGGCGGCAGGAACGATCGCCGGGGCAGCCATGTGGTCGCGAACATGGAGCAGGATTGCGGAAGCCACACCGTCGTCACCCATCTCACTGGCGAGAAATGATCGTGAGACGAACGCCCCGTCGGAGGCGCCGAATCCGACTAGGCCGCGAACGGTCAGTGTGTAAACGCCGTATCCGCCATCGTCGAGCACCAGCCGCGGATAGGCCGAAAGGAGTACGCGCAGCTCCACCTGGTCACCGACGGTGACACCGAACCGCTCTGCGATCGAGGCCCCGAGCAGAACTTCGTCCTTACCTTCTCGAAGAGCCTGCCCAGCTATCAGTCGATAGGGGTGATGAAGAGCCTGAGGCTCGACCCCAAAGAGTGTGAGGGTGGTTGCGTGACCGTGCCCGCGCACACTCGCAGGCGCGGCCAGCACCGGCGTCGCCTCGAGCACACCGGGCACCTTGGCCAATCGCTCAGAAAGCACGTCCGCGTCGTGCAGCACGACACCGCGAGCAGGGCGGACCCGCACGTCGCCAAAGCCGTCATCGAGCGATTGCGCGAGGAGCTCACCTCGATAACCCTGCAGGTTCGCCGCGCTCGGCACTTCGAAGCCGACGGCGACCGCGACGGCCAAGATCATGAGCCAGGTCGACAGCGGGCTCTCGCGCAATGCGCGAGACGCCAGGAAGAGGGAAACGCCGATTTGCATGGCCAGATCCCGCAAGCTCAGGCGGTCACCGTCAGGGCACGCAGCGCATCGACGGTGGTGAACACGCCGACGACGTGTCCGCCCGTTGCCACCACCGCCGAACCAACCCTCCGCTCTGCCATCTTCGCCGCGACCTGAGAGACCAGATCGTGCGGCGACACCACCAGTACGTCGCGCATCATTGCCCGCGATACCGGTGTCTGGTCGGCGTCAATCTCAGGCGCTGTCAGAAGGAGGTCGAGCTCTCGTTGGGAAAGAATGCCGACCAGACGACCTACCTCGAGCACGGGTAGGTGTCTCAGGTCGTGCTCCCGCATCAACCTGTCGGCGGTGGCCAGCGGCTGTGCGGCGCCGATGGTGTGCGGTACCCTCGACATGAAATCGGCGACTTTCAGAGGAAGGTTCCCCATGATTGCCGGATAAAGCAACTCGCGTTCCACGGGAACGACCGACCGATGAGTCCGCCCGATCAGGCGCAATCGCGTCCCCAACGCAGGCGCGCTCCCAGGAACGCGACAAAATTGCGTCCGGGATCGCGGGCCGCGCAAAGTTCGCGCCCCTCTGTAGACGCCGGTGGGCTCACCGTCCCGGACCGACGCCCGAACCGCATGGCATTCGAGCTGCAAGTGATTCCAGACATGCGCCGACCTACGATGCAACCTGACCAGGAACAGGCTCCGCATGGAAACATCTCTCCCGAGGCCGCTGAGGACGCCGTCCGGGCCGTTCTCGCGCATGACCACGAGCGGCTCGAGCGCCAATTTCAGTCGATAGTGGCCGAGGCTTCCTGCGACGACCCGATCGAGCTCAGAGAAGCCTGGCGCACGTTCGAGGGCGAGCTGCTCCGCCACTTCGAAGACGAGGAGGTCCATATCTTTCCGGCGTTCTCCCAACAAAGACCCGTAGACGCACGGGTCCTTCTCGCCGAGCACGAGCGAATTCGGGCCAGTCTGACCAGGCTCGGCATAGACTTGGACCTGCACTGTCTCCCGGCGGATCGGATTGCCGAGTTTGTCGGCAGCCTCCGCGCTCACGCGCGTCGCGAGGATGAGGTGCTCTACCCGTGGGCGGCCCACCGCCTCAGCGAGGCCGCGCGCGACCGCATTCGGCGGGAGCTATCGAACACCGAGGAGGCTCGAATGAGCAACGTTGAAGAATGGAAAATCGATCTCGATCGCTCCAAGCTACACTTCGCGCTGCGCCATATCGTGATTCACGAGATCCGTGGACAGTTCGGAAAATGGGGCGGAACGATCACTCTCCAGGGCGACAATCTCGCGAAGTCCACCGTTCGCGTCTGGATCGATCTCGCGAGCGTCGACACGAACGAGCCGGAGCGCGACGATCAGATTCGATCGCCGGAGTTTTTCGACATCGGTAGGTTTCCACAGGCGAAGTTCTCGAGCACCGAAGTGCGCCTGTCCGAGCACGCAAGCCCCGTCGTCAAAGGCCGCCTCGATCTGCACGGATTCACCGGCGAAGTCGAGGTGGAGGTCACCCGACACAATCGCTGGACCGACGATAAGGCCGTCGAACGGGTTTCGTACGAGGTGAAGGCGCGGTTCGATCGTCGCAAGTTCGGGCTGAGATGGAATCAGGATCTCGACGTCGGTGGAGTCGTCGTCGGCGACGAGATCGAGGTCATAGCCCAGCTCGAAGCCGTCCGCGTCAAGCCGGCGCCGTGAAGAGCGGTGACCGGTGGATTCGGGCCGGCGTTCTGGCCGGCGCCCTCACCGGGCTCTTGTTGGGATTCTTCGCGCTCGTGCGTCCTTGGTACTCGAGCTGGGGCGCGGACGCGGCGCTCGGACGCGCGTACTTGCCTGGCGACGCGTTGCTATGGCAAGGAGCCCCACGCGAGACCCGCGCGATGGCGATCCGGGCCCCCGCGGCTGCCGTTTGGCCCTGGGTCGCGCAAATCGGCCAAGACCGGGGAGGTTTTTACAGTTACGAGATCCTGGAGAACATTGTGGGCTGCGAGATGCGAAATCTCGACTATCTGGTGCCCGCGCTGCAGCGCTGGGAGGTTGGCGACAAGCTCTGGATGTTCCCGCCCCGAAAGCTTGGCGGCGTAGGCCAGGCACCTCTCGCCATCTACGAGCCAGGCCGCGCGCTGGTGTTCTACACCCGTCGCACCGGAACGGCACTGGACGATCCTCCGGATGGCACCTGGGCGTTCGTCGTCGAGCCAATCGGCTCCGCTACTTCCCGGCTCGTCATCCGCGCCCGCGCCCGAGGCAGCCTGGGCCTGCTCGGCGGAGCGTTCAATCGGGGCATTTTCGAGCCGGTCCATTTCGCGATGGAACGGAAGATGATGGAGGGGATCAAGGCCCGCGCAGAGGAGCGGCAAGTCTCAAAGGTGGCCGATATCGCCCAGGTCGCGCTCTGGATCGTCACCTTCGTCGGCTTCATCGCCTCGGCCGCGCTGGCGCTCGCCGGACGGAGATGGCGCCAACGGACAGTCACATTCGTGGGCGCAGGCTTGCTATTTCAGCTCCTGACGTTGGTCCAGCCGAGTCTCTTCATCGGCATTCCGCTCGTCATCATTCTCTACGTCGCGATCTGGGCTCCGCTCGGCCCGCGACCTGTTCTCACACAGGCATAGCGCCACGATTGAGGTCTGCGCCGTCGGGACGGCGCAGGATTTGCGCGTTTGCCCCCGGCGATACTGGCGACCACTGCTACTCGATTGCGGGCCTAGGTTCCGCGGGGGTAGCGGAGGCTGAATCCGCCGCGCCGTGAAGATAGAGATCGTGGCAGGAGATGCAGCTCTTGGTCAAAGCGCCGACCTCCGCCGCCAACTTCGCGCTATCTCGACGAGCGGCCGCGGTCACCAATCGTCGTGCCTCGGCTCGCAGGTCGTCCTGGAGCACGAAGAACCGCTCCGGAAGGACCCCGTTCAGCTCGTCACCCGTCACCGGACGTGCCAGGGTCGGCTCGTCGTAGATCTCACCCGCCGTCCGCGCCGCACCCTCATAGTCGAGGACTACGACCCGAGAAACCAAGGTCCCGAGCTGCTCTCCGTGGCGTTGCATTCGGCTCCGGATGACCGCACGGGCTGCGGGAGGGATGTGTTCTGGCGTACCCAACTCCGGCAGCGGGGAGATCGAACGGGTAGGTCGCAGGATCAAGGCGATCGCGATCGCGCCCGCAACCAAGGTCGACGTCGCGATGACCAACTTGTTTTTCATCAGGCAGAACCCGTGCGAGGAACATGCCATCACCTGTAACACTGGTGTCACTGTCCTTTCTGGCACCTCGGATGCAGAGTGGCTGGTTCGCATGTGTCCGCCAGGCTCTCCATGACCCTTCACGCCTTTCTCCCGCGAGAGCTTCCGGCGGGAATCGAGCCCCTCACTGATCTCGCGCTGGATTTGCGCTGGACCTGGAACCACGGGTCCGACGACATCTGGCGAACCATCGATCCGGCGACCTGGGAGGCGACACAAAATCCCTGGATCATTCTCCAGAGCGCCTCGCACGAGCGCCTCGAGACCCTCGCTGCGGACAAATCTTTTCGACAGAGGCTCGCCGCCATCCTCGCCGAGCGTCAAAACTACTCAGCCGCCGACCGACCGTCGGCCGCGTCAGAGCCTCTCCCTACGGCGTACTTCAGCATGGAGTTCGGGCTCAGTGAAGCCCTTCCGCTTTACGCGGGTGGCCTGGGCGTGCTGGCTGGCGATCATCTCAAGTCGGCCAGTGATCTCGGCGTGCCGATCGTCGCCGTAGGCCTCCTCTATCAGGAGGGCTACTTCCATCAGGTGCTGGACGCGCAGGGGCGCCAGCAAGAGCTGTATCCATACAACGATCCGACGGCCCTCCCTATCCAACCCGCCATCGCCCTATCGGGCGGATGGCTGATGGTCTCGGTGGATCTTCCAGGTCGGACCCTCTGGCTCCGGGTCTGGCGAGCGAATGTGGGAAACGTTCCCCTCTATCTGCTCGACAGCAACGCACCGCTCAACGACGCAGCCGATCGCGGAATCACCGGCAAGCTCTATGGCGACGGAGTCGAATTGCGGCTCTGTCAGGAGATCGTCCTTGGGATCGGAGGCTGGCGTGTTCTGGAAGCGCTTGGGATTTCGGTAGGCGCCTGTCACCTCAACGAGGGACACGCCGCGTTCGCCATCCTCGAGCGGGCCAGAAGCATGATGCGCACGACCGGCCTTTCGTTCGGCGCGGCCTTGTGGGCCACCCGGGCCGGGAATGTCTTTACGTCTCACACACCCGTCGCAGCTGGATTCGACGCTTTCCCGTCGACGCTACTCGCCAAGTATTTCCCGGAAGGGCGCGGGTATCTCGCTGCGCTTGGCATAGGGTTTGGGGAATTGCTTTCCCTCGGCCGCGCCCATGCGGGTGACGCTACGGAACCGTTTCGACCGGCGCACCTCGCATTTCGCGGCGCTGGGCGGGTGAATGCCGTCAGTCGGCTCCACGGCGAGACCAGCCGGCAGCTTTTTCGCCCGCTTTTCCCACGCTGGCCAGAGAAAGAGGTCCCCGTCGACCACGTCACGAACGGCATCCACGTCCCGTCCTGGGACTCGCAGTGGGCCGACGAGCTATGGACAAACGCGTGCGGAAGGGAGCGATGGCGTGGCTCCGTAGAGGAGCTCGAAACCGGCGCGGGCAAGATCGACGATCGAACACTTTGGGCAGCTCGGGGACGGGCGCGGGATGAGCTCGTGACACGCACCCGCTCGCGACTCGCACGGCAGCTGGCCCGCCGGGGTGCCACTCCCGATGAGATCGAGCAAGCAGGCCGGGGCCTCGATCCCGACGTGCTCACCCTCGGATTCGCACGCCGATTTGCCGAGTACAAGCGCCCGAACCTCCTGCTTCGCGACAGCTCACGATTGCAGCGACTCCTCTGCGACGGGCGCCGTCCCATCCAGATCCTAATCGCTGGGAAGGCCCACCCGGCCGACCTCGATGGGAAAGCCTTGGTCCAATCTTGGGTCCGTTTCGCAGAGGAACCGGCCGTCCGCTCTCGCTGCGTGTTCCTGGAGGACTACGACCTCACGCTGGCGCAGGAGCTGGTTCAGGGCGTGGACGTGTGGATCAATACACCCCGACGCCCGTGGGAGGCCTGCGGGACCAGTGGCATGAAAGTGTTGGCCAACGGCGGCCTCAACCTGTCGGTGCTCGACGGTTGGTGGGCGGAAGCTTACGCGCCCGAGCTCGGCTGGGCGATCGCCGGCGACACGCCTACGAGCGGAACCGACGGCGACGCGCGCGATGCCGAGGTCCTGTTCCGAATCCTCGAAAGCGAAGTGGTGCCTCTGTTTTACGACCGCGACGCGGACGGCCTTCCGCGTGCCTGGCTGGAGCGCGTTCGAGCCAGCCTGGCCAGGCTGACGCCGAGGTTCTCGGCGAGCCGAATGGTCCGCGAGTACGCGACGCTCCACTACGAGCCCGCCCGCCGAGAGCTGACACGACGGCTCGCCGAGGGTGGCGCCATCGCAAAGCTCCTGGAGGGGTGGGCCTGCCGCCTGACCACGCACTGGCCGGCGTTGCGGTTCGGTCGCCTCGAATCGGTTACCCGCGAGAAAATGTGCGAGATATCGGTGGAGGTCTATCTCGACGATCTCGAACCGGGCGACGTGACGGTGGACCTCTATGCGGAACCGCTATCTGCCGATTCCAAACCCGTCTGCATGCCAATGCGCGCGATGAGACCGCTGCCCGGCACTTCGCATGGGCACCTTTTCAGTGCAGTGGTCTCAAGCGATCGGCCCGTTTCGGACTACACACCTCGGATCATTCCGGCGTCGTCGTCAGCCGCCGTCCCTCTCGAGCTGCCACTCATTGCCTGGCATCACTAGTGACTCTACCCACTCGATTGACGACGACTTCGTCGTGCATATACCCTCCGTGATGATGGCTGTGACGCAATGAAGTCCGGACGTGTCCTCGTAGTCGATGACCAGATCGAATTCGCGGAGAACATCGCAGAGGTTCTTCAAGGCCTTGGCTTCGAGACCGACGTCGCATCTTCGGCGGAGGCGGGACTGGAGAAGATTCGACAGGGAGGCATCACCGCGCTCATCACCGACTTCAAGCTGCCCGGTCAAAGCGGAGCCGAGCTCATAGAAGAGATTCGCCGACTGGGACAGCGCATTCCCGCTCTCGTGATGAGCGCATACACCGACGATCGGACGATGGATCACGCCCAGGCTGCCGGCGCGTGGCTGTTCATGCCAAAACCGGTGCCACTCAGCGCGCTCATGGAAGCTTTCGATTCACTCGCCAAACGGCCCGCGGCTGCGCTTCTGGTCGACGACGAGCCCGCGCTCACGGAAAACCTCGCCGAAGTCCTGGCAACCGCCGGTTATGACGTCCTCGTCAGCCGGACCGCGACCGAGGCTCTGTCGCAGCGCCGCCGGCTCGAGACCGCGGTAATCGACTACCGGTTGGCCGACGGGTCGGGCATCGAGCTCGCGCGGCGCCTGCGCGCCCGCGATCCTTCGATTCGGATCCTGTTCATCTCGGGATACATCGACGAGCTACGGGGCGAACTTCCGAGCGAGCTGTCGGAGTCTGAAACCATGGAGAAGCCCCTGAACACGGACAGGGTGATTTCATGGATCGGGCTCGCTCTTAAGCGCACGCCATCACCGCAATCGGAGTGAGCGCCCAGCCAGTGACCGCGATGGCGTGGCACGGCACGGTGCAGGAAGATTGGCTGCGGCGAACGTGAAACGAGCACACCAACAGCAGCATCGGATCGGACGGAGCACTTGGCTGCGGGCCGCCGTTTTGGGGGCCGATGACGGAGTCGTATCCACAGCCAGCCTGATCATAGCCGTATCCGCATCTGCAGCTTCCAAGGAAGTGGTGCTGATTGCCGGCGTAGCGGGGGTCGTCGCCGGCGCCATGTCGATGGCCGCCGGTGAATATGTCTCGGTAAGCTCCCAGCGAGACGTCGAGAACGCTGATATCGCTCTGGAGAGCAAACAGCTTTCTGAAAATCCGAGGGACGAGCTCGTGGAGCTGGCTGCGATCTACGAAGAACGTGGCCTGGATCGGGATCTGGCGAAGAAGGTCGCCGACCAGCTCAGCGCGCGCGACCGTCTCAAAGCCCACCTTCGAGACGAGCTCGGGCTGGGCGATATGACGCGGGCTCGGCCGCTCCAGGCCGCCATCGTCTCGGCGATTAGTTTCACCTCGCTGGCGATCCTCCAGATATTTGTGGTTCTCGTCGCGCCGACCGGGATCCGGCTCGCGGCAGTGGCAACGACGGCGCTCGCCAGCTTGGCGGGGTTGGGTGCGTTGGGGGGCCAGCTCGCGGGAGCACCTCGGCTGCCTGCCGCGCGGCGCGTGCTGCTCGGGGGGGGATTGGCGATGATCGTCAGTGCGGTGGTCGGAAAGATACTCGGCGGGGCCCGGCTCTGAGCGGCGTCGAGCGCCTCGTCAATCAGAGCCTTCGCTCGGCACGAATGACACCGCCCGATTCGTCGTCGAAGGTGAACCCAAGCCGTGAGCAAAGACGCTGCATACGCAGGTTGGCGCCCAGGATGTCGGCGTAGATCCGAGAGATCTTTTCGCGCTGGCCGACCTCGATGAGGTGGGCGAGGAGCTCGCGCCCTACCCCCCGCCCTTGCCACGGGTCGGCCACCAACAGTGAGAACTCGGCATCTTCTCCGGCAATGCGATCCCGGCTCAGTCGGCCGACTGCGACGATCTCTCGACCATCTCCTGGGAGCTGGCGCTCTGCGACCAAAGCGATCTCGCGGCCATAGTCGATGAAGCAGATCCGCGCGAGTCGCTGGTGAGCGGTGCGATCGTCCAGCTTCATCGCCTGCATGTAGCGCATCTGAACGCTCTGATCGCTCAGCGTCCGATGAAAGGCGCTCACCAGCGGTTCATCGTCGGGACGAATGGGGCGGATGACGATCTCCGTCCCGTCGCGCAGGGTCACGCGGGACAGGTACTCGGTGGGATATGGTCGGATGGCGGACCGCGGAAGATCGGCGTCGGCAATCGCCTGTTCATATAGAACGACGCGCGCATCGAGGGCCAGGAGCCCATTCGGCGATACCAGCAACGGGTTGATGTCGATCTCACGGATCCGTGGATTCTCGATGACGAGATCCCCGAATCGCACCAGCAGAACCGCCAACGCCTCGACGTCGACGGGAGCCCTCCCCCGCACCCCTGCGAATGCTCGGTAGATGCGGGTTTGTTCCATCATTCGTCGGGCCAGTGTGGTGTTCAGGGGCGGCAGGGCCAGGGCCCGATCCCGGAACACTTCAACCATCTCGCCGCCCGTGCCAAATAGGAGCACGGGCCCGAACTGCGGATCCGGAGCACTTCCGAGGATCAGCTCGAGCCCAGATCGACGGTCGACGGAGGGCTGGACCGTCACGCCCAGGAAGTGCGACTCGCCGGCCTTGGCCGCCACGTTCGCTTTGATCTCGCGGAATGCCTGCGTCACGCTATCCGCGTCGGCCAGACCGAGCTTCACGCCCCCCACATCGGTCTTGTGGGTGATCGTGTGCGACCAGAGCTTGAGGGCCACCGGGAATCCGAGCGCGCGCGACGCGTTGACCGCTTCGCCCTCGTCGCGGGCGACGCTCGTCTGAGCCACCGGGATGCCGTAGCTCGCCAGGACCGCCTTCGACTCGTGCTCGTCGAGGAGCGTGCGACCATCCGCCCCGGCGACGTCGATCAGCGCGCGGGCCTCCGCGGGATGCGTGTCTCCGTCCGTCCGCCGAGCCGGTGTTTCGTAGAGCCCGCGGAGATTGTAGGCGTAACGCCACATATGGCAGAAAGCGCGTGCCGCATCGTCGGGAAAGGGAAACGTTGGAATCCCGGCTCGGCTCAGAATCTCGACGCCCGCGACGACCTGAGCGCCGCCCATCCAACTCGCCAGAACCGGCTTTCCCTCGACGTGGGAAAGCCTGGAAAGTCCCTCGGCGATGAGCGTTGGATCGGTCATATCCTGTGGCGTGAGGATCACGAGCAAGCCGTCGCTGTTTCGATCCGCGGCCGCCAGCTCGAGCGCCTTCGCGTAGCGCCCGGGATCGGCGTCGCCGAGAACGTCGATGGGATTGCCTCGGCTCCAGGCCGATGGGAGGGCGGCATTGAGACGCTTCAGCGTCTCCGTCTCGAGCGGCGCCAACTCGCCGCCGGCGGCGACCAACGCATCGGTGGCCAAAACTGCTGGTCCACCGGCGTTCGTCACCATCGTCAGGCGGGGTCCAGCGGGCCGCGGCTGCTTCCCCAGCACCTCGGCCAGGTGGAAGACATCGCCGATGTCGGTCACCCGGAGCACGCCGCTGCGACGAAACGCGGCGTCGAGCACATCGTCCGAGCCGGTGAGTGCGCCCGTGTGTGAGGCGGCGGCGCGGCTGGCGGCCTCGCTGCGCCCCGCCTTGATCACGATGATCGGCTTGGTGAGCGCCACCTCACGCGCCGCCGAGAGAAACGCGCGCGCATCGCCTATCGATTCCATGTAGATGACAATGGCGCGCGTGTGTGGATCGTTCCCCAGATGATCGATGAGATCGCCCCAGCCGACGTCCAGCATGGATCCGAGCGAGATGAAAGCGCTGAACCCAACCTGCTCGCGGAGGCTCCAATCCAGGATGGCCGTGAGCAGCGCACCGCTCTGGCTCAAGAAGGCGACGTTGCCGGGACGTGCCATTCCGGCGGCGAAGGTCGCATTGAGCCCAGTGAGTGGGCTCATCACGCCAAGGCAGTTCGGACCGATGATACGCATCCGGCCGCGCCGCGCCTCAATCAGGATCTGCCGTTCGAGCTCCGCGCCGGTGGTGCCGGTCTCACGGAAGCCTGCCGAAATGACGACCGCCGCCGGCACGCCCCGCTCGGCACATTGACCGATCACAGATGGAACGGACGCCGCCGGTGTCGCGATCACGGCCAGCTCGACTGCCGCGGGAATATCCAGGACCGACTTATAGGCCTTGGTCCCCAGAACACTGTCGCGCTTCGGATTGACGGGGAAGACCGTCCCCCCGAATGGGGTCGCGAGCAGGTTGTGGAGCAGCGTTCGGCCGACGCTACCCGGCGTCTCCGTCGCACCGACGACGGCAACCGAGCGTGGCTTGAAGAATGGCTCCAGCGGGTTTCTCTCCTGCCGGAATATGTCGTGGGCGAGTGGCATGTGGTGGCGGGCAGCCCCCTTTCGAGACCATCATGCAGCCTCTTCGGGAAGTATCCTCTTGCTCAGCGGAGTCTCAAAGGAACGCGCGGCCGTCACCCGGCTTGGCGTGGACGATGAGCAAGGGACGCGACGAATTGCGCGCCACCTCCTCCGCCACCGAACCGAGCAACAGGCGCCCGAGTCCCCTGCGCCCGTGCGAGGCGAGCGCAATCACGTCGACATCTAGCCGCTGCGCCGCCTGAAGAATCGCTCCCGCGGCTCCCTGGCCCTCGATCACCGAAATTCGGGTTCCGATTCCGCGCTCCGCGGCTTCGGCAGGAACCTGCCCACGCAGCTTCGATTCGATCGTGGCGCGCTCTTGGTCGGAGAGGGGCGGCGCAGCCTTGATCGCGGGTTTGCCGATTCCCTCATCTCGCCCGCGCTCGTGGACGTAGCACAGCTCCACCCGGCCTCCCCCGGCCAGGATCCCATATGCCGGCAAGAACGCCTCCCTCGCGACATCCGAAAGATCGCAGGCGATCAGCACCGATCGATACCGAGGGATATGGTTCCGCTCCGGCTGGATTCCTTCCGGTATGCAGAAGACTGGAATGGTGGCCGAGCGCAGGACCGAGCTCGGTGCGATCGGCGTCCAGTGACCAAAGTGATGCTTCGGAATCCCGATAACGAGCGCATCGACACCCAGCTCGGGTGCGCCTTCCGCCAATTCCTCGCCGGCGTCGCGCACCCCCACTCGGAATCGGATCGGTAGGGTGTGTGCCCCGGCCAAGGCTTCCGTCTCGTGCCGCAGATCGCGCTCGACGAGCTTCAGCAGATCGGGATGACCCTCCCGGCCCAGCCAGGGCTCGTCGACCCCGTAGCGGGCCGCCTCCTGGGGTGGCCAGTAGACGCGTACCAGGGAGACGTGGCTCGCGGCGGTCGGAGCGGCGGTACGGGTCCAGAAGAACACGGCCTCACCGGCGCGGGAACCGTCGGTCGCCACGGCCAACCGGAGAGGGTTGGCCGATTCCCAGCGATTGAGGTCGACGCCCTCCTCCCGAGTGACCAGCACGGGACACGGGGCTGAGCGAACGACTTCTTCCGCACAGCTGCCCAGAAATAGATGGGCTGCTCCCTTGCGACCATGCGTCCCCATGACAATCAGAGAGATGCCCTGCGCGCGGGCCGCCTCGACAACTACAGCCCGCGCCGAACCCGGAACCACGCGCGTCTCGACAGCGGTACCAGTCCGCCGGATCTCCACAGCCTCTCGCTCGAGCTCCGTTTGGGCAGACGCGATCAGCTCCTGCTGCCAACCAGCCATTTCTCCCACGAACCCACTGACCGCATCCAGCGGCACTGGCTCGAGAGCATAAAGAAGCAGAAGTCCCTCACCGCGCCGGCGTGCCAGCGCCGCCGCGAGACGAGTCGCTGTTCGGGAGCATGGGGAGAAGTCCGTCGCGCAAAGGATCGTGCTCATCGCCTTTACCCCGCCGCCAAGTCGCGCGAGAGATCTGAAAGCGCCACCGCCAGCCGAGCATTCCGGCCCCGGGCCAACAGTCGTCCCAGTCTGCGAGCTGCAAGTTCGCCCGCCATAGCGCGGTCGACGGCGCTCCCGAGCTCGTAGCTCGCCGACACTATATCTCCCAACTTTAGCCCTTCTGACTTCTGATCCCTGGTCTGCATGATCTTTCTCCGGGTGATGGACGGCCGGTGTCATTGCAGGTCCAGTGCCAGTCCATCCGCAGGACCGAGGCGCCCTAGCCGTCGCGCAATCTGAGACTTTCCGCTCAAACCGCAGACCCGTACGGCGCACTTGCTGCGCGGCCCCACCAGCTGGACGCAAGAAATTCGCGCTCCCAGGGATGGTCTCAATAAATCCGGGACGCGGGTAGGGCCGCTCCAACGCCCGCGTGATTCTCATATCGGAAGGGGACTGATCGGGCGTGGCGGGCGCGGGGTCGGACGGCTTTGGTACCTGGCTCCGCGTTTGCTTCATCACGATCACATGATGAAAACGAGGATCGATCGGGACGGTCTCGACTCGATGGGCCGGGTGGTCTGTCTGCTGTCCGTTTGTCTGCTCTGCCTCGCCTGCGCCACCGTATCGCGACCGCGGGCGGAGACGCCGCCCCGGGTCAAGGATTCCCTCCCCGACAAGATCGCCGCGCAGCGGGCGGCATCCGGGAACCTTCGCCTCGAGGAGGATGACGAGCGATGGGGCATAGAGGCGGCCCGGGCCAATCGCAAGACCGATTCGGACCAACCAGGCCAGCCGACGCCTACGGTCTCGACCCCAAAAGGCCCCGTTGATCTCGAGGATCACCCCGCCAGCAGCCCGGCCCAGCCGTAGGGACTTCGGGACGACCCTCCTCGATTTGTTGCCTGGGTCGCTCGCCGAGGCCTCCGGCGGCGTGGTCTTTGCGTCCATCCTGGCCAGCTTGAGCGTGATGGCATTTCTCGAGTGGGCAATCGGCCGGCGGCGCTCCGCGACCGGCCGGTCTCCCAGGCGCACTTGCTGCGCGTAGCGTCGGTTCGAACGCAAAACATTCGCGGTTCTAGCGAAGGACCGCGACACCCGCGCGTGGCCTCCTTATTGCTCCAGCCCGAGGAATGAAAAAGTTCGGCGGAACAGCGTTCTCGGGCCTCTCCTTATTCGCGGGTTTCGTGTTGCCAGCGGCCTGCGCAGGCCAAGAGGCGGCACACCAGCCGCCTCAGCAAGCACAGCTCACCCAGGCGATCTCCACCCCCGAGCGGCAAGCTCCGCCAGAGCCGCTTTCACCTGCGGCTCGCGCCATCTTGAAGGAGCGCATGGCCTCTCACGCACGTGATATGGGCGAGCTCGTATCGGCGATCATGCTCCTCAAATATCCGGAGATAGCCCAGCGGGCCGACGCGATTGCAGCAGATGTCAACCTGAGTCGACCTGTGACGGGCGATGCGACCGAGCTCAACTCGTCGCTGCCCGAAAAGTTCTTCGTGCGACAGGACGATCTCAAAGCAGCCGCGCGGGTGCTGGGGAATTCGGCGCGGAATCTGGATCCCTACCGGGTCGCGAATGCGTACGGCAAGCTGTCGGAAGCCTGCGTGCGATGCCATGCGGACTACCGCCCGCGCGACTGAGGGAACACCAGCCAGGGGAGAGGTGAGGATGTTGATCCAAAAAACCGACGTGGACATTCGGAACGACGTCCTACGCGAGCTGGCCTGGGATAGCCGCATCGCCGAGAAGCAGATCGGCGTTCAGGTCGACGACGGTGTCGTGACCCTGGGCGGAACCGTCGACAGTCTAGCAACCCGAAACGCGGCGGCTGAAGCCGCGCACCAAGTGGCATGCGTCAAGGATGTCGCGAACGAGCTACAAGTAGAGACGGCCTCCCATCTGACCGACACCGAGATCGCCAAGGCCGTACGACATGCCCTCGAATGGGACGCGCTGCTGCCGGACAGAGAGATCCGAACCACGGTCGGCGGTGGCGTGGTCTCCCTCGAAGGGATCGTAGCGACCACGATCCAAGGAGAAGAAGCGGAACGTATCGTCGCCCGTCTCAAAGGGGTCAAGCGGGTCGAGAATCGGCTCCAGGTCAGACCTATGTCGGAGCCGGACGCTGTCGGAGCCTCTATTCGGCATTGAACCGACGGGCGGTACGCGAAGCGGATCGGATCCGCCTACGCGTCGCCGACGGCGGACAGGTCATCGTGGAAGGGATCGTGCAATCTGCGGAGGAGCGGTATGCGGTACTGGGAGCGATCCGGGGTACCGGCGGGGTCCAAGCGATCGAAGATCGCCTCTGTGTGGAAGCGATCGCCCAGTCACCGGCGCGCCAGGCTGCCACCGGCCGGTAGCGGCCTAGCGTCGAACCAGGAGACCAGAGGAGACACCGGGTTCGGTCCTGCGGTCCGTCTGTCCTTCCTACACCGTCGCCAATAGCAGCGAGAGCAGGGTCTCGGCGCGGTCACGGAACTGATGGACGTCGGGGATCAGGTGCTCTGACGCGGTCGCCAGCTGGTCTACGAGGTGTGACAACACACGTCCGTTGCGCGGCCCGACAGCGAGCACCCCGCGTCCGATCTCCCGCCGAAAGAATGCGACGACTTTTTCCATCGTATAGCGCCTCCCTGCGCCGGTCTGTTCCTCCAGGTCCCAGATCATCTCCTGAATGACCGGGAGCTGACGCAGCAACAATGAGCGAGCTTCGTCCTGAGCGCGGAGGGGAGCGAGCAGGGCCCCTGGGAAGGGGACCGAGCCGTCGTGTTCGCCGGGGCGGATCGATGTGCTCATCGTTGGTCTCCTGGCGTCGCCTCGGGGACTGAGGGGCCTTTTGCAAGAAGCGTGCGCCAGCTCTGTCGCTGGAAACTCCAGATCGATCGAACGGCTTGGCGCGAACTCTGCGCCGTCTCGAAGTTGAGGGTGCAAGGGTTGCGCGGTCCTCTCGCGGGTCTGTCCTACTGGGCGAAGACCTGCATGATCTCGCCAAGCAGCTTCTTGGCGCTGGCCTCGGGAGGTTGAAAGGAGTTGCGGCCGATGATGCTTCCGAAACCGCCTCCTTCCCGGATGGCCCGCGCCTCCTCGAGGATCTCCTCGTCGCGGGCCTTTAGGGCACCCCCCGAGAAGATGACGATCCTTCTGCCGTTGAAGGTTGTCTGGACGACATGCCGAATGCGCTCAGCCGGCGTGGCGATGGGGATCTTTTCCCGCTCGTAGACCTTCTTCGCCTCGGCGTGCTCGACGTGCGCGGTGGGGACCTTGACCTTGATGACGTGCGCGCCCATTTGGGCGGCAAGGTGGGCAGCGTAGGCGGTCACATCGACCGCCGTCTCGCCCTCCTTCGAAAGTGCGCCACCGCGTGGGTACGACCAGACGACGACGCAAAGACCACGGGCCTTTGCCTCGCGCGCGACATCCCGCAAGCGCTCGTACATGGCGAAGCGCTGCGCCTACTGCGACGGGCGTGCCACCCGGGAAGCGCATCGCGCGGCACCATGGTCTTCATCTTGCATTGACGTCGCACCAGAGGTGCCGTCATGAACGTGCGCGAGGTGATGACGACCGAGAATCTTTTGACGATAGGTGAGGACGATACGCTGGCCGCTGCCGCGCACAGGATGACCTGGGGCAAGTGCCGTCACCTACCGGTCGTCCGGGACCGCGAAGTGGTAGGCATTCTCTCCGAACGCGACATTCTCGCCTGGCATGGGGACGGCCACCGGCTCGACGGGCCTGAGAACCTCGTTCGCGCCGCCATGGTCAAACCGCCGATTGTCGCCGTTGCCGACGAGGATCTGGGCGAGGTCGCAGCGCGGATGATCTCGGAGCGGATCGGCGGCCTCCCAGTCGTCAGCCACGGCCGACTGGTCGGCATGATCACCACCAGCGACCTGTTGGGGCGAATCGTCGCCGAAATGTACACGCCGGCACCGGATCGCGGCTGAGGGCGCGCCCCGGCAGCGCCATAAATTGCGCGGCGTTCGAATAGCACCACAGAGCTTGCGTCTGACGGACTCGTGCGCAGATTGCCGGCGAGTGCCGCGCGGCCTGCACCCGGCACAATTGCTGTTCTCCATGACCTGCATGAAAACGACCGTCTGCTCGACCAGCAGCTTCGGCCGCAGAGAGCCATGAACGACGGCACCATCGAAGCGATCCGAGGATCGGTCCTCGACGTGGTGTTCGAGGAGCACGCCCTCCCGGCGATAAACGAGGCTCTCGAAGTCGATGGCCCTTCTGGGCGGCGCTTGGTCGCCGAGGTACAGAGTCATCTCGGACCCTCGCGGGTCCGTGCGGTCGCGATGGAGGGGACCAGCGGACTCCGCCGTGGGACGCGCGTCCGACGCACCGGCGCTCCCCTCTCCGTTCCGGTCGGCGACGCCGTGCTCGGTCGAGTCCTCAACGTCCTTGGTGAGGCCGTGGATGGGGGGGCGGCGCTGGATCCCAACCTCGTACGGGCGCCGATCCACCGGTCATCGCCACCCCTCGCCACCCAAACGAGCAAACGGGAGCTGCTCGAGACCGGAATCAAGGTGATCGACCTGCTCTCGCCGCTGGTTCGGGGCGGCAAGGCCGGTATGTTCGGCGGCGCCGGAGTCGGCAAGACGGTGTTGGTCATGGAGCTCATCCGCAGCACCGCCGAGCGCTACCGAGGCATTTCGGTCTTCGCGGGCATCGGAGAACGGTCACGCGAGGGGCAGGAGCTGCTCGCCGACATGCGGCGCTCTGGCGTCCTGGCGCGAACGGCGCTGGTTTTTGGCCAGATGAACGAGCCACCGGGCGCGCGGTGGCGGGTCGGATTGACCGCCCTGACGATCGCCGAGCACTTCCGGGACCATGACCACCGAGACGTCCTGCTGCTCATGGACAACGTGTTTCGCTTCGTTCAGGCCGGGAGTGAAATTTCTGGGCTCCTGGGCCGATTTCCTTCGCGCGTCGGCTACCAACCCACCCTGGCGACCGAGATCGCCGAGATCGAGGAGCGCATCGCCTCCGTGGCGGGGGCGGCCGTCACCTCGATTCAGGCCGTCTACGTCCCCGCCGACGACTTCACCGATCCGGCCGTGGCGGAGCTCTTCAGCCACCTCGACAGCTCGGTGGTCCTGTCGCGCGGGATGGCGGCGGAGGGGATGTACCCCGCCATCGATCCGCTGGCGTCCGGATCTGTGCTCCTCGACCCCCTGGTCGTCGGCGTGCGGCACTATCTGGTAGCAGAGGAGGTCCGACGGACCATCGCCCAATACCGCGACCTTCAGGACGTCATCGCTCTTCTGGGGATCGAGGAGCTCAGCGCCGCGGATCGGCAGATCGTCGGCCGCGCGCGGCGCTTGCAGCGATTCTTGACCCAGCCCTTCAAGGTCACCGAGGCGTTCACCGGCCACCAGGGCGCCGCAGTCGGCTTGGCCGACACGATCGCCGGCTGCGGAGCCGTCCTCGATGGCGAATGCGACGGTTGGGCCGAGGGGTCCCTCTACATGGTGGGCACGCTAGAAGACGCTCGGGTCAAGGAATCTGCGTCGCACAAGAACGGTGTCTCGTGAATCTCCTCATATCCACGCCGCTCGAGACGGTGGTTCACGCGGAGAGCGTGCACTCTCTCCGCGCGGAGGACGAAACCGGCTCGTTCGGTATCGAGCCCCGTCACGCATCCTTCGTAACGGCGCTCGCGATCTCGGTCGTTTCGTGGCGCGCTGCCGATGGCGGCGAGCAACACTGTGCCGTGCGCGGCGGTGTGTTCACCGTCGCGGGTGAAACGATCTCGATCGCGACCCGCGAGGCAGTCGCCGGCCCTGATCTCGCTCAGCTCGAACGCGACGTTCTCACGCGCTTTCACCAGGCTGTGGACGAAACCGCCCGGACGCGCGTCGACAGCGAGCGCCTTCGCGCCGCAGCCATCCGAACGATCCAGCGCTTCCTGCGCCCGGAGCGGTCGACCGGCGGAGGCGGCTCGACGTGACCGCCGAGCGCAATGGGGAACCTCCGTCTTCGCAGCCCTCAGACAACGAGGTGCGAGCCCGAGACCTGGCGCAGTCGGTCCAGCGTCACCGGCAAAAGCGAGAACGGTGGGCCCGCGACGGAAGACACTCCTTCGCCCAGAACTTGGCGTTGGTCGGATCTCTTGGTTGGTCGCTGGTGGTCCCGATGCTGGCGGGCGCGTTCCTCGGCCACTTCATCGATCGCCGCTACCAGACCGGCGTCTTCTGGTCGGCAACGTCCATCTTCTTGGGGACTGCCGCGGGCGCCTATTTCGTCTGGGAAAGGTTGCGCCGACAATGACCGTTACCGCCGTGACTCTCCAGCGCTTGCTGTTTTGGCTCGTACTTGGCGGCGCGCTCGGCGGAGTATTCTTCGCCCTTCTGCGCACGATCGCGAGGTTCTATGCGACGGGACGGCGTTGGCCCTGGGCGGTGGTCCTACACGTCGCGCGTTGGGCCATGCTCGTCTCGCTGTTGGTCCCGATTGCCCACGCCGGCGCGCTGCCGCTTCTCGCGACCAGTCTGGGCATTTTCTTGGCGCGCGCGTTCGTCGTCCACGCGTCGGGCCGGGCGCAGCAATGAACGCGAACGCCAACCCCCACTCCCCGTTCGACCTGCCGATCGTGTTTCGCCTGGGGCCCGTTCCCGTGACTCAGCCCGTGATCACGACCTGGTTCTTGGTGGCGGGCCTCGCGACCGTCAGCTTTCTCCTCACGCGACGTCTGCGCATCCGCCCGACGCGCACCCAAGCGGCTCTCGAGATCCTGGTGACCACGATTGATGACCAGATTCACGAGATCATTCCGGCCGGCGCCGGCGACTACCTGCCGCTCCTCGGCACGCTCTTCCTGTACCTTCTTTGCGCGAACGTCGGTGGGCTCATTCCCGGTGTTCACGCGCCGACGGCGCACATCGAGACGCCGGCGGCCCTTGCGTTGATCGTCTTTTCCGCCGTTCACGTGGCGGGCATGAAGCGTCGAGGCGTCGGCGACTACTTGCGCGAGTTCGCCAGGCCTTCGGTCCTGCTTCTGCCTCTCAACGTGCTCGCCGAGATCACCCGCACCTTCTCGCTCATGATTCGACTCTTCGGCAACGTGATGAGTGGAGAGTTCATCATCGCGATCGTGCTCGGGCTGGCGGGGCTTCTCGTGCCGATCCCTCTCATGGGTCTCGAGCTGCTCACCGGCCTCATTCAGGCCTACATCTTCACGACGCTCTCGGCCGTTTTCATCGGGGCCGCCGTGACAACCATGGAAAGGAATGGCACATGACCATCGAAATCATCAGCATCATCGGCGCCGTCGTCGCGGTCTCGTTCGGCGCCATAGGACCGGCACTGGCCGAGGGGCGGGCGGTGGCCGCGGCGATGGAGGCCATGGCCCGTCAGCCGGAGTCCGCGCCGGCACTCTCTCGCACCCTCTTCGTTGGGCTGGCCATGATCGAGACCATGGCCATCTACTGTCTCGTCATCGCGCTCCTGATCCTGTTCGCCAATCCATTCGTCCACGCGCGGTGACCACGGTGCACGCACATCTTTGGACCTTCGTCTTCCAGATCATCAATTTCCTGGTGCTGATCTGGGTCCTGCGCCGCCTGCTCTATCGGCCAATCAAGCTGGTCATCGAGCGTCGCCAGCAAGAGATCGCCGCAAGCCTGGCCAAGGGCGAGGCGGATCGGACCGCGGCAATGACCGAGCGGGCCGACCTTGCGAAACGAGTGGCCGAGGCCGATGCGGAACGCCAACGGATCGTCGAGACGGGGCGGCGGCAGGTCGAAGCCGACCGGACGGCGCTCTTGGCCGACGCTCGAAGAACGGCAGAGGAAAACGACACCACCGCCCGCGCCGAGATCGAGCACGAGCGCGCGACCGCCGTGCTGGGCCTGCGCGCGGGCGCCGCCGACCTGGCGGTATCGGTCGCCGAGCGGCTGCTGTCCGGCATCGGACCAATCGGCGCCACCGCGCCCCTTCTCGATCAGGCCCTGGCCGCTGTGGGCTCTCTCGACCCACGCGAAAAGAACCGGATCGTCGCGGAGCTCCGAGCTGGCCAACGACTCCAGATCGTGACGGCGACCGCCTTGTCGGGCGACCAGCGCACGGCCTGCAAGGCGACGCTCCTGACCGTCCTTGGCGTCGAGGCGGAGGTGGACTTCGCGGAGGATCTGGCCCTCCTGGCCGGCGCCGAGATCCATCTTCCGAGCGCTATCGTGCGTCAGAACTGGCGCGACCAGCTCGGTCGGATCCGGAGGGAGCTCGACGCCAATGACGCTCGCTGAGCCAGTCGAAACATGGATGCGTCGGGCGCGCGCTCGGGTCGCGGGTCAGCCCCTCGCGGCTGTCGTCGAGCGCCGAGGACGTATAGAGCGACTGGGCGACGGCATCGCGTTCGTGAGCGGACTCCCGGACGCCGCACTCGACGAGCTTCTGCAGCTACCCGACGGCACGGTCGCCCAGGCCGTCGAGCTGGGCACGCACGCTATCGGCTGCGTTCTTCTCGACAATACCAGCCAGGCAGCGGCAGGCGACAGTGTGAGCGGCACCGGGCGGGTTGTTTCGGTGCCCGTAGGACCCGAGCTACTCGGCCGCGTTGTGGACCCGCTCGGCCGGCCCTTGGACGATAGTGGCGCGCTCCGCGCCGAACGATTCGACCCAGTCGATCGACCGGCCCCCAGCATCATCGACCGTGACTCCGTCACCGTCGCGATGGAAACGGGAATCGCCGTCGTCGACGCGATGTTCGCAATCGGGCGCGGGCAGCGGGAGCTCATCATCGGCGACCGCGCCACGGGCAAGACGAGCCTGGCGGTGGATGCGATCATCAACCAGCGTGACACGGGCGTGATCTGCGTCTACGTCGCCATCGGCCAGAGGGCGTCCGCCGTCCGCCGTGTGATCGACGAGGTGCAGGCCCACGGAGACCCGAAGAGCTGCATCTTCGTCGTCGCCGACCCACAACAGGCGGCGCCAGGCCTACAGTGGTTGGCGCCCTACGCAGGATTCACCATGGCGGAGTTTTTCGCCGAGCGCGGACGCGACGTGCTCGTGGTCATCGACGACCTGACGAAGCATGCCGATATACATCGCCAGCTTTCGCTGCTCCTGCAACAACCTCCTGGGCGCGAGGCTTACCCGGGCGACATCTTTTACATCCACGCGCGCCTTCTAGAGCGGGCGGCCAAACTGAATGCGGCCCGCGGAGGGGGATCGCTGACGGCGCTCCCGATCGCCGAGACGCAAGCCGGCAACTTGAGCGGGTACATCCCCACCAACCTCATCTCGATCACCGACGGCCAGATCGTGCTCGACGCGAAGCTGTTTCACGGCAGCCAGAAGCCTGCCGTAGACGTGGGGCTCAGCGTCTCCCGGGTCGGAGGCAAGACGCAGCGGCCGGCCATGCGTGCACTCGCCGAGCGGCTCCGTCTCGAATACGCTCAGTTCCTCGAGCTCGAGGTCTTCACCAGATTTGGCGGCCTGTCCGACGAACGAACCCGCCGTGCGGTCGAGCACGGACGTCGAATACGCGCCGCACTGGTACAGCCGCAGCTCGCGCCGCTCTCGTTCGAACGACAGGTGGCGATGTTGCTGGCCCTCACCGAAGGGAGCCTCGATAGCTTGCCCATCGAACGAATCGGCGCGTTCCGAACGCGACTGGGCGAGATCCTGAGCCAAGCTTCGAATGGAGACCTCGGGACGCGACTGCGCGCGACCGGAGACCTCACGGATGATCTGCGTTCGGAATTGCGCCACTTGATTGCCGCGGCGCTCGTCTCTGTCCAGCCCAAGGTGGGCAGAAATGGCTGAACGAAAGGTCGAGCTCGAATCGCGTATCGAGAGCATGGGCGAACTGGAGGAGATCTTCGGTGCGATGCGGGGGATTGCCGCCGCCCGCGTGCAGCAAGGAGCAACGACACTGCTGGCCGTGCGCAGCTTCGCCAGCACCGTCTACGGCGCGCTCGACCGGATATTGACGCTCCGCCCATCGTCCGCCAACCGCGAAGAGAAAGACCGCCTCGCCGCCCGGGTCGTCGTTGTCTTTGCGACCGAACACGGCTTCGTCGGTGGCCTGAACGATACCCTTTTGCGGGAGGCTGCCCGCCCGCCGGACCCGAACGAAATGTTCTTCCTCGGGACGCGCGGATGGACCATGGCCGCGGAACTTGGACTTCGCGCAACATCGATAGGGCCGATGTCCATTCACCTCGCCGGTATCGGCGAAGTCGCCGACCGAACCGTCGACGTTCTCCTGCGGCGATTCACCAAGGGGACCATCGGCACGATCGACGTCATTTCGGCCCACCGAATGCCGACTGGCCAGGTGATCGTCGAACGTCGAACAATTCTGCCCGTCCACGCGACTCCGGGTCCCGCTCTGGCACTGGCGCGCGAAGTGCTGCCTCCTATCACCAACGTTCCGCGCGACGTTCTTCTGCCTCATCTCGTCGAAGAATATCTTTATGCGCGGTTCGTCGAGATTGCCGCCGAAAGCCTCGTCGCGGAAAACGCCGCGCGGTTGGCGGTCCTCGAGTCCGCCCACGAGCACCTCGACGATATGCTCGACTCGCTTCGGCACGCCGACCATCGTCTCCGCCAGGATGAGATCACCGCGGAGGTTCTGGAGCTCGTCGCCGGTCGCGCGCCCTCCCAAGGGGTTCGAATGCTCCCCTGACGCGGGTCGCCGGCAACCGTCTGCGGCTTCAGGGGACTGCCGGGAACCGGGAGTATCTCGGGCTGCGCGCGCCGCCCTCGCAGTCTCGCGTCAATGTTGCGCGTGCGCTGGAGGCGTGACGCAAAAACTGCGTCGACTTCGCGTGGGGGCCTGTGGCGCATGGGAGGCGCAGGATCTTGCGGGTGGTATGTGGGTTGCTTCGGTGGCGTGTATGACGGCCGCTCCGCTGACAGCCCCAAAATCGGCCCGCCTCTTCCCCCGACCTCACGCGCCGCCGCCGGATGTCATCAGGGAGCCTCTTCTCTCGCATCGCCTCAAGACCGGGGTCACGGACCTCGACGGTCTTCGAACCGGGGCTCCTGCGAGAAACGGGGAACCACGATGAGGGCCAGTGTGTCCGGTCGAAGGCAACGTCGGAGTATGCGGGAGGTGGCCGTGACCGAGTCGGACTTCAAAACCTTTGAAGCGGTCGGCGCGCTCGTGGTCGTGCTCGACGTGGACCACCAGATCGTCTACTGGAACCAAGCTTGTTCCGACTTGACCGGCTACGCCCTGGAGGAAGTTCGCGATCGCCGGTTTTGGGAATTCCTGCTCGTTCCAGAAGAGGTGGACCCAGTGCGGTCCGCCCTGGCGCTCGCGCGGACCGGGGATCGCATCAGTCGCGTCGCGAATTACTGGGTCACCAAGGCCGGTGAGCGACGCTGGATCGCCTGGTCGAATACGGTGACCACGGATCCCGATGGAGGACCCCAATACTGCATCAAGACCGGAATCGACCGCACCGAGAGTAAGCAGGTCGAGGACAGGCTCGCCGGGATCATCGGCATCGCCGACGACGCGATCATCTCGATCGACAACGAGCAGCGAATCACCATGTACAACCGGGGTGCCGAAACGATTTTCGGATGGTCCGCGGCGGAGGTCATGGGCAAGTCGCTCGACATTCTCATCCCCGAGCGCTTTCGGGAGGTCCACCGCCAACGCGTTCGCGGATTCGCGAGCGGCGAAATGGCAGCGCGCCAGATGCGCGAGCGGACACCCGTGATCTTTGGCCTTCGGAAGAGCGGAGAAGAGTTTCCGGCGCAAGCTGCCATCTCCAAGCTCGATATCGACGGCGCCAAGCTGCTCACGGTCAGCCTGCGAGACATCACGAAGGAACAGCAGCGGGAGAGGGAGCGGCACGTCTTCGCAGAACTGGGGGCAGCGCTGGCAGCCACCATCGACTACGACGAGACATTGGCATGCATCGGGCATTTGATCGTGCAGAACCTGGCGGACTTTGTCATCCTGGACGTCATCGGCGGAGACGGGAAACCGCGGCCAACGAAGGTATTCCATCGAGAACCGAGCCAAAGGGCCCACTGCGAGAGTTTTGGGCGGCTGCCCCTCGACCGATGGCATCCTTCCGCTGTCACTCCCGTGGTCGAGTCGAAACAAGCGCGGTTGTTGGCCGAGGTCACTCTGCAGGACCTGGAGTCGCTGGCTCGAAACGAGGAACATCTTCGCGCGCTGCGGGCGCTCGCCCCCCGATCGCTCATGGTCGTGCCGCTCCTCGCTCGCGGGAACCTGCTTGGCACTCTCGCATTCATCTCCTCACACCCTACCCGTCGCTATGGACAACACGATCTCCGTCTGGCGGAGGACCTGGCGCAACGCGCGGCGCTGGCCATCGAGAACGCACAGCTCTACGAAGAAGCCCGGCGCGTCAGCGATGACCTGCGCGAAGCAAACAAGCAGATGGGCAGCGCGACGATTCGCGCCCAAGAGCTGGCGGACGCCGCGGAGGCGGCCAGGGCGCGCGCAGAGGAGAGCGAGCGCGAGCTCCGTGAGGTGGCGGAGTTCCGGGAGATCTTCATCGGCATCGTAAGCCATGACCTCCGCAATCCGATCGGGGCGATCAACCTCTCCGCTGATTCGCTGATTCGACTCGGCGACCTCAGCGAGCGACAGAAGAAGGCCGTCGGGCGCATCATCAGCAGCAGCGGGCGCATGAACCGGATGATCCACGATTTGCTGGATCTCACCCGCGCTCGCCTCGGGGGAGGCTTTCCACTCGAACCCAGGCCCGTGGATCTACGCGAGGTGTGCAGCCACCTCGTCGAGGAGTTCGAGGCGCCCATCCAGCTGGAGCTCGAAGGCGACCTGGCCGGCAATTGGGACCCCGATCGTTTGACCGAGGCTCTTTCCAACATCGCGAGGAACGCGGTCGAGCACGCCGCCCCGGGGACGGCCGTCGTCGTCAGGGCGCACGGCGAAGGTCCCGAAGTCCTCGTCGAGGTCGTCAACCAAGGTGACCCCATTCCAGAGGACGTCCTTCCGTTCATCTTCGACCCCTTCCGCCAGGCACGGCGCAAGAGATCAGCAACCGGAAACCTCGGTCTCGGCCTCTACATCGCAAACCAGATCGTGCGCTCGGGCCATGGCACGCTCGTGGCGTATTCAGTCGACGGTACGACGACGTTCTTGATGCGCCTGCCACGCCACCCGCCTGTGGCCGCTCAGATTCAGAGCGCATCCGCGGGCGGTGCGCAGCCCGTGCGCGGTGCGCCCGACTCGCCGCGGTAATTGCGCGGATCACGGGGCACCGGACCTGGTCATGAACCACTACGACCTAGATTCCACACGCCGAACCTTCGACTTTCGGACTCGGCGCGGCGCTTGCTTGAAGTGGCCTCATGCTCTCGAATCTAGCTTCCGGAACGGACCGCCACGATCTCCCCCGGTGGCAGGAGGAAGGCGGATCGACAAGGTCTGCCTGGGTCTTGGTGGTGGACGATGATGACGACTGTCGCGAGGCGATCGTCGAGACCTTGGAGGAAGCCGGCTATCGGGCCCTCGGCGTCGCGAGCGGCCAACGGGCCCTCGAGGCGATTCACGATGACCCATTCCTGGTGCTGGCTGATCTTCGGATGCCCGGGATGAATGGCTCCGAGCTCCTCACCGCGATGCAAGCCGAGTTGGGCTCGCGCATGCCCCCGGTGGTGTTCCTCACCGGCGCGGACCCATCGATGATCGAGAACCTCGCTGCGCCGGTCCTGTCGAAGCCGGTCGATCCCGATCAGCTCCTGAGCGTGGTCGGCCACCATTGTCCGCCCGCGCTAGCGATTCGGACCTGAGGATAAAACAGGACAAGGAGGATCAGATGTTGCACCAGGTGAACGTCGTCTCGGCTGCTCGATCGAATGACCGTCGGATCCACCGCACGAAAGCCGACGAGGACGCCGGCCAGGCCGACGAGGAGTTCGGGAACAGCGTCGGGGTCGTCGACAATGAGCACCCGGCAAGACACCCCAGATCCCATTGCTCCAACCTCCGGGATCCTGATCGGTAGCAGGCTTCAAGAACCTCCGCCAGCCACACTTGCGTGACGGGGCCACTTCGCCCCGACGGTCAATGTTCTGCTGAGGTCGACGGGGGCCGCGCACGCTTGGGGCGCTGTATTTGAAATCTCCCGACCGGTCCGCGGCGTGGCTCGCAGACAGCCGCCAGCGTCGCGACCACCTCCTGGGCGCTCACGTCGCGATTCTTGCGTCCGATCTGATGCCCGGCCAGATGAGCCAGGTCGCCGAGCGAAACGATCCCGACCAAGCAAGAATCGGAGTCGATCACCGGCAGTCGGCGAACCTGACCCGCGCGCATGATCTCCTCGGCCTCGATCAACGTCGCGTCGGGCGGACACGAGAAGATCTCCTTCGACATCGCGGCCGTCACTGGAATCTCCTGGAGCGGTCGGCCCCGAGTCAGGGCGGCCATGCAGATGTCACGATCGGTGACCATGCCCATCACCTGCCCATTCTCGGCGACGACCGGAATGCAACCGAGGTCTCCGTCCCACATCCTCGACGCGGCTGTTGCGACATTGTCGTCCGGTCCACAGATCTCGACGTCCCTCTTCATGATATCGGCGATCTTCATGTTTACGGCTTCCCGCCGGGCGAGGCCCAGCTCCCCCGGTCTCATGAGCAAAACCCATTCCACAAACACGCGCCCTTCGACGCCTGCCAAGCCGACATCGGACGCAGATGTTGCGTCTTCCAGATCGGGCCCTTCAGGGCCAATGCTCCAAGCGAACACCTCGCGGACTTTGCGCGGAGCTTCCTCTCGAGCGCACGAATTGCGCGGGCTACGCGGCACCTCTCGATGGAATCGCTTGGCACCAGAGCTGCAAGTTCGACGCTCATGAAAAGCAACTTCATGAACGACAGCCGTCGGCGACTCATGGTCGCCCTCACCTGCGTCGTCGGAAGCATCGGAGCCACCGGCCATGGTCAGCCCAGGGACGGCAACGCACGTTCGCCGTCCGCTCAGGCGCCTTACCAGATCGACGCCAAGAAGAGCCGGTTCATCGTGGAAACCGAAACGGGCGGACTGTCCTCGATGTTCGCCCACGATCACAAGATCGAGATCCGCGATTTCTCTGGAACCGCGACCTTCGATCGCGGTTCGGGCGGAGCCGGGTCTTTGAACCTGAACGTCAAGGCCAATTCTCTCTATCTCCTGGAAGAGAAGAATATCGGTGCGCGCCAGGCGATCGAGTCCGCGCTGCGCGAGGAGGTGCTCGAGACGGCCAAGTATCCCGAGATCACCTTCAAGACCCGGAGCGTGACCTCGGAGCGACGGGGCGACGGCACCTACGACATTCGGATGGTCGGCGAGCTGCGCCTGCACGGCGTACGCCGCCAGATGACCGTTCCCGCGCGGGTCTCATTGAAGGACGGGACGCTCCACGCGATCGGGATCTTCGAGATTCGCCAGACCGACTTCAAGATCACGCCGTTTTCGTTCATCAATGGGACCGTCACCATCAAGGACATGGTCACCCTCTCGTTCGACATCGTCGCGACGCAATCATAGGCAACGGATGGCATTCAAATGAGTGCTTCGGTCGATCGCGCTGCAGGAACAACCCCCGCGTCGCGAGGGGTTCGGGGAACCTCGCTGGCCGCCCTCCCCCCATTCCCTTCGCCACCGACCAACTCCGACGCAAAGCGAATGCCGAGCCGAACGCGCCTCTTGGCTCTGCTCCTGGGCCTGGGCCTGGGAGCCGCCGTCGACGGCCTCGTCACCTGGCGAGCCGCAAAGAAGACCGCTCCCGACGGGATCCAATGTCCCACCGCGTTCCTGACCCGGGGTGTGACCGAGGGCGCTTTGCCAGCCCGGGGCGTGCTGACCTTTGCCGACACGGTACGCATCGGTTCGTCCCTCGCCGGTCAAGTCGTGGCGGTCATCGCATCGCCGGGCGAGCGGGTGAAGAAGGGCCAGATCCTCGCGCGACTCGACAATCTCGAACAGCGTACGGAATTGAGCCAGGCCCAGCTCCAAGCAACCTCTGCCGAGCTGGCCAGCTTTAGGGCTCAGAACAGGCTCGCGGACGCCATCGACGCTCAGCGTCGCGAGGGGACCTTCCCGGAGTACCTTTCGCCCGACGAGACGCTGCCGGGCGAGGCCGGCTACGCCGAAATCGGTCTACTCGCGGCGAAGACACAGATTGCCAAGCGCCGAGTCCAGCTCGACTACACCCAAGCCCTGCTCAACCGGCGGGTGATTCGTTCGCCGATGCCGGACCGCGGTCGGGAGCGGGGACGGTCTGGATCGTGGAGAGCAACCACTCGGTCAGGCCAGTTGCGATCGACGTGGGATCAATGGACGATTCGTTCGTCGAGTTGGAGGGCCCGGGGATCGCCGCCGGCCAGACGGTCGTGGCCAACTTTTCGATTGCTACATGCTCCCGGATGCTCGAACGTTCGACTCCACGCCTCGAGGATTGAGACGGCAACACTTCGGGAGGAGTCTGGCGTGACCCATGCATTCCTATTGGCGTATGTCGCGTCATCCAGTTCAGCTGACCATTGCACGGGCGGCCAGGATTCCTCGGATCCATGTCGTCATTCGGCTGGTCTTGCTGCTCGCGTTGGGTACGATCGGGTGCTCGTCGATCTATTGGTTCCTTTACCTGGCTCTCCCGGCGCTGGTGGCCGCCGTGATCACGCAAAAGGGCGGCCCGCGCTATCTCGGCGATAACGCGCCGAAAGTCGTGCGCGTTCTCCGCTGGTTCGCCAGCGCGTACGGCTATCTCTGGCTTTTGACCAACGATCTGCCGACGAGCGAAGGTAGCCATGTTGACCTCCAGATCGCGATTGGAGGAGCTCCCACCGTGGCCTCGGCGCTGCTCAGGCTCCTCACCAGCTTGCCAGCCCTTCTGCTCGTGACCGCAATCTCGCTGGCCGCCGCGCTCGCTTGGCTGGTCGCCGCAGCCTTCGTTCTCGCGGTCGAGCGGATGCCGACGATGCTGGCCGACTTCTTGACGCTAACCCTCCGCGTCCAGTTCAGAATGGTCGCCTACCACCTATCGCTCGTGGAGCGCTATCCATCACTCGAGGAGTCGCTCGACGCCGAACCCGAACGCGCCACGAGCAGCTAGGGCCGTGGTCCCGCGAATCGACTGGTCCTCTATCGCCTCCATCCCGTGGCGGTTGCGTTCAGCCTCCAGGCTGGACCGGCACGACCAGGACGGCGCAGGGCGCGTGCTGGACGACCTTCTCGGCGACGCTGCCGAGCAGCGCGTGACTGAGACCGTGTCGCCCTTGACTACCCATGACGATCAGACCCGTGTGATCGCCCGCACGCCCGCACGCAAAGCAGTCGCCGACGATTCGGAGAAATCCGTTGGGACCAAGATCAGCTTGCGACCATCGAAGTTCCTGCTGACATCGTGCCATGCCTCTGCGACGAATGAAGGCCCACCGCAGCGAGCCGCGTGCATTTGGCCGGTTCTGGTCGTCTTGCTCTGTCGGCGGGGACATCCTACGAGGCGGTCGGCGGCGCACGTTTTGCGGCATCTTGCTCTACGCCCGCAACCATTGCGCGTCATGGCGCCATCAGATTCGCCGTCCATCAGAGAAAGTCGGTGTGCAGATGATTCTTCAATGACTGCTACCCCCTGATTTGGCCGTGGCATGCCAACTGCACTGTGCGAAGTCTGCGCTTCAGCCGCGCTCGGGAGGACACAAATGAAACGACAGCATCAGCGATGGGGAGTGGCCCTGGTCTTCGGGCTTTGCTTCTCGTCCATACAGACCGGGCTGCAGACGAACGTGGCCGACGCAGCCGGCGTCGCTATTTTTCCGGCAGGCGTGCGGCCTACAGGATACAAACTCGGCCTGCTCGCAACGGCCTGTTCCATGGGTGGTGTTTGGTCCGACGCGGAAGGCGTTCCCCCGATTGACTGGCGCACGCGCGACGACCAGCGCTGCAAGGATCTGGTCGCTTCGGTTTACGGACGGTTCGATTCGGCGCCCTACGAACGGCTCCGAGCTGGCGACGCACAGGCCTTGAATGACCTCTTGGCAAAGATTCGGGCGACCGAACCGGTAGCCACCCGCGATCGAACCGTTGTCCTGTTTCGAGACGTGACGGCTGCGATGCACGAAGGAATGCTCGCGCGACGGGCCGCAGACCGCGTAAAGGTCGACTACGATGCCGACGCCGTCGAGGCGAAGCTGACCGCTGACGAACGCACGGCGGCCAAGGCCCTTTCACAACACGGCGCGCTGGAACGGCTGCTGGTTACGACCGACGCATCGGCGAGCGACCGTCGCGTGATCGGGCTCCTTTTGGCCATGGATCGCATGGAGATGGCGCGCGGACTTCCCAAGCAGCTCAAGTTCTACGCGCTCGGGCACGTGCTCACGACCGTTTTCGGCGCCCCCCCACCGCCCGCCGATGCGCTCAACCCGACAGCGACGCCGCGCCCAGGTACATGGCTGGCCTATCTCTCCGGCATGGCCGAGCGAGCGGGACACCCGGCCTCCGACTCGCCGGCGCTCACCCACAAGATGCGCGAGACCCTGGCCTGGACCGGTGTCGGTCATGGTTTTGCCGATCGGCTACGCCACCAGGTCGAGACCTTACCAAATGCTGCTGTTCCGGAGCTGAGCCGGATTGCAACCGAGGTCGCCGCGCGACTCGAAACAGAGCGAGCGACCGCGGAGAAGGTGAGCAAAGCCCGTCCTGAGGGCGCGGAGAGGAAATGAACGCTCCCAAACACGAAAGACTTGCGCCTCTGCAGCAAGCGCGACGCAAGATCTTCGCAGGCTGACTCCTCCCAGATGTCGCCGGAAGAGCCGTATTGATTGATGATTTTATCCGCTCCTGGGAAGTGGTTCCCGCGTTGCATGACTTCCTATTCGGGCTCTTCACTCAGGAGGCGTCATGACGAATCTCGGTTGGTGTGCACCCTCACGTCGCGTCGATGCGCAGACGGCAAGGCAGAATATACAGACACAGCACGACCGGATCCGCGGCCTACTGGCTAGGGCCCGCGCGGTCGCCGAGAAGGCCCTCGATGGGAATTCTCCTTCACCAGACGCAGTAGCTTCTGCGATCGGCGACATCCACACCACGATGACCGTCCACCTGGCATTCGAGGAGGACGTGCTGCTGCCGATTCTCAACGACGATCTGCCCCTTGGACCCGAGCGGGCCAAACGGCTGGTCGACGAGCACGCGCGGCAGCGTGCGATTTTGGGAACCCTGCATCGGGAAGCCTGCGTGGGTCCCGAGCTACCGACACTGGCCGCCAAATTGGCATTCCTGACCTCCTGGCTGTTGACAGACATGGAGGAAGAGGAACGGACCTTTGTGACATCGGATGTGATTCGCGACGACGCCGTCTCGATCGACCAAGACGGTGGGTAACTGCACCTTTTACGCCCCCTGATCGGCCAAGCCCGCATATCGCGGTTGGTGGCCTTCTACCCGTTCGATCGGGCTCACGCACCCAGTGCGAGCGCTTCATCCTCGGACCGAGCGTGCCGCAACTGAAAATTAAATGGCAATATTTGCGCCTGTTCGCGGTCCACCAGCAGCCCCAGAAGGTCCGTAGAAGTGACCAGGCCCGTGAGTGACCCAGACGGGCTGACAATCGGGATTGAGTCGATCCTATGTTCCAGCATGAGTTGCGCCACGACGTATCCTAAGCTTGTCCATCATGTGGGCGGCTCCGCCTACACTTACTATCGGCCATTGATTCAGCGTCGCTCAATCCTCAGGGAAACGGCGGACAGCAGGCTCGCACGCAGGCACCCCTGCTCTTCATCGTCCATATCCTGCAGTAGATCTGCCGCCAGGCTCCGCAGGGCACCGGCCAGCCGATCGACGTCTTCTTTCGATTCGAATCTCTCCAGGAGGGCGTCGAGATCCTTCCGCTGTCGCGCATGCTCGCTCTCCAAATCCCTGATCCTCTCGGGCCCCCAAGCATCCAGGACCGCGAACACCGGTTTGAGAATCTGAGCTTCGAAGACCAGGTGCGCACGAAAGCGCTGGCCGAGCTCGAGCGCGGCCGTTCGAAGCCGAACCGCATCTAGGTCGGACGCGTCCGAACCCGCGTCGGGCGCGGCGAGCGCGATCACGCGATGCAAAAGGGTACGCAGCTCGACGTGTTGCTCCAGCACCTGGTCCCGCACGTGCGTCGGAAAAACCAAAGAGCTCATGGCTAGCACCTCTCAGTTCCCTCAGCGTTAACCGTGCATATCGGGTGCCGTTCGCGGCTCACCCTGATGGGACGCACGCCACGACGAGCGTTCGGAGTCGATAGAGGCAGTGGCTCATTTCGATCAATCGGTCAGCGCGAAAATGTGCCCTCGAGATAGCGCGCGCACGACGTCCAGGGGCGTCACGATTCCGGCTGGCTTACTCTCTTTGTCGAGCACGACGATCCGATGAATGGCGCGCTTGGCCATCTCGTTGACGGCGGCCATCGCGGGATCGTCCGCGTAGAGGGAGATGACATCCGGGTTCATGAGGTCGCGCAGGATTTGCGCGACCGTGGACGGACATCCGCACGAGTTGCGCTCGAAGCACCTTTCGTGCTCGCGGTCTTGGTACAGGTCGCTGGCACGATGCGTGCTGCTCTGTGGCGCAGGAGGACACCCATCATGAAATGCGCAGACATCATGAGCAAGAACGTCGAGTCGTTGAACGAGCAGGACACGGTCCAGAAGGCCGCACTGGTGATGGCGGAGACCGGAGTCGGATTCCTGCCGATCTGCGATGGGCGCAATCGGGTCATCGGAGTGGTCACCGACCGCGACCTGACGATACGGGCGCTGGCGAAGAAGGCGCCTCCGGAAACGACGTCCGCAGCGTTGGTCATGACCTCCCCAGCCGTCACCTGCTTGCAGACGGCGGACGTGCGCGAGGCGGAGGATCTGATGGCCAGCGAGCGGAAGTCTCGTCTCGTAATCGTAGACGCCGACAGCAGGCTCGTGGGTGTGGTCAGCTTGGCGGATCTCGTCGAGCACGCACCCGGCCGTAAGACCCTCCAAGCAGTGGGCGCCGTCTTGTGGCGCGAGGCGCTCGGTCCGCGCGGAGGGGCGCCCCGAAACCAGCCCCTGCTCAGGGACGATCCCTCCGCACGGAACTTGCCCGTTCCGTCGGACGACCTCGAGGTGCGTCCGAGCGTTTTTGCGGGTGGGAATCGAAACACCGACACCAAGGAATTCCCCGGTTGATGAACCTTCCGACGTCGAGTCTCAGAGCCTCGAGCAGTTTCAGATGGCTCGGTGGCAAGCCCGTTCGCCGAAACATCAGCTGGACCGGGAAGTGAGGGAGGCAGGTATGCGCCACTGGGGACGGGGTTGAGTCGTCTGCGAGAAGCGCGTCCTTCTAGGCGCGAACTTCTGGCAGGCGGCGCGGCCGCGGCCAGTTGGATCGGCGCTACGTGCAGCCGGCGGGGTCTCCCACAGGTCGACGCGGCGCTGCCCGGCGCTACTGGCAATCCGACGCACCCGCCGGCCAACCCGATCGAAGTGGCGCTGCGTGCCCAGTCGGCAGAGGCCATCCTCGACTCTGCCGGCGGGCGCGGCGCCCAGGTTTGGCGATTTGAGGGAAAGCTCCTCGTAGGTGGCCCGGAGACGCTCCTCCCATCGACGAGCTATCTCGGCCCCACGTTCCGCGTACCACGCGGCCAACGTATCCGCGTCCATTTCGACAACGGCCTCCAGGAACCGTCAATCGTCCATTGGCACGGCCTGCAGGTGTCGCAGGAGAACGACGGCCATCCACGTTTCGCGGTTGGGCCAGGGACCGGATATGACTACGATTTCACAGTCGAGAACCGGCCCGGAACATATTGGTACCATCCACACCCAGACGGGCGCACGGGGCCGCAGGTCTATGCCGGAATGGCTGGGCTCTTTCTGGTCGTCGACTCGGACGACGAAGCGCGCGGGTTACCCACGGGCGAATTCGATCTACCCCTCGTGATCCAGGACCGACTCCTAGGTTCCGACGGTGAGCTCGTCTACGCCCCAAACCCGATGATCGGCTTTCTCGGGGATCGGATCTTCGTGAACGGCCAGCAGACGCCCGACCTCACCGTGAAGGCAGGCAGCTATCGGCTCCGGATCCTCAACGGATCGAACTCGCGCATCTACAAGCTCGCCTACAGCGACAGCAGCCCCATGACGGTGATCGCGAGCGACGGCGGGCTGCTGGGCGCGCCGGTGCGCAAGCCCTATGTCGTGCTGGCGCCAGGTGAGAGGATCGAGATCTGGGCGGACTTCGGACGATCGCCGGCCGGCGGCGACGTCTGGCTCGAGAGTCGAGCCTTCTCGGGCGGCGGCGGATCGATGGGGATGGGCGGGATGATGAGCATGGGATCGATGGGCGCCGGAAGCCGCTTGCCGAATGGCGCAGCCTTTCGGGTCTGCCGGTTCGTCGTGCGGGGGACCGGCCGGACGCTACGCCTTCCAGCGCGATTCGAGCCGCTCAGCTGGCGGCCGGACGACGAAGTAGTGAACCGGGGCCAGCCTCGTCGCATCGACGTGTCGATGGCCATGATGCGCTGGATGCTGAACGGCCAGAGCTTCGACATGACCGACGTGGCGGCCAACGAGAAGGTCAAGCTGGGAACGACCGAGGACTGGGAGGTCCGCAACGTCGGCGGCATGATGGCCATGCCTCACCCCATCCACCTTCACGCCGGGCAATTCCAAGTGCTCGAGCGGGTGGTTGCGCCGGCGTGGCAAACGGTTGCCGCGACCTTACAGGCCGGGTTGGTCGACGAAGGATGGAAGGACACCTTCCTTCTGCTGCCCGGCGAGACGGTGCGCCTGCGGATGCGCTTCGAGCGGCATCCCGGGCTCTTCCTCTACCACTGCCACAACCTGGAGCACGAGGACGCAGGGATGATGCGCAACTTTCTGATCGAAGCCTGAGCGAACGCGCCGCTCGCCCTTCAATCCATGAGCTGACTGCGGAGGTGGGCCGTGCCGACGAGTCGTACGATCTCCAAGTTCGTGCGTTGTACGTGTTTGGAGATGCGGTCCAGGTGGCGTTCGATGTTTGGATTTCCCGGCGAGGCTTCTGCGCTGTAGCGGCCGACCAGATAAGCGGAGGTCTCGATCACGCCCAGTGCGTTGAGGATTCTCGCACTGGTTTCGCTCGGGATGGAATGCAGAGGATCGAGATGGGACGTCGTGGACGCGGTGTCCTTCGTGGGGTCCCGATCGAAATGGACGAGCGCGACCTCCAGATCGAAGAGACGGGCGAGGGCATCCGCGATTCGCGATCGACTTGGTTCCAGCTTCACCGACGTCATCGTCGCAATCTCCGTGAGGCGGTGGCGCACACGCCCAATGACCAGAACGCACACAATAGGCGGGAGGTTGGACCAGCCCCGCATGCCGGAGCGAACCCGCTCGGCGAACCAACGCCCGTCGTGGGGTCCGCGAAGCACCGCGCCGAGCCAGCTCTCCAGATCGAGCTGCGGTGGGTGCTCGCCGTCCCGCCGTGGCGCGAGCCGACCCGCCAGGTCACGGGCCTCGTTCAGTACAACCGACAGAGACTCTCTTTCGGTCTCTTCGAGTACGTCGATGGCGTCGCTCACGTCCGGGTCAAGTGCGACATGGTTCCGCATAGCGTCCAGAAGCGGCTGACGATCTGAATCGACCTGCATGACCTCCACCAGTTATGCAAGCGCGATGCCCTTCCGGTACCCGCTCGCCGAGTGCGTGGCCTCTTCTGGTGAGACGGATTTCAGCGACCGCGAATGCGCAGTCCTTGCCGATCAAGCGCGCGAGCCGCAAGAATTGCGGGGTCCCGAGCTCAGCCAGGCTGTTTCGCGGTCCTTCCGGCCTGGTACGAAGGTTGCGTTGACGCCTTGCCATGCAACCCCTGACCGATAGCCTCCGAAGAGAACAAATGAGGCCAGCAGGACTACGGATACCCCGAATCGCGGTGCTCTCAGATCAGGGCTTATATCGGGACGGGATCGTCGAGATACTGAGGCAGCACGGCTTCAAGCGGGTCGATGGCTTCGGCGACTGCGAGAGCCTGCTGGAGACAGCCCGGGCCGCGCCGCTGGATCTCACGCTCGTCGACCTCGCGCACGAGCTAGAGGACGCCGAGGATGTCGCGCGCCGCTTGCGGGCCATCTGGCCCGACTTGACCATCGTGGCAATCGGAACGCCGGTGCAGCTGGCGGCGAGGGCGGTGGGCGTCGATGGGTGCGTCGAGATCCCGAACGATGGCTCGGCCCGCCTCTTTGCGATGGCGGAGGCGGTCGCGCGTCGACACCACGGTCCGATCAAGTTCTCCGTTTCGCCGGAGCTTTCACGGCAGCGTCTAACGTGGGCGTCCCTCACCCCCCGCCAGCGGCAGGTCCTTGGACTTCTCAGTTGCGGCGTGGAAAACGCGAAGATCGCCGCATCGCTCGGCATCTCAGAGCGCGCGGCGAAGGGACACGTCGGCGGGTTGCTCGAGAAGTTCAGTGTGAACAACCGGACCGAGCTCGCGCTCATTGCGTGTCGCGCCGGATTTGCGGGAGCCTAGACGCTTCGATCTGCGAGGCCACCGCGATTGGCCGGGGTACCCCTTTGTCCATGCTGGGTTCCCTTTCGTCCATATTGAGTCTTCAGGTTCGGCAGGCTAAGTGGAGGCAGCGATGGCTGACGACGCACGGAACCGACCCCGTGCGGTCATCGCCGACGACAACCTGGCCCTCGCCGAAAACATCGCCGTGCTCTCTGACCGGGCGCTGTATCGGGACGGAATCGTCGAGATCCTGAGGCAGCACGGGTTTCGTCGCGTGGACGGCTTTGCCACCTTCGCAGGTCTGCTGAAGGCAGCCCGCGGTGCCGTGCTGGACCTCACATTGGTCGACCTCGCGCACGAGCAGGACGATCCAGCGGCCATCATGACCCGGCTGCGAATCGCGCATCCCAACGTAACCGTGGTGGCGATCGGAACGCCGTCTCAGCTGGCCGCGCGGGCGTCTACTGTCGACGGATGCGTGGAGCTCCCGGGCGATGGCGCAAGTCGGCTCACCGCAATGGCCGGGGCGGTCGCGCGGCAGCGCCAGGGTCCTGTCAAGTTTCCCGTTTCGCCAGAGGTCGCGCGGCAGACTCGGACCTGGGCATCAGTGACGCCCCGCCAACGCCAGGTGCTGGGACTGCTCGGCTGTGGCATGGAGAACCTGAAAATCGCCGCCTGCCTCGGCATCTCTGAACGTGCGGTCAAAGTACACGTCAGCGGCCTGCTCGAGAAGTTCGGGGTGGGCAACCGGACGGGACTGGCGATCATTTCCTGCCGCGCTGGAGTCGCGGCGATGTGACGGCTCGGCCTCGTGGGCGGCCACCGGCGAGAGGTTCCCTTTGGTACATATTGAGTGTTGGCGCCCGGCGCGGTCTAGTGACCTCGCGATGCCTTCTCAAGACGCCCGGACCCGGGCTCGTGTGGTCATCGTCGACGACAACTTGGAGCTCGCTGAGAACATCGCCGAGATCCTGAGTTTCGACGGATACGCGAGTGAGGTTTTCGGGAGCGCCGAGGAGGCGCTCCCCGCGGTTAGCGAAGGCATCGCAATCGTCGTGACCGACTATCGGCTTCCGGGAATGACTGGCGCGGAGCTCGTCAAGCTGATCCGGGAGCAACACAAGCAACTACACGCGGTCGTCATCAGCGCCTACACCGACGAAAGGACCATGAGAGCGGCTCGCGAAGCAGGCGCGCGCTTTCTGCCCAAGCCGGTGGACTTCGTGTGGCTGAGTAGCTTCGTCCGCGAATTCGGGTAAGGGAACGCCCTCGGGCCCGGCTATGGCACGACTTCTGCTTCGCCCACGAATAAGAAAGGAAGGGGCGTCATGCTGTGGACTCTAGCCGTACTTCTCGTGGTGCTGTGGGCATTGGGCCTGGTGACCTCGTATACGCTGGGCGGATTCATTCATATCCTCCTCGTACTCGCGGTGGTGGTCGTGCTGGTCCGCTTGGTTCAGGGTCGTCGGATCACGTAGTGATCGCGACACGCCAGCGGCGCCGGCGGCAGTCCGCCGTTACGACGGTGGTGCCTGGGTACCCAACCGGGCCGCCGGCCTCTTGCTATAGTGCCGCGATGAGAACCACGACGGTGAGTGACATCATGACCGACGTCGTCGAGACGTTGCGGGTCGGGGATACGCTGGCGATGGCCCGGCGACAGATCGAACGTAGCGGAATCCACCACTTGCCCGTCATCGATGCCGACGAGCACGTGATTGGCCTCATCACCTACCACCGGCTCCTGGAGGCCGAGATTGGCCGCGGGCAGGCAAGCGTCGACTCGGGTGGCGAGCTTGGGAGAAACGTCCTGGTCGAAACGGTCATGGAGAAGGATGTCCTGACCGTGGACGCGGATACCAGCGCGGCCGAGGCTGCGCGATTGCTCAACAACAACAAGTTCGGCAGTCTTCCGGTAACGAAGGACGAGAAGCTCGTCGGGATCATCACGGCCGGAGACTTCGTGCGCGTCGCCATGCGCTTCCTGGAGAAGGAGCTGCACCGGATGTGAGGCGACCGGCTCGCGACGGCCGCGCGGGATTTGCGCCGGGCGTTCTAGGTCCCCGGGGTTTCGTGCAAGCCTTGCTCGGGATGGGAACATGTTGGGGGACCGCGGTGTAGATTCGCGACGGGCTTAATATTCAACGGGCGCGGAGGCATCGTCCTGGACGGTCAGGCGGTGTACTTCGTCGCAGTCGCCTTAACGGCCAGCGAGCTCGTGTCCGGGCCCGACGGTTCAGGCAACAAGCGATCGACCGTGTACTCAGTCGCGAAGTCTGGTGGTACGCCGGTCCCGATTGCGGGGCCGATCGCGGGCGGGGATCCCGCCGTTGACGGGCGAAGCGTATATTGGGTGTCCGTACCCGACGGTCAGGGGTATTACAGCACGTCCACGTCGATCATGCGTACGGACCGCGATGGAACTACCACACGCCTCGCAGCGGTAACGGGATACGTCGAAAGGCTGGCATTCTTCGAGAATCGACTCTATTGGGTGGCGAGCGGCTTCCACGGTGCTGAGTACATTTGCGTCGCGTGCGATACGCCTTCGATTGTCCAATCCAAAGGCTCGGGTGACCTCGCTCCCATGACCGAAGTGACGCTCGCGGCAGGCGCTCTCATCCATGATGCGATCATTGACCCAACTGGACTATGGTTGTCTCTCGAAGGAACGCGTAGCGGCGTAGGCGTCGACTACCCGCCCAACGATGACCACACGGGGGCCCTCGTCCACGTTCCGGCTGGGGGTGCTCCAGCGACCGTGCTGACCGGACTTCCTTTCACGAGTGACCTCTCGGCCGACGACACCACAGTATTCGCGACGGGAGATACCACACCTCAGCTCGTCGCCAAGTGAGCTTCCCGGCAGAGACTGTGCCGCGATGATATCAGAGGAGCCCCATTCTGGTATGCTCGGGACGACGGAGCATCCTTCAGGGATCATCGCAAGGGCCGCCGCAAGCCGATCCTGGTGGGCGAGACGCCGGCTTCCGCGGCCGTTCGCTCCATGTCGACCCGCACGGAGGACGCGCGCGCGACCGTTCGGGACGGCGAACCGCCGAAACGACCGAGGAATGCCCATCTGAGTCGGGGGTGCGTCGTCGAAGACGAGATCGCCAGCCGGAGGCTTTCTAGGTATGCGCAGTTGTCCGGTTCATCGTTCAGACATCGCCAAAGCGGCGATGGGGCCGTCTATGATCTGGAGAAGATGGCTCAGGGGACAGTGCATGAGCTCCCCGACCAAGTGCCGCCGATGACGAGCGTGCACTGATCGGCGGCGCTGAAGGTGGTGTTATAGACCCTCACATCATCGAGTGCGATTCCCGGTCCCGTGCCCATCGACAGCGAATCCGAGATGCCCTGGTTAAATACAGGATCGTTGTTGGCATCGTTGGCTATTGTGGTGGTCAGGACATCGTCCTCGTACACCTGTACAGCTGCGCCTTGGCCAGCCGCCGTGCCTGTGCCGGCGTACCGGATGATGACGTTGTGCCAGCTGCCGGAGGCCGGCGCTGCGAAGACCGGACAGCTGCCGGTGAGGTAGCTGTTGCTGGTGGTGGCGACGCACATGCTGAATTGGGTGGCCGAGAGATACCCAAGCTGAATGCCACCGTAGGGCGCAGTCGTGCGGTTGTTGAAATCGAAGAACGAGTTGCTCGTGTTGGGCGACGAAGAATTGACCCAGAACGAAATTGTGTACTGCGGATACACGCCCAAAACCGCCCGGGCGCTGCCCTGTACTGTACCGTAGGCACCTGAAGCGAACTGAGCTGCGCCATTGATCTTGCCCGTCCCAAAAGTGACCGCGCCGGTAAGCGACAGCGCGTAACCGGCCAGGCTGCCCATGTTCGCGCCGCTCGTATCGAGCGGATAGTAAAGAAGCGGCTTTGGATTGAACGTCGCTGTAACCGTGACTGCGGCCGTCACGGTCACCGCGCAGGGGCTGGTCCCTGAACACCCGCCGCCAGACCATCCGTCGAACTCCGATCCGCTCGCTGGCGTGGCCGTCAGGGTGACGCTGCTACCGTAGCCATAGCTGGCAAAACAGGTGGCCCCGCAATTGATGCCGCCCGAGCTCGAAGTGACCGTGCCGGTGCCAATACCGGTCTTGGCGACCGTCAGTGTGTACTGGTTGAGTGTGAAGGTTGCGGCGACCGTTGTCGCCGACGTCACGTTGACTACGCAGGTGGTGGTTCCAGAACATCCACCGCCCGACCAGGCAGTGAACGTCGACCCAGCCGCAGGCGTCGCGGTCAACGTGACGGAGGCACCGGAGCTGTAACTCGCCGAGCAGGTCGCACCGCAATTGATGCCGCCGGAGCTCGACGTCACGGTACCAGCGCCCGTGCCGGGTTTGCTCACGGTCACAGTGTACTGGGCGAGGTTGAAGGTTGCGGTGACCGTAGTCGCTGCGGTGACGCTAACGACGCAGGTGCTGGTTCCCGAGCAAGGGCCGGACCATCCCTGGAATGTCGAGCCGGTGGTAGGCGTCGCCGTCAAAGTCACGGACGTTCCTGAGGTGTAGTTCGCTGAACAGGCCGCGCCGCAATTGATGCCGCCCGAGTTCGAGGTCACGGTGCCGGCGCCTGCGCCACTCCTGATTACCGTTAGCAAGAAATTGCCGCCACTCGCGCCGGCCGCGCCAGTAGTACCCGCCGCACCAGTTGTACCTGCCGCACCGGTTGTACCTGCCGCGCCTGTCGTGCCAGCGCCACCGGTGACGCCGGTCCCGCCAGTAGCACCTGCAGAACCCGTCGTGCCAGCGTCGCCGATCGAGCCAGCCACTCCCGTGACTCCGCCAGTGCCGACCGACCCACCCCGGCCAGCGGCGGCTCCTGCCGCCCCTCCTTGGCCGGTACCGCCGGTGCCGGCTTCGGTCCCTCCGGATCCCGCCCGCCCGCCACTGCCGTTGCCGCCAGCGTGGCCCCCGCCCGCTCCCCCGATGCCTGTGGCTCCGCCGCCCTCACCTCCAGGGCCGCCGTCGCCGGTGCTGGAAACCGAACCACAGGCGCCTCCCAGAATAAAGAGTGAAACGGCGGTGAAGGCGACGAGAGGCTGGCGTGACATCGATGTCTCCTTAGTGGCTACCCGGGAGGTTAGTAGGCCGTATTGTCTCCCGAAGAGCGGCCTCCGTGTCGGCAGAAATCTGCCGAGGACATATTTCCGCAGCAGGAATCGCCGCGTTCCCGGTCTGGGCGCTGAACCGATCTAGAAAAATGTCGGACTGTCCGGTCACCCAGCTACACTTGCGTCGGTGTCCTAGTCACCGACTGAGCGGTTGCCACACAGAGGCTGAACCGATCGAAGAGCAAGCGGCAGTGTTGTCCTGACCGTGAGGTACCTCAACGTGGTCAAGATCAGGCAGGGCTGCAAGTCCGCGGCGTCTCTCTCGATTTCGCCGTTCGGTCAAACGCCGTCCGGCACCCGTTCGGCTGAAACGGGTACGCCGCCGCCTGATCCTTGGACGCCGCGGCACCTATACTGTCGATGAGCGCCGACGTTCTAACGCCAAGACCTCGCACGAATATCCAGCAACACCACGACAATCTTGTCATGAGTGTCGTCCCGGACGACGCCATCGCCCGTCGAACGAATGGATTTCGGAACCTGGTTGAGTTGCGGGCGCGCCCTGAGCGCGACCTGAGATGGATGAGAGAATGAGCCGACCCGTTTCATAAACCCGGGCGATCTGACCCCCTTAAAGCTTGGACAAAAAAGGCGTCTCGTGACCAGACTGCGATCAATGCCAACCACTGCGCACGCGAAGAATCCTCTGTCCCCGTCAGCGATATTGCGATCCCTCCCGCGTGCGGTCGACAGCCGACCAATCTGGGCGCAGCTCAATATCACCTGGCGCTGCAATCTGGACTGCGCCTACTGCACCGAATACGACAATCACAAGAATCATGTGCCGTACGAAACCCTTGTAGGGCGCATAGACAAATGTCGTGACCTGGGGGTGCTTCACACCGATCTTATCGGCGGCGAGCCGCTCTTGCACCCGGATCTAGTGCGTCTGTTCCAGGACATCACGGCCCGTGGGATGACTTCCGGGATGACAACCAATGGCTTTCTGCTGACGCCGGACAAGCTGGATCAGCTTCTGGAAGCTGGGCTCGGGCGGTTACAGATTTCAGTGGACGGTGTACGTCCGACACGCGACGCGCCGAAATCCTTAAAGACACTGCAGGGTAAGATCGATCTTTGCGCGGGTCGGCCGATCTGGTTCCGCGTAAACACCGTAATATGCGACGAGACTCTCGACCAGGTCGAGGAAGTCGCCCGTTTCTGTTTTGCGCGTGGTGTGGGAATCAATTTCTCGGTGGTCCACGAGCGCGGGCGCCTACGCCGGCGGCTCAACAATAGCCGCTATCTCCAGAAAATTCGCTGGCTGCGCGCCGAGAAACAGGCCGGCCAGCCGGTCTCGACGCCCTACTTTCTACTCGACTACTATGAGCAGACTCTGATGGGTGTTCCGCCAGCCTGGACCTGTTTGGCGGGACAGAAATGCTTTTATATCGCCCCCGACGGGGGGTTCCATTTCTGCGCCCACGTTCCCGCCGCTGCCGATTTCGCGGCGGTGACCACCGCCGACCTCACGCGTTGGGACGGCCCCAAGGGATGCGAGCGTGATTGCGGCGTCGACTGTGTCGCGCATACCTCGCTTCCGTTCTCGCGTCTCGGCGCTGTCGCGATGTCCGAGATCGGTGGGAGGCTCGGCGCCGTCAAGACCGCTGTGTTGGGCCTTCGGTTGCCTGGACTTGATGACGCGGGTGGAAAACGAACCAGCGGTTGAGCGGGTAGTTCCAGCCAAGATAGACAACTGCGGCCACCACCAACTTCGAGACCGGGTAGGCGAGATCCCCGAACCGGGTCACAGCCCAAACGCCCGCCGTATGCAGACCCGATGCGCCGAGCTGGATGAGTGCGAATCGCCAAAGCGCTGGGCCTACGGGCGCAGCGCGCGCCGAGAAGGCCCAGCGTTTGTTGATCGTGAAGTTGGACAGCGCTCCCACGATCGTACCAATCCAGGTCGAAACCACGTAGTTGATGCCCACGATCTCCGTGAGGCTCACTAACGTTCCAAAATCGAGAGCCGTGGTGAAGAGCGACGTGAGGAGGCTGCGACGGAAAGTCGTCAACTTGTAGAGAGTCCTGCATCCGGCCACATCACCTTTCGTCGACGTCATGTCCACCCGACCGCAATGCACTCCAGTTTACCGTTGCCAGGTTCCCTGCCGCTGCTTTTGTCCATAGCTCGCTAACTGTTTAATAACGGTGTTCATTTCGCGCGCAGGGAGCAGGACCGGGGTGCCGAGCAAGCGGGCAATGACGTACTGTGCGCAGAGTGCCTCGACCTCTTCAGCCAACAACCGAGCCGCGCCAAGGTCGTTGCCGACGGCGATGAGACCGTGATTGGCCAGCAGGCACGCCCGCCGACCCGCGAGGGCATCGAGCGCGTTCTTCGACAGCGCCTCGGTGCCGTAGGTCGCGTAGGGCGCGCAGCGGAGATCGGCGCCGCCTGCCTTCGCGACCATGTAGTGAAACGGCGGCACCGCGCGCCGTAGGCATGACAGCGCGGTCGCGAAGGTCGAGTGGGTATGGACGACGGCGCCCACGTCGGGCCGCTCGCGGTACAAGTCCCGGTGAATGCGCCATTCGCTGGAGGGAAGCAGGCGGCCGCGGGGCAGGCCGCCCGGGGTAACCTCCACGACGTCGGCGGCGACGATCTCGTCGCAGGGGATGCCCGTCGGCGTGATCACAAAACCACCCGCCGTGCGGCTTGAGACGTTGCCCGACGTGCCGGCATACAGTCGGCGTTCCATCAGCCAGGCGACGGTCTCGACGATCTCCCGCCGCGGCTTTGCGATGGTCATGGAGGGCGGGCCCGGGTCGCGATCGCGGCTTCAATTGGGTAGAGCCGCGCCAGTCCCTCGCGCGAAGCGGTGGCGATCCCGCGTTCAGTGATAATGCCGGTGACGAGGCGGGCCGGGGTGACGTCGAATCCTGGGTTGAAGACCTGGGTCCCCTCCGGTGTCAGGCGGACGCTCATGATCGCTCCCGATTCGGTGCATCCGGAGATGGTGGTGACCTCGGACGCGGGGCGCTCCTCGATCGCGATCTCGCGCGTCGCTTCGACGACGGTCCAGTCGATGGAAGGGGAGGGAGCGGCGACGTAAAACGGAACATCGCAGTCTCTCGCGGCGAGCGCTTTCAAGTAGGTGCCGATTTTGTTGACGACATCGCCGGCGCCGGTGGTTCGATCGGTGCCCACGAGTACGAGATCGATTTTGCCCTGCTGCATCAGGTGACCGCCGGCGTTGTCAACTATCACCGTGTGGGGCACGCCATGCTGGCCGAGCTCCCACGCTGTCAGCGCCGCCCCTTGATTGCGGGGTCGCGTCTCGTCGACCCAGACGTGGACGGGAACGCCTGCGTCGTGGGCGGCATAAACGCCAGCCAAGGCGGTTCCCCAGTCGACGGTGGCAAGCCAGCCGGCGTTGCAATGGGTGAGGATGTTGAAAGGTGCGGCCGCGCTTCGTCCATTCCTGAGGCGCCGAATAAGTGTCAGCGTCGCGGCTCCGATCGCGCGGTTGATGGCGACGTCCTCGTCCGCGATGGCGTCCGCTCGCGCGCGGGCTGCGTGGGCTCGCTCGCCCGGCGAGAGCGGCGCGAGTTCGGCCGTCATCGCTTCGATGGCCCAGTGGAGGTTCACCGCCGTCGGTCGGGTCGCGCGCAGAGTCGCGCAGGCAGTGGCGAGGCCCTCGTTTGACGCATCCTCGCACATCGCCAGCCAGACGCCATATCCGGCCGTCGCGCCGATGAGGGGTGCGCCGCGTACCCGCATGACCGCGATCGCACGCGCCGCATCATCCAAGGATCGCAGGCTTCGTATCACGAAGGCGTGCGGCAGCTCGGTCTGATCGATGATCTCGATCGTGTCACCGGTCGCCCAGATCGTCCGGGTGGGCCTGCCTCGCACCTTCATCGATGCGCTATGATGGCCTTAGATTAGGGCGGACACAATCGCAGCGGACAATTCAGCTGTGCGAGTGCGCGACACTGTCCACCTTGACGAAAATGAGGAAATTGCGGTGGTGAGCGCCGTAGGAGTGGGAAACGAAGAGAGCTTCCCAGGGGCTCGACGACCGGCGCTGTCTCGCGTGAGGTCCCCCTATGAGCCATCCCGGCAAGAAAAAACAGAGTCTCTATTTTTCAGAGACATTGCTCCCGAAGCGACTCGAATCACGCTATCTAAGGAGAAATCATTTCCCACTCCAAGAGCGGGAAGTCTTCTGACATCTATTCCGGGACTCGTTGGACATCTTCAGAATCCGCTCGGGGTCCTTTCTCGCAACCGCTCAATTCCGTTTTCCAGTTGTTCGATGAGCTCACGCTTGCTCGAGCCCATCTTGAGCTGCCGCGATACCTCTTGCTCGCCTGTTTGCAACTGAGCCGCCAAGACCTGCCTGTTTACTTGGAGGTCGAGGTACCTAGTAGCGTGTTCTTTGTCTTCGATGCGGCGGGGCCATGAAGGGAGTGCCTTATTGGCGGCAGCGATTTCCCGAATAGGGAGCGCGGCCGCGTTGCGGCTCGATAGTTGCGTCTAGGACCGGGCTTGGTGTCCAAAATTCAACACCTGCTAGAGAGCTGACACCCCTGGCAGCTCGAAGTCCCACCTAATCGGGAGGAGCTCATCAGAGCCGGCGCGATTCTGCCGGTCTCTGAGCCGAAGACCTTCGCTGAGCCGTGGCAGTGTAATTGCAGAAATCGGCGGCTGTGCCCAACATCCCTCCCGCTCCGTCCACTCTTGCCATCAGACGACTGCCTGCCCATGAGAGCCCTGGCTTCGGGGTAGGCAGGGTTCCGATAGGGTTTGCGCGGGGCTACCCGTCCCCCATTTTCGAGCCGTTGGTCCGGCGACATTCGCCTGACCTCGCCGTGCGCAGACGAGAGGACCGCGTTCCTGTCGGACCTCGC
>OCTA010000102.1_pt1 | contig 79331 bp, 79 predicted proteins | sample 1538991 | NCBI WGS metagenome assembly OCTA01 (sample SAMEA3539302, study PRJEB22396) | soil metagenome | biome: tundra; feature: field; material: soil | place: USA | collected 2010-05 | depth 0.15 m
GCCCACAGTCCCCACAGCCTCCACGACCAATGTTCGTAAGGTCGCGAAACCACGAAGAGCGGCGCGGCGTCCGAGGTCCCCCGATCCGCTACCCCCACCTTCGACGAAGAGCGCCTTTTTCATTCCCACTGCTCTCTCTCCCACAGCCGAGCCCGGCGCTTCGTGGATAGCCACGAGCTCGGCCACCGGTTCATCCAATCTACTACTTCGCGGATCGGCGGGGAAAAAAGCCCTTCAGGCGGCTCGTCGGTAATCATGATGGAGACCGCCGAGGACTGGGAGCGCGACGATATTGCCCTGGTGGGCGCGCTGCGCGGGGACCGGGGTCTGCTGGCGGAGTCCTTGGTGAGGGCGTGCGGCGTTGTGGTAGCGGACGTACTCACCGACGACGCGCTGGAAGTGCCGGTCATCGAGCACCAGGACGGGTCGAGGCATTCGCGACGCAGCGAGCCCAGAAAGCGCTCGCAGACGGCGTTCATGTTCGGCGCGCGCACCGCTGTGCGGACCATCCGGATGCCGTTGGCGCGGGCGAGCGCATTGAAGGCGGCCCCGAACTTGTCGTCGCCGTCGCGAATCAGGAACCGTGGCCCCGCGCCGGAGGGGGTCGCGTTGCGAAGCTGCTGCGTGACCCAGGCCTGCGACGGGAAGCGCGTCGTCGCCGCGAGAACGACCTTGCGAGTGGCGAGCTCGATGAACACGAACGCGAAGATCGAGCGGAAGAACACGTCATAGGCTTGCAGAAAATCGCAGGCCCAGATCTCTTGGGAGTGGTTTCGTAGAAACGTGGACCAGCGCTGCCCTCGCGGTCTGGCGGGCCGCGCCGCCCGCATGTACTTCTGGATCGTGCGCTTGCTGACCCTGATGCCGAGCTTGAGCAGTTCTCCTCGGATCCTCTCGGCGCCCCAGAGTCTGTTCGTCGAGGCCATCGACCGGATCAGCGCGGCCGTCTCCGTGTCGAGGCGCGATGCGGGGCGCGTTCGACTCCGCCACCGCCAAAGAGCCTTGAAGCCGGCGCGGTGCCAGCGAAGAAGGGTCTCGGGTTGGACGATGCGCAGGACGTTCCTCCACGTCGGGGTGACGGCGGCGAGTGCGACCAGGACGATTCGGTCGAACCGCGTCACGCGCGGCCTGGCAACCGAGCGTTGAAGGACGGCGAGTTGGTGGCGGAGCAAGGCGATCTCTGTGAGCAACGCCCAGCGCGGGCGAAAGGCGTCCGCCACGGCGGCGGCGAGCACGAGGACGGCTTCGAGCATGGGAGCTCAAAGGTAACGCCGACGCCCTGGATTTCTCCCTGATCGCTGAACAAGCCGGGACGGGGTTGCGTGCCGGCCCCTGAACGGGCCAAAACGTCGTTCGGCAGCCGACCGCCCGCCTGTCGGGCACGAGCCCGCGCTGTCCCCGGTCAGGGCCAGGGCGCTGCTCGGTGACCGAGAACGTCTGACCCTCTGTGACCGATGACGACGAGAAAAGTTGCTCCCGGCCATCCCGATGTTGCGGTCGCCTACCTGCGCGCTTCCACGGACGAGCAGCACCTCTCCGTGCCAGCCCAGCGTGCGTGCATCCGAGCTTGGGCGGCCGGCGGGCACGTCGCGGTCGTCGGCTGGTACGTCGACCGCGGCGTCTGCAGCGTTGCGCCGATCGAAGAGCGTCCCGCGCTGGGCGGCCCTCGACGCGCTCGGTATACAGGGGGCGGGTGTGCTGGTCGTTGCCCGGCGCGATCGCATCGCCCGCGACGTCGTCCTGGCGGGCGAGATCGAGCGGGAGGTCGCCCGCGCCGGCGCGCGCCTCGTGAGCGCGACGGGCGAAGGCAACGGCGACTCGCCCGCGGACGCCTTCCTGCGAACGGTCATCGACGGGGCGGCACAGGACGAGCGGGCATTAATCCGCGCCCGCACCCGCGCGTCGCTGGCCGCAAAGCGAGCGCGCCGGGAGCTCGTCGGCGCCATTCCGTACGGCTTTGCGCTGCGAGGTGATGGCATGCACCTCGTAGCCGCCAGGCAGGAGCAGGCGACCATCGCCCGGGCGCGCGGGCTACGCGCGAGGGGCCTGTCGCTCCGCGCGGTGGCGGCCAAGCTTGGCTTCCGAGGGACGCGTCAGCCGTCGAGGACGCCGGTTTCTGCCAGCGCAGATCGCGCGCATGTTGGCCGTTCGGAACGGGCGCGCATCGCCGAACGCCCAATTCGAGGATTCCTGACCATCCCTCGCAGGACCCTGCAAATCCAGGTCGTCCGCGATCTAGAGCGGTCTTTTCCTGAGCGGCATCAATGCGTTATCCACCGCGTGGCTCCAGCGCCCTTGTCCTTGGCACCGAAAAACATGATTCCCATCCATCACTTGTCACCTTCTTGGCACCACGCCTTTATCTTGCCCTCCGTCTTCGACTCCGGGTCCCTAGTTTCCCGATGCTCGCGAAGGCGGCTGCGCGGATCAAACCGAGGACGTCGCGGTGATGCCGGTGAACGGGGTCGATACACGCGCGAGGATGGTCCGGAGGCGATCCCGAAGGCGATCCCGAAGGCAGCCGGAAAGCACGTCGTCATCGGCAGCGGAAGCGGGAGGTGAATGGGTCGTCGCAGCCGCGCGGATGATCCGGAGGATGTCCCGGAGGCGCGCGGTGATCAATTCTTGTCGGCAACGGACATGCGACGTGAAGGAAGTGATGCAGCCAGGTCGACGGTGCCGAGATTGTCCCGGAGGCGGACGGCGGGCAAACATCGACTGCTAGCGGACGCGTGAGGTGAACGGGGCGTCGCGTCGGCGTGGATGATCCGAGGGCTCTCCCGGAGGCGCCCGGTGATCAATTCGCGACGGCCGCGGATGCGCGACGTGAATGGGTCGGTGCAGCCGCGACGATGGAGCGGAAGACGTCCCGGAGGCAGCCGGCAAGCACGTCGTAGGTGCCACCGGAGGCGTGAAGTGAACGGGGCGTCGCGTCGGCGTGGATGATTCGGGGGCTCCCCTGGAGGCGCCTCGTGATCAATTCGCGACGGCCGCGGATGCGCGACGTGAATGGGTCGGTGCAGCCGCGACGATGGAACGGAAGACGTCCCGGAGGCAGCCGGCAAACACGTCGTAGGCGCCACCGGAGGCGAGGTACAGGCCTCGGAGAGGACCGCGAGTACAGCGCGGCGGTGATGGCCCCGAGACCGATCGCGCCCTCCTGCGCGACGTCGCCGCGGAGCATGCGATCCGGTGTAGCCCGTCGCAAGCAACCCAGAGGGGGGAGGCGGTAACCGTGGGCAACGCCAGCTCGGACTGTGGCGGTCACGGTGACAGTGGCGCCCACGCGACGTCGTCGCACAGGATCCGAGACGCTGCGCGGTCCAGGGGCCTGGCGGGTGACGAGGAGTCGCCGCACCGCGTAGATGATCGGAGGATGTAGCGGAGGCGGACGGCGAGCAACGTCGTCGACGCCTACCGGACGCGCGAAGTGGACGGGCCATCGCAGCCGGGTGGATGGAGCGGAGGGTGCCCATGAGGCAGCCGGCAAGCATGTCATCGATGCCCGGGCAACGAGCGCAGTGAATGAGTGGTCATAGCCGCGCGGCTGACGATACCGACCCTGGTTGTGCTCTCCGACAGGGACATCGTCGCCGCGGTCCGAACGTGGATGATGTCCAGGAGGCAACCGGAGAGGACCCGGTCGCCGGTGAGTGGAAGGCGACCGGATGCGCTGCCGCCGCAGCGACGGCGATGGGCACGACGGCAGTGCCCAAGGCGGCAAGTTTGATCGATCCTCAACGCGACCGGGTGCTCAGGATGCAGCATGCGGAGACGATGCGGAAGGCGGACGAACACGCCGGTTGCTCAGCGTGGGCAGTACGGTCCACCATCGACCGCAGAGGATGCCGGTGGCACGCCGTGGACCGGCCGTCGATGGTGACGGCGATGAAAGCGGAGACGATAAGGATGCTCGCGAGCCCGTCGCCCGAAGGGCCCAGGCAACGCGGCCGGGGAGGTTGACGAGAGCTCCGGCGCAACGACGGAGTCGCGACGGGTGCAGAGCAATGCGACGACCGTGGAGCAGCCCGGTGCGGGTACTCCGCAGGCTCGCGGTGGTTCGCGAGCGGGGTCGGGTCGAGCGCGCCGTGGGGATCTCAGGCAGCGCGACGCGTCGACCGCGCAGGTCAACGATGTCTTCGTGAACGTCGCGTCGCGCAGCGTTGCCTCGAAGCCGCGACCATCCGTTGGCTCAGGTGAAGAGACGGATGTAACCCGCGGGAGGCGTTCGCGTGGGTGCGGCGAAGATAGGTCGCCGTGGACGGCGGTACAGGAGGAAGACCAGACCACGCGGAAGGGGTCAGGAGCGGACGCTACGCATCTGCGTCAGGGCCGAAGTCCGCCCCCCCCGCCACTGTGCAAGGCCCCTGCGGTTTGCGAGACGCCGCCCACGGCCATGGACGACCGGTTCGACGCCAAGGAAAGGGCCCGCGAAAAGCAGTGGTCCCGGGAGAAAGACGACCGATCCTTGGCTCACGGCGAAACGAGCGCGCAGCAGCTTAAGCGCGAGTGCGGCTACTTCGCGTTCCCGCGCGTCCGCATGACCGCGCGCGGGTCGAAGCCGCTCGAGTGAGCGACCTCGGTTGCGCCGACATCCGGCCGATCCCGCGACGCGGGTTCCGGACCCGACCTCGACGCGCGAGGTGGGGGCGCCGCGGGATCGCGGTCGGGGTGGCGGACCGGAGCGCTACGCACGCGCCTCACGGAGGGGCCCCTCACTAGGCCGTCTCAAAAACATCTCGACGGGCGAAAACGCGCAACACTCGCCCTCGTCGCGCCGAGGCGCGAGCGCGGGGCGGACGGCCCCCAATTTCGGCGATCGGCCTTGGAGTGCGGGACGCCCGCCGCCCGCGGGCCACGTCCGATCTTGATCCGAAGTCCGCGGCGACTCCCTGAATCTCCGCGGGTTTCGCAGGGGTCTCCGCGCAAATCGCACCGCCGCATGTCGATTTTGCGAAGCACCTCGCGTGCGCTGATCGATCAACGGAGGTGCCGTCGCAACCGCAACCTGAGCTGTCCGAGAACCAAGCACAGCGCGCCGCCATTACCGGCTCGTCCGTGGTCTCGACTGACGGCGTCGACCGTGTCGATCGGCGCGGCGAGCACGCCGACGAGCGCCCAGCTCGCCTGGTGGACCGGCGAGACCCTCGGACAAGCGGAGGAGCGTCATGAGAAATGAGCGAGTCAGGCTTCAGCCCTACGTCGACGCGCCTTTGGCCAGACAGCTCGCCGCCTACAGCGCGGCGATGGGCACGACGACGAGCTTCGTCGTGCAAGCCGCCCTTCGCCAATACCTGGATCGCACCGACGACAAGACGCTGCTCCTCGGACAGCTCGCCCGGCTCCGTCGGGCGTGCGACCGCACCCAGCGCGACCTCGAGATCCACATGGAGGCGTTCGCCGTCTACGTGAAGCTCTGGTTCGCGCACACTCCGCAGATCCCCGACAACGCGAAGGACTCCGCCCGCCGAGAAGCCGAGAGCCGCTTCGTACAATTCCAGGAATACCTCGTCGAACAGTTCCAGGGCGGGTGCCGCTTCGTCGACGATCTGCCGCGCGAAGTCATCGCGGACGAGGCCGAGCTCTCCAAGATGGCCAGCGAGGCGTCCGCGGCTCCGGCGGGTGGCGAGGCTCCTTCGGGGACGCGCGATGAAGAGTAGTCGTTTGGCCGGCAAACGAGGGCTTTCGAAGGCGCTCGCGTCGACGACCCAGCTCGACGGGTCCGCACACCCCGTGACGCCGCCCATTCCTCCTCCTCCCGCCGCTCGTTCGCTCTTGCCCCTTGCTCGCGCCAAGCTGTCTGCGGCGAAGAGCGCAAACGCGCGATCACGGGAAACTTCGATCCCGAGGGACACGCTGTCTCCGTGCCGCTCGCGCGGATCCCAAGCGCACGTCGCGGTCGCCGAGCTCGACCCGAGCGAACTGCTGCAACTCGAAGGCGTGGATTGCATCGCCGAGCCCGCCTGTGACTCCTTCGCGGCGCCCGCCGCGAAAGGGACGTCGGGCAAATGAAACGCAGCACCCGGCACCTCGTCGGAGCCCCTCGGGTCGTGTCGCTTGTTTCGCGTGCCGAGGGGGCTCCGTCCTCGCCGCACATTACCGACCCGAGCCGTACCGAGGGCCCCGAACCTGGGGAGCTGACGGGCGCCGTCCTTCAAGCTCTCGCGCCTGCCATCGCTCGGGGCCTCGGCTTCGACCTGCGCGCGGCCGTTCGGGCGCGTCACGTCCGCCTTCTGGCGCTCCATACGGTCGACGGCCGGCCGCTCCCGTCAGACTGGGCTATCCCGATCCTACCGGGCGAGGTGGTGGTGGCGTGCGCCCCGCTGAGGCCGCCCCGGTCGGGCGTCGCGGCGCTCGTCGTGCGGGCGCCCGTCTTGCCGCGGCCGAAGCTCGACTTGCCGGAACGCGAGCGCATCGCTCGCGCGCTGGCCGACGCGCTGCTCGCCGAGCTCAAAGGGCGCAAAACGTGAGCACGATCGGAGCGGCCCCGCGGTACGCTTCGGCGGCGCCAACACTCAGCGGTGCCGGACATGCGCAGGGTATCGAACCGAGACGTCTTACCGCAGACGCGAGAGGAGCATCCGCACATGAGAGCCGCGGTCTACGTTCGACTGAGCAAGGAAGACCGGCAAGGGGCCCGCTCGGGAATCGAGTCGTGCCTCGTGCAGCAGAAGAACGCCGAGCGTGCCATCGAGTCGCAGGCCTGGCACCTCGCCGCCGATCGCGTCTTCGTCGACGACGACGAGAGCGGCGCAGAGATTCTGCGCCGTCCCAAGCTTCAGGCCATGCTCCTTGTCGCCGAGCGCCGCGCCTTCGACGTCGTCGTCTTGCGCGACTTGGATCGCCTCGCGCGCGACGCCGCGCGGCAAGCAGCGCTGCTCGTTCAGCTCAAGGACGCCGGCGTCGAGGTGTGGACCTACACCGACCGCGCGTTCGTGCAGCTCGACGGCTACGGCTACCTGCTGACCGCCGTCAAAGGCGTGGTCGCCGAACAGGAGCGCGCGAAAGCCGCGCAACGCATCCGGGAAGGCTTGCGGTTCCGCGTTCAGGCCGGCCGGCGAGCGACCCGTGCGCCCTTCGCGTACCGCAACATCCGCGACACGCGCGGTGCCCCACACTGGCAGATCGACGACACGCTCGCCGCGATCGTCGTGCGCGTGGGCGAGACGTTTGTCGAACGAAGCGGCTCCTTTCACGCCACCGCCGTGGCCCTCAACGGCGCAGGCATCCCCTCGCCAGGCGGCAGCACCTGGAGCCCGCAGGCGGTCAAGAACCTCCTCACCCACCCTCTCTACCGGGGCCAATATCGCCATGGCGCTATGCGCACCGTCGCGCGAGGCGGCACGCTCGTATGCGTACGCGCGCCCGAGGCCGAGGTGCTACACATCGCCCATCCGGAGCTTCGGATCTGGCCCGACTCCCTGCTGGCCCAGATCGACGCAGCGCTCTCGCGCCCGCGCAGGAAGGCCTGGGGCGCGGCCACGCCGCGGCACCTGGCTTCCTCCTTTCTCCGGTGCGCTGTCTGCGGCTCGAGCCTCGTCGTCTCGGGCACCAAGAGGCGCAACAATCTCTCGTACGTCTGCGATAAGCATCGCATGCATGGCCGTTCGGCCTGCCGCGGCATCGGCTACCGTGCAGAGCACGCGGTCGACGCGGCCTTGCTTCGCGCGATCGCGCCATTCATCGACGGCAACGTCGCGGAGCGCGCGCTGGGTCTGCTCAAGGACCACCTCGAGACGCAAGCCAAAGACCATGGTCGCGAGTCCGCACGCGAGCGAGTCCGGCGAGACCTCGATGCCGCACAGCGCAAGGCCAGGAACCTGGCCGACGCCATCGCCCGCGGTGGCGAGATGGACGCACTCCTTGTGGCCTTGCGAGAGGAGACCGGCCGCATCGACGGTCTCAGAGCCGACCTCGAGCGCCTTAACCTTGCACCTCCCATCGCCATCGACCCGCAACGCATCCTCGCCACGGCGCGCAAGCGCCTCGCCGCCTTCTCGAAGCTATTGCGGCGCGGGGGCGTCGAGGCCCGGCCCGTCGTCGCGGCCGTGCTCGGTACCGAGCGGCTCGTCGCCACGCCCATCGAGGTCAAAGGCTCGCGGCGCTGGCAGCTCGCAGGGCAAATCTCGGCCGGATACCTGATGTCCCACGTCGTAAAGGAAGCTTCTGCTTCGATCCCATCGTGTGGCGCGCAGCGCGGGTCGCCTTGGCCTTTGCGGCCGCGGCGAGTTTCTCCTCGGGGGTCGCGACGTGCTGTGCGCGCGCCGTGAGCCCGAAGTCCGCGAGCGTGTCCAGGTGACCGGCGAAGGCCACGAGGAGCCCCTGCTTCACGCCCGAGACGAACGTCTTGGTCGCGTCGCGCGTCGCCTCGTCCGTCCTGATCGCCGTCTGCCAGGTTGCCCTGGTCGACAGCGCCGCTCTGGCCGTGTCGATGCGTGTTTGCAGAGTCGCCACGATGTCCTGCGCCGTCATCAACGTGGCGCCGATCACCATGCTGGGGATCGCCGCCGCGTGCTTGTTGAAGCCGTCAATCAGTGTCTGTTCGGATGTCGTCAGGTCGATTCGATTCTTCTTCGGTGTATTGATTCCCATGGCGGGTACCTGTCCTTGCGTGCTTGCTCTGTCCGTGAACGAGCCGCCGCCGCGCTGCATCATGCCGCGCGTCGACGTCTCACCCCCTAAGCCCGTCGAGGAGGTCGATCTGGCGAAAAATCGGTAGGACAACGTAGGCAAGACCGTCGATTGCCGCAAAAAACCGGTTCTTTCGCGCGCCGCGCGATGTTCACGCGCGCGATGACGACCCGGCGCGCGAGCCCTGACCGGCCATCGCGCGCGTGATGGGCGGGCAGAGCGCCAGGCATTCCCTCTCGGCGAGCGAGCCACGGTCGACCATCGCGCCGAGTCGCCCCCTCCGGCGCGCCAGGCCTCGATCCTCGACGCGTGCGCCACGGCAACCCGGCGCGAGCGGGACGACCGCTCGTCGCGCGAGCGATGGCGTCCCCTCATTCGCGCGATCCCTTCGGGCGACTGGCGCGCCGTCTGCCCTGGCCGGGCCCGATCATCGATGAGGGCGCGCGTGCGCGCCGGCCATCACGCGCGCGCTCTTCGCCCGGAGCGGCCGCGACGGACGCTCATGGCGCCAGTCATGGCCGCCCGGCGCCCCGGTGATCCCCGATCGGCGCGCGGACGACGCCCGTTCATCGCGCGCGCGATGAACGCCCAGCGCGCGAGCACCGCCCGAGCGGAGCGCCAGAGAAATACGTCCGGCGTTCGCGTGCGGGTCGTCCAGCACTCGCGTGCAGGACTCCGAGCACGCGCGCTCCGACCGTCAGGGGCGCTCGGGCGTGGCTCGTCACATGACGATCCCCATGATATCGGGCGGATGATAGGCTCGCCTGCGCCATGTTCGACCCGACGGCGCCGTCTTCGATACTGGCACTGGCCGAGCTCAAACAGCCCATTGTCATGGGTCTACTCCGCGCCCTCGCCCTCTTCAGGACCAGGAACCAGGCGGACGCCAAGGACCTCCTCGCAAACAGCATCGTACGGGTGTTCGACCCGGCCGACATGCCGTGGAAGCCGGAGGTCCGCCCGTTCATCAGGCACATGCGCTTCGTGATGAGGCGGGTCTGGTACCGGGAGCTCCGCAAGAAGAGCACCGAGAATGAAGTCTACGACGGCAGTTTCGCGCAGGAGAAGACGGCTAGCGACGACGCGAGCACGCACGACGAGGTCGCTCGCAAACGCGCTCTCGTGACCTGGCGGCTGCTCGGCGACCGCGTGCTCGCTCGACTCGGGAGCGACCTCGATGCCATTCGACTCTATGCCCTCGCGAAGGAGCGAGACCTCGACCCCGCCGAAGAGGCGGCGGTGCTCAGCTTGACGGTCTCCCAGATCGCCGCCGCGCGGAAGCGACTCCGCTATCACGGGGAGATCGTGCTCCGGGAGTGGACGGACAGTGAAGCGCGCCGGATGCGGAGTCTCCGCGACGAGGCTACGAAGAACGAAGGCGAGACCCCGTGAGCGAGCAAGGCAAGAACGACTCCGCTCGCGGATGGCTGTACATCCAGAAGCTCATCGAAGAGGCGGACGACGAGCGTGTCGCGAAGCTGAGCGACGACGAGCTTCGGGCCGAGCTCGAGACGGCGGGCGCGATGCCCGCCGGCGAGTGGGACCCCGACGAGCTGGTCGCCATGGCGGCGGCCCGTGCCGCTCAGCAAGAGGCGGCGCCGGAGGGTTCGGTTGCAAAAGAGGCGAACGAGACGACCGCCTCGGTGGTGACTGCCGCGCCAGCGCCAGCGCCCGCCGCGCCGAAGTTCGCGCCGGTCGTTCCGATCCGGCGCCGATGGGTGCCCCTCGCGCTCGCTGCGGCGGCCGGTTTCGTGCTCGTCATGTTCATCAAGATGGCGATACCACCGCCCCCCGTAGCTTCTGTGCCCAGCGATCGGGACATCGCGGAGGGCCACCGGAACGCCGCCGAGGAGGTCTGCGCGGCGAAGATGTGGGCGCGGTGCAAGGCCGGGCTGGACGAGGCGGCGAAGCTGGACCCGAAGGGGGAGAGCGAGCCGAGAGTGCAGAAGATGCGGGGGGAGGTTGCGGCGGGAATGGCGGGGGATGACGGGAGCGCGCCAAAACCCGGGCCGTAGGCAAGCTCGCGGGCACGCGCCGGTGCGGGGAGGGAAGTAGGGCCCGCGGCCCTCCGAGTTATCCGCACTCGGAACGCTGCGTCCTTTCTCTGCAAGCCCCGTCTTCAAGGACGGAGGTTCACGATGACGACAGAACACGCCCAGGACACCGTTCGCGCGGCCGTCCGCCATACTTACGCCAAGGCTGCCGAGGGACGTGCAGTCCCCGGCTGTTGCGGCCCGAACCCGAGCGCCAGCCTGCAGCTCGGCTACACGCCCGAAGACCTGGCGGCTGTACCCGAGGGCGCCAACCTCGGCCTTGGCTGCGGCAACCCCCAGGCCATCGCAGCGCTCCGGCCGGGCGAGACCGTACTCGACCTCGGCAGCGGCGGAGGTTTCGACTGCTTCCTGGCGGCCAGGCAGGTTGGGCCGACCGGTCGTATCCTGGGTGTGGACATGACTCCGGCCATGATCACCAAGGCGCGAGCCAATGCAGAGCGCATCGGCGCCGCGAACGTCGAGTTCCGGCTCGGCGAGATTGAGCACCTTCCGGTCGCCGACGCGAGCGTCGACGTCATCCTTTCCAATTGCGTCATCAACCTGTCCCCGGACAAAGGGTCGGTCTTCCGGGAGGCCTTTCGTGTCCTTCGCGCGGGCGGACGCCTGGCGGTCTCCGACATCGTGGCCCTCGCTCCGATCCCGGCTGAACTGCGGGGGCGCCTCGAGGCGTACACCGGATGCGTGGCCGGAGCCGCGACGATCGACGAGGTGACCGGCATGCTTCGCGAGTCGGGCTTCGGCGACGTAGTGGTCTCGCCACGGCCGGACGTGAGCGCCTGCATCGCTGAATGGATGCCCGGCACCGGCGCCGAGAAGTACGTCGCCTCGGCGACCCTCGAAGCACGCAAGCCGGGCGGAGAGCGCACCTGCTGCGGGCCCGCCTGCTGCGCGACGGAAGCGAGCCCATGATCGACGCGGGCATGCGCTGCGCGTATCGCGAACTCGAGGCGCGCCTGCGGCCCTTCGTCGCGCGGCGCGTGTCCGCCACTTCCGAAGTCGACGACGTGATGCAGGACGTCTTCTTGCGGATGCAGCGCAGCCTCGCGAGCTTGCGCGACGACGAGCGCTTCGGGCCCTAGGTCTATCAGGTCGCCCGGAGCGCGATCGCCGAGCATCGGCGTGAACGGATCCGGTACCCGCTTGCGACCACGGAACCCGTCGAGGCCACAGCGGAGCCGGCTGCGGCGGAGGACGACCGCGCGGTGGAGCGCCTGGTCGCCACCTACGTGGCGCCGTTCATCGCGATGCTTCCGACTCCCTACCGCGAAGCGCTGACCCTGACGGAGCTCGAAGGCATCACCCAGAAGGAAGCCGCCGAGATGATGGGCGTGTCCTTCTCCGGGATGAAATCGCGCGTCCAGCGTGGGCGCGAAAAGCTCCGGGCCCTCCTCGAGAATTGCTGCGAGATTGCGCTCGACGCGCGCGGGCGCCTGATCGCGTGCGAGCCGCGACCGCACGGAAAACAGCCGGCCAACTGCTGCTGCGAGCCCGAGGGTCCCTCTCGCGAAGCGAAACCACGGAGCCCCGAGCGTTTCGACGTCTGAAAGCCATCGTCGCGATGCTTTGACGCCGAGCGATCGGTCCCAATATTTTCTCTCGATGTTCGCACAATCGCCGCCTTTCGTGGCGACCGACGGCGGGAGCTCCCGCCGCCCGTGGTGAATGACCCGGTTCCGTGGTCATTGACGTGTGCGCGTCCTGTCACCGAATTGCCATAGAACACGATTACGTACACGAAAGTGGCGAACGTCCTCCTCATAGATTCCGACGAAGCGGCGATCGCCTCACTTCTTCCCGCGCTCGTCGAAGCCGGGCACGCCGTCCGCGTCACGCGAACGGGCGCTGGAGGGCTAGTCGGCGCTCGGGCCCAGCGGCCCGACCTGGTCGTACTCGAGGCCCTCTTGCCGGACATCTCCGGGACGGAGGTCTGCCGTTCCCTGAAGAGCGACGACGCGACAAGCGAGGCCTTTGTGATCTTCGTCAGCTCGAAGAACGCGGATGGCGACCGCGTTGCCGCGCTCGAGCTCGGAGCGGACGATTACGTGGCGAAGCCGTTCAGCGTTCGAGAGATCGTCCTTCGTGTCGATGCGGTCTTGCGCCGCCTATCGAGGGTGTCGGCAGCGCAACCCGCTGCAGGGATCTCGATCGACCGTGGCGCGCACCGCGTGCTCGTCCATGGCCGCGACGTGAACCTCACCTCGCTCGAACTCCGGCTGCTTTGCGCGCTTTTCGACGGGGGCGCGCGCGTGCAGTCGCGCGAGTCGCTCTTGCGCGACGTCTGGGGCAACCAGCGAGAGGTCACGACGCGCACCGTCGACACGCACGTGAAGCGGCTGCGCAAGAAGCTCGGGGTAGCGGCGACGTGCATCCGCAGCGTGCGCGGGGTCGGTTACGGCTTCGATGCCCCACGCCAAGAGGCCTGACGGCTGCACCGGACCACGCAGCTCGTTCGCACCTGGCCGCGGCCCTCAGACGCCGCCCTGTCCCGCCGGCACGAAGCGGCGCTGGCGCATCCATTTGGTCAAGACCCACTTCTCGCCGCGATGCACCGCGTTGCTCCCGTGCACGGTCCGAGAATCCACCTGCCCCAGGTGGTTGCAATACTCGAAGTAGACCGCGCTTCCCGGCTGCGGCGCGATGCTCCACCCTGCCGAGGGGAACACCGTTTCCCCGCCTTCTTCAACGTCGTTGAGGTAGGCGATGAGCGTGCTGACGCGCTGTCCGCTACGGGCGATCGACGCCTGGTTCGCAGGGCTCGATGGCTGAAGAAAGTCGAAGTGCGGGGTGTTGATCGCTCCTGTCGGGTAGAAGAGCACCTGGAAGCCCTCGCCGTTCTCGACGGGGAGATTCATCACCTCCGAGATGCGGCGGTCGAGGCGGGCGATGAGGGTGTCTTCGCCGAGCCGGAAGAACATCCCGAAGCTCGTGCGGTGCGCCGCGACGAGGTCGCGCCCTGTCCCGGGATCCATCACGGTGGAAGGCGTGAGCCGAGGCCTCGCCCGCTCGATGAGCGACGCGCATTCCGCCGGGCTCAAGATGTCGCGCAGGAGCGCGAGGACCGGCCTCTCGGCGCGCGCTGCGACGCGAACGACGCCATCGGACGTCTCGATCCGCGACCCCGGCCGGAGAATCGGCGTCTCGTAGATGTAGTCGGCGGTCCGTTCGTCGACCGTGACGGATTCGACGGGCACCGGTTGACCCGCGCGTCGCGCGTCGAGGAACGCATCGACGATCGCGCGGGCGACCGGCCGCTCCATCCGTTGCTCGACCATCGTCTCGATCAGCGCGCCCGGCAGCGACCCGCGGTCCAGTTGGTCGACCAACCAGGCGCTCAGGTCCGGCGAGAAGCGAACGACGAAGCTCACGGGTTGCCCGGCGCCGAGGGTCGCGGCGCGTTGTTGACGACGCGAACGTCTCCCGGCAGGAGCTCGGCGGCGACCCAGCCGCCGGGCGCGAGCACGAACGACTCCTTCAGCGTCGCGGATCCCGCCCCCTTCACGACCCGTGCGACGGCCGGGAGCACCCGCTGGACCTCGGGATCGCTCGTCCACGGGTCGGCCGCGACGTCGTAGGTATACGAGACGACCGCGTGGGGCGGAGCGTCCGGGGCCGCGGGCTGGGAGATCTCCCACCCCGTGACCCTCGCCAGAGAGAGCTTCACGACGCAAAAGTCGCTCGCGGCGATCTTCTCGCCGGCGGCGTTCACGCCGACCTCGTGACTGCGATAGTCGAGCAAGCCCGCCTCGGTGAGCGCGTAGCGTCTGACCTCGACCGGGACGGTCCCGTCCTCGGTACTCACATCCACCGTGGCGTCGCTCGAGCGCACGAGACCGAGCCGTTCGAGGACCGGCATCTGGGCGGCGTCACGCGTCCCCATGGCTACGTCGCGCGGCGTGACGTCGATGGGCCACACCGGCTTGGCCAGGCAAAGATCGCCCCGCCTCTCGAGATAGGCGCGCATCCCTTCCTCGAAGCTGGCGCGCGTCGGCTCGCTCTTCTTTCCGCAGGCCACCAGGGCGCCCAGGAGCAAGAGAGACAGGACGCGGCTCCGCATCTGGCAGGTCATAGCGCGGCTCCTTCAGTTCACGCACGCGCCAGACGTGGGCGGCGTGGCGGGCGGCTGATAGTCGTCGCTGAGGGTTCCAAGGAAGCAGATGAGATCCGCGACGTCCTGATCGGTCATCGGAGGCGCCGAGCCCGCGGCCCGCCCGTCGAGCGGGAGCTGAGGGTCGATGTTGGTCAGATAGGCCGCCGGCAAGTCGTCGAACTTCTGCACGGTCCCCCCGACGTACTGCGTGGTAACGAGCCCGTAGGTCGGGAAGCCCGGATCGGTCGTGGCCTTCGGGGTGCCACCGATCGTCGGGTACCAGAGCTCGGGCGCCGTATCCCGCGTGTTGTAGAACCGGATCGCCTGCTCGAGCGAGTGGATGACGCCGTTGTGGAAGAACGCGGTGCGGGTGGCGACGTTGCGCAGGGTCGGAGTCTTGAACATCCCGCAGAATGCGTCGGGGGCGCCGGCATCCGCGGGCAAGTGATCGGTCCGCGTGGGCCCGCAGACGCCCATGTCAATGAACGTCGGGTCGGCATTCGCAGGAATCGCGGCGTTACGCGGAAGACTGATCGCCTCGAACGAGAAGTCGGTGAAGAGGGCCGAACTGCCGTTGAGCCCAGCGCCCTGGTAGTGACAGGCCGCGCAGTTGCCTGTGCTCGGATCGACGAAGACCTTGAACCCGCGCGTCTCGGCCGCCGTCAATGAGCCGCCTATCTTGTTGCCGGCGTAGAGGTCGAACTTGCTGCTGAACGGGTGAAAGCTCACATCGTCATCTTGGAACGCTTGCAGCGCGGCGGCCGCATCGTTGAACGCTGCATCTGCGTCGTTGAAGGCGTCGGCCCCGAACGCTTGCTGGAACAACGACGCGTAGGAGCCGGCCTTGATCTTCGCGACGACGTCGGCCGGACTGGCGTTGGCCATCTCGAAAGACGAGAGAAGCGGAATCTTGGCTTGATCGGCAAGGGTCGCCGCGCGACCGTCCCAGGTGTATCCACCGCCGGGGCCGGGGACGCTGACGCCGTCGGGGTTGTCGAGCAGGTCTGCGTACGGAGGCGTGAACTCCTTGTACCGCAACGACGGGACGGCGCGCGTGCCCGCCTGATCGCCCTGGACGCCGCCGAGTTGAACGGCGAGGCCGTTCGGCGGCCCGTAGGCGTGGGCTGGATCGTGGCAGGTCGAGCACGACATGGCTCCCGACGCCGACAAGGTCGCGTCGAAGAAGAGATCCCGGCCGACCTGCGCGGCCAGACTCAACGCACGCGCCTGGGAGCCCACGTCCTGTGGAGCTGCGTCGCGGGCGGGAGCCGTTCCCGGTGCATCCGCAGGCGGCGGCACGGACGCATCCTGCGGCGACGCGTCGGACGCGTCCGACAGCAGCGTGCCGGACGTGTCGCGCGGCCCCCCTGTTTCGGCCGCCCCCGCGTCTTGCGCAAGGCCCCGCGTCGCGACGGGATCGGAACCGCCACAGCCGAGCAGCGTCGCCCCCACGACGATGAGCCGGCATGAGTCGCGCATGGCCGTGCGTTGGCCTCCAGCTACCCTGGCGCCGCCGGGGCCCTTTACTTCGTCGCCCAGACGTTCGTCTGCTTGGCGTCGGGCCCGGTCTGGGGCGTCCGGCTGTCGTCCGCCGTCTGCTTCGCGGCGTACGAGGCAGGGATGACGAACGCGTGGTTCATCGGCCGCACGGCGTCGTAGTGGGTATCAGCGCTGGCCGCGAACTCCGGCAGGTTGAGGATGTTTTGCGCGATGAACTTCTCCGTGTATTTGGCCCGGTTCGCGTACGACGCGTCGTTCGCCGGGTCCGCGAGCATGAACATGTCCTCGAGCGTTCGCACGAACGAGAAGTGGCTGTAGGAGTCGCTGTCGACGATGCCCTTGGGCGCGGCCGCCTGGTTGGTCAGAATGCCGAAGACGCTCATCCCGTGCCCCTGGTTGCCCTGGGTGTAGTTGGCGTTCGAGTTGTCGACCGACCAGGTGCTGCCCGATTGCACGAGCGGGTTCGACGTCGCGGACTTGCTCGCCTTCCAGCCGCAGCACGAGTTGAAGCCGCTGGTCGCGTTGCCCTCGTCGAACATGAGGACGATGGCGATCTTCTCTTGCGGATTCTTCCAGAGATTGGACGCCTGGATCTTCTTGACCAAGGCGTCGACGTAGTTGTCGCCGCGCGTGATGATCGCGCCACCGGTCGCGACGGGGACGTTGTTCGCGACGCTGCCACAATCGCTCGCGGCCGTCGGCCCCGCGCCCGCGTCCGAGCTCAAGGTCCCGTTCACTGTGATCCCGTGCATGTCGTCGCACTGATCCGGCATCACGAAGTTCAGTTCCCCGACATCGCCCGACGCCAGGTCGGTTCCGAGCTGGTCGTAGTCGTAGCCGGCCGGGATCGTGTATTTGGTCGTGTTCTTCAGTGCGCTGTCCCACTGCCCGCCCCCCAGCGTGCGGTTGCTGTACTTGAACTCGGGCGCGCTGCGAACGTTCTGGTAGGCCATTCCGGGGTGGTGCTTCGTCTTGTAGAGGCTCGCCGGCAGAGGAACAACGAGGCCGGGGTTTCCGATCGTCGCTGCGTTCCCGCCGACCGTGCCGGGCGCGTAGACGTGGTCCGGCGCCGTGACCGCCGGGTCGGCGACGCTGTCGGTCCGGAAGTCTTGACCCGGGTTCATCGACTCGCTGTACGTGCGCCAGCTCATGCCCGATGCAGTGATGGCGTTGAAGAGGTTCTTCTTACCGACGATGTTATGATTCGTCCCAACAGCCTGCGTGCAGGTCGCCGCGAACGGCGAGCTCGCGAGCCCGGGTTGCGTGTTGTCCGGAACCGGAGTGTCTTGCACGGCGTTCGCGCCCATTGCATCGCAGTTCCACTGGCTGTCGTCGGCGATCCCGAAGTCGTCGCCACCGCCGAGGGCGGTGTAGTTCGGCTCGCTCGGGTTGCCCGTGGCATAGTAGCTGATCGCCTGGTTGCCCGCGGCGAGGTACGCGTTGATCTTCGGCGCGAAGGCCGAGTTGAGGATCGCCTGCGTCGACTTGTTTTCGAGCATGACGATGAAGATGTGATCGTAACGAGGGATCGCCTCGACGTTGAACGCCGCCTGCTCTGCCTGAAGGAACGTGATCGCGTGGCGCGTTTCCGTGGTCGTTGCCGTCCCCGCCGTGACCCCGGAGAGGCCCGTCAGCTCGGGGTCGCCGCCCGGCACCGCGAGCGCGTCGGGGTAGAGGTCGCCGCGATCCAGCTTGGTGATTGCGTAGGCGAAGCGACCGGTGAGGATGTTCGCTTCGCGCAGAAGCGCGCGCTGGGTCATGCCCGTCAGGGCATTGAAGTCGGAAAGCACCTGGTCCGGGCCGACCTGGACTGTCCCCGCAGTGACGCGCGTGGCCAGGTTCGGCTTCTCCGCGGCGTAACCAGTGCCGTTCGCCTCGGTCAGGCGGACCACTTCGGTCGAGAGAGCGCTGAGGACGACGGCGCCGCTCTGCTCCGTCACTTGCTCGACCGACGCGCGAAACACGTTGCGGGAAGGATTGGTGGCGTTGCTCGCCGTGTTGGTAGCGCTCGTCCCGATGTCGGCGATGAGAGCCGCGGGCGCCGGCAGGGCCAGGCTGAACTTGCCCATGGCGTCGGTCGTGGTCTGCGTTTCGCCCGTGTCGCACTTGCCGTTTCCGTTGGCGTCGACGCAAACCGTGGCGCCCTTGTAGTACCCGGGCGCGATCGTGGGCTCGGTGGCGCTGCCCGGGACGAACGCGACGCTCGCGACGACGCCTTTGACCGTGGTGGGCTGCGAGCCGGCATCGCCGCTGTCGCTGGCCATCATCCCGCCGTCGACGTTGCCGCTCGCGTCGGTAGGCGTCGTGCCATCGCCTTCACTCGATGGAGCGTCGGTCCCGGGGCTTCCGTCGGGACCATTGTTCGTGGCCCCGTTGTCGTCACCGCTGCAGTGCGTGAACGCTGCGATGAGGCCCAGAAGCACCGGTACGGACTTCAGTCTATTCAGATTCATCGGGTCTCGACTCCTGCGGCTGCGCCGCGCTCTCCACGCCGCGGCGGACCAGACCACGCCGAGGTTCGCTCCAATCCACGCTCGTGTGACAAACGTGCATCGCTACGCCTTCGTAGCGCCTATTTCATCGCGCAAACGCGGGCGCCGGTGCAGCCGCCAGCGTCACATCTTCTCGTCGACGATGATGAGGAAACGCACTCGCTGCGAGAGGCCAGCGAAGATCTCCTTGAAGGCCCGCGTGCGTGCCGTCGCGTCGAGGATCTGCGCAGGATCGGGGAAGGTCCAGTGCATCATCTCCGCGAAGGCGAACGTCGGGCACCGTTCGCGGGCGCGGTCGCAGAGCGTGATGACGTAGTCGAACGAAGCGCCGGCGAAGGTGGCCACGTCTTTCGGCCTTAGGCCGTCGACCGGCACGTTGTTGCCTCGGAGCGTCTCGATGGCGTCGGGATGCACGTGCTCGCGGGGTATCGTGCCCGCGCTGACGACTTCGAACCGATCGGCGGCGATGTGACGCAAGAGGGCCTCGGCCATCTGGCTACGCGCAGAGTTGCCGCTGCACAAGAACAGCACCCGTTTCAAACGCTTTTCCGAGGTGCTCATGTCAGGCTCCTGGCGCGGCGAGAATCGAAGCTCAGGCCTTTGACCAACCCTCGTCGCGAAGGAGCTCGCTGACGCGCCCGCGCACCTCGTCGCGAATCTCGCGCACTCGCTCGATCGGCTTGCCCTTGGGATCTTCGAGGGGCCAGTCCATGCGCCGGAGGCCCGGGACGACCGGGCACGCGTCTCCGCATCCCATCGTGATTAGAATGGATGCGGTCGCCGCCAGTTCGTCGGTCAGCTTCCGCGGTGCGATCCCTTCGACCTCGACCCCGACTTCGCGCATCGCGTTGACGACCTCGGGGTGGACGCGCGTCTCGGGGTCAGTACCGGCGGAAATCGCGCTGGCCTTGTCGCGATCGGCGAGGGCGTTGAACCAAGCCGCGGCCATCTGGGAACGACCGGCGTTGTGAATGCACGCGAATAGAACCTTCTTCATGACTCTCCTCCTCAAGAGGCTGCGCCTGCGCGCACCCACTCCATGCAGCTCGTTTGAACCGGATCCCATGGGCTGCTGAGGGGCGGCTGTAGCTGAGGTCGAGGTGTTCGACGGCGTCGACCGTCATGCCATGGAAAGCGGTCGGCGACGACGAGACGGACGCCCCAGCTCGCGTCCACCTTGCGCGCGCGCAGGGCGGCGCTGATGCCGCGTCACTGCCTCCAATGATGAGCAACGTCTTCATGGGTTCCCACTTTGCGAGGGCTACGTGGGCTCTTCGCCGTTGCCTGGGTCGCTCGCGGCGGGGTCGCGGTCCATCACCCGAGACGCAAAGTCTGGCAGCGTCGGGACGAGCCATCGAAAGAGCCCCGTCGCGGCGGCCGCGCCGAGGAGCTGCGCGACGATGAAGCCCGGCGCATCGATGGGGCGGATCCCGGCAAACGTGTCGCTCGCCGCCCGAGCCAGCGTCACGGCGGGGTTGGCGAACGACGTCGACGACGTGAACCAGTACGCCGCCGTGATGTACGCGCCGACGGCAAAAGGAACGACCGTAGGCCTCCGGCGAACGCATCCCCAGATCACGGCGAGGAGCCCGAACGTGGCGACGAACTCGCTGACGAGCTGCGACACGCCTGACCGCTCGTGCTGCGAGGCGAAAAAAAGCGCGGGCTCTTTGAACATGATGTGCGCGACCGCCACGCCCGCGAAGGCCCCGGTGAGCTGCGCCCCGAAGTACACCGGGACGTCCCGCCACGCGAGCCCACCCTGGCTCGCGTCGGCGAGCGTCACGGCCGGGTTGAAATGGGCGCCGCTCACCGGCCCGAACGTCAGAATCAACGCGACGAGACCCGCGCCGGTCGCGACCGTGTTCGCGAGCAGCGCAATGGCCACGTTTCCGCCGGCGAGCCGCTCGCCCATGATGCCGGAACCGACCACGGTCGCCAGCAAGAGAGCGGTACCGACGAATTCGGCGGCCGCTCGTCTCGGGAGCGTCGGCGTCGTCATGGCCGTGCCTCCATCGCTGAGGCCGCGAGCCGCACGCCTGGTTGCCCGAGTCCCGCGTTCCAGGGCACGAGGACGACCCGCGAGCTCAGCTCGGACACTTCGCGGATGTATCGGATCTCGTTCGCGCGACGTTGACGCAAGACGGGATCCGAAACGGAAAGGGGCGAAAAGCTCTGATTGATGACCCAGGCGAAGGGTCGAATCTCGGCGCGCTCGAGATCGCGTTGCAGGGCCGCCGCTTCGTGAACGGGCGTGGCTTCCGGCAGCGTGACCAGCAGGATCCGCGTGAACTCCGGGTCCCGGAGACGTGGCAAGAGACGCCGCACCTCTTCGGGCGCGTTGCCCGCGGTACGCAGGACTTCGCGGTGGTACGCCTCCGCCGCGTCGAGCAGGAGGAGCGTATGCCCGGTGGGAGCGGTGTCGATGATGACGAAGCCGTGCTCCGCTTCGTCCACGACGCGCGCGAATGCGCGAAAGACCGCCACTTCTTCGGTGCAAGGCGATCGGAGGTCCTCCTCGAGGAGCGCGCGGCCGGCCTCGTCGAGGGACGCGCCAGCGGTGCGCATGGCATCTTGTACGTAGGCCCGCGTCTCGGCCTCCGGGTCGATCCGGCTCACGCGAAGGTTGGGCAACGGATCGCCAAGGGCCTCGGCGACGTGAGCGGCCGGGTCGGTCGTCGTGAGGGTCACGGCATGCCCGCGGTTCGCGAGGGCCACGGCGATCCCAACGGCGACGCTCGTCTTGCCCACGCCCCCTTTGCCCATGGTCATGATGACGCCATGGCCGGCGGCCGTGAGCTCCGGAAGCAGTGCGGCCAGGTTCGGCAGCGAGGGAACCGTGACGTCTTCGACGATCGCTCCGCGGGGTCTGTCTCCACCAAACAGCGCCCGAAGGGCCTGAAGGCCCACGAGCCCGAACGGTAAGAGAACGAGCTCGGTCCTCGAAAGGGATGCGAGCCCTGTGGGCATCGCGGCGAGAGCCTTGCGGCCGCGCTCGTCGAGGGCGATCGCAAACGGGTCGCGAGGATCGGATGCTTTGAACAGGCCGTTCAGGACGAGCTCTTGTCGACGGACGCCGAGGGACGCGAGCTCGGCTCGCGTGCGCTCGGCCTCTCGAAGGGCAGACCCCTCCGCGCGGCTCACGAGCACCAGCGCCGTGCGATCGGCGTCCACGAGCGCTCGTCGCGACGCGTCGTAGATCGCCTGCTGGGACTTGAGGCCGGCGAGAGGTCCGAGGCACGACGTGCCCCCCGCGTTGGCCTCCAAGAAGTGCGTCCACGCTGCGGGCAACTCGAGGAGCCGCAGCGTGTGGCCCGTTGGCGCCGTGTCGAAGACGACGTGGTCGAAGTCGGCCGTCACCGCGGCATCCCCGAGGAGCTTCGAAAACTCGTCGAACGCGGCGATCTCGACGGTGCACGCTCCGGAGAGTTGCTCCTCGATGCTTCGAACCGCGGCGTCGGGCAGCACGCCGCGGTAAGGGCCGACGAGACGCTCGCGGTACGCCCGCGCCGCGGCCTCCGGGTCGATGTTCATGGCGAAGAGACCCGCCGCGCCGTCGACCGGCGTCGGCGCCAAGCTCAACGCGGTCCCGAGGACCTCGTCGAGGTTGGAGGCCGGGTCGGTGCTGACGAGCAGCACGCGCCGACCGCGCTCGGCAAGGGCAAGGGCGGTCGCGCAGGCGACGGACGTCTTTCCGACGCCCCCCTTGCCGGTGAAAAAGAGGTGACGCGGAGCGCGATCGACGAGGTTCACGAGCCGCTCAGCAGCAGCCCGAGCCGCTCTTGCTCGCGGTCTTGGTGCTCGGACCGCAACACCCAGCCGCGGCCGCTGGCGCCGCTTCGAGCTTGCGAACGAGCACCCCGGCCAACGCCGCCAGCGTCTCACGAGACGGATACGCACCCTCGACGGCAATCCGTTCATCGACCATCACGAGAGGCAGGCAATCGTTGCCCTTCGCCGTGAGCGCGTCCTTCACCGCCGAGGTGCCGGCAAACGCGCCCGGCTGCTGCGAAAGGTTGTATCGCTCGACCTGAATGCCCTGCCTCTTGAGCCAGTCGAGGTCGGCGGTGAAGCGGGCGAGCTCGGGATCGACGGAGGGACCGCAGACGCCGGTGGAGCAGCACATGGGCGGATCGAAGACGCGAACGGTGGGCATCGTGACTTTCTTTCGAAGTGATGGTGAAAAGGCGGGGCTGCGTCAGCAGCACTTGGCCTTGCCGCGCTTGCAGCAGTCTTCCCAGACATAGTCCGTGAGTGCGCGGATCGAGGGGAACTCGGGCGTGTAGAAGTGGAAGGTGCCTTCGCTGCGGCTCTTGAGCAGACCGGCGTCGATGAGGCGCTTCAGGTGGTGGCTCAGCGTCGACGCGGGAAGGTCGACGTGCTCCTGGATCCCACCCGCGGCCGTCCCTTCGGCACCCCCCTGAACGACGAACCGCAGGATGGAAAGTCGGATCGGGTGGCCGAGCGCGCTGAGCTGCTCGGCATGTCGTTCGAGCTTCGCGGGCACGGCTTGGTTCTAACAAATTCGAACCTCGGCGCAAGCGCCTTCTTCGAAAGGATTCGAAGCGCTGGAAACTCGCAACGTACAGTTCATCTGCCCTTACGCAGATTGTTTCCTGACACGACGACGCTTGCGACGTGAATCCATCGACCGGCGTGGTCCTCGTCGCGGCAGCGTTGACGACGGCCTGCGTTCCCGATGACTCGATTCGAGCTGGAATGCCGATGATCGAACTGCTGGCCACGGCCTCGGTCGCTGGCCCTCGCTAAGGTGCGGCGGCAGCCGAGGCCGCTCGCAGGGAATGACGCACGCTTGCGTCATTCGTGCGAACACTCGGCAACGAGACTGCGCGGAATACCGCTCGAGGGTGTGCCCCGTGTCATCCTGATTCTGCAGGCAAGTCCACTGGCGGAGGCCCCTCATGAAAGATCAATCGAAGCGAATCCGGTCGAATCGGGAGCCCGCGCAGGAGCCGTGTCCTTCGTCCGGAGACTCCGCGAAGGGGCGCATCACCCGCCGCGGTTCGACGGTCATCGCCGAGGATCGTCCGGTGCGCCGCGGCTCAAGCGACTCGTCGCACCAGCCGGGCTGACGCCGCTTCGGCCATCGTGACGACCGGCGCGACCGGCTCGATCGGCGCGAGGCGCGCACTGGGCCCGCGCATGGCTGCCAGCAAGACGTAGCCGACGCCGATCCATACGATCTCTTTCCCGCGCTTGACGAGAACGAACGCCGCGCTCGTCTGGGCGGGCAAGCCCATCGCCTGGAGAAGGAGCGCGTAGCCGGCGTCCTGAACACCGAGGCCCGCAGGGGCGACGTTCGCGACCGAACGAACGAGCGAGATGCCGACTTCGACGGCCATCGCGAAACCCAGGTCGAGCGGTCCGCCGACCAGCCGGACGAGCAAGCAGGTCTCGACGGCCTCGAACAGCCAGGCGCCGAGAAACGACGCGGTCGCCAGCCAGGTCGCTGCGCGGGCGGCGCCGATGCGACTGAGGTGACCGTCGACCTTGGCAGCGCCGCTGCGCGAGCGCGCGACCCACGCGCGGGCAGCCGCCCAGGGGACCCTGCCGATGGCCGCGTACAGGCGCTCGAAAGAAGGCCTCCCGCGAAACTGGGTACCAAGGCCAAGCGAGAGGCCGAGCGGCGCGAGCGCTGACGCAGCGACCCCCCACGGGAGCCAGCCGTTTCCGAACACGTGCGCGGAGACGGCGGCGAGCAATCCGGCACCGCACGAGGCGCCGAGCACGATGTACGTCGCGTGCGCGCGCATCACGAGCCACTTTCGAGCCACGGCGAGCACGGCGCCCTCGCCGAGGGGAACGCCGCACCGCGAGTCGAGGAGCGCGGCCGTCGCCGAGTCGGCAACGACGAAGCCGGCGGGCGCCGTCAGGTGCAGAGCCTCGGTCCCGATGCGGATCGGTAGCAAGCGCGCCAGCGGCACCGATCGCCCGAGGGTCCCGAGGAGGATCCGCATTCCCGTCGCGTCGAGCGTCGTCGTCACCACGAAGGGCAAGAGCGCGAGCGGCGCCCACGGGCCCGCCGCTTCGACCGCCCGGAGAGTGGCCCGCGGGTCGACGCCGGCGAGCGCGTGCCGGAGGAGCAGGACGGCGAGAACGACGACGCCCGCCGCGCAGGCCGCTCGAACCGCAGGGACGCGCTTTCGCACGAACCCGACGATCGGTCACGACGATGGCGTCTCGGCGACAGCGCCGCGAGCGCCGCGTGAATTCATGCCCGCCGGACGGGGCCGTTGGCTCTGGACCTCACTCGCCGGGCGGAGCGCAGGCGACGAGCCAGTCGTCGAGCGTCGTGAACTGATCCGCAGTCAGCTGCGGCGCGTTGCCGTAGGGCATGTGCGGCGAGCCGTCGGGCTGAATCAGGTAGTGCATCTCCTGGTACTTCGGGATCGTCCCGCCGTAGAGGCTGTGCACGTCCTGGTACGACAGGAGCGGAAACGGCGCGTTGTTGAGGGGCGGCATCTGGTGGCAAGTTTGGCACCGGGCGCTCATCACGGCGAGGACATCGGCCGGAATGGTCCCGCTGGCCGGGCTCGTGCCGCAGCCGGCGAAGGGGGCTCCGTCGGTCGGGTCGGACGCGTCGATGGCGATCGACGCGTCGGCCGCGGCGGCGGCGTCTTCGGTCGCGCCCCCGGGCGTGTAGGCCGGCGACGCGGGGGACCCGCCGCCGCACGCGCCCGCGAACCCGAGCCCAACGAGAAAGACGAGAACGACCAACAGCGACGTGGCCGGACTCGTGGACGCCATCGGCCGGGATACTAGCCACCTTTGCTGCGTTTGCCGCGCTTTCGCATCGCCCCCTCGATGGAATCGACGAGCGTCTCGAGGATCCGCACGCGCGCCCACTTCTTGTCGTTCGCTTCGATCAAGTGCCAGGGCGCGACCGCAGTGCTCGTCCGGTCGACGACGTCGCAGACCGCCCGCTCGTACGCGCTCCACTTCTTGCGGTTGCGCCAGTCTTCGGCGGTGATCTTGAACCGCTTGAACGGCGTCTTCTCGCGCGCCTCGAAGCGGGCGAGCTGCTCTTCTTTGCTGATCGCGAGCCAGAACTTCACGACCACGACGCCCCAGCGCGCGAGCGCGTCTTCGAAGTCGACGATCTCGCGGTACGCGCGCATCCAGTCGGGCTCCGCAGCGAGCCCCTCGACCCGCTCGACGAGAACCCGTCCGTACCAGCTGCGATCGAAGAGCGCCATGTGCCCCCTTGGCGGTACGCTGCGCCAGAACCGCCATAGATACGGCCGGGCGCGCTCTTCCTCCCTGGGCGCCGCGATCGGGACCACGTCGTAGAGGCGCGCGTCGAGCGCCCGGGTGACGCGACGAATGGCGCCGCCCTTGCCGGCGGCGTCGTTTCCTTCGACGACCGCGATCACCCCGATACGACGGAACGCCTTCTCGCGGGAGAGAGCGTTCAGGCGGCCCTGCAAGCGAGGGAGCTTCTTGGCGTACTCCGCCTCGGTCAGCGCCTTCGAGAGGTCGAGCTCTTCGATCACGTTGCGCCGATCGAGCGGCGGCGGCGGCGGCGGAGCGGCCCGGACGGGTACAGCGCGACGGCCGGCCTGGAGCCGGGCGTTCATCGCATCGCGCAAGGCGCCTCCGACGGTCAGGTTGCGAAAGCGATCGTCGGTGGCGTCGACCACGACCCACGGAGCCTCGGCGCTGTTCGTCTCGCGAAGCGCACGCTCGCTGGCGGCAATCATGGCGTCGTAGCGCTCGTGGCTCTTCCAGTCGTCTTTCGTCACGCGCCAGGCCGTGGCCCGGTTGGCCGCCAGGTTATCGAAGCGCCGGTTCTGGGCCTTCTTCGTGAGGTGCAACCAGAGCTTGACGACGAGAGCCCCCTCGTCCACCAGCATGCGCTCGAACCTCGAGACCTCGGCGAGCTGGCGGGCGAACTCGGCGCCTCCGATGCGGTCGAACACACGGTCGGCGATGGGCTGGCCGTACCAGCCTCCGAAGAAGATACCCATCTTCCCCTTCGGGGGGAGCTCGTACCAGAAGCGCCACATCGGCGGTCGGCCGCGCTCTCCGTCCGCCGGCGCGTCGCTCGCGTGCACGCGGATGTGGCGAGGGTCCATCCACTCGAGCAGCAAATTCACCACCTCGCCCCTCCCGCTGCCGTCCTCGCCCCCGACAACGACCACGACAGGGAACTCGGCCTTGGCCTGCACCTTGAGTTGCGCCTCGAGAAGCGCGTAGCGAAGAGCTGACAGCCGGCGATCGTACAAGCGCTTTGCGACTTTGTGTCCCAGCTCGGCGGATTCGAACATTCGGTCTCCTCAGATATCGGCCAGGCTGGTGCGGCTTCGTCGCATCGGCTCTTCGCGCGGGCGAGTGGCGCCGAGGAAGGCGATCACCTCCGCCTGCGAGTTGGCCTCGAGCAACCGCTCTCGCGCGGTAGGATCAAGGAGCGTCCGCGCGATCTCGGCGAGGATGCGCACTTCCTTTTCGTGAGCCCGCGGTGGCATGAGGAGCAGGATCACGATGCGGGCGTCGTCCGCATCCGGCGCGTTGAAATCGATCCCGGCCCGCGCGAACCCCATCGCCAGGAGCGGCCGCGAGAGCCCCGCGATGACCGCGTGCGGCACGGCCACTTCATCTCCCAGGCCGGTCGACGCGACGGCCTCGCGGTCGAGGACCGCCCGGGTTACGCGCGGCGCGAGGTTGCCGAGCTGCCCGCTCAGCGATGCCACGAGCTTCTCGATGGCCTCCCGGGCGCTCGACGCGTCGAGCTCGGGGATCCACGCGCCGCAGCCGAGGAGCGACGCGAGCGTCTCGTCGTCGGCGCCGCGAAGCATCCACTTCATCGTGGGGCCGCTGACCAGCGACGTGGCGAGGGCCATGACGACGAGCGCGACGAACACCTGTTCGCGCAGGAGCCCGGCCTCGAGGGCGAGCAACGCGAGGATGATCTCCATGGCGCCTCGCGCGTTGAGCCCGAAGCCCACGGCCGCCGCCGGTCGCCAGCGCATGCCTCCCGCGCGCGACCCGAGCGTGCAGCCGATGACCTTCGCTCCGGTTGCCACGAGGAAGACCACGACGCACAGGCGAAGATCGAACGACTTGACGAAATCGGCCCGTAGGCCGAGCGACGCGAAGAACACGGGCGCGAAGATGTTGGTCACGAAGTCGTGGACGATGAGCCGCGTCCGCTCCTTCAGGTGCGGCGTGTCGCCGATGACCACCCCGACGATGAAGCCTCCGAAGACGGCATGGACGCCGATCCACTGGGTGAAGCTCGCGCCGAAGAGCGACAGGAGCACGATGAGCGACAGCACGCGGCGCGGCCCGCTGTGGTGGTCGGCCTGGAGGTGCGCGACCAGACGGCCGAGCAGGGGCCTCGCGATAAGCAGCGATACGACCACGAAGCCGACAGTCAGCGCGACCGAACGCGCGACGGAGCCCAGGTTGAGCGCGCCGCCCTGCATTGGCCCGAGGAGGACCGAAAACGCCAGCCAGCCGACGAGGTCGTCGATCATCGCCGCGGCCATGACCAGCAGGCCCACATCGGTCTTGAAGAGGCCGAGATCGAGCAGCGTCTTGGCGATGACGGGGAGCGCCGAGATCGACAGCGCGACGCCCATGAAGAGCGCGAAGAGCAGGCGCTTGTCGGGTTGCATCAGGTCCGAGTCGGGGAGCAGGACCCCGAGCAACACCCCCCCGGCCAGCGGCATGACGATGCCCATCAAGCTCGTGAGCAGCGCGCTCCGGCCGCGGCGCCGCACGATCCCGAGGTTCACCTCGAGGCCGGCCACCGTCAGGAGCAGCACGACGCCGACGTTCGTGTAGCCGGCGACCATGTTCGACGGCACGCCCCCCGGGAAGAGGCCGTGCTGCGCCGAGGGTGACAGGCGCCCGAGGACCGTCGGCCCGAGCAGGATACCTGCCGCGAGCTCGCCGAAGACGAGCGGAAACCCGAGACGACGCGCACCCTCGCCGAGGAGCCTCGCGACGCTAAGGAGCACCGCGAGAGACAGCAGGAACACCAGGACGTCGTGTTCGCGCATGACCTCCAGAGTACGCGAGCACCGTGACCTCGGTCGACCGCCGGGCGCTACTCCTCGGTTTCAGCCTCGCCGTCGAAGACGCGGAGACGCGAAGGTCGGGGGGTTCTCGGTCCCGAGCGTCAGCCGGCCGTAGCGGCGGGGTAATGAACCATTAAATCCTTCGAGTCTTCGTGTCTTTTGCGGTCTCTCGCCCACGGTCAACGGCCGCTCCACGGACATCGCGCTGGCCTGCGGCGGTTGAATCTCGCGTCGAGGTCTTTACATCGACCCCCGGGGCGCGCGAGCATCGCGGCCCCATGCGAGCGTCCCCTCTGGCGGCCGCGCTCGGAGCCGCGGTCGCCGTTGCCTTCGTTCTTGCGCTACCCTTCTCCGTTCGTGCGCAACAGCCCGCGTCTACCGCGCCCAGAACGCCAACCGCGGCCACCCCACCCGCGCCACCGAAAGCTCCAAAAGGCGAATACGCCGCGCCCGCGGCTGTCCCCTTGGCGCCGGATGCCATCAAGCGATTGAAGAGCGGCGATCTGGGGCAGATCAAGGGCGCGCTCGACGACATACGCGTCTCGGGCCGCGCCGGCGCGGCCGCAGTGCCGGCGATCGTCGAGCTGCTCAAACAAGGGCTCCCGCCGACGATGACGCAGTCGGCCATCGAGACCCTCGGAGAAACGTCGAGCGAGGGCGCGAGCGAAGTGCTCGGGTGGTACGCGCATCATCGCAACGTCGCGCTCCGGCGCGCGGCCATCGAGGCGCTCGGCAAGACGCGAGGCCCGATCGCGATCAAGACGCTGAGGGCCTCGCTGTCCGATCCCGACGAGAACGTCCGCGGCCTCTCGGCCACGGCACTCGGCGAGCTCAAGGCCAAGGAAGCCGTGGGCGATCTCTTCGTGGCGCTCGATCACAAGGTCGAAGAAGCGGCGGCCTCGATCGGGGAGCTCTGTGACCCGGCCGAGTGCGTGCGGCTCGCCGGCAAGCTCGGGAGCGTCCCGTTCGACGTCATGACCGGGGGGCTCGATCAGGTGCTGCTCCGCCCGCCGAAGGACGTCGACGACGAGACGAAGATCAAGATCGTGGGGCGCGTTCGCGAGCTCGGCACAGCCGAGACGAACGCGTTCCTCAAGGACGTCCAGACGAAGTGGCCGCCGAAGTCGGCGCCGCGCGTGAAGCAAGCGATTGACCAGGCCGTGATCGCCACCAGCGGCTCGCCCGGCTCGTCGGCACCGGAGGGCTCGCCGTGACCTCGAGAACGAACGCACCAAACGCGCCCGGGCGCGGGCTCCGCGCCACGACGACCGTCGCGCTGGTGGCCTTGACCGCCGCCGTGGCGTGCGGCGGCGGGCAGACGCGACTCAATCTGTTCTCCACCGACTGGACCGACGACAACGGGACGTCGATCGACCGCGTCTGGCAGCGCATCGGCTCGAAGCCGGTTCCCCCGGCTGTCGATTTCGTCGTCGGAGTCGCCGGCCGCGACGACAAGATGATCGGCCTCGACCTGGCGAGCGGCTCGAAGTGGACGTTCCAGCACCCGCTCGATGCCCGGCCGGTCATCGCCGGCAGCGTGGTCGTTGCCTCCGGCGGCGGCGAAGTCTTCGCGCTCGAAGCGGCGACCGGGAAGGTCATCTGGCGGCGGCCGACGGGTGGGCTCGCGCTGCTCGGCGCGGGCGACGACGGCTCGGTCACCGTCGCTACCTTCCGGAGGGCGGGCGACACGGGAAGCGTACTCCTCGCCGTAACGCACGACGGGCAGATCGTCCGGCAGATCGAGACGAAGAAGGCGCTCGGCGCGCCCGCGGTCGTGGCCGGCATGGCGTTCGTCCCCTGGGCGGGGCAGTACGTGTCGGTCATCGACCTCGACAACGGCGACGAGACCGCGCGCGTGACCTTGCGCCAGGAGACGAGCCGCGCGTGGACCGAGAGCGGCGCGCTCTGGTTCGGCGGGATCGGCTTCGTGCGGTTCGACGAGCGGATCCGCGAGGCCTCGAAGGGCAAGGCGTCGACGGTGTCGGTGCCCCCCCGCGAGCTGCCGGGGATGCCCAAGCTGATCCCGGCCGGCACCGAGGCACTCCCGGCGTCGGCGAACGCCGAAGACAAGACGCGCGAGTACGCCAAGCCCGAGTCGGGCGACGCCATGGCCTCGCTGGCCGACGGCCGCTGGTACGGCACGTACTTCCGGCTCGCCATGGGCTTCGATGCGGAGCACGCCCGCCTGGCCTGGGTCCATCTGCACCGCGCCAATTACATCGGAGGCGCGGCAGCCGCCGGCGGCCTCGTGCTCTGCGACGACCAGGGGCACGTGACGGAGCTCGACGCGGCGCACGGAGCGACGCTCTCCGAGGCCAACCTCGGCGAGCCACTGCTGGCGTGCGTGGTCAACATCGACGGAGAGCGCGCGAACGGGACGCCCACCGACGCGAAGTCCCTCGCGGCGCAGCTCGAAGAGGCCGTGCGCGCCGACGACCCGCAGCTCGTCATCGCGCAGAAGCTGCTCCTGCGCGAGCTCGCGACGGTCGACGACGACTCCGCGACGAAGGCGCTCGTCGACGCCGCGAGCGATCCGCGGACGAGCCCGGACCTCCTCGTCGACGCGCGAACCGCGCTGGCGAACCGGCGCAACGGCGCCGTGTTCATGGAAGCCGCGCTCGCGCGCCACTACGACTTCTTGAAAGACGTCCTCCGCACGCCGCCCGTCGGGCCCATCGCGCAGGCGCTCGGCGCGATGAAAGAGAAGAACGCCGCGCCTCTCCTCGCCGCGCACCTGCTCGACCCCGCCGACACCGAAGACGACGTCAAGCAGGCCGCCGCGGCCCTCGCCGTGCTCGCGGGCCCGGGCGAGCTCCCGGCGCTCCGCGAGTTCTTCGGGATGTACCGCGCCACCGGAGACGACGACGACATGGCCTCGGCCGTCGTCAGCGTCGGGCAGGCCATGGCCACCATCGCCTCCCCGGCAGACAAATCCGCCCGAGCGCAGGTCGAAGCCGCCGCCACCGACCCCAACACCGTCGCCTACGCCCGCGACCGCCTGGGCGCGCTGCTGAGCGCCCAACCCGTCGCCCCCGACCCGGCCCCCGCGCGCCCCAAGAACAAGAAGAAGTGAGATTGAACAGGAAGGCGGGAAGACGGTCGCTCAGACGAAGGCGCTGAAGCCGGTGACGGTGCGGCCGACGATGAGGCTGTTGATCTGCTTGGTGCCTTCGTAGGAGTAGAGGGCTTCCGAGTCGGCCACGAAGCGGGCGACGTCGTCAACTCTCACGGGATCGCGCCGTCGAGGATGCCCAGCTCTTCTTCGCGGGACGAGAGGCAGCACTCGCTGCCCGCCGGGAACGTGCTGCAGGCGTCGGGGCGGATCGGGTAGATGCCGCACTTGTTGTCGTCGTGCAGGTGCTTGCAGTTCCTGTCACGGCGCAAGACGAGGACCACCGATCCGTTGTCGCGACGGGCGTACGGGGGGCGCGCGAGCTCGCTCCGGCCGGCCTGGGCGAACCGCTCGAGGTCCTGGGGTTCGAGCTCGACGCGATTGGCCCGGCAACACGCCCCGCACTCGAGGCAGTCGAGGTCGATCGCGCGCGTGGGCCCCTCGTGGATCGAGTCGCGAGCCGCTCGGTCGCGGACGATGGTGTAGCAGTCGTGGGGAACGACCAGCATGCCGAGCCCCGCGAACGTCCCGGTCTCGGGGAGCAGGTATTCGGATTTGCCGAGGTCGAGCACGGACCACCAGCCGAGATCGTGCTCGTCGCCCACCCTGGGCTTCGGGAAGACGAGGCGCGCCTTTCGGGAGGCGATCCAGACCACGGCGTGACCGCCCGCCCGGACCCACGCGGAGGCTCGCTTCACGTGGGGTCGAGTAAAGCTCCGGACCACGGGGCGAACGATGCGCATCGACTCCCCTCGGCTTATACACTCGTCGTCCATGCGCGCCATCGTCATTGCAAGGCCGGGCGGTCCCGAAGTTCTCGAGCTCCGCGACGTACCTGCTCCGGAGCCCTCGCGCGGCGAGGTGCGCGTGCGGGTGCGAGCGACCGCCGTCAATCGAGCCGACCTCCTCCAGCGAATGGGCGTGTATCCGGCGCCGCCGGGATCGCCTGCCGACATCCCGGGGCTCGAGATCGCGGGCGAGGTCGACGCGGTCGATGACGGCGCGACCGAGTTCGGGGTTGGCGATCGCGTCTTCGGCGTCGTCGGCGGGGGCGGCTACGCCGAGTACCTCACGGTGCACGCGCGCACGCTGGCGCCGATGCCGCCGGGAATGTCGTTCGACGCCGCCGCCGCGGTTCCGGAGGCGTTCGTCACGGCGTGGGACGCCATGGTCGACCAGGCGCGCCTCACCGCCGGCGAGACGGTCCTCGTGCACGCCGTGGGTAGCGGGGTCGGTACCGCCGCGATCCAGATCGCGAGGGCGATTGGAGCGCGTTCGATCGGCACGGCCCGCACCGCCGACAAGCTCGAACGAGCTCGCGCCCTCGGCCTCGACGAAGGCATCCTCGCCGGAGACGCCAAGTTCGCCGACGAAGTGCGCAAACGGACCGGCGGTCGTGGGATCGACGTCGTCGTCGAGCTCGTCGGCGGCGCCTACGTCGCGCAAGACGTCGCGTGCATCGCGACGAAGGGGCGCATCGTGGTGGTCGGAATGATGGCGGGTCCGCAGTGCGATCTCGACCTCGGGGCGCTTATGCGCAAGCGCGCCGAGATCCGCGGCACGATGCTGCGCTCGCGCCCACTCGAGGAGAAGATCCTCGCGGCCCGCGCCCTCGAGCGTCACCTCGTGCCGCTGTTCGCGAGGGGCACGTTGAAGCCAATCGTCGCGAAGGTGCTGCCGCTGGCGGAAGCAGGCGAGGCGCACCGCCTCATGCAGAGCAACGAGACGTTCGGGAAGATCGTGCTCGAGGTCGGCTGAAGAGCCTGGCTCTCGTATTCGCGCATCCCGCCACCGGTACGTGGGCGCCCCCCCCGCAGCGCCCGATGCCGACTCGACGCCGCTTCATCGGGGGGCATGCTTTGCGGCATGGCAACCGCTCACGAGCAGCCGAGCGCCCGGCCCATGACCCGCGCGGAGTACGAACGCCTCGTGCATCGCGGCGCGCTCGACGACGCGCGCGTCGAGTTGCTGTACGGTCGGCTGGTTTCGATGAGCCCCCAGGGCGGACCGCATTCCTACAGCGTCAGTCAGCTCATGACGCTGCTGGTACGAGCGCTAGGCGAGCGGGCTCGAGTGCGGGTGCAGGCACCGTTTGCAGCGCCCGACGATTCCGAGCCGGAGCCCGATGTCGCGTGGTCGCCCCCGGCGACTACCTCGATGGGCATCCCGAAGGCACCTATTGATGGGCTCGTGATCGCGCAGGAGATCGTCCTTCGTCAGCTACCGCGAAGGCCTCGTCGAGGTCGTTCGCCACGAGGCGGACGCCTCGTGGACGAGGCACGAGGCGCGCACGGGCACCGTGGCGGGAATCATGTCGCTCGGGTGCGAGCTCTCGCTGGACGACGCGTACCGGGAGCCGCTCGCCGCAGGGTGAGATGGAAATCAGGCCCCGGCCGCGGGCTGCAAAGCCTGGGCCTGTCTTCCTTGCTCGCCCTGGGAATCCTGGACGAGAGCTGCATGGCGCGAACCCGCGGGGGCGCGGTGACTGGCCGCCCCCGCAGATCACGTCGCGATCAACCGGGCGGCGCGTCGGCCGGTGCGTCGCCGCCACCCGAATCGGTCGGTGCAGCGTCACCACCGTCGCCGGCGTCACCCTTCTTAGTGCCGCCGTCGCCAGCCTGGCAGTCCATGCCCAGGCTTGCAGGCGGAGGTATCGTTGCACACACATCCCCGGACGGACACTCGGTGGCCGTAGCGCAGAGCTGGACAACGCCAATGGCGGTCGACGGGCACGGCCCGGTCTGGCAGGCAGTGCTCGGCGTCCTGCCATTGAGCGAGAGGCAACAGACCTTGCCTCCAGTGCACGTGGTCGAGTCCATGCACGTGATGCCGGCGCCCGCCTCGGCGCTGCCGCTGCTGCTGCCGCTGCCGCTGCTGCTGCTGCTGCTGCTCCCGCTGCTGCTGCCGCTGCTCGAACTGGTGCTTCCGTCGTCGCCTCCATCGGCAGGCGGAGTCGCGGGGGAACTCGAGCTGCTGCAAGCTACCGCCATCGCAACGGCGGCGGTGCCGGACACAGCCCACAAGATCATTGAATTCGTCATTTTAGAAACGACCTCCTCGGTCATGGCGCAGGCAAACTGCCCTCGTCCGGGGCGTTGCGGTTGTCTCATGTTTGTCTCGATTGTCCTGGCGCAGCGAAAAGGGCACAGTGCGGGAATACGGCGCGACCGCGGCGCATAGGAAGTGCATGCGGGTCTTCTTGGGCAAGGGGGCTACGCCCGATGGCCGAGGCAACGTAACGCCCATCCGACGCCCAACCGGTGTAGGCCCAAATGAAAATGTCGGGCTTGCACGTGCGGCTCGGACGTGACGCTCCCCGGTGCGCCTACTGCTTCACTGCGCCGCCGAGGCTTGGGTACGGCCGAATGAGCGAGGAGATCGCGCGAACGAGCGAAGAGATCGAGTGAACGAGCGTGAGGTGGCGGCGAATGAAGGGGGCGGGCACGGGCCGTTGAGCACGGCTGACAGAGTGACCTTCTATATGCCTCTCCTTGACTTCCGGAGTCGGGCCCTGATCTCGACGTAGGCTGCGTCGACCAGCCGGGCAAGAGCCACGGAATCGACCTCACGACCCGGCCGCAGCTTCACGTGGCGCCCGCGCTTGCCGGTTCCCTCCAGCAAGCGAGCCGGGTCCTTCTGGCGTCAGCCCTGCCCGCGCGACGCCCGGAGCTCGCCGAGGATGGCGTCGAGCTTGTCGACGATCGTCCTCTGGATCGCCAGCAGCTCCGGCGCCGCCGCGACAGGCTCGCCGGTCCCCGTCCCGCGAGCCTCGTCGAAGATCGCGCCCGACATCGCCGGCCCGAAGGTCATCACCGCCGACGCGATCGCCTTGCCGGCCTGCGTGACGGCGAAGACGTCGGCGTATCCGACCGACAAGCACGTCGAGATGAAGAGCAGCGCATCGACGTACGTCCTCACCTTCGGGTTCTTTCCCCGCTCGGCGAGGAAGAAGAGAAACGAACCGCCGACGACGGTGACGACGAGCGCGTCGAACGGGTTCGTCGTCACGCTCGTTTTGAGGGCGCGCTTCCACGACGCGTACGAGGTCTCGCCGCTCGAGCCGTCGCCAGCCATCGCAAGCGACGCGAGCACGGCCAGCACGGCGGCCTCGTCGCCCCCCGACGCTGCGCTCGACGTGACAGTGGACGCGATGTTGGACGCGATGCCGTCGGTCACGGCGTCACTCGCCCGCGCCGTGCGGTCCGTCGTGGCGCCTGACGTCGACCGCCGGGCCGGGCGCGGGAATCGGCGGCCTCAGCGTCGTCGGGCCTGTGCCGTTCGTGCCCTCTTCCTTCTTGAGGATGGCGCCGATCTCGGTCGTCAGCTCGTCGAGCGCGGATTGCGCCTTGTCGGTCAGCGCCTTGCTGTCGGTCTTGGCGAAGCTCATGAGCTCACGCAGCAGCGGGTACGCCGCGCCCGCTTCGAGGATCGACTTGAGCACCGGAGACATGACGCCCAGCATCGGCTGCCCCGCCCCGTTGCCGTTGCCGGCGAAGCCGCCGGTCTGGAGCACCTTGATCTCGCGGATCGCCTTGGCCGGCTCCATGAGCTCGCGCGCGACCTGCGGCATGTTCTCGATCGCCTTGAAGACGACGTCGCGCAGCACGAACTTGAGCGCGAGCGCGTTCTCGGCCTCGACCATCTTTCGCCGCGCTTCGGCCTCGGCCGCGCCCTTCTGTGCGACGGCGTTGGCGAGCGTCACCATCGCCTCGGCCTCTTTGAGGGCCGACACGGCGTTCGCCTCGGCCGCGATCTTCTTCTTGCTCGCCTCGGCGTCGGCCGCAATGATCTGGATCGTCTTCTCGCGCTCGGCGCGAGCCGTGGTCTCTACGGTCGTGATCGACTGCTTCGCCTGCTCTTCTTCGGCGAGCGCGATGGCCTTTGCCGCCTGGGCGCGCGCCTGCTGCTCCTCGCTCTGGGTGACGGCGATCTGCTTGTTGATCCGCGCGACCTCGATCGCCTGCTCCTTGGCGATGAGCGCAGCGCCGACGACCTTCTCCTTTTCGATGGTCGCCGCCTCGAGGGCCTTCTGGCGATCGATCTCGGCAGCCTGGATGACCTTGTCCTTGTCGATCTCCGCCTGCTGCTGGCCCTTCTGGGCGGCGATGAGCGCCTCGCGCTCGGCGCGCTGCCTTCCCGCCTGGGCGACGGCGATCGCCTGCTCTTGCGCGATGCGCGCCGTCTCGACCGCCTTCTGCTTCTCGTAGCCCGCCAGGTCGCGCGACTGGTCCTGGATGAAGACCGCCTTCGCCGTCTCGGCGGTCTGGATCGCGGCGTACTCGGAGACCTTTCGCGCCTGGTCGGCCTCGGCCTGCTTCTGCTGCTGCTCGAGCATGAGCTGCCGCATCCGGGCGTCGACGTTCTGCGACTGGATCTGCGTCTCTTTCTCCCGCTGGATCTGGTTGGTCTTCTCGCGGTTCGACTGCACGCTCTCGGTGATCGCGCGCAGCCCCTCGGCGTCGAACACGTCGTGCTCGTCGAGCTCCTTCACCGGGACCATCGCGAAGCTGGTGATCGACACGTTCTCGAGCGTGAGGCCGTTCTTCTTGAGCTCCTCGGAGAGCGCCGACTGGATGTGCTCGGCGAACTCCTTGCGCTTGCCGTGGAGCGACATGAACGTCTGGTTCGCGGCGACCGACCGGAGCGCGTCGGTCAGCTTCCCCTCGATGAGATCGCCGATCGCGTGCTCGTCGAGGTTTCGCTCGCCGAACGAGCGCGCCGCGCCGAGCACGTCTTCGGCGATCGGCTCGACCTTCACGTAGAGCTCGGTGGTCACGTTGGCCTTGATCTTGTCGCCTGTGACGAGCGCGTTCTTCCCCGAGCGCTCGACGTTGAGCTTCACCGACCGCAGCGAGACCCGAAGCAGCTGGTGGATCACCGGGAAGACGAGCACGCCTCCTCCGATGACGACCTTGTTCCCGCCGGACCCCGTGCGCACCAGCGCCTCGTCGGCGCCGCAACGCCGGTAGCAGCGCGAGATCAACGTCATCATGGACACCATGAAGAGGACGAAGACCGCGATGCCGCCCACGACCACCACGACACTCCCGTTTTCCAGTATCGACGCCATGAGTCCCACGCATCCTTTCCGTCAGTTCACGCCTCGACGCGCCTCGACCTCGCCCCCTTCGTCGGCCTTGTCGGCCTTGTCGGCCTCGTCGACCTCGTCGGCGTCGTCGAGCGGGGCGACGAGGAGACCGCCCTTCTCGTCGTAGTCGACCACGACGACGCTCTGGCGCTCGGTCGGCGCCCCCTTCGATTCCTTCACCAGCTTGCACACGACCCGCAGATCGTGACCCGTCCTGTCGCGAATACGCACTTCGCCGAAGTCGTGATCGACCTTCGACGAGATGACGACGCCGATCTGGCCGACCAGCTGCGCGCGGCTCGTCGCTTCTTGCCCCTTCGACGACAGCACGGGACCGAGGACCTTGTTCAAGGTCGCCACCGCGATGCAGCCGAACGTGAGCGCCGCGGGCAGCGTCCAGAGCAGGGTCGAAGGCGGCGGGCCGCCGGGCCGGTCCATGAAGTGAAAATTCATCGCGAACCCGGCCGCGGCGAACGCGAGCGCGAACGCCTGCCAGAGGATGGAGAGCGGCAAGGTCCCGACGCCGAGAATGCCCGCGGCCACGGCGGCCAGGCCGCGCTCGTCCGAGGCGCCGTCGGCGTCGTGGTCCCCACCCCCATCCGCGTCGGCGTCAACGTCGTGGTCGACGTCGACGTCGACGTCGTGATCGAGTTCGTGGTCCCCCTCGCCTCCGCCCGCGATCAAGCCTAGCACGCCGGTCGCCTGGAGGAGCGCGAACACCCCCACGACGCCGATCGCGACGGCAAACGGCGCGTTTGCCCAGCTGGTCAAGAACACAATGGCGGACACGAGCACCTCGGGCCCAAACGTTCGGCCATAGAGATGGTATGGCCGCGAGCCAAAACATCAATACATGCGTGACGCCGCGCGACGCCGCGTGACCGAGGGCTCGAGAGGGTCCGCGATCAGTGATTGCGCGCGTGTTCGAGGCACAGCGCGCGCTGCTTGCCGCCGCACTTGTCGCAGGAGCACACGCGAATGTCGGTTCCGTCGGCCTCTTCGGCGCCGCAGATCGCGCAGACGCGGGTGCCGAACACGGGCATGTTGTCGCCCTGGTCGCGCCCCTGATCGTCGAAGCGATTCGGCCCCGGGCGAGCCGGCGGTCTGCCGTTCGTCGCGCCGTCTCGCTTTGCGGCCTTCGCGGCGCCGACGGTCACCCCGCCGCCCGGTGCGCCCCCACGCAAGCTCTCGAGGCGCGAGCGCTGGCGCGCCATGCTGCCGCGGTTGTTGAAGGCCGCGACCCAGTGGCCGGTGAAGAAGAGAAGGTAGTTCACGAGCGACGCGGCGATCGACCCCCGCGCACCCCACCCTCCGCTGTAGGCGGCGTAGGCGATCCCCAGGGCGGCGATGATCCCGAGCCACTTCACCCGGATGGGGAGGATGAAGAAGAGCAAGATCTGTACGTTCGGGAAGATCGTCGCGAACGCGAGAAACAGCGACGAATCGAGCCAGAAGTTCGTGGCCGGGCCCGCAATCACCGCCGCGACGATCGTTCCGAGCGCGCCCAGCAGGTAATAGGCGTTGAACTTGAAGGGCCCCCAGTGCTGCTCGAGGCTCGAGCCCACCCACCACGTGAAGTAGAGGTTGATGAGCAGCCAGACCGGTGACGAGTTCGCCGAGGTGGCGGGCGGAATGAAGAGGAAGGTGACCAGCCGCCAGACCTCCCCCCGGCGGACGGCGACGAGATCGAGCGTGAGCCGGCTCTGAAACTCGGGCTTCAGGAGGGTCAAGACGAAGACGATCGCCATCCCCCCGACGATCAGTCCGATGAGGTTCGGGATGGCAAGGCGCCCGAAGCGGCGCTCCAGACGCGAGAGGATTCGTTCCATTCGCGGTGGAGGCGGTTAGCACGAGCGTGCCATGTCAGTCGAGGGCACCACTTCTCGGGGCCTCCTCGACGCGGTCGGGCTCCACACCTCGTCCGAGCCCAGCACGGCCCGCTTCGGCCGTCGTTCGCGCCCTGGCTTCAGATGTCGACAGCGCGAATGAACGGCAAGTACCCCGCCCGCCAGAACTTCGCCTGCACGTACGCCTCGGCGCTTTCGCGCCTGATCTTGTCGTTCGCGCGACGCCGTCGTCGAACGCTTGCTGGATGACGCGCGCGGCGACCCGTTGCGACACCTGGCGCATCTCTTCGACGGGCAGCGTGCCAGGCATGGCACCGGAGACGCGCTTTGAAGGAGCCGTAAGCCGCCGAACATGGCAATGTAGAGTTTCAACTGCCAACTTTCGTGGCCGTTCGTCGCGAATGACGACGACGCGTCAGTGGCCCATTCGCCGGGAGGAAAGCGTGGACGTCGCCGAGCCGCCGCGGATCGTGGTGGAAAGCCGTGCATCGTGCACCGACGCCGACAAGGCGGGGGAGCTGCTGCGCGCCGCCCTGGGAACGGCGCGAGCTCCTCGACCCGCGTGGACCGTCAAGATGAGCCTCGACCGGACGGTCAGCGTGAGCGTCAATGTGGGCGTCAATGTGAGCGTCAATGTGAGCGCCACACCGGCCGCGCCCGCTCCCTCATTGCGCGGCGAAGGCGAGATCATCGACGAGAAGGGCGTGCGCGTCGCCGACCGCATCCTGTCGGTGCCCGCCGGCGACTGCGGCGGGCTCGCGCGGGCGGTGGGCGTGTGGGCGTCGCTCGTGCTGGAGCAAGAGGCAACCCGCGGGCGCGCGCAGGCGCCGTCGCGGGCGCGTGATATCGCCGATTCGCAGTCGGTCGATTCGCTCTGGCCGGCGCCCGAACCCACCGAAAAGCCGCCGCCCGAGCGAGACTGGTACCTGCATCACGACGACTCGCGCGACCTGGAGCTGGGCTTGTCCGGCTTCGTCATGGCGGGCGCGGGCGCCGGCGCGATGGCCGGCGCCTCGCCGTACGCCATCGTCGAGGCCGGAAGCGGGGTCTTTCTCCGGCCGGCGCTCGCTTTCGCGGAGCCTCTGCCCGCGCTCAACGCTCCGCCGGTGCTGCAGGCCCTTTGGGTCGCGGCGCGGTTCGACACGTGCCTCCGCCTCCCGGGTCTCTACGCGCGTAACCAGGGGATGCAGCTCGATGTCTGCGGCGGGGCCGACGTGGGAATGCTTGACGATGTGACCGATGACCGCACGCTTCCCTACGTCTCGCTGGGCCCCAGCGTCGACCTTCGAGGCGAGCTCGGGAGCCTGCTTTCGGCGACCATCCGGGGGGTTGCGGGGGTGAACGTCACGAGCCCGACGTCGAACGGGTTGCAACCGCTAGGGTCAGGCCGCCTCGAGCTGGCGTTCTCCTGGAAGGTTCAGTGATGGCCGGGCCCGGGTCCGGCCATTGGACTGCCGTGGCCAACCCGGCGCCCCTCACCGCGACGTCCGTACCGGTCGTGCCGGTGCCGCCGACGCCGACGCCGTCGCGACCGTCGCTGCAAGCCGTCACGGTCGCCGCGCGGCTCGAGGCCGACACCCGCGCCGGCACCTTCCGCCAGATGTACCACGGGCACGTCGACTTCGTCTGGCGCAACCTCCGGCGCCTCGGCGTCACGGAGGCCGACGTCGACGACCGCACGCAGGAAGTGTTCGTGGTCGCCCACCGTCGTTTCACCGAGTTCGTCGATCGAGGTCACGGGCCGCGAGCGTGGCTGTTCCAGATTGTCCTGCGCGTCGCGAGCGACGCCCGCCGGCACACACGGCGCCATCCCGAGGTGCCCGACGGCGGCCTCGCGATGGATCGCGCCAGCATCGAGCCGCAGCAGACCGAGGCGATCGCGCGGCGCGAGGCCATCTCGCGGCTCGACGCGGCCCTCGGGTCGATCGACCTGTCGCGGCGAGCGGTGCTCGTGCTCCACGAAATCGAAGAAATGACGGCGAGGGAGATCGCTTCGGTCCTCGGGATCCCACTCAACACTGTGTACTCGCGACTTCGCGTCGGTCGGCTCGAGCTCGAGCAGGTGCTCACGCGTCGGGGAGACGACCGATGAGCGACCTGCGGGCTCTGATCGAGGCGGCCAAGGCCGACGCACCCAGCGCCGCCGCGAAGGCGAAGGTCTGGGCAGGGGTGTCGAGCGCCGTCGGCGGGCCAGCGTCGATGTCGGGCGGCGGCGCGGCGGGGTCCGTCGGCGCGGTGAAGATGCTCATGCTGGGCACGTTGCTCGGCGGAGCGGTGACGGTCGGCATCGGCGCGGCGATGCTCGTCGTCGGCGGCGCTCGACCCGTCGAGGGCACGACCGGAGTCGCGGCACCTGCGCCTGCGACCGCGCCTCCTCCAGCCGAGCGACTGTCCTTGTCCGGGGCCTCGCCGGCAGCGTGCTCCACGGGCATCTTGGGCTCGACGGTGAACCCGTCGCCCGTGGCGATCGCGTCGCCCGTCATCGCGAGTCCTGCACCCGTCGTCGAGGCGCGCAGACCCGGCGCGGCGCGCTCTGCGTCGGCGCTGACCCAGACGGCGACCTCAGGTCTGCCTCCCCTCCCCCCGCGCACCGGGCAAGACGACGCTCTTGCCCGCGAAGCGTCGCTCCTCGCGAGCGCGCGCAACGCCCTCGCCCGGCACGACGCGCTGACCGCGCTCCAGATCGTGCGCGGCCTCTCGGCGCTCCCCACCCGCCAGCTCGTCCCCGAGGAGCTGGCCGTCGAAGCTCAGGCCCTGCGCGGCCTCGGCCTCGCCGACCAAGCCGAGGCGGTCGACGCGACCTTGCGCGCCCAGTTCCCCGACTCCGTCCTCGGTCGCTAACCGGTCCTGTTCAACTCTCTAATAGGGCGTGCCGCGGCCGCTGGCTTCGGCGATGGTTTGCAGGTCGCCGCAGGCGGCAGGGCCGAGGTCGTGGTGTTCGGCGGGGTCGGTCGCCAGGTCGAAGCAGCGCCAGGGGCCTCCTTCCTGATCGTTGGCGATGAGCTTGCGGGGGCCTCGCATCGCGCCCCAGTTTCGTTCGGCGCACGAGTAGATCTCCGAGCAGTTGGTGACGACCACGGCGCGGTCGCGAGGGGGTCCCCCTCGCAAGAGGCTCACGCCGGTCATTCGCGATCGCACGTTCCCGAGGGCCGGGTCGTCCCAGAGACCGAGCAGATCGAGGATCGTGGGCGCCACGTCGAGCATCGCCAGGGGCGTGTCGCGTAGCGCGCGAAGCTGCGCGGCTTCGCCGTCGGTGAGCGTGCCGGGCGGCGCGTCGATCCACATCGGAACGCGGAGCTCTTCGTCGTACCCAGTGAACGTATGGCCGATCCGCCCGCGCTCGCCAAACTGCTCGCCGTGATCGGACAGGAAGACGATGACCGTCTGCGCACCCTCGGGTCGCGCGCGCAGCGCCGCGATGAAGCGCGCAAGGATCCGGTCCTGGCGATGAACGGCGTCGCGGTAGCGGACCCGCGCCTGCCCGAAGGTGTCCATCGACCGCCAGTCGAGGTGGCTCGAGAACGGCAGATCGCGATCGTCGACGACGTACGGAAAGTGCGTGTTCGACAGCTGCGCGACCCCCAGGAACGGCCGCCGCAGGCGTGGCGCGTCGGAGAGGACGCGATCGAGCAAGGCCCCGTCGTCGGCGCCGGTCTCGTAAGTGGCGTACGGCGCGAGCTCCGTTCCGCTGACGAACGCCGCGAGCGGCAGCCCGTCGAGGAAGCGCCCGGTGTTGGCGAAGAGCAGGTTCTGTCCGGTCCAGAACGCGGCGTCGAGACCTGCCGCGTGAGCCACTTCGGGGAGCATGGGCGCAGAGAGCAGGCGCGCGCGAGGCTCGGCGGGAGAGAGCCCCGTCATCAACGCGGCGAGCGAAAGCGTGGTGGTCGAGTCGACCGATCGCATCGCGGTGAACCCGAAGCGACCCCGCAGGAGCGCGTTGGTGAAGGGCGACTCGTCGCAAGCGTGGCCGTCCGGGCCGCCGTGACCCTCGTGGCCATCCTGGCCATCGTGACTGATGACGCTGCATACGTCCGACGCGCGCACGGACTCGTCGAGCACGAGCAGCACGCTCCGGGATCGCGCAGGGCTCGCATGAAGCGCGGGCAACGGGTCGGGCGTGCGCCCAGCCGGCAGCCAGCGAAGCTCCACCATGATGTCTTCGTGCGACCGCTTCGACTTCACGAGCGAGGCGACCGCGTTCAGCCACAAGACGTCGGGCGTGGCGCCGCTGTCCCAGCCGGCGTCCGGCTTGCCGAGAGCCGCCGCGAGCGCCACGAGGAGCAGCCCGAGCGGGAGTGCCGCCGTCCCGGCAAGGCGACCCGGCGGCGCCGCGCGCTGGAGCCACGCGGCGACGCCGAGCGCCACGGCCGCCGGCGCGAGCAGGAGCGCGAACGTCCGCGCCCGATCGGCGAGGAGCTCCTGCGCGAGGCACGGCCACAGCGAACAACCCATCAGCGCCGTGCGCCAGTTGAGATACGCGCCATAGCGGTCCCAGGCTTCGAGCTGCGTGCCCACCGCGAGGACCGCGAGAGCGGCGAGCGCGCCGCGCGCGACCCAGCGCGTGGGCGACGCGCGATGCGCCGCCGCGACGACGAGGGCCGCCCAGGCGACGGTCCCGGCCGCGGCCGACGCCACGTAGTCCACGACCGCGGCGGGCGTGAACGCCGTGAGGAGCGATCGCCGCAGCGCCAGGTCCGCGGCCACGACCGACAGGCCGGGCACGAGGGAGAGCCCCAGCGCGCGGGCGACCCCCGCGATGCGCGTCAGACGAGGATGACGGGCCGATCCCACAGAATGAGGACGGTACACCCCTCGGGAGAGCGCACGCGATGGCGTGTCCCGGGCGGATTCACGACCATCGAGCCGGCCCGATAGACGCCCGAAGCGTCTTCTTGCGCGCCCTCGAGCACGAAGATGTGCTCGTACCCCTCGTGCTCGTGGAGCGGGACCTCGGCGTTCGGCGCGTAACGCAGCATCGCCGCGGCGCGCTCGACCTTCTCGTCGCCGTAGAGGCGGCAGATCTCGACGCCCTCGCGCCAGGGAACGAACTCTTTGCCCGCGGCGAGCGCCTCGAGGTCGAAGACGCGGCGGGGATCGTGGGTGCTCGGCATGCGACTCATGAAGTGTCTACCACGCGCGGGCGCGCGCCTTCGATAGCGCGTCGTCGATCATCACACGCTGCTCGACCGCGTCGCCCCACCGCCGCTGCTGGTGGGTGCTGAGCTGGTGCAGCGGGTCGAGGTAAATGAAGAGCTCCCCGGGTTTCACGCTCGGGGCGGCGTACACGCTGACCCCCGTGTCGCGATCGTAGTACTCGTAGGAGTGCGCGTCGCGTTTGCCGCCGCCGCCGGGCGCGTCGACCACGAAGGTGGGCGTATTGAACCCCGCGGTCGAGCCCCGCACGTGCTTCTCGATGTGAATCGCGGTGTCGACGCTCGTTCGCAGGTCTTCGACCCCGCGGACCATGTCGTGCACGTAGACGTAGTAGGCGTGCACGTTGAGGTGACCCAGGCGCTTCACCAGGAGCGTCATCGTCTCGACGCTGTCGTTCACGCCGCGAATCAAGACGCTCTGGTTACGTACGACGATCCCCCGCTCGAAGAGGCGGCCCATCGCGGCCTCGGTGATGCCGGTGATCTCGTTGGGATTGTTGAAGTGGGTGTGAAGTACGACGTCTTTGTGGAGCTTCCGGCCCTTGTCGACGACCCGCGTCAGCGCGTCGAGCCACGCGTCGTCGGTCAGGATCTTCATCGGCATGACGGCCGGACCCTTGGTCGCGAAGCGCATCCGGCGCACGTTGGGGATCGCGAGCAACGCTTCGCCGATCTCTTCGATGTGCTGCGCGCGGAGCTGATAAGCGTCGCCCCCGCTGATGACGATGTCCTCGAGCTCCGGGCGCGACGCGATGTAGTTGTACGCGCGACGCCAGCGGTCTTCGTTGGGGCGGAGGTGCACTTTCTCGACCTCGTCGGTGTCGAGGCCGATGGCATACGACCGCGTACAGAACCGGCAGTAGACCGGGCACGTGTCGAGCGGGAGAAAGAGCGCCTTGTCCGGGTACCGGTGCGTCAGCCCCGGAACGGGCGCGTCGGCCTGTTCGTGAAGCGAGTCGAGCCCGAGCTTGGGGTGGTCCGGCAAGAGCCGCGAGGCCAGCGGAAAGAACTGCGTGCGGAGCGGATCTTCGTAGGGTCGCTCCCAGTCGATGAGCCCCACGATGTACGGGCTGACCCGCACGCTCATCGGCGCCTGCTTCATCCCACTCTCGAGGTCTTCGACGAACCCGGCGGGCACGAGCTCCTGGATCGTCTCGACCAGCTTCGAAACGCGCGTGATCGAGCTCCTGGCTTGCCAGCCGTGATCGAGGAACGTGGCCTCGTCGATCCCCCGGTACGCCGGGATCTTCTGCCACCAGAGGCCGCGCCGCAGGTCCTTGTGCGCCAGCGTCGACGCCTCGACGGGCGCCTTCTTCGGGACGATCGGCTCGCTGTCGTGGACGATCTTCAGAGGTTGGGGCATGTGCCCTCCTTAAACCTTTCCCACGCAGCGACGCGCGCTGCAAGCAGGTCACCGGACGCGAGCAGCGTACGTTCGCTCACCTCGGCCACGTTCTTGGCCCTCACGTTCGTGACGAGCTTGACCCGCTAGCGGGCGCCGTATCGCGCCGCGGCACGCCGGAGTTCGCCCGCGATGTCGTCCGCGAGCTCGGGGGGCTCTACCACATGGACCGCGGCGCCGAAGCCCAGCACCCAGCAGCGGAAGCGCTCGAGGATTTCCGGCGATTCTGGGAGGGTCCACGACATCCGGACGCGACCGTCCGGCGCGAGGCCGACCTTCTGCGACGGATGCACGCGACGGGCGCGCACCCCTTCGGCCGCGCGGGGCTCGAACTCGACGAGGAGCTTCACCGACCGCGCGGCCCGCCCGACGCCGAAGTCGCCGTGCAGCCAGTCGGCGATGTCGAAGTCGGCGGGCAGATCGAAGCGCTCGGCGGGCGCGACGTCGAAGTCCGTCATGCGATCGAACACGAAGGCGCGCGCCGTGTCGCGATCGACGTCGTGCGCCACACACACGATGGACCCGCCGTGAAGGACGAGGGCGTAGGGGTGCGACGTGATGCGCGCTCCCTTGTCTCGTTGCTCTCGTTGCTCTCGTTGCTCACGTTGATCTCGCTGCTCGCGCGCCTCGCGACCGTCTTTCGCGTCGGCGCGCGGCTCGGCACCCGCGTCGCGGTAGCGGAAGCGAAGCACCGCGAGCTCGACGACGGCCTGGAAGAGGCGATCGACGTCTTCGCTGCGGTTCGCGTAAGCCCGCGGCGCGTGAGGCACGTAGGCGAAGCGGCCGTCGAGGGGAATCTCGGCGACGACGTCGCCGCGGGCCCCTGTGCGAGCGGCCGGCCGGTGCGCGACCTGCTGCACCTGCCGGAGCGCCACGTCGATCTCGTCGAAGAGCGCGGAGCCCCGGATCGGCTCGAACACTCGCCTCGCCGCGAGCAACGCGTAGGCCTGGGTGCGGCGCAAGAGGACCGCGCGCCCGCGCTCGCTCGGCTTGATGCGCCAGAGGTGAGCACCGCCCGGGCGGACCTCGATCGACTCGAGCTCCGTGATGAGCGCCAGCTCGCTGAGGTACCGGCGTACGCCGCGCGTCGAGATGCGGAGCATCTGGGCGAGATCTTCGAGCGAGAGCCCGCCGGCATGCACCTCGAGCTTCTCGCGCAAGACGTCGAGCCGCCGGTGCTGCGTGAACTTTCCCGTCGGGCGGCCGACCTTCGGGACCTTCGGACGCGGGATCGGGCGATGGGTGGGCATCGGTGGCTCGTTCGCGTGGGGTCGTGCGCCGCTCAGATCGGACGGTCGCGCATCTCTTTCTTGTACTTGTCCTTGTACTGGTTGTGGCAACCGCGGCACGCCGCCTTGACCCCGTCGAGACTCTGCGCGCGCGCCGCGCTCGCTCCGTCTTTCGAGATCGAGACCCAGTTGACGTATCCCGCCGGAGCGAAGGCGACGACCTTGTCGAGCGCCGTCGCGAGCGCATCGAAGTCTTCCGCGCTCATCGCGGTCGACGTGTTGGCCTTCATCCAGGCGTAGAGGGGACAGGGGGGGAGAGGCTTGTCGCCGCAGACCGGAGCGGCCTTCGCCGAAGCGGCGGGCTTCGCGGGCGAGTGCGCCGATGCGGACGCGGACGACGCGGGCGCAGAAGACGCGGACGCAGGGGCGGGCGCAGGGGCGGGCGCGGACGCGGACGCGAGCGCAGGGGCGGGCGCGGGCGCGGGCGCAGACGCCGGCGCGTACGCGACTCCAGGCGCCACCGCGTCGACCGGGGCCGTGGGGGCCGGGGCTTCCGCGGCCTCCTTGGAGCACCCGGAGAGGGCGAGCGCGGCGGCCGCAATGACGGCCACGGTGAGGCGGGAAACTAGGGCGTGGGTCATGGGCCGGCCACGATACACATTCTGCCCGAACCTCTCCCGGGGCACGCCCATTGGTTCCGAACTCGACCCGGACGCCCGGATGCGAGTAGATTCGCGCGCAATCGGAGGTCTCTTCCCATGAAGCGAACGGTTACGTCAGTCGGGGCGACCCTGGGCCTTCTCTGCGCACTCCTGACGACGTCACGAGCCCACGCCCAGCAGCAGCACGAGTTCGGGCAGCGGGGCCAGTTCATCATCAGCGCCGACAGGCTCGTGCCCTTCCTGGCCTTCTCCGACGAATCGGAGACCCTGCAGGCCGGTCCAGGGCAGACCAAGGTGGTCACGACGCAGTCGCAGTCGTCTCTGTCGCTCCTCTATAGTTTCACGGCCGACGCGAACGATCTCTTCTACACGGTGCCGCGCGTTGGATTCGACTACGTGGTGGTGCCCAACCTCACCCTCGGTGGCGACCTGGTCGTGTTCTTCACGCTCGGAGGCAGCACCGGCAGAGAGACGGATTTCACCAACGGCACCAATACGACCACGTCGGTGACGGCGCCGAAGAACACGCTCTTCGGCATCGCGCCCCGGGTGGGATACATCTTCGCGCTGAACAACACGTTCTCGTTCTGGCTGCGCGGCGGCTTGTCGTTTTACACGTTGAGTCAGAAGACGACCGAGAATGCCAACGGCAATGGCAACGTCGACGTCACGACGACGAACAGCGTCCACCAGTTCTCGTTCGACCTCGATCCCCAGTTCGTCATCACGCCGATCCCCCACCTCGGGTTCACGGCCGGCATCACCGCCGACCTCCCGTTCGCAGGAGGCCACTCGAGCGAGACCGACACGGGCTCGACGTCGACGACGTTCTCGGCCTCGTCGTCGATCTTGTATCTCGGCGTCACGCTGGGGATGATCGGGTACTTCTGAACGTCAGCGCGGAGCGCGCCCGCGGCGTCCTTCTCGCGCGCCCGCCGCAACGAGGGACGCGGGCGCCCGTCTGCTAAGCTGACGCCGCGATGGGCGATCCCGCCAAGCGTCGAGCGACCTACGACGACGTGCTCGCCGCGCCCGAGCATGTCGTCGCCGAGGTCGTGAACGGGGTCTTGCACACGCAGCCCCGACCGGGCGCGCCCCATGCGCGCGCCTCGACGCGTCTCGGCACGGAGCTCGGCGGACCGTTCGACCGCGGTAAGGGAGGCCCGGGCGGTTGGATCATCCTCGATGAACCCGAGCTCCACCTGGGCGAGGACATCGTGGTTTCCGATCTCGGCGGGTGGCGCCGCGAGCGCATGCCGCGGCTTCCCATGGAGGCGAAGTACTTCTCCCTCGCGCCCGACTGGATCTGCGAGGTGCTGTCGCCCAGCACGCAAGCGTTCGATCGGTCCGAGAAGATGGACGTCTACGCGCGCGAAGGCGTTCGCCGCGCCTGGCTCGTCGACCCGCTCGCCAGGCTCCTCGAAGTCTGGCGGCTCGAAGACGGCAAGCACGGCGGCCAGTGGCTCCGCGTCGGCACGTGGACGGGCGAGGCCCTCGTGCGCGCCGAGCCTTTCGACGCGATCGAGCTCGAACTCGCCGCGCTTTGGGCCGACTGACCGCCCAGCGCGAGCTCTTACGTCAACTTCGCCCCGGGCTCGACGTCACCCTCGACGGTCGCGAGCGTGAGCTTGTCGCTCGGTCCCGTGGCGAGCAACATCCCGCGCGACACGAGGCCCTTGCCGAACTCCCGAGGCGCCAGGTTCACGACCACGACCACGCGACGCCCCACGAGCGCCTCGGGCGCAAACGACAGCGCGAGCCCCGCCACGATCGTGCGCGGTGTGGCCTCGCCGACGTCGACCGCCAGCTTGAGCAGCTTGTCTTTCTTCGGTACGCGCTCTGCCGTCCGGACCACCCCGACCCGCAGATCCACCAGACCAAACTGTTCGTAAGCGATCGTGGACGTGGACGTGGACACCGTCGGGGAAGCGGACGTGGACGCGGATGTGGACGAAGCCGGCCCCGTGGCGGGTGCCGGCGCCCCGTCCACCCGGGGCGTCAAGAGCTCGAGCAGCGCCTTCGTCCCCGCCTCGTCGACCGTCGGGAAGAGCGGCGTTCCCGGCGCGAGCGCCTCGCCTCCGGCGCGCGTGCCGACGCCGGGCGCGAACCAGTCCTTCCCTTCTTCGGGACGCACGGGCGCGAGCCCGAGTTGCCGCCGCATCTCGTCGCTCTTCGCCGGCAGCACGGGCCATATCGCCACCGACAGCGCGCCCAGCACGGAGAGCAGCGTGTTCAGGATCGTCTCGACGCGCCCGCGATGGCCCTTCTTGTCTTCGGCCCACGGCGCGGCGCGGTCGACGTACTGGTTCGCGGCGGACGCGATCGCCCATACGCGCTCGAGCGCACGGTGCGGCTCGATGCGATCCCAGGCAAGGGCGGCCTCGCGCCAGTGGCCCTCGATGGCGGCGTAGAGCTCGTGCTCGAGCGCGGTCGCCTCCCCTGCCGGCGGGACCCTTGCCGCCGTCATCTTGACGCAGAGGCCGAGCGTGCGAGCCAGGAGGTTCCCGAGGTTCTTCCCGAGGTCCGCGTTGTAGCGCTCGACCATCGCCGCGAGATCGAAGTCGCCGTCTTGCCCGAACGCGATCGCCCGCAAGAGCTGGTAACGGAGCACGTCGGCCCCGCCGGCATCGCCGCCGACAATCTGCCCGAACGCCTGGGCGATCCCCAGCGGATCGACCGAGTTACGGAGCGATTTGCTCATCTTGTGGCCGTTGAAGGTCAGAAACCCGTGCGCGTAGACGGTGCTCGGCAAGCGCAAGCCCGCGCTCATCAAGACCGCCGGCCAGTAGACCGCGTGAAACCGCAAGATGTCCTTGCCGACGACGTGCACGACCTGGCTTCCCTCGCCCCAGAACGCCTTCGCTGCCTCGCTGCCCTGAAGCGCGGTCCAGTAGTTCGCGAGGGCGTCGAACCACACGTACATGACGTGCTTCGGATCCCCCGGAACGGGGATGCCCCACGTCAGCTTGGTGCGCGAGATCGACAGGTCTCGCAGGCCCGTGGACACGAAGCTGATGACTTCGTTGCGGCGGCTCTCGGGCTGAATGAGCTCGGGCCTCTGGCGATAGAGCGCGAGCAGCGGCTCGGTGTAGCGACTCAACCGAAAGAAGTACGTGTCTTCCTTCAGGCGCTCGACCGGCCTGCGATGGATCGCGCAGAGGTTGCCCGGCTGGACCAGGTCCTTCTCGGTCTTGAACTCTTCACAGCCGACGCAGTACCAGTCTTCGTACGAGCCGAGGTAGATGTCGCCGGGGTTCCTGCGGGCGATCTCCTCCCAGATCGCCTGAGCGCCCAGTTCGTGCCGCGCCTCGGTCGTGCGGATGAAGTCGTCGGCCCCGATCTCGAGCTTGGGCCACGCCGCGCGAAAGGTCGCGCTCATTTGCTCGACGAACGCGCTGGGGGTCATGCCGCGCTCTTGCGCTTCGCGCTCGACCTTCAGGCCGTGCTCGTCGGTGCCGGTGAGCATGCGGGTCGCGTCGCCGCGGAGCAGGTGGTACCGGCGGAGCGCGTCGGCCACGATGGTCGAGTACGCGTTCCCCAGGTGGGGAACGTCGTTCACGTAGTAGATCGGCGTGGTGACGTAAAAGCGGCTCATCGCGCGAGCCGCATTTAGCATACGCGCTCCGACGCCGGGGCCCGTCGGCCCGGGGAGAGCCAGTCCAGTCTACGCGCGGCCTTCCGGCATCGGCCGCGGCGGCGGCGCGACGACACGAAGCGCGCGGGGTGCCCGATCGAGGGCGCGGCGCACCGGGAGCATGAACACGCGGTCGATCGCGTGCCGCGAGTCGCGGGGAGGCGCTTCGCCGGCGTGCGCCTGAATGAGCCGCAGGTCGCGCGCGATGGAGCGCTTGACCGACGCTTCGTTTCCCGCGGCCCGAACCGCCACGCTCGCGTCGCCCATCCACGCGCCGTCGGCCGGGAGAGGCGCCACGAGGATGATCTCGACATCGCCCTGGTTGACCCACGTGGCCTGGCAAACCGACGCCATCTGCGCGCCACGCTCCTGGAAGAGCGAGGCCCGCCACTCGAGCGGCGCCATGAGGTCGATCCGCCGCGCGCCCACGCGAAGCTCGGCGCGGTCGAGCACGACGGCCTGGCCCGCCGCGTCGGACAGGAATACGCGATCGACCGCCCCCGGAGCGCGGCGCGCGATCTCCGCATAGAGCCGCTCGGCGTCCGTCGCGCACAGGGCCGACGCGTCCCCCGCGCGCAGATCGCTCGACGCCGCCGTTGTGGCGCGCTCGAGGACGGTGGGCGCCCCGGCCGCGTCTTCCGCGTCGCGCACGCTCGCCGGGAGGTAGCGCGTGGCGCGCGGACTCGTGAGCGCCAGGAGCATCGTGGCCCGATCCGCGCTGGCCAGAATCGTGAGACCGAAGGCCTCCTTCCAGTCGACGAGCGTGGCCCTGGCCGCGCGGTCGACGCGGTGCAGCCCGGCGTCGTCGACAACGAGCCAGCCGCGCGGCGGGTGCCGGCGACGGCCGAGCATGCGGCTCGCCACGGCAGCCAGCGCCACGAGCGCGCCCGCCGTGGCAGCCCGCGCCCATCGGGGCGACCACGACCCGAGGGGAGCGACCGCGACCGCCATTGCGGAGAGCACGAGCGCCGTCGCGACAAGACCCGAAGTGTGCCGAAAACCGCGCGGCGCGCGCTGCCCGAGCGGGAGCCTCAAGGCTTCGGGGCTGTTTCGCGAGCCGCGCATGGTTAATTAAGTAGCATCGAGCTGGCACCGCCGGGGGTCGAGAAGCGGTCTCGAAACAGGCCCGAATCCCCGAGCAGGTCGAAAAGATGACCGGGCCGATCGGCTCGCTGGGTGGCCCCTTGCCGACCCCGCAACAAAGTGAACGGAAAATTCCCGTGCAATTCCTAACCTTGGCGGCCAAGTCGGACAACCGTCAGGGTCCGCGCACCCTTGAACATTGCGCCACCCAGGTGTCACAGCGCATGGTGGCTCCCCTGGACGGACGGTCTATTCCTATGCGCGCGTCTCTCTACTTGGTGGGTTTGCAGCGGCCTCGCTCGTAGGCGTCGGCTTGGACGTTCGACGCGGGCGCCCTGTGGGGCTGCTTTCAGTCGAAATGCGCTACATCGCTGATGGCCTGCGGCAGCGGCAGCGACTGTCTTTGCAACAACTCCGTCATCAAGGCGCTCGAGTGCCAGGTCGACGGCGGGTCGACCACGACCTGCTTCGCGCCCATCTACATGGCCGATACCGCGGGTGTGAACGTGATTACCTGCCTGATGGCGCAGCAGACGACGAGTTGTGGCGTGTCGCTCGACGGCGGCGTCGACGGTGCGACGGATGCGGGCCACGGCACCGATGCTTCTGACGGCGGCGCGCCCGACACGGGTGCTGTCCCCGCCGACGCGGGCGACGCTCACTGATCGAACAAGCTCTCGTCGAATCGTTTCGACGCACACCGCGCGGGTGCAGCCGATCGCCGTTGGCGGATCGGATGTGCCCGCGGTAGCGTCCGTTCGAAACGGAGAGCTCTCGTATGCGGGTAACTGTCTGGCCGGTGGTCGTTGCGACCACGGTATTTGTTATGGCGGCCGCCATCGCCGCCGGTTGTAGCTCATCCAGCTCGGCCCCCCCTGCGAGCGTGGCCGATGCGAGCCCCGAAGCCGACGACGACGGCGGAGGCCCGAACGGCTGTCATGTCGACGCGAGCCTCACGGTCTTCGCCGAGTCCGACGCCTCGGCCGCAGGCTGCGCGTCGTGCATCAACGACAACTGCAATCAGAGCGTTCTGACGTGCGCCTCCGATTGCGTTTGCATCAATCTTTTCACTTGTCTCTTCGATTTCGACGCGTCCACGGACGCAACCGCAGCCGAAGCCGTCAACGCCTGCGCCGGCAAAAGCGGTCTGTCGTTGCTCAATAACCCCGGTGTCAGGGGGCTCGCCAATTGCTACTCGGGCCCTTGCTTGACGCCGTGCGGCGCGGTGTTCGCGGTCGATGGCGGCGACGACGCACCCGCCGAAGCGGCCGCCGACGAGAGCGGTAGCGATAGTGGAAGCGAGGCGGGTTCCGTTCTCGACGCGCCCAACGGCGGTTGAGCCGCCGGGGGCCGCTGAGCTAGAGCGCCCGTCCCCGTCACTGTTCGGTCGGCTCGGTCGGTATGTCGTTCAGCACAGGCGGCGAAGTCTTCGCAAAAGCGCCCGCCCCCTCGAGCACCTGGGCCACGTCGGCCCAAGCCACGGCCGGCATCGGGTGCCCACCACGCACCATCGTCTCGTGCCGGGACGCCGCCGCGAAGAACGCCGAGCGCGGGCTCACGTCCCCGCCCGTGAGATCCTGCTCCTCTTCGAGGAACCGGATGTCCGCGTGCCACGGCCGTTCGCCGGCCGCCGCGTTCCCCGGGTAGAGCTCGATGGTGAGCGCCGCGCCCGTTGCCTCGACCACATACGCGCGACGGCCGTCGGCGCCCTGGTCCGCCTTCACGACCTTCGCGTTCATGCGCACCATCGTAGCAGCGCGAGGCGGCTCTTTCTCGCGTGTCTGGGGGGCGTCGCGTGGCGGTTCGCGCGACGTCGCGGTTGGCGCTACGGTGCCCCGATGCGTGAAGAGGACGGTACGATCGAGGGTGATCTGAGAGTGACGGAGGATCTCGAACTGAACGGGACGTTGACCAAGACCGCGACCGTGGCCGCCGGGGCCACGCTCTTTGTGAACGGCACCGTCGGGGGCGATCTCGTGCTCGAGCGCGGCAGCAGCGCCGTCGTCGTTGGCACGGTGTCGGGCAGCGTCATCAATCGGGGGGGTTCGCTCCGCGTGTCGGGCCGGGTCGCCGGGAAGATCCGCCGAATTTCGGGCACGACCCAGCTCGAGCCGGGCGCGATCGTCAACGGCTGATCGCCTCCGCGGCGGCCTCGCGACGCGCGTCGCGAGCCGTTCGCGAGCGTGTCAGGCCCAGCGCCTCGCGCGGTGGTGGGAGACCCAGGGGGCGAGCCTCGGTCCACCAGGACCGCCGCTGGCCTCCCCGTTCATCTCGCTGCCCTTCCCGGTGCTCCCGCTCTCCATGCGTGCCGCTGCGACGGCCATGGCCACCGCGACGGCGTCGCGCTGTTCGGGCTTCACGGTCGGATAGCCCAGGAGCTCGCTCTTGTGCCGCTCGATGAACCCGGTGTCGTAGCGCCCGGCCACGAACTCGGGGTGCACGAAGAGCTTCTCGTGGAAGGCGAGGTTCGTCTTGATACCCGTCACGACGTACTCCGACAGCGCGCGGCGCATGCGCTCGACGGCGCGCTCGCGCGTCGGCGCCCAGACGCTCAGCTTGGAGATGAGCGGATCGTAGAAGCTCGAGATCGTGCAGCCCGGGTACGCGCCCCCATCGTCACGAACGCCGGGACCGGAGGGAACGACGAGGTTCGTGATGACGCCGGGCGACGGCAAGAACGCCGTGGGATCCTCGGCGTAGACGCGGCACTCGATGGCGGCGCCGCGCGCGCTGAGGTCGGTCTGCTCGAAGCCCAGCGACTCGCCTTGCGCCACCCGGACCATCTCGCGCACGAGGTCCAGGCCGGTGACGAGCTCCGTCACCGGGTGCTCGACCTGCAAGCGCGTGTTCATCTCGAGGAAGTAGAAGCTGCCGTCTTCGGCGAGCAAGAACTCGAAGGTGCCGGCGCTGAAGTACCCGACGCTCTTGGCGCCCTGAACGGCGATGGCCCCCATGCGGGCCACGAGCTCGCGGGACGCCGCGGGGCTCGGCGTCTCTTCGACGACCTTCTGGTTGCGCCGCTGGATCGAGCAGTCGCGCTCGAAGACGTGCACGAGGTTGCCCTCGCGGTCGCCGAGCACCTGGATCTCGACGTGGCGGGGCTTGAGGATCGCCTTCTCGAGATAGACCGTGTCGTCGCCGAAGAACTTCTTGGCTTCGCTCCGCGCGCGCTCCCACGCGCTCGCCATCTGGTCGGCGCTCTCGACGAGGCGCATGCCCTTGCCGCCGCCGCCCGAGGCGGCCTTGAGCATCACGGGAAAGCCGATCTTCCTGGCCGCCGCGATGGCTTCGTCGGTGGTCTCGCAGCGGGCGCCCGGCACGATGGGGACGCCGGCTGCCGACATCTTGTCGCGGGCGGCGGTCTTGCTGCCCATCGCGCGCATGGCGGAGGCGGGCGGACCGATGAACGCGATGCCCGCCTTTTCGCATGCCTCGGGCAAAGCCGGGTTCTCGCTCAGGAATCCGTAGCCGGGATGGATGCCGTCAGCGCCCGTCTTCCTGGCGGCGTCGATGATCTTGTCGATGCGGAGGTAGCTCTCGCCCGCCGGGGCGGGCCCGATGGGGCGCGCCTCGTCGGCCATGCGAACGTGGAGCGCGGCGCGATCGGCGTCCGAGTACACGGCCACCGAGCCGATCCCCATCTCGCGCAGCGTGCGCATCACGCGGACGGCGATCTCGCCCCGATTGGCCACCAGAACTTTACGGAAGGTGCGCGACATCGTTTGGCGAAGGGTTACAGCGCCCTCACCACCACGTAAATCTCGAAGCGGCGCGGCCCCGCGGGAACGCGCTCGATCTCAGTTGGGCGTGCAGCAGTAGTCGGTTCGCCCGTTCGCGTCCGCGCGGCCCCCGTCGCAGAGGAGCGTCATGGTCTCGGCCGAGACCCCGGCAGGGCACGAGTAGCCGTCGGCGCCGGCGGGGCAACCGGTGACCGTGCTGTCGACCTCGCACCCGGTCGTCGTCGTGGCCGTGTTGCAGCAGTAGCTGGTCGCGTTGCCGTTCGGCGTGCCCGCTCCGCACGAGAGCGACGGGTCGGGCACGGCGCTCCCGGTGCAGGTGGTTCCGCTCGAGGGAGCCGCGCAGCCCACGGTCGTGTCGGCGTTGCAGACCGAGGTGGTCGTCGAGCCGGAGTGGCAGCAGTAGCCCATCGCGTCGGCGCTGCCCGTGGCCGCTCCCGCGCCGCACGTGAGCGTCGCGTCGGTCTGCGCCGGCGTCGCGCCCCCGGTGCACGTGTACCCGGTGGAGCCGGAGCAGCTCAGCGACCCGTCGACCGCGCACGAGGGCGTCGTCGTTCCGGGTCCGGCGCCGCCGGTCTGACAGCAGTAGAGATTCCCCGTGGCGCTCGCCGTTCCGGAGCTGCACGCGAGCGACGCGTTGGCCTGATCGGGCGCGTCGCCGCCGGTGCACGAGAAGCCGATGACCGAAGGTCCGCACGAGGCGCTCGGGTCTGCAGCGCAGGTGCTGCCCGACGACGCCACGTAGTTCGCGCAGCAGTAGAGGCTCTCGCCGTTGTTGCCCGCGACGCGGGCGCTGCAGACGAGCGACGAGTCGCCCTGCGCCGGGCTCGCGCCGCCGGTGCACGACAGACCGAACGACGAGCCGCCGCACGACGTCATGCTCGCGTCCGACTTGCAGGCGCTCGAGAACGCGCTGTCGTCGATACAGCAAAAGAGGGTCTCTCCGGCGGCGCCGGCCCTCCCGATGCTGCAATTGAGGGAGGCGTTGTCGTTGTCGGGGCTGCGGAGACCGGTACACGAGTAGCCGACCGAAGCGCCGACGCACCCGACGATGGTCCCGTCGGCGCCGCAGGAGCCCGACGCGCCGCCGCCGTTCCCTGGACCGACTGTGGCAGTCGCGGTGCAGCCTGACATCCCCGTCATGAGGCCCGTAAGGAGAGAAGCCCAGCCCGCGCTACGCAGAAACCATGGAGACGCCATGATGCGGCTCAGTAGCACGCCGCGTGCCGGCTGGACGGCGCCGCGGGGGCAGGCCTCCCCCACACCCTCGACCGACCGGTATCTCGTCGGCGCTGCGTGCTAGTCCTGGCCTCGTGCCCGAGGACCGTTCGTTGTCGTTCGACTTCTCGGCTCCGCCGCCGACGCCGGCCAAGCCCCCCGACGCCAAGCGGGCGGACGACGAGCCGCGGCCCCTCACGGTCGCGGAGCTCGATCGCGCGATCAAGGGCGCCATCGAAGAGTCGTTCGCGACCGCGGTGTGGGTCGAGGGCGAGGTCACCGGGGCTCGCCCGGCGCCGAGCGGTCATCTCTACTTTTGTCTGAAAGACGAGGTCGAAGAGGCGGCGATCGACGTCGTCATGTACCGCACGAACGTGACGCCCCGCATGCGCGCGCTGTGCGTCGACGGGGCTCGCTTGCGCCTCCGCGGCAAGCCGACGCTCTGGGCGCCCCGAGGCCGGCTGCAGCTCATCGCCGATCGGCTGCAGGCGACGGGTCGGGGCGCTCTCCTGGAAGCGATCGAGCGACTCAAAGCGAAGCTGGCGGCCGAAGGCCTCTTCGCCGCCGAGCGCAAGCGCGCATTGCCGGGCGAGCCGCGCGTGATCGGCGTCGTCACGAGCGCCACGGGCGCCGTCATCCACGACGTGTGCCGCGTCGCTTTCCGTCGCGGCGGTGCGCGCATCCTGCTCGCGCCGGCGCAGGTGCAAGGCGCCAGCGCCGTCGAGTCGATATGCCGGGCTCTCTCCCAGCTGCAGAGGGTGGCGGAGGTCGACGTCATCGTCATTGGCCGGGGGGGCGGCTCGGCCGACGATCTCGCGGCGTTCAACGAGGAGGCCATCGTTCGCGCCGTCGCGGCGTGCCGCGTCCCGATCGTGAGCGCCGTGGGACACGACGTCGACGTCACGCTGGTCGACTTCGCGGCCGACGCGCGCGCGGCGACGCCCTCGCAAGCCGCCGAGATGGTGGTGCCCGATCGGCGCGCGCGGGGGGAGCTCTTGCAGCGCACCCGGATGCACCTCGCGCGCGCGATGCACAGCCGCCTCGCGCACGAGCGCGTCGCGCACGTTCGGGCCGCGCGGCGCCTCGGCGATCCGCGCCTCGCGATCGCGTCGCACCAGCAGACGCTCGACGACCGTCTCGGTCGCCTGGTGGCGCGCGTGCGCACGACGGTCTCGCGCCGGCGAGACGCGCTCACGCAGACCGAACGGCGCCTCGCGCTCTTTCATCCTCGCGCGGTCCTCGCCCGAGAGCGCGCCGAGCTGATACGCCTCGACACGCGCCTCGGGACCCTCTGGAACGCCGCCTTCGCGCGCCGCGCCGCGGCGCTGCAGCGGGCGGGGGCGCGGCTCGACGCCTACAGCCCCCTCAAGGTGCTCGCGCGCGGCTATGCGATCGCCACGCGAGACGACGGGCGTGCGATCCGGGCGGGGGGCGACGTGACCCCCGGTCAGAGGATCCACGTGCGCGTGCGCGACGCGCGGCTCGACGCGGTCGTCGACAGCGTCGAGGCGCTCGACGCGACTGCCCCCACCGCCGGCACGCCGAGGCGCGAGTGACGGTCCGCCGCTTCGCGGTCGTGGGCGATCCCGTCAGCCACTCGAAGAGTCCCGTCATGCAAGGCGCGGCGATGCGGGCGCTCGGCCTGCCGCACACGTACGAGGCCGTTCGCGCGAACGCCGAACAGCTGCCCGAGGTGGTGCAGAAGCTTCGCGACGGGTTCTACGATGGGCTCAACGTCACCGTGCCGCACAAGGAGCGCGTGCTCGCCCTGGTCGATGCGCTCGACCCGAGCGCCCGGGTCGCGGGCGCCGCGAACACGCTGGTCCGCGGCGACGGAGGCCGGCTCGTGGCGCACAACACCGACGCGCCGGCGCTCGCCGCCGAGCTTCGACGCCTCGCGGCCAGGGAGTCGTGGCCGTCGGGCGCGCGCGCGCTCGTCCTCGGCTCGGGGGGCGCCGCGCGGGCCGCTGTGACGGCGATCGGCGTGCACCTCGGCTTCCGCGACATCGCCGTGCGCGCGCGCTCGTTCGTCGACCCAGCGCGCCGGGATGCGTTCATGGCGACCGCGCCGTGCCCGATCGCTCCTCAGGCGTGGACCGCTTCGGCCGAAGACGAGGCTCGCACGTTTCTCGTCGTCCAGGCCACGACCGCGGGCATGCACGGCGCCGATCCAGGAGACGAGGTCGCGGGCATCGTGGCCTGGGGCGCGCTCCCCGCGAACGCGGTCGCCATCGACGTGGTCTACGCGCCGCGTAATACGCCGTGGCTGCGGGCCGCGCGTGCCCGCGGGCTCCGGTGCGACGACGGCCTGGGGATGCTCGCTCGCCAGGGCGCGCTGGCCCTCGAGCTGTGGCTGCGCGCCTTGGGCGCCGAGGACCCGTTCGCCGGCGGAAGCCCGCTCCGCGCGATGCGCGCTGCTCTCGAATGACACCGCCCATCCGAGCTATCTTGGAGTCGTGGCCAAGAACAGGCAGCGGCTCGGCTATCGCCGCATCGTCCAGCTGCTGGTCTATCTCGTCATCGTTCCGACGGCGCTCATGCTGCTCGTCGGGATCGTGCTCATGTTCCTCGGGAGCACGTTCGCGCTGCTCTTCGGGGCGCTCACGGTCAGCTTCGTGCTCGTCGCCGTCACCGGCATCGTGCTCGTTCTCGTGTTCCTTCGGCGCGAGGCGAACTTGAGCGAACTGCAGGCCGACTTCGTGTCCAAGGTGAGCCACGAGCTCCGGACGCCGCTGACGAGCATTCGCCTGTTCGCCGAGACCATGGAGCGCGCCCGCGGCGACCAGGCCACGGTCGACCAGTGCGTCGGCGGGCTCAATCGCGAGACCGAGCGCCTGACCCAGGTCATCGAGCGCCTGCTCGACTGGGGTCGCATGGAGGCGGGGCGCAAGCTGTTCGAGCTGCGCGTCGAGCGCCCGAACAACCTCGTCGCCCGATCCGTCGAAGCGTTCGCTCCCGTGCGGGACCGGCACCCCGAGCTCGACTTCGCCTTCCACGTCGATCCCGACCTGCCGCCCGTCAACGCCGACGTCGGCGCCATTGCCGACGCGATCGGCAACCTTCTCAACAACGCCCTCAAGTACGGCGGCACGCCGCCCGTCGTCCGCCTACGCGCCCTTCGCGTCCCTCAGGGCGTGGCGATCGAAGTGAGCGACAACGGGTCGGGGATCCCGCGCGTCGAGCACCGGCGCATCTTCTGGAAGTTCTACCGCATCGACGACCGGCTCTCGCGCGAGCGCGAGGGCAGCGGTCTCGGCCTCGCGATCGTCAAGCACATCGTCCGCGCGCACCGCGGGCGCGTGCGGGTAGAGAGCGACGCGGGTCTCGGGTCGACCTTCCGCATCATCTTGCCGCTGGCGCGGCCCGACGCGGCCTCGGCCGACGCGCTCGGCGCCGACGCGGCGGGCGCGGTCGACGCAGGTAGCGTCGTCGGCGTCGCCAGCGTGGCCAGCGTGGCCAGCGTGAAGAAAGCCTCTCGATGAGGGCCACGAACGGCGTCACCAAGCGCCGCGTCCTCGTCATCGAGGACGACCCGAGCATCTCGCTGGGGCTCCGCATCAACCTCGAGAGCGAGGGGTACGACGTCCTCACCGCGGAAGACGGCGAAGCCGGGCTGACGCTCGCTCGCGAGAACCAGCCGGACCTCGTCATTCTCGACGTCATGCTCCCGAAGCTCAACGGCTTCCAGGTGCTGCAGACCGTGAGGCGCGAGGGCCTGATGATGCCGATCATCGTGCTCAGCGCGCGCACGGGCGAGATGGAGAAGGTGACGGGCCTCGAGCTCGGCGCCGAAGACTACGTCGCCAAGCCGTTCAGCCTGGCCGAACTCCTCGCGCGCGTGCGCGCCGCCCTGCGCCGCGGTCCTCGACCGACGGAGCCGGTAGCGCGAACGGCTTACGTCTTCGGCGACGTGCGGGTCGACGTGGCGGCCCGCACGGTCACGCGCGCGAGCGCGTCGGTCGAGATGACGGCGACCGAACTCGACGTGCTCCTCTGTCTCATCGAGGCGCGCGGCGCGGCGCTCAGCCGCGAAGCGATCTTCTCGCGCGTGTGGGGGCCGAACCACCACGGGACGCCTCGCACGATCGACAATTTCGTCCAGCAGCTCCGGGCGAAGCTCGAGGCCGATCCGCAGAAGCCTCGGCACGTGCAGACCGTGCGCGGGGTCGGGTATCGCTTCGACGGGTGAAGTCGCCGCTCCGGTCGCCGTGCTAAGCGTGCTGGGGTCGACCCATGGATCAGAGCCTTCTCCGGAGCTACCTCGCGACCGTCTACGAGTTCCCCAGCCTCACGGGGCCGCTGCGAACCTCGCTCGACGGGGACATCGTGACCGATGCCTCGTCGCTGCCGGAGCTCCTGCAGCGGCCCTTCGCCGTGCTCACGGCGTTCAACCCGAGGTCGATGCTCCTACCTCGGAAGGTCAACGAAGCGCGCCACCAGGTGATGCGCGATCTCCTCATTCTCGGCGTCTATCGCGTCGAGGCCTGCGTCGGCTACGAAGAGGATCCCGAGGGCACGTGGCGCGAACCGTCGTGGCTGGTTCACGGTATGGATCGCGACGAGGCGATCGCGTTCGGCCGCGTCTTCCGCCAGAACGCGATCCTCACGTGCAAGAACGCGCGCCCCGAGATCATCGTGACCGATCCGACCTGCGACGACATCGGCAAGACGTACGTCGGCAACTGGCGCGTCCGAAGTTGAGCGCGCTTCCCGCGTTCCGCGCTCGCGATCTCAGAACGACATCTGCAGCGACGTGCCGCTCACGCGGAGCGAGCTGCGCGGGTACGTAGCGACCTGGAGCTCGCTGGCGGCGATGCCGACCAGCGTCGTCAGGCCCTCGGCGCCGTGGTTCGCGAAGTCCCAGTGATTGGTGGCGACCGCGAGGATCGCCCCCGCGACGACGGTCAAGAGCACCGGACGACATAGGCGACGGCGTTCTGGTGCTGGACCGCATCGTCGGCATTCGTCTCGAGGACGAAGCGCGCGCTAGAAACATGCTGGCGGCCGAGTGCGCACATTGAAGCACGTGTGCGGCACCGGGTCGCATTTCCGATGACGATTGCGGCCGAGCGAACGGCGACCACGTCACGCGCGACCGCGACACCCGGTGTTCGTCCAGGACAGCGGCAGCGCGCCGGAGCCCTCGAGAATCGCCGGCATAAAGACGACACGTCGCGACCCGCCGCGCCGGAACGCGCGTTGCTCAAGCCGCGAGGATGCAACGACACCTCGTGCGCGGCTCCGGCGCCGCCGTCCTCGCCTCGTGCGCTGCGGTCGTTCTCGTGTGCGTCGCCAGCGCGCCGTCGTGCTCCGGTCGCAGCGTGGGCTCCTCGGCGGGGGCGCCCGGTTCGAGCGACGAAAGCGAGGGCGGATACGGTGGCTCGTTCCCGGCGCTCGTGGGGCCGGTGGCGCCGCCGACCTACGACGATAACGAAGCCGGGGCGACGGCGGCCGACCGAGACGCCGAAAACGCTCCGGGCGAAGCGAGCGATGACGGCGACGCGAGCCGCTCGAACCCCGCGAGCGGGGTCGACGCGGGCCCCGACGGCGCGTGCACGTCGGCCCTGTCGCGCGGCGACCTCACGATCGACGAGCTCATGGTCGAGTCGGTCGCCGGCTCGGGAGACGACGGCGAATGGTTCGAAGTCACGAGCGCGCTCGATTGCACCGTCAACCTCAACCGGTTGCACGGGGAGTGCCCGCGCGGCAGCAAGGTGGCGACGTTCGACGTCGCCGGCGACAGGTGGCTTCCGCCGCGCGGAACGTTCGTGGTCGCCGACTCGAGCGACCCGGCCATCAACCACAGGCTACCCGGGCTAATCGTGGTGTGGCTCGGTCACACGGGCGACGTGCTCCGCAACCAAGGGTCGACGCTCACGCTCAGCCTCGACGGAGCCCTCGTCGACACGCTGACCTATCCGTCGCTGGCGCCGGGCGTGGGCATCTCCGTGGCGTTCCCGAGCGGGTGCGACGGGGGCTTGCGGTCGGACTTCACCCACTGGAAGCGCTCGACCGCGTCCTGGTTCCCCGGGTTCTTCGGGACGCCCAACGCGCCCAACACCGACGTCGAATGTCCCTGAACCCCCCTGGTGACCTCGCCTTTCCGTGGCCATCTTCCACGGACCATGGGGTTTCTCGATTCACGCAAGGCGAACCAGCTCACCGTTACCGCGCCGTCGCAGGCGCTCCCTGGCCGCGCCGAGAAAATGCCGGTCCCCGCGAAGCACTTCGTGCTCGGCACGCCGCTCGCGCCCCCCTTCCCGCCGGCGATGCGCACGGTGACGTTCGCAATGGGCTGCTTCTGGGGCGCGGAGAAGAAATTCTGGGGGACGCCCGGCGTTTATTCCACGCAGGTCGGCTACGCGGGCGGGACCACGCCCAACCCCACGTACCGCGAAGTGTGCTCGGGCGAGACGGGCCACACCGAGGTCGTTCGCGTGGTCTTCGACCCGGCGAAGGTCTCGCTCGACGATCTGCTGCGCGTCTTCTGGGAGAACCACGATCCGACGCAAGGCATGCGTCAGGGAAACGACGTGGGCACGCAGTACCGCTCTGGGATTTACGTCGAGGGCGCCGAACAGCAGCAGGCCGCCGAAGCCTCGCGGGCCGCGTACCAGCCGATGCTCGCCAAGGCGGGCCACGGCGCCATCACGACCGAGATCGCCCCGCTCCAGGCGTTTTACTACGCCGAGGACTACCACCAGCAGTACCTCGCGAAGAATCCGGCCGGCTATTGCGGTCTCGGGGGCACCGGGGTGTCTTGCCCGGTGGGCGTCGCGAAGGCCTGAGCCGGGCGCCCAGGTCGGGACGCAGCCGGCAGTGACGGTCCTGGCAAAATGTCCGGAACGGTCGGAAAAGAGCCATGAAAACGGAACCAGAACGGGGGTGACTCGAGAGGCGTGGCGTGTAAGGTTTCGCGCCGTCGTCCGTCTACAGGAAACCAACGATGCGAACCCGTCCTCTCACGCTCGCTCTCACGCTTGCTCTCTCGCTCGCGGCCGGCCTGGCTGCGGCCGGCGAGCCGACCACCCTCCTCGGCAAGTGGATGAAGCCCAACATGGGCGCGCCGATGGCCGGGCAAGACTTCGCGACGCTGAAGACGAGCCTCTCGCTCGTGGCGTCGAAGCCGCCGCCGGGCGACTACCCGCAGTGGGCATCGATCGCCACGGCCGGCGCTGCTGCGGCAGCGAAGCAAGACGTCGCGGGGACCAAGGCCTCGTGCAAGCAGTGCCACGACCTCTACAAAGAGAAATACAAGAAGGAGCTCCCGACCCGTCCGTTCCCGTGACGGCGGGCGGCGTCGCGCGGGCGCTCGACTAGCGGGCCTTGTGATAAAGGACGGGGCCATGACCCGCCGGATGCCAGGTCCGTTCGCCATTGCGCTCGCCTTGGGCTGCAGCAGCGCCGCGCTCGCGAGCGCGGGCTGCGACGACAAGAAAACCTCCGACGCCCGGCCCTCGTCGCTCGACGCGAGCGCGGGGATGGACAAGTACGCGACCGCCGATCCGAAGCTCGCGAAAGCGCTCCAGGCCGCCGCCTCGGCGACCCCTGGAAACGAGAACGGACCGCCGCCCGACGGCATCTTCGCGCCGGGCGTGGCCGACAAGCGGCACCCGAAGGGAGCCCCGACGACCGTCGAGATGCTGAGCGACGGCAGCGAGCCGCGGATGGCGCTCAACGAAGGCGCGGCCGACGTCGTTCGCGCGTCGTCCTACGGACCTGCAGCGCTCGAGCTCGGAATGCAGATGGGGCCTCGCGCAGCCGTTCCCACGGTGGACATGAGCCTGTCGATCGGCGCGGCCAAGAAAGACGACGGCGGCACCGACTGGCTCGTGGCCGAGCTGAAGAAGGCGACGACGTCGAAGGAGCAGTTCGGCGATCTCCCGCCCGGCACCGACATGGCGATCGCCACGCTCGAAGGGACGCTCCTGCGCGTCAAGCTCGGGCCCGACGGCGCCGAGAGCGATCTCCAGGTATCGCTCGGCAAGCAAGCGATCGCGGAGCTCGGACGGCTCGCGCAGAATGCGGCCGAGGCGCTCGTCTTCGCGACCGTGCCCTTGCCGCCGAAGCCCGTCGGCGTCGGCGCGCAGTGGATCGCCGAGTCGCGGTTGCCGCTCTCGGGGCTCGACGTCATCGCGTACCGCGCGTTTCGCGTGAAGACGGTCGAGGGCAACCGGGTTCACCTGTCCCTCGATGTAAAGGCGTACGCCACAACCTCCGATACGGCGATGCCCGAGGTGCCGAAAGGGGCGACGCTTCAGCAGGTCGACGCGCAAGCGCAGGGTGAGATAGAGCTCGTGCGCGGTGAGGTGCTGGCCCGGAAATCCCAGGTTCAGCAGCGTGTGGTCATGGTGTTCAGCGCGCCTCCTGGATCGCAGCCGCCGGCGCAACCGGGCCAACCGCCGCCTCCGGCAACGCTCAACGGGCAGACGATGAGCCAGGCTACCTTCGTGCGAGGCGACGACCTCCGCGCGGCGCTCCGGCCCCGTTGAAGGTCAAGCGGGCGCCCGTCGTCTGCCCGCGCGGGTCTCGCTTGAGCCGCGCTCGATTCGTCGCTCGAGAGCAGCTCGACCCACCCCTCGGCTCGTGAGGCCGGAAATCAGGCGAGATTGACTCGTGTCGAGGTACACTCGAGAGCACCCAAACGGGCAAACATGAAGATCACCTGCCAGTCTTGCCAGTCGAAATACAACGTCGCGGACGAAAAGGTCCAAGGCAAGATCGTAAAAATCCGCTGTCGGAAGTGCGGGTCCACGATCGTGGTCCAGGGCAACGGCGGCGCGGCGGCGAACGGATCCAACGGAACGGGCGGCGGGCCCGCGGGCGCGGCGGGCGATTCTGACGGCGCCCAGTGGCACGTCAACGCCGGCGAAGCGGATCCCCGCACCCTGACGATGGCCGAGCTGGTGGAGGCGTACAACGCCGGCACGATCGCTCAGGACACGTTCATCTGGACCGACGGGATGGACGACTGGAAGCCGCTCTCCGAGGTCGAGGCCGTGGTGTCGGCGCTTCACTTCGACGCCGGTGCTGCCGCCAATGCTCCCGCGCCCGAGCCTGCGTACCGGTCCCCCGCGGCGTCCGTCGACGAGATCGCTCCCGCGTATGCGGCCCCGCAGGCTGCGCCGGAGCCTGCACCCGAGCCGAGGCGCGCGGCGGTCAAGCGCGAAGCGCGCGCGCGGGATCTCTTCGGTACCGGCGTCGCCGCCGAAGAAGTGCAGACCAGCGCTCCAGCCGTGCCGCAGATGATGTCTACGGGCGCAGTCGATGACGCGACGAACAAGATGACGGGCCAGCGAAACGAGAACTCGGTGCTCTTCTCGCTCGCCGTCTTGACCAAGGACGCCGACGACCGCGTGCCGGAAGAGCCGGCGCCCAGGTCGACGAGCCGGAACACGGAAGACTCTGGCCTGATCGACCTGAAGGCGCTCGCGGCGAAGGCCGAGTCGATGCGGCCGGCCGGGCTCACCGAGTCCAACGCGTTCACGTCACCGCTCGGGCTGGGGTCTGCGCCGCTGGGCGGGTCGATGAGCGTCCTCGGCGGTCCCCTCGGCGACGCGCCACAACAGAAGAGCAAGCTGCCGCTCATCATCGGCGGGGGCGCGGGTATCGCGCTGCTCCTCGTGCTCGGAATCGTGATCGGGGTGAAGCTCGCGGGCTCGAACACGCCCGCCCCCGACGCGAGCGCCACCGCCTCTGCGGCGGCCCCCACGGTCACCGCGTCAGCCGAACCCGCCCCCGCGGTGTCGGCCACGGCCGAAGCGTCGGCCACGCCCGCACCGTCGGCATCGGTCGCCGCCCGACCGAAGACCGGCGGCGGCGGCTATCACCCGCCCTCCGGAGGCGGTGCCAAACCCTCCGGCGGGGGAGCCACGGCCGCAGGCGGAGCCGCTGCCGGCGGAGCCACCCCGCCCCCCACGCCACCCCCGCCCAAGAAGGCCGGAAGCGACTGCGGCTGCAACGGCGACCTCATGTGCTTGATGAAGTGCTCCACCCACTAGGAACTAGGCGTCCGCGTCGCGCCCGGCCTGACGAGAATTCGAACAGGAGACGGGAAGACGCCGTCTCCCCGCCTTCCTGTTCCATCCTCTCGGATCAGCGGGCGCGCAGTAGAGCGTCGACGCTGACGAGGACGAAGAAGAGCACGCTGACCCAGGCGTTGACGTCGAAGAAGGCCTTGTCGATGGCCGCGAGGCCTCGCTTGCGGACGAGGGAGTGCTCGTAGACGAGCAGCCCGGCCGCGACGACGACGGCGCAAGCGAACGCCGGGCCTCGGCCCAGGGCGAGCCCGCACCCGGCCAGGGCGGCGACGGTGACGACATGAGCCCTCGCCGAGATCGCGAGCGCCCGCTCGCGACCGAAGCGGGCGGGGATGGAGCGTAGGCCCTCGCCGCGATCGAACGCTTCGTCTTGAAGTGAGTAGAGGACGTCGAAGCCGAGGAGCCAGGTCACGACCGCGCCCATCAGGAAGAGAATACCGGCGCCGGGCCGCGCGCCCATGGCGACCCAGGCGCCCCCCGGAGCCAGCGCGAGGGCGACGCCGAGCCAGGCGTGCGCTCCCCAGGTGAACCGCTTGGCATAGGAGTAGCCGAGGAGAACGACCAGCACGCCCGGCGCGAGCACGCCCGGCCAGAACCCGAGCGTGGCGGCCACGGCGACGAACGCCAGCGCGGACACCACGGCGAGCGCCAGGGCCTCGACGGGTCGCACGACGCCCGCGGGCAGGTGCCGAACGCGGGTCCGCGGGTTCTTCGCGTCCACGTCGCGATCGGCCCATCGGTTGAAGGCCATCGCGCTCGTGCGCGCGCAGACCATGCAGACGACCATCGCCACGATCCGCAGCCCGCTGAGCCGCTCGTGGGGAACCGCGAGCGCGAGCACGACCGCGCTCGCCGCGAAGGGCATCGCGAAGACCGTGTGCGTGAAGGCCACCATCGAGCCGTACGTCCGGACGCGCGCGAGAACGTTCACGACGCGGCCCCCGCCAGGTTCGTGAGGCGCGGGGGCCGACGCACGATCCACCGGCGCGGCGCGCGCAGGTTCTTCAAGACGAAGGCGCACGGGTCGTCGGCGATCGCGCCCGCATCGCCCTCGATCGAGAAGAGGCCGGGCCGCGCGGCGCGCACGATCCTGCCGAGGTCGTCGCGCCCGAGCGCGCGCGCGCCCTCCCACGTCGCCATGCGGACGAGCTCCGACGCGGGCACCGTCGGGAAGCGATCGGCGAGCGCCCGCGCCTCGGCGAGCACGTCGAGCGAGGCGTTCGACGCGAGCGAGTCGGTGCCGAGCGCCGGCAGGATCCCCGCCGCGCGCGCATTCAGCAAGGGGGGCAAGCGCGTCTCGATGAAGAGATTCGAGCGCGGGCAGAAGACAACAGGGGCGCCCCGGCGCGCGACGAGCTCGAGCTCTTCGGGCCGCGCGTCGGTGAGATGAACGCAGATCACGTGCGGACCGAGCGCGCCGAGATCGTCGGCCAGGGCGATCGGTGACTTTCCTGGCCACTCGAGCAGATCGCGGCGGAGCTTCAAGCGCAGTTCGTACCAACCGGGGATCGGGCCGTCGCCGTGCTCGAGGAAGCGACGTTCGGCGGCGTGCTCCGCGAGGTGCAGGCTGACGCGAGAGCCTCGCTCGCGCGCCTCGCGCGCCAGGCGACGCACGACGGCCGGGTGCGTCGTGTAGAGCGTGTGCGGAGAGGGCGCGTAATCGAGCTCGAGCGTCGGCCAGGCGCCGACGCGTTCGGCCATAATCTTCGGCAGGTCGGCGACGCGCTGCTCGAGCGACGCGCGCTCGATCCCGAACACTTCGTGGAAGATGCGGCCGACGATGCCGCGGCGCGCGAGCGGTTGCACGGCGCTGAGCGAGTTGGTCACCTCGCCCACCGCGACGGTGCCGAATGCATCGAGCTCGGCGACGGCCTGCTCGATCGCTTCGGCGTCGTCTTCGGGGAAGGCCTCGGCGCGTACGCCGATCATGTGCTCCACCCACGGGACGAAGCCGGCGCCCCCGGTGACCTGTCCACGCAACGCGCTCAGCTCGAGGTGTGTGTGCGCGTTGACGAGCCCTGGAAGCAGCACGCCCCGGGCGCGCTCGACCGGCAAGCCGGCGTGGCGCGGGAGCACGTCGGCGGCAGGCCCGACCTCGACCACGGTGCCGCTGGCGTCGACCACGACCGCCCCGTCGCGGACGACGCCCGCGTCGCCGGTGATGATGGCATCGGCATGGACGGCGCGCATGAGGGAGGGTCTACCAGGCGAGGCGCGTCTCAGGAAGGCGAAGTGAGCCAGTCGTAGCGCACGTTGCGGCGGGCAGCCTTGAAGCCGGCGGCGCGGATGCGCTGCTCCATGCCCTCGGCGTTCATGCAGAAGGTCGTTCCGGCGCTCGACACGACGTTCTCTTCGAACATCACGCTGCCGAAGTCGTCGGCCCCGAAGCGCAGCGCGACCTGACCGACCTCGGGCCCCTGCGTGACCCACGAGGCTCCGACGTGAGGGACGTTGTCGAGCATGATGCGCGCGACGGCCTGCTGCCGGAGGTAGAGGACCGTTCCGTGATCGCCCGCTTCGATCTTCGTGCCGCGCTCGTGCTGGAAGTCCCAGCAGAAGAACGCCGTGAAGCCGCTGGTCTCGTCTTGCAGGTCGCGGATCTTGACGAGGTGCGCTACGCGATCGCGCGGCGTGTCGACGGTGCCGTACATCATCGTGGCGCTCGAGCGGAGGCCCATCTGATGCGCGACCCGCATCACGCCGAGCCACTGCTCGCTGGTGCACTTGGCCTTCGCGATCTTGCGACGCACGCGATCGACGAGGATCTCCGCGCCGCCGCCCGGCACGCTGTCGAGCCCCGCGGCCCGCAGGCGCTCGAGGACCGCGCGGGTATCGAGCGCCTCGAGGTTGCCGATGTGCAAGATCTCCTCCGGCGACAGCGCGTGGAGCCCGAGCTTGTACTCGCTCTTGATCCACCGAAAGAGTTCCTCGTACCACTCGATACGGAGCTCGGGATGGAGGCCGCCCTGGAGCAAGATCTGCACGCCCCCCGCGTCGACGACCTCCTGCAGCTTCTTCGCGAGCTCGCCGCGCGAGAGCACCCAGCTCTCTGGGTGCCCCAGCGGGCGGTAGAACGCGCAAAAGCGACAGCTCGTGGTGCACACGTTGGTGTAGTTGACGTTCCGGTCGACGATGTACGTGACGACGCCGTTCGGGTGCTTGCGGCGCCGGACGGCGTCGGCGGCGAGACCGAGCTCGAAGAGCGACCCCTGGGCCAGCAAACGCTCGCCCTCGGCGGCGCTCAAGCGCTCGCCTTCGGCGGCGCGGCCGAGGAGGGTGTCGAGCGCCGGCGTGGGAGCCGCGGCGCGCCGATCGTCGTCGAAGAACCGCACGGTCGTGCGCGGCAAGAGCCCCGCGTGCGCCGCCTCGTCGTAGAACCGCTGGAGGCCGCGGCGCTCCTCGTCGCCGAGGTCGTAGCGAATCGCCTCGCGCAAGTACGCGCGAAGCGAAGCTGGCGGGAGCCCGGTCTGCTCGGCGTGGGCGTCCGCGATCGCTTCTCGCCGGTCGAGCCCCTCGCGCTTCGCAGCTTCGAGGAGCCGCTCGTCGTCCACCGAGAGCGCGCCCGCGCGACCGCACCAGGCCGCGAAGACGAACGGGAGCCGCGTCAGCTCCCACCACGCGAGGCCGAGGTCGAGGGCGTGCGCGAAGCGACCTTCGATCTCGAGCGCGGGGTCGCCGATGACGAGCGCCCCGCGCGCGCCGCCGACCGACGCGATGGCATCGTGGGGCTCGGCACCGATCAGGCGCGGCTCGCGACCGCGGTTTCGTGCGCGAAGGACGAGGCGCGCGAGAATGACGCTCGTCCGCGACGAGAGATCGACCGCGAGCTCGTCGAGCGTCTCGATCGGCCGGTCGGCGACGACTACGACGCTCCGCACGGCTCCCCGCGCGCCGATGGCGCAGCCGCGCGCGAGGCGCAGGTCGCCGATCGTGGCCGCCGCCGCGACGGGCATGAGCGCGATGTCGGCCTCGTCTTCGGCGACGCGCCGCGCGACTTCGCGAGGCGAGGCGCACTCGAGCAGGACGCGCGAGGACGCCGGCGACCGGTCGAGCCCCTCGTAAAGAGGACGCGCGTTGAGGTAACCGACGGCAGCGACACGCAGCATCTCGCCCAGCTCGCTCAAGACAACACCTCCAGATGTTTGTTCGCCTTGCGGTCGCGGACCTTGAGGGCCGACTCGGGCAGGGTGGCGCGCGGGTACTCGCGAACGACGTTGTAGAACGTGTCGCGCTCGACCGGCATGCGGCCCGCCTCTTGAACCAGGCGCACGAGCTGCTCGACGCTCAGCCCACTGGGCGAGCGCGAACCGGCCGCCTTGTAGATGGTCTCGTGGACGATCGTGCCGTCGAGATCATCGGCGCCGAAGCGGAGCGCGATCTGCGCGACCTCGGGCGTCATGCTGACCCAGTACGCCTTCACGTGCGGCACGTTGTCGAGCAAGAGACGCGAGACGGCCACCGTCCGGAGCGCGTCGATGGCGGTGGGAGCCGGCATGTTGCGCATCCCGTTGCCGTCGGGGTGGAAGGCCAGCGGAATGAACGCCTGGAAGGGGCCGCCCGCCTCGTCTTGCAGGGCGCGAATCCGGAGGAGATGATCGACCCGGTGCTCGAAGGTCTCGATGTGCCCGTAGAGCATCGTCGTGTTCGTGCGCATCCCGAGCTTGTGCGCGACCCGGTGCACCTCGAGATACTCGTCGGCCGTCGCCTTGTCGTGCGAGATGCGGGTCCGCACCTCGGGGTGGAAGATCTCGGCGCCGCCGCCGGGGAGGCTGTCGAGCCCCGCGCGCCGCAAGCGCTCGAGCACCTCGGTGTGCGTCATGCCGTAGTGCTGCGCGAAGAAGTGGATCTCCACGGCCGTGAAGCACTTCATGTGAATGTCCGGCTTGATGCGCTTGAAGCCCGACAGGAGCTCTTCGTAATACGAGAACGGGAGACCCGGGTGCAGGCCGTTGACGATGTGGATCTCGGCGGGGGGGTCGTCCATGCGCACCTCGAGTTCGCGCCAGGCGTCGGCGAGACTCATGGTGTGCGCCCCGGGCGAGTGCTCTTCGAGCTTCGCGAAGGAGCAGAAGAGGCACGACGCGACGCAGACGTTCGTGACCTCGATGCGCATGTTCCGGTTGAAATACGTCCGGTCGCCGTGGAGCCGCTCGCGCACCCCGTTTGCCAGCTGGCCGACCGCCACGACGTCGGGATGACGGAAGAGCGTGACCCCATCGTCGAACGAGAGCCGTTCGCCTCGCTTCACCTTGTCCGCTATCGCCTCGAGCATCACATCGCCTCCTGAAGTGGACCCGCAGGCAGGGGCGCTTCGACGACGCCGTCGGCCCGGATGAAGAGAGGAACCCGCCCGCCGCGCTCGACGCACTCCGCGAGCTCGCGGCGCTTCACGACCTCGACGAGCTCCTGCTTGCTCTTCTTGCCGACGCCGGACATCGCGCCGTCGGCAATGGGAAGTCCGCGCTTGGTCGCGATGAACCCGACCAGCTCGTCGGCGCCGAAGCCGAGCGCCACCTGCGCCAGCTCGAGCCCGCTGCGCGTCCAGTCGACCCGTATCCGCGCGGCCCGCGGCCCGGTGATCCGAGCGATGGCCACTTCGCGCAGGAGCTCGAGACCGGTGATGGGCCGACCGTCGGGCGGGAGGACGATGACGAGCGCGTCCTCCGCCGGCGGCTCGCTCGTGTAGATTCGAACGTCGGCGCCGATTTCTTCCGCGCGCACCCGGTCGGCGAGAGCTCCGAGGACGAGCAGGTCGGCCGCGCGCAGGCGCGCGACATACGCCTCGATCGACGTCCCCGCCCGACGCGCGGCGACGATGGCACCGAAGCCGGCCGCCTCGATGGCGCGATCGACGAGCGCGGTCATCGTGCCCCCCAGCGACGGACGAGGTCGTGCTCGAGGCCCAGGTGGTCGAGGACGCGCGCGATCACGGTGTCGAGGGCCTCGTCGAGGGTCGCCGGCTTGCCGTAAAACGACGGCATCGCCGGCAAGACGACGGCCCCGGCGCGCGCCAGGGCGGTGAGGTTCTCGAGGTGCACGACGCTGAGCGGCGTCTCGCGAGGAACGACGAGCAACGAGCGCCGCTCCTTGATCATCACGTCGGCCGCGCGCGTGAGGAGCGTGTCGGAGATTCCATGCGCGATGCGCGCGGCCGTTCCCATGGAGCAGGGCACGACGGCCATCGCGTGCCATCCGGCGCTGCCGCTGGCGAAGGGCGCCTTGTAGTCTCGGACCCCCCAGACGGGCACGCCGATCGACTCGCGAAGCTCGCCGCCGCACTCGAGCGCCCAGACTTCGGAGGCCGTCTGCGAGATGCAGACGCCGAGCTCGACGTCGTCGCGATCGCGCAGCAAGCCGACGAGGCGTCGCGCGTAGGGTGCGCCACTGGCGCCGGTGATCCCGATGACGATCTTCTTCCTGGGGGTGCTGGTCATGCCGTCGGACCTGGCCGTTTGGAACCGCACACGATGGACGCGATGCCGAGCGTCAGATCCCACCCGCGAACGGCCTCGAAGCCCACGCCGGCGAGCGCTCGTTCGTACTCGGGCCGCGTGAGGAATCCCGCCATGCTGCTCGCGAGATAGCGATACGCTCGCGGGTCGCCGGAGACCAGCCCGCCCACGGCCGGCAGAATGACCTGCGCGTAGGCGAGGTGGAAGGCGCGGGTCGCCCACCGCGAAGGCTTGAAGAGCTCGAGGGTCACGAACACGCCGCCGGGGCGGAGCACCCGCAGCACCTCCCGAGCGCCTCGCACGGGGTCGGCGAGGTTCCGGACGCCGAATCCGCAGACCACGGCCGCGAACGCGCCGTCATCGAACGGCAGCGCCATCGCGTCGCCCACGACGACCTTCGCCCCCGGCGCCTTGTGCCGGCCCGCGGCGAGCATCTTCGGCGAGAAATCGAGCGCCACGACCTCTGCACGCGGGATGGCCTCGGCGATCATCGCGGTGAGGTCCATCGTGCCCGCGCAGAGATCGAGGATCGGGCCGGGCGGCCCCTTCTCGACTTCACCGACGGCGCGCGCGCGCCAGCGGCGGTCGAGGCCCGCCGACATGAGGCGGTTGAGCGTGTCGTAGGTGGGGGCGATGCGCTCGAACATACCGCGCGCGGCCGTCTCGTGGACCGCCTCTTCGCCGCGGCGGGCGCGCACGTCTGCGATCGGGGTCGTCGTCATGACCGTGTCCTCGCGAGCAGATCGCGCGCCACGCCGATCACGCGCGCCATCGCGTCCGCGCCCCCGACTCCGTGGCTCGCCCGAGCGCCGTTGGTGAAGCTCGGGCCCGGGCGCGCGTCGATGCCGAGCTCCGGCCAGAGAGCCTCCACGCGGGCGACGACTTCGGCGCTCATGCGGCACGGCTCCGGCCAGACTCGGGTGTAGCCCTCTTCGCGCCACTTGCGCGTCGCATCGATGCACACCTTGCTGCCCCAGAGCGGCTGGTTCGCGCCATGATCGAGCTGATCGATCGGTCCGTCGACGAACGCAAAGTCGCGTTTCGGGTCGAGGTTCGCGAGGAGACGCCAGGCCACCTGCTGGAGGTCTTGCACGTCGACGTCGTCATCGAACACGCAGATGACCTTCGAGAACGTCATCTGACCGGCGCCCCAGAGGCCGTGCGCGATCCGCGAAGCGTGAAACGGGTACTGCTTCTTGATCGAGAGGAGCACGAGGTTATGGAACGCCCCTTCGACGGGGAGATTCATGTCGACCACCTCGGGGAAGAGCAGACGCAGCATCGGCAGGAACAGGCGTTCGGTGGCCTTGCCCAGCCACGCGTCTTCCATCGGCGGCGGCCCGACCAGCGTCGCGGGGTACACGGCGCCGTCGCGCCGCGTGAGCGCGGTGACGTGGAAGCGGGGGAACGGTTCGACCGGTGTGTAATAACCCGTGTGATCTCCGAACGGCCCCTCGCTTACGAGCTCTTCTTGCGGGTCGACGTACCCCTCGAGCACGAAGTCGGCGTCGGCCGGCACTTCGAGGTCCACCGTCGTGCACGCGACGGTCGCCACGGCCCGCTTCCGAAGGAATCCCGCGAACATCCACTCGTCGATCCCGTCGGGTAACGGCGCGGTCGCGGCGTACATCATGGCCGGATCGCCGCCGAGGGCGACGGCCACATCGAGGCGTCGAAGGCCCATCTCGCGAGCCCTTCGGAAGTGACGCGCCCCCGTCTTGTGCACCTGCCAGTGCATCGCGGTCTCGTTCCGACCGAGCTTCTGCATCCGGTAACAGCCCACGTTCCGAACCCCGTTTTCAGGGTCGCGCGTGATGACTTGCGGCAACGTGATGAAGGGGCCGCCGTCGTGGGGCCAACACGTGAGAATGGGGAGCGAGTCGAGATCGACGTCGGGGCCGGTGTGGATCACGTCCTGGCACGAACCGCGGCCGACGGAGCGAGGCGAGACGTGGGCCAGCTCCGGGAGCTTCAAAGCGAGCTGCGCCAGTTCACGCGCGCTCGACGGCGCCTTCGTATGAACGAGCTCGGCGATGGCCGCGGCGTGCTCCTCGAGGTCGTCGACGCCGAGGGCGAGCGACATCCGCCGCTTCGACCCGTAAGCATTGATGAGGAGCGGAAAGGAAGAGCCGGCTACGTTCTCGAAGAGGAGGGCGGGGCCGTTGCTCTTCATCACCCGGTCGGCGATCGCGGAGACCTCGAGATTCGGATCGACCCGCCGGCGGATGCGCACCAGCTCCGCCCGCTCTTCGAGCGCACGAACGAACGCGCCCAAGCCGTCCCACGCCATCGACGTGCCTCCGATACAAGTTTCAAAATAATTTGAAACAACGATTCTTTAGGCTCCCCCCTCGGATGCGTCAAGACGGGTCAGGCGCGGGTCAAACGGCCGCGGGTCTCGACGGCGGGGTGGGGCGCGCTCTAGATGAACCCGTGAAACCTGGCGACCACCCCGAGTTCTTTCGCTTCCCGGCGCCCGAAGGCCGCTCGCGGGAGAGCACGTTGCGGCTCGACGGGTCCGGACGGTTCTGGCATGACGGCGCGAAGGTCGAGCACGCGGGCTTGTCGAACGCGCTCCATTCGTGGATAAGCCGGCACCCGGACGACGGTCGGTACATTCTGACGAACGGCTACGACTGGACGTATTTCACGGTCGACGACGCGCCTTATTTCGTGCAGTCGTTGAAGATCGCCGCCGATGGGGTAACGCTCGTCTTGAGCGACGGCTCCGAGGAACCATGGGAACCCGGGAGCTCGTGGGTCGGCGATGGCGACGCGCTTTATGCGCTCGTGAAGCGGGAGTCACCGAGGGGCCCGTTCGAAGCCAAGTTCACGGCTCACGCGCAAGCGTCGCTCGAGCCGGCGCTCGTCGAGGGAGGCGCGGCGGGCTTGCCCGCGTTGCGACTCGGGAACCGTGTCGTCCAGATCGGAGGCGTTGGCCGGTAGGCAAACGTAGGGCAGTCGGTTATCGTGCACCGCCCACACCATGCGGTTGCTCATCGCCGACAAGCTTCACCCACGCGCCGTCGAAGAGCTTCGCACGCTGTCGCTGGAGGTCATTTACGAGCCCGAGCTCACGAGAGAGAGCCTCGAGACCCGGCTCGGCGGCATCGGGATACTGGTCGTTCGCTCCACCGAGGTCACGGCAGCCGCTATCGAGCACGCCAAGCAGCTCAACCTCATCGTCCGGGCGGGCGCGGAGTACGCGACGATCGACGTTCGCGCAGCCAGCAAGCGCGGCATCTACGTGGCGAACTGCCCGGGGCGGAATGCCTCGGCGGTGGCAGAGCTCGTGTTCGGGCTCATGCTCTCGCTCGATCGGCGCATTCCGGATGCCGTCGCTTCGCTTCGTAGCGGCAAGTGGGAGCGGCAGGAATACGGCAAGGCCGAGGGGCTGCACGGAAAGACACTCGGCGTCGTGGGCCTCGGGGCCATCGGGCGCGAAGTGGCCCTGCGCGCACGGGCCTTCGGCCTCAACGTCGTCGGATGGAGTCGTTCGCTCACGCCGACGCGCGCCGCCGAGCTCGGGATCGCTCACGCGGCGTCGCTGGCAGACCTCGCCCAGCGCAGCCAGATCCTGACGCTCCATTTGGCCCTCAACGACCGCACTCGCCAGATCGTCAACCGGCCCGTCATCGAGGTCTTGCCGGACCGGGCGCTGGTCATCAACACGGCCCGCGCGGATCTCGTCGACAACGCGGCGTTGCTCGACGCGGTCGACAAGCGCGGCCTGCGCGTCGGGCTCGACGTGTTCGCCGACGAGCCGCGCGGAGCGAGGACCTTCCCTTCGGCTGACCTCCTGCGCTCGTATCCCTCCGGCGGGCTCGTTTACGGCACGCCTCACGTAGCCGCCGCGACCGACCAGGCGCAGCTCTCGATCGCGACCGAGACCGTGCGGATCATCCGATCGTTCATGCTCGACGCGAGCGTGCCCAACGTCGTCAACGTCTCGTCGTCGTCGGCGGCGCGCTTCCAGCTCGTCATCCGGATGATGGACAAGGTCGGGACGTTCGCGAACGTCCTGGCCGTCCTCAAGCGCCACGGCATCAACCTCGAAGAGGTGTCGAACACCATCTTCGAGGGCGGCGTCGCCGCGTGCGCGAAGCTGCGGGTGCAGTCTCGGCCGACCGAGGCGTGCCTTGCGGAGATCAAGGCCTTCGACGAGGTGCTCCACGTGGGCCTCGTGACGCTCCCGATGCTCGCGTGATCGTCGGTTAGGGTCGGCGTGGTAGCGCAGCACGTGGTCGCCCTCTCGAAGCGAATCGTCTTCGTCATCCTCGCGGCGAGCTCGGTGGTCGGCTGCCGTGGACTGCACGGTGGCGCCGACGCGGGATCGGCAGACGCGGCCTACGACGCGCACGCCGACGCGGGGACCCCTGACGCTGCCCCCGTCGACGACTCCATCCCGCCGACGTCGAGCGACGAGCTCTCCGTGCGCGCGAAGCACCTCCTCGAGGCCATCGCGCAAGACAACATCGACCTCGCGAGCGACATCCTCTTCCCTCGCGACGCGTGGATGGCGACGCGCGATGCGGCCGACCCCGGCAAGGAGTGGGAGAAGCGCGTCGCTCGCCCGATCCGTCGGACCCTCCACTCGCTCTCGCGTCGCCACAAGGCTCTCGAGCGCGCCGAGTTCGCGTCGCTCGAGCTCGGCCACTCGATGAACCAGGCGTCGCCGAAGAAGCACGGCTGGCAAAAGCCCCTCTGGATCGTGACCGGCTCGCGCCTCACGTTCGTCGTCGATGGCCGCACGCGCACCCTGCCGATCCGCGAGATGACCGCCTGGCGCGGCGCCTGGTACGTGACCCGCCTGTAGAGCACTTTTCCTCGTCGGCGATCGGGCCCGTCTCGGCGCTCGCCGTGCTCG
>OCTA010000105.1_pt1 | contig 78660 bp, 76 predicted proteins | sample 1538991 | NCBI WGS metagenome assembly OCTA01 (sample SAMEA3539302, study PRJEB22396) | soil metagenome | biome: tundra; feature: field; material: soil | place: USA | collected 2010-05 | depth 0.15 m
TCATCGAGAAGTAGGGATTCGCGTCGTCGATGCAGACGATCTCGTCGCACTGGAGCGAGCCCGCCTGGTAGACGACGAGATCGATCGGGAGGCCCACCGAGACGTTGGACTTGAGCGTAGAGTCGATCGAGACGAGGGCGCACTTGGCCGCCTCGGCCAGCGGCATGCCGGGGACCAGCATGCGGTCGAGCACGGGCTTGCCGTACTTGGCCTCTCCGATCTGGAAGTAACAGGTCTCGGCGGTGGCCTCGATGAAGTTGCCTGTCGAGTAGACGAGGAATAGGCGCATCGCCTCTCCCTTGATCTGACCGCCGAAGATGAGCGTGCACCCGAAGTCGATGCCGTCGGCACGCAGCGCCGGGCCGTCTTGCTCGTCGACCCGGCGGACGGCGTGACCGAGAACGCGCGCCGCCTCGAACATGCTGCTGGCGTTCCAGATCGTCGTCGCCTCGGGTCCCTCGCCCGCGAGCCGCTCGACCTGGAGGATCTCGCGCACCGACTGGGAGATGGAGAGATTGCCCGAGGACAGCAGCACCATGAACCGGTCGCCGGGCCGTTCGTAGACCACCATCTTGCGAAAAGTGCTGATCTGATCGAAGCCCGCGTTCGTGCGCGAGTCGGAAGCGAAGACCAGGCCCGCGTCGACCTTGACCGCCACGCAGTACGTCACGGTGGGCGGCTGCTCGTGGAGGTCCAGCTCATCGAGAGCCTCATACCGCGTGCTAGACCGGGCGTCACTCGGCGTCACGATCGGCCCGAGCGGTCCATCACGCCCGCGCCACGCCAGCGCGCGCGGCCGAGGCAGCCGCTTCAGCATCGTGTAATGTCCCAATTCTCGATCGCGACGGATTCAGGCGGCGTTTCGCTCGTAGAAGGAGAGGATCGGGTGCCGCAAGGCGGTTCGCCGTCCACCAGGTATCGATCCGCATCGCGTCCTCGACCGCGCGAGGATGAAAGACGACGCGCACGAGCTCAGATCATCCGGCGCGGAGGCGTGCGAAGACGTCCGCTGCGGGGACGAGCGTGGCCGGGTCGCTGCTCGCGAGCCGGGCCTTCAACTCCGCGCGCTGCTCCGCGGTGAGGTCCCAAGGCTCGTCCTCGCTCGTCGCGAGCTCGACCTCGGTTCCCTCGGGAAGGTCCGTCGGCTCGTCCACGACGAGCCTGCCGTTTCTCACGCGCGCACGAACCGTCAACATGCCCGCAGTTTAGCACCCTCGCTCCCCGTGCTGTCCGAAAAGTCGTCGCCGCGCCTTATGCCGCCTCGCGGCGGTAGTAGTTGAGCAGTCCGCCCAGGCGGGACCGGCACCCGATGGCGCCGAGCGTCGCATTGTCGTTGTTCGGCGATGCCTTCGCTCTGATGATTTGGCTACCGATCCCTTGGTGGTAGCGCTCGGTCAGGTAGTGTCCCATGAACTCCTTGATACGTCCGCTACCACAACCTCGCGCGCCCTCACCAAGGATTGGGCCAAGTTGAGGAAAGTATCGAAAAACCCAGTAAAAACGTTCGGGGAGGGGACCCCGCTCAGAATGCTCGCGCGACAAACCGCCGAGGCATGTAGCCGACTCAAGGATCGCAGCGTAAACGCGTTTTCCGCCAGCACAACCGGATATTCGCGGCATCACTCCTCGGTCCGACCGACCACGGTCCGCACTGGCGAGTCCTGGGGACCAGGTTGCCGGTGTGGAGCACCTGGCCGAGGTGACGCGGTCGTCCGAGTGAACGACGCGAGAGGCTCATCGCGCCGACGGCGGTGGACCCGGCGCGGCCTTCGAGTCGTCGGAGACGCACGACGACAGGTCGAAGAAGAGCAGTTCGATGGCCTTCTCTTGCGCGGTGAGCGCGCGCGCCGTGCACGAGGTGGGGATGTCTCCCGTGGGCGCGCCGCCGGCGTGCAGGTCGGTGAACGCGACCTTGCCGCACGTGCCGCCGACCGGCGTGGCGAAGGTGAGGTGCTTGGGGTCGCCGTTGCTCGGGTCGACGAGCCAGGCGCGGGCCGGGCCGTTCACGGTCCCCACGCTGGCGCTCATGCCGCTCACCGCGAGCCCGCTCCCCGACCCGAGCGCGCCGGCGTCGGCAAGCTCCGTGAAGAGGTCCTGGCCCTTGGGAAACGTGGTGACCACGTCGAGCGTGCCGGTCGCGTTTCCCACGGAGGACCCGAGCCAGGTGGCGAGGCCTTTGAAGTCTGCCGGTCCGTTCGCGAACCACGTGTAGTGGAAGTGGGTGGCGAAGACCTTGCCGCCCTCGCCGAGCCAGGCGTGCATGTTCTGCTTCGCGGCCGTCGTCACGTTGCTCCCGCCGTTGCCGAAGCTGATGCCGCCGTCCGGGGTCGCCGACGGGTCGAAGGTGTCGCCCTCGCACGCGAGGAGCACGATGTCGTACGCCTCGAGGCTCGTCTTCGAGCTCCAGAGGGGACACGACGCGTTCGTGCAGTCGCCCGGGGTCCCGCTCGAGAGGCCCGGGGCGCCGGTCGCAGCCCCTAACCCACTTAACCCACTGGAGCTGAGGCCTCGATAGACGTCGAGGCGCCCGCCCGCGTGCGGAGCGGAGAACTCCTGGGGGTCGATCCCGATCCGCACAAGCAGGCACCCGAGGTCGTCCAGCCCACCCGTCAAGAGCGCCATCTGCGGCATGTCGCCCTCGCCATGGTTGCGCGGCAGCCGCGCGACGCCCGCCGCAAACGCCGTGTCCTGGCACGATGTCGTCGTCACGGCGAGCTCGCGATGCCACTTGCCGAGCTGAATCACGACCGGGACGTTTGCCCCCGTCGGGACTCCCTTTAGCGAGAACGAGCCGGTGGCGTCGGTCACCGTGGCCGTGACGTAGCTGCCGAGCGGCACGTCGCACGTCCCGCAGCTCGCGGCTCCCTGCGCGATCGCCGGCAGGCTCGCCGGATCGGTCGGGACGAACACGAACGCGTGGGGGACGGGGTTCGCCCCCGCCGGATCGTAGACCGTGCCGCTGACCGATGTCGTGCCCTGGCCGGGGCACGTGGCGACGCCGGAGTCGCCGTCGCTGCCGAAGGGTCCGCCGGCGTCGGGACCGGGGCCGGAAGGACCGTCGATCCCGACGGTCGCGTCGAACGCTCCAGCCTCGCCGCTGGATCCGATGGGGGAGCTCGCGCCGTCGAACCCGACCGAGGCGCCAGCGTCCACGGGCGCATTGACGTGCTCGACGACCCTGGTCCCGCAGGCGGACGTCAGGAAAAACCAGCCCGACAACCCGGCGCAAGCGAGCGCCGCCCCCGTGCCATTCCTCACGGCGCGAAACGCTAACACGGTTTTGGTCTGGGCGGGGCGTCGCGCGCGGTCGGTGAAAACGACGAGCCTTGACGCCGGTTTCGCTCCGGCATCCTTGGTCGTCATGACGAAGCAGCGGACAGCTGCAGCCGGGGTGGTCGTGGCGACGTGCGTCGCATGCACCGGAAGCGATCCAGGGATCGTCCAGGTCATCGAGGCGCCGGACGCCGCGTCGGCCAAGCTGGCCCCGAGCCGTGACGCGAGCGTCTCGACGCCCCCTGTAGGCGCCCCCGAGGCGGGCCAGGGCTCCTTCGACGCGAGTGCGCCGCCGGCGACCCGAGAGGCGGGCGGCGGGGAGGCGCCAGCCGCGGGTGCCGGAGCGCCGCTCGGCCCGTGTCACACCTTGATCATCGGCGAAACCGACGGGGGACCGATCTCGTGTTGCGAGAGGCCGGCCTGCGTGGACGATCCGGCCGATGACTCGCGGTGTTCCGGTGGGCTGACGGCCTATCGCTGCGAGCCGTCGTCGTGGGGGGACGCGGGCGTCTACTGCTTCGTGCCCGGCAACTGGTGCGCGGCCGACGCGTCCGCCGATGCCGGGAGCCCGCTTTGCCGTGTCTCGTCATGCCCGAACAACTGCACGCAGCAGGGCACGATGCCGTGCTGCACGCCGGCGGGCGAGTGCGGGTGCGGGTACGGCACCGCGCTCTGTTTGTAGTTCGCCTTGCAGTTCGCCGCGCTGGCGGCGGAGCTGGAGGGCAGGGTGGCCTGCGCGCTGTCAGTTGTCGCAGGTCCTGCGCGAGGCCCGCGAGCGTGTACATCACCGCGTGGTGTCCGGAAAGCTGTCGCCGGTGATTCTCGCACAATTTCCACGCGATCCGTAGGCTTGAAGAGGCGGCGGGGGACAGGCACTCTGCGCCAGCCACTATGCTCCCAGCGCCGTTCCAGTTCATCATCGCGATGATCGCGTACGCCATCAACCAACGGATGGTGCGGCGGATCGACTACCTGCAGGAGGAGGTCCGCGTTCTCAAGGAAGCCCTGGCCGCGGCGACCGGCAAGATGCGGATCGACTTCAGCCCCGAGCAGCGCCGCCGCCTCGCGCTCAAGGGCAAGGAACTGACCGCCGAGGAGCGCCGGGCCTGTTGCGAGATCGTCAGGCCAGCGACGATCCTCGCTTGGTTTCGTCAGCTCGCCGCCCAGAAGTACGACGGCTCGAAGGCGCGCTCGGTGGGCCGCCCGCGCAAACCAGGCGACGTGCGCTCGCTCGTGCTCGACCTGGCACGTAACAAGCGATGCCAGCTGCCTGGTCCACGATCGGGATCCCGTGTTCACCGCGGAGTGGAGGGCGTTGCTCGAAGCCCACGGCGTCAAGTGCGTCCCGATTCCGGCACACAGTCCGAGCTGCAACCCACACGCGGAGCGCTTCGTGAAGACCATCCGGACCGAGTGCCTGGATCACTTCGTCATCTTCGGCCAACGGCACCTGCGACACTTGCTCAAGGAGTTCATGGGGCACTACCTCTCCGAGCGCTACCACCAAGGCATCGGCAGCCAAATCATCCGGCCGATGGCATCACCCGGCAACGACAACGCGCCGCTCGGCGCCATCCGATGCCGGTCGCGCCTGGGCGGAGCTCTCAACTACTATTGCCGGACGGCCGCGTGACATCCGGCGGCGAGTTTCCGGACATCACGGGGTGGGCCACGGGGTACGCGCAGTTGCTGTGCCAGTAGGGATAGCTAGAGCTTGTCCGTCTCGCCGCTCCGAGCGAGCGCGTCGACGACCGCGCGGACCTCCTGTGCGCGCTCGCGCGGAACGACCAGGACCGCGTCGTCGGTCTCGACAATGACGAGATCGTTCACGCCAAGGAGCGCCCAGCGCTTGCGGACAGTGCCGCTCGTCAGGTCGCGTACGAGGTTGTTGGCCGCGTCGACGACGACCGTGCCGCCGGGGACCGCGTTGCCGTTCGGGTCTTTGCCGGACATCTCCCAGGTGGTCTGCCAGCTGCCGACGTCGTTCCAGCCGAAGTCGCCGGGCACGACGGCGACCCGCTTGGCCTTCTCCATGACGGCGTGGTCGATCGAGATCGAGGGGAGGGTCGGGAAGATCGCGGCGAGGGCGGCCGCCTCGTCTCCGCGCGCTGCCGCCGCCTCGATCGCGTCGAGGCCCGCCGCCAGGATCGGGACGTGCAGGGCGATCGCGTCGCGCATGACGCTCGCCCGGAAGAAGAACATTCCGCCGTTCCAGAGGTACCGGCCCTCGGCCACGAACGCCTCGGCCCGCTCGCGCGTGGGCTTCTCGACGAACCGGCTGACCGCTCGCATTCCGTCGGTCACCGCTTCGCCGACCTCGATGTAGCCGTACCCCGTCTCCGGCCGCGTGGGGACGATGCCGATGGTCGCGATCCAGCCGCTCTCTGCAGCGCGCAGCGCGGTGCCAAGCGCCTGTCGAAAGGCGGGCTCATTCCCGATGTGATGGTCCGCGGGCAAGACGGCGATGATCGCGTCCGGGTCGGCGCGCGCGATGGTCGCGCTCGCCCAGCCGATGCACGGCGCCGTATTGCGCGCGACCGGCTCGGCCAGGAAGTGCTCTCGGGGGACGGTCGGGAGGGCCGCGAGCGTCGCCTCGACGAGCCTCGTCCCGGTGGAGATCCAGACGCGATCCGCCGCGATCAGCGGCTCGAGGCGCCGCACGGTCGCGGCGATGAGGGCCTCGTCCGCGCGACCCGCCAGGGCCAGGAGCTGCTTGGGCGTGTGCCTTCGCGACGCGGGCCAGAACCGAGTGCCCGAGCCGCCGGCGAGAATGACCGCGTGCACATGGCGCATTCCGCCGGTCGTACCATGGCTTTCGCCGTGGCACGATGGGGCTCGCGTGGCCCCGGACATCGCGTTCGACCTGACTCTCGAGCACGGCCGCTGCGTCGGCGTCACGCTCCCCGAGGCTGCGGAGGCGGTCGACGCGCTGGCCGAGACCCTGGCGGCCGCCGAGCGGGCCCGGGCCTTCGACCTGCCGATTCCCCGGCGGCGCACGTGGACGGGCGGGCGGGCCGCGATGCGCGAAGCGCTCGGCCGGCTGGGGTTCCCGGCGGACGCGGTGGCGACCGACGATCGGGGCGCGCCCGTTCTTCCGCCCGGCGTCCGCGGGTCCATCACGCACAAGGAGCGCATCGCGGCCGCGATGGTCGCCCTCGAGTCGAGCGCGTGCGTTGGCGTCGACGTCGAGATGGATATCGCGCGCTCCCACGACATCGCGTCTCGCGTGCTCCGGGACGCCGAGCGCGCCGAGCTCGTGGGCCTCGACGCCGCCGGCCGCGCGCGCGAGGTCTTGCTGCGCTTCTCCGCGAAGGAGGCGATCTACAAGGCGCTCGACCCCTTCGTGCGGCGCTACGTCGATTTCAAGGAGATGAGCGTGTCGCCGCGCCCCGGCGGGGCGGCCCTCGTCACGCCCTACTTGCGTGAAGGCGAGGGCCCCTTCGCGATCGAGGTCCGGTGGCGCCGCTTCGACGGCATCGTACTCACGACCGCGCGGATCGAGCGGGTCGGCCAGCCCCGGTAGCGAGGGATGCGGCGCGACCGCGCGTCACTCTCATTTGCCTCATTGCCTCATTGCCTCATTGCGCGACGCAGTTCGCGACCATCGTCTCCCAGACGAGGCCCGCCATGGCCAGGGAGCCGGCGGGGTCCGGGTGGACGTGGTCGGCCGCTGCTGCTCGATTCCGAGCCGGACGAGCCAGAGCTGGAGGCGCCCGAGGAGCTAGCGCCCGACGAGCCGTTCCCACCCGATGAACTCCCGTTGCCCTGATTCGTGGAGTCGGACCCCGTCGGCGAGCTGCCGCACCCTTCGGCCGCGCCTACGAGCCCGATCGATACGACGAGTGCAAGCCACGCGCGCGGACCCGAGTGAGTAGGCATAAGCTTCATGTCGACATCTCCCGCGATCGTATCCCCGGGCGACGCCGTGGATCGCGCGGGGTTCGCGACGCGGTGACCTCGAAAGGGGTCAGTTCGGGGTCGTTCCGCGCCCTGCCGTGCCGGCGCGCTCGCGCGCCCGATCGGGGTAAAGGGCCCTCGGGAAGTGTTCGACGATGCTGCCGTAGGCAGTCCGCGCTTCGTCGCGCTGTCCGTTCGTCCAAAGCGAGTCCGCGAGGCCGAGGCGCGCCGGGAGATAGCCGGGGTTGACGGCGAGCGCACGGCGATAGACGGCGATCGCCTTGGCCGTGGCCCCCCGCGCGTCGTCGACCTCGGCGAGGCCGGTCAGGGCCTCCGAGTCTGACGGGGCCTGCTCGACGGCAGCGGCGAACAACGCCGCAGCGTCGTCGATGCGCCCGGCCCGACGAGCTCGGCGCGCCCGGTCGAGCAGGTCGCCTGCCGAGCCGCGGTCGGGAGCGCCGGGCCGCGGGAGCGGAGCCGCGGAAGCGCGCGGGCCCTGGGGCTCCGTGGGGACCGGCGACGGGGCGAGAGGCTCCGGCGTGGCGGAGGGAGCCGTTGTCTGGGAAGCGGACGCCCCGGAGGACGGGAGCGTCGCCATCGTGGCGGGTTCCGGCGAGGGGCGGGTCGACGTCGTCTCATCCAAGGTGGCGATCGGTCGGGGCGAGGGCTTCGCGCGCCACGCGAAGCCGACGGCGAGCAACGTGCCGAGGAGAAGCGCGCCTGCGATGAATTGCACGACGGAGCGGGCCGCCTGACGCCGGACACGCAACAGAAGCGCTGCGCGCGCCGTGGGTTGCGCGACGTGTTCCGCCATGGGCGGCGCAGGATCTACGAACTCTCGAGGGAGGGTCTCGGTGAGCTCGCACGCGGCGCTGGAGGGCATGGGCCCGCCGACGACGACGGTTGGATGGCGCGACGGTCGAAACTCACCGCCGCCGCCCCTCTCGGCGCCCACGGACCGGTCGAATCCCCGGCCGATGGCCGTCGGCTGCCCCGACGGTCGAACGGGTCCGTGGGACCCGCGCTCGCCGCGGGGAGCTTCGTCGAACGTCCCCGCCGCGCTCGGGTTCGATTCGTGGTTCCGGTCGTCTCGGGCAACGGGGAGCGCGGGCATCGACGGGCTCTCCGAATGCGCCATCTCCACGCGCATTCGCGCGCGGCTCTCGCGGACGGCGTGCTCGATCTCGCGACCGCGTACCGCGCGCGCGTCACCCAGACGCTCCGCGAGGAACGCCGCGACGTCCTCGCGCGTGGTGTAGACGTCCGCCACGCGCATCGCCTTCTCGAGAGCCATCCCCATCTCGTGCGCCGTTTCGAAGCGCTTCGCGACGTCGAGCTCGAGCGACCTTTCGACCACGAGTCGAATCGGCTCAGGGACGCTCCTGGGCAGCGGATGGGGCGGCAGACCCGCCGCGATCCGGCGGAACACCGCCACCGGCTCCGACGCGCCGTAAGGTGGGCGACCCGCCAGGAAGCTGTACATCGTGGCACCGGCGCTCCAGACGTCGGTCCGCCGGTCCACCCCGAGCCCCATCGCCTGCTCCGGCGCCATGTATGCGAGCTTGCCCTTGAGCGCACCGGCCGACGTGTCCTGCGTCACGCGATTGCGGGCCTTCGCGATCCCGAAGTCGATGACCTTGGTGGTGCCCCGAAAGCCCACGAGTAAATTTGGCGGGGATACGTCGCGATGAACGACTCCGAGCGCCAGCCCTTCGTCGTCGGTGAGCTCGTGCGCGGCGTGCAGACCGGCGCACGCATCGACCATAATGCGCGCGAGGATGCCGACCGGGATTTTGTCGGTCGTATCGCGCGCCGTCGCGCGACCCACCTTCACCAGCGACTCGCCGTCAATCCACTCCATCACGAGGAAGAGCACGCCTCTTTCCTCGCCGAGGTCGAGCACCTGGGCCACGTTCGGATGCTCGATGCGGGACACGACGCGAGCTTCGTCGAGGAACATCCGCTGAAACTCCGAGTCGGACGCGAGCTTCGGCAAGATCGTCTTGATGGCGACAATCCTGTCGAACCCGTGCTTGCCCTGCTGTCGAGCAAGCCAGAGCGAGCCCATCCCTCCCTCGGCGACCTGGAGCAACAGATCGTACCGATCGAGACGGCAGCCTGGCGCGAGCCAGGCCCCGTTCGACGGCCTCCCAGACATCATTGGCCACGCCCCCAAGGCGGCGGGGGCCTCGAACGCTGCGCCCGCTCCTCCACCGCTACCAACTATAAGGACGGTTACGCCCCAAGTCACTCGGCAGCTTTATACAAACGACGGCGGGCTCGGCGGCCCGCTCGCGCCCCCCCAGTCACGCAGTCACGCACGCAGTCACGCGGCATGCAAGCCGCCCAAATCATGCAAGGCAAATCATGGTTTCGGCGGCATGTCTTTCTTTGGAGTCGGTGTGGCACCTTCGGGAATCGGTTTGGTGGGCGGCGGCGCGGGGACTGCCTCGCCATTCGGCGCCTCGACCAGTTCGCGCGTCGTCGCGTCTTGGGTCTCGATGTGAAACTCGACTCGCCGATTGGCCGCTCGGCCGGCGTCGGTATCGTTCGGCATGATGGGGCGCTCTTTGCCCATGCCTCGCGCCGCGAGCCGCTCCTTCGCGACGCCGTGATCGGTGAGCCACTTGACCACGGATTCGGCCCGCTGTTGAGAGAGCACCTGGTTGAACTGCGAGCTCCCCGCGCTGTCGGTGTGGCCCTCGACCGTCACGCGCTTGATTTCCTGGTGGTCGCTCAACAGCTTGGCGACCTCGGTGAGGAGCGAATCGCTCTCCCTCTTGATGACGGCCCGGTTGAAGTCGAACTTCGGCTGCTCGAGAATCTGGATCTGCGCGTTCTTGATGAACACGCGCGGACACCCCGTCGTGCTCGGATCGTCGCTCTTCGGACCGGGCACGTCCGGGCACGCATCGGCTTCGTTGAGAATGCCGTCCTTGTCGCGATCGGGGTCGGGCGGGCAGCCGTTCGTCTTCGGGTCTTCGGTGCGAACGCCCGCGACGTCGGGGCACGCGTCGTCCGCGTCGATGACGCCGTCCTTGTCGCGATCGCTCGGGCAGCCGTTCGTCTTCGGGTCTTCGGTGCGAACGCCGGGCACGTCGGGACAGGCGTCCTCGCTGTCTTGAACGCCGTCGCCGTCCCGGTCCGGCGGCGGCGGGGGTGGCGGCGGGCAGCCGTTCGTCTTCGGGTCGTCGGTCCGGACGCCCGGCGCGTCGGGGCAAGCGTCGTCGGCGTCGAAGACGCCGTCTCCGTCGCGATCGGTTGGTTCGACGGGCTCGGCGAACGCCGGGGCGTATTCGATCGACGCGAGAGCCCGGAAAACCGACGTGCCCGCGGCGCGCGAGAGACCCGGACCGGCACCGCCGCCGAACCGGAAATCCCCCACCGTGTAGTGGGCTCCGGCGAGCACGGCGAGCGGCGTCGTGCGCGTGCCGAAAACGGCGTCGGCTTCGGTGAGCACGGTGCTTCCCCAGATCTCCGGGCCCGCCACGAGCTTCTTCGCGAGCGCACGAACCCCGACCGCGGCGCCGAACGCGACCTCCGAGCCGGTCGGGTGACCCGCGAACCCGTCGCTGTTCGCTCGGTAGACGAAGCCGAGCGACGCGGCGTAGACGAACGCGCCCACGTCGCCAGCGGCCAGGAGCTGCGGTCCGACCCTGACCTCGCCGTCGCCCAGGTACTTCGCCGCATCGCCCGTGGGGAGCCACAGCCGTCCGCCGAGCGCGAGGGTGATCGGATCTCCGTACGTGCCGGCGAGCCGGACATCCGCGGCGAGCCGAAGATCACCGACGCCGCCGCTCGTCGAGCCGACGATGCGCCGTCCGTTCACGACGCCGCCGGTCTCCGACCCATCTTGAGTCATCAGGATCGGCAGGTTCACGCCGAGACGTACGCGCGACAGGAGGACGATCGAGCCGCCGAGGTGCAAGAACAGCTGGTCGGTGACGATGCTGGTGTTCTCGGACCCGTCCGGATTGACGAGGACATACGGCTTGTATCCGTAGTCGAGCACGAGCCCGACGGCGGGGCGCACCGCGCCGCGAAGATCGAGCATGTCTTCGACGAACCACTCGCTCCCGCGCTCGGAGGGCTCGAACCGGTCGAAGGCGAAGCCCTGCGCCGTTTGCGCCCCTGCGGAAGACTCCATCGCGCCCAGCGCTGCCATCGCGGTGAAGACCGTCGCCACGAGCGCGCGGCTCACGGGCATCCCGCATTCGAAATGACGTTGCTGTCCAGGGTCACGGCGGCCGTTTCGACCAGCGCCCGGCCTGGCGAGACGCTGGCGCCCGTGAGCATGGTAATGCTCGATTTTGCCATCACGTTTCCCTCGAGTTGAGCGCCGGTGTCGAGCGTGGCGGAGCTCCCGATCTGCCAGTACACATTGCACCCGCTCCCACCGATCACCGTGGTGGACACGTTCGCCGAGACGGTGAGCGTGCTGGCGATCTGGAAGATCCAGACGGCGTTCGGGTCGCCTTGACTGTCGAGCGTGAGATTGCCGACGGCCTGCGTCGCCGCCACCGCGAAGCAGTAGACGCCGGGAGCGAGCGTCTTGCCCCCGAGATCGACGCCCGTCATCACGTGCTGGCAAGGGCGCCCGACGAGGTCGTTGTATGCGATGGCCAGGTCGGCCTGGGCTTGCACGGCGACGCCGTTATTGAGATCCGTCGATCCGCTGATCTGCCCGGCCGTCAAGGCGACGAGGGCCGTGCCCGGCGAGATGCCCACGTCTCCCGTGATGGAGGTCGTGAGGCCCGTGTTGGTGATCGTGCTGCCGGCGAGCACCGCGAAGCTCCTGGCGTGCGCGAGCGGTGGGCCGGCGATGCCTCCGCCCTCGAGCCCGGCGTCCGCGCCTCCCGTGTCCGCGAACGGGGAGCGTGCGTCGGCGTCGAGCAAGGCGCCCTCTCCGTCGGTCGCTCCGTCCGGTGGGCTCGAATCGTCCGACGGCGAATCGCCCGACCGATCGGGCAGCATCGCGTCCGATACCGCGTCGAGCGGGCCGTCGTCGAAGGCCGCGTCCGTCGAGGCATCGGCCGCTTCGATGACGTCATTTCCGCCGCATGCCGCCGAGAGGAGGGGCGCCGTCGGGACGAGGACGAACCGTACCGCCAGTCGAAGCCGAACAGCCGGAGCCATGGCAACCCTCCCCCTTTCGCGCTCGTCTGGACGACGCACGCGCGTGCACTGCGTACTCTATCGGGCAGGGCGCGGTACGGAAATGCACCCGCGACGACCCTGGCGATCTGGACGGTCGCCGTTGCAGACGCGCGCGGCGTCGACGAGCTCGTTCACCGATTCGCGTAATGCCTCGATCGCGGAGCGTGTCTGGCAAATAGCCAATTTCGCGAGAGCGGAGTCGCTGCGCGCCGTCGCTCGGCGCGAACCCCCGCTCTCGCGATGAACGTTCAGTCCTTCCGGTACATCGTCACGACGCAGGCGCCGCCGAGGCCGAGGTTGTGCTGGAGCGCGACCTTCGCGTTCGGCACCTGGCGCTTGTCGGCGGTGCCGCGCAGCTGCCAGACGAGTTCCGTGCACTGCGCCACGCCGGTCGCGCCGAGGGGGTGCCCCTTCGACAGGAGGCCGCCCGACGGGTTCGTGACGACCTTGCCGCCGTAGGTGTTCTGCTCGTTCCAGATGAACTTTTCGGCCTCGCCCTCACCGCAAAGGCCGAGTCCCTCGTAGGTGATGATCTCGTTGGCCGTGAAGCAGTCGTGGAGCTCGCAGACCTGCACGTCGGAGGGACCGAGCCCGGCCTGCTCGTACACCTTCTTCGCGGCGTTCACGGTGAGGTCGTAGCCGACCATCTTGATCATGCTCTTCTCGAAGCTCGACTTGTAGTCGGTGGTCATCGCCTGGCCGGCGATCCACACCGGGCTCGTATGCCCGTGCTTGCGCGCGAAGTCGTCGGAGCACACGACGGCCGCAGCGCCGCCGCATGTGGGCGGGCAGCACTGGTAGCGAGTGAGCGGGTCGAAGACCTCTTCGCTCGCCATGATCTCTTCGACCGTGAGGCGGGTGTTGAAGAGCGCGTACGGGTTGTTCGACGCGTGCTTGCGCGCCTTCTCGCTGACCTTCGCGAAGGTCTCCTTCTTCGTCCCGTATTTCCACCGGTATTCGCGCCCTGCGCCGCCGAACATCTGCGCGGTGGGGGGCGCCTGCGCGAAGCCCTGCACGTCGAGCATCGTCTGCGCGTGCTTGGCGATCGGGCTCTCGCGGTCGTCGTACTTCGATCCCAGCGCGCCCTTCTCCATCTTCTCGAACCCGAGGACCAGCACGCACTCGGCGATGCCACCCTCGACCGCCTGCTTCGCGAGCATCAGCGCGGTCGAGCCGGTGGAGCAGTTGTTGTTCACGTTGAAGACCGGCACCCCGGTCAACCCGACCTCGTACGCCGCGCGCTGGCCGCACGTGCTGTCGCCATAGACGTAGCCGGCGTAGACCTGCTCCACGGCCTCGTACGGGATCTTCGCGTCGCCCAGCGCCAGGTGCGCCGCCTTCGACGCCATCACGTGGTAGTCCTCGCTCTGTCCGGGCTTGGCGAACTTCGTCATCCCGACACCGATCACATTGACTCGTCGGCCCATCGCATTCACCGCTTTCAGGCTTGTTTTCAGACAAGCTCCTTGAGGAATCCCAGCTTCTGGGCGACGCGAATGTCGCCGATGACCTTCAGCTTTCCGTGCTGGTACAGGTCGCGCGCGGCCGAAGGGTCCTTCGAGAGCGCGACCAGGTCGGCGTCATCGAGGCGCAGGGTCGCCGCCGCCGCCGCCTCGGTGCCCTCGCGAACGGCGCCGGCCCCGGTCAGATCGACCACCCAGCTCGCGCCCGGGTTGGTCACGTTGAACTGGATGAGCGCGCCGACCTCCTTCGCGAGGCTTGCGTTCTTCGAGAGCCGCTCCGCCAGGGCCTTGAACAGCGACGGCGCCTTCGCCATGGCATTCGCGCCCGCGTTCGAGCCTGCGCCGGCGCCCGGGGTAGGCCCCGCGTTCGCGTTCGCGCCCGCGCCCGCTGGCGCGCTCGAAGCCGCGCCGCCGCGCTTCTTCGTGACCGCCTCGATCGCGAGCTTCGGATCGATCTTCTGCAAGAAGCTGAGCTTCTGCGACGCCATCACGTCGCCGCCGATCTTCAGCTTCCCGCCCATGTAGAGCTTCATCGCGTCGGCCTTGCCGCTCGTCATCGCCAGAAAGTCGGCGTCGGTGAGCTCGAGGGTCGTGTCGGCGGGCTGGATGCCCGCGGCCACGGACCCCTTGTCGTTCTTGACGTCGATGGTCCAGGCGCTGTCGGGGCTCGTGAGCTTGAAGACGAAGACCTTGCCCACCTTCGAGACGAGCTCGGGGTTTCGCGCGACGTGGTCTTCGATCGCGGTGAATACGTCGGCCGAGCCGAACGAGGCCCGGTCGAGCGGGGCCGCAGCCGGAGCGCTCGCCGCCTGCGCCGGTGCCGACGCGCTGGCGCCGCCTCCACCGCGCTTCTTCGTGATCGCCTCGAGCGCCTCTTTCGGGTCGATCTTCTGGAGGAAGCTGAGCTTCTGCGATGCCATCACGTCGCCGCCGATCTTGAGCTTGCCTCCCATGTAGAGCTTCATCGCGTCGGCGTTGCCGCTCGTCATGGCCATGAAGTCGGCGTCGGTGAGCTCGAGGGTGCAGTCGCCGACGCCGCCGCCGGGCTGGACGCCGCCCTTGCCGTTCTTGACGTCGATGGTCCACGCGCTGTCGGGACTCGTGAGCTTGAAGACGAAGACCTTGCCGATCTTGGTCACGAGCTCCGGGTGACGGGCGACGTGATCTTCGATTCCGGTGAAGATGTCGGCGCTCGTGAACGAGTCCGGGGTGACCGCCACGCCCGCGGCTGCCGCAGGGGCCGCGCGGGTCGCCCCGCTCGCAGGTCCCTCGGCCTTCTTCGGGATCTCTTTGAAGAGCTCGACGGCGGCGTTCGAGATCGCGAGCTCGCCGCGCTCCTTGATCCTCGTCTGGAAGACGATGCGCGTCTCGCTCTCGCGCCACATCTCGGTCACGAGGGTCTCGCCCGGGAGCACCGAGTTCGCGAACCGCACCTTGATGCTCTTGAAGAACCGCGGGTCGCCGCCCGGCGCGAACTTCGAGATGACGTGCCGGGCCGCGAAGCCGAACGTGCAGAGCCCGTGGAGAATGGGCCGCTCGAAGCCGAAGCTCTTCGCGAACGCGGGGTCGGCGTGCAGCGGATTCCAGTCGCCCGAGAGGCGGTAGAGCAGGGCCTGGTTCGGGCTCGTCTTCTCTTCCACGGTGGCGTCCGGCGCGCGTGCCGGCGCGACGTTCACGTCGGCGCTCGGTCCGCGCTCGCCGCCCCAGCCGCCCGCGCCGCGCACGAACGAGGTGACCTCGTTGTAGGCCAGCGTCGCCCCCGCCTCGTCGGTCGTCGTGATGGCGCTGACGACGAGGGCGCCCTTGCCCTTGTCGAAGATGTCCTTGATCTTGATCCGGTGCGTCAGCTTGCCGTGCGTCGGCCACGGGGCGCGGAGCTCGGTGTACTGCTCGCCGTGCAGCACCCGGTCGAAGCCGTAGTGGAGGCCCGGCGTCTGCTTGCCCTCCTTCGCGAGGTCGTAGATGGCCTTGAGCGCCGGGGCCACCGGGAACGTCGGGACCATCTTGAAGCCATCGCCGCTCAGCTCGTAAACGAACGACAGCTCCTTCGTGTCGAGCGGATCCCTGCCGGCGCCGACGCCGAGCGCGTAGAGCGCCAGGTCGCGCTCGTCGAACGTGCTCGTGATGGGCGGCGCCTCGTAGCCGAGCGCCTCGTCGACGTCGATGAAGTCGTTGCCGCCTTTGCCCTTCGCCGTGCCCAGGTTGCCGAGGATCGGCTGCATCGACTCGGTGACGTTCGTGGGGTGCGTGGCCTTGCCGAAGTCGGTGATCGCGCCCCACTTGGCCCGAACGCCCTCGGGCGTCATCGTCCGCGACAGCCGGAAGAGCGCGCCCTCCGTGCGCTCCCACCGCAGCTTGCCCACGTAGCCGCCGCCGACCTCGAAGAGAGCCCCGTTCTCTTCGCAGGCCTCGTGACAGAGCCAGGCGACGACCGGCGAAACGAACTCGGGCTTGAGTGCGGCGACGAGATCGGGCGGGAGGATGGTCTCGGTCATGCGCGAGCCGGCGATCGGCGCGATCGTGTTGACGAGGATGCCGCGCTTCTTGCCTTCGATCGCGAGCGTCTGCGCGAAGCCGTGGAGGCCCAGCTTGGCCATCGAGTAGTTCGCCTGGCCGAAGTTGCCGTAGATGCCGGCGGCCGAGGCGGTCATGATCACGCGGCCGTATCCCGCGTCACGCATGGGGTGCCACGCGGCCTGGGTGACGCGAAAGCTGCCGAGCACGTGGACGCGGTAGATGAGGTCCCAGTCCTGGTCGGACATCTTCTGGAAGCTCGTGTCGCGCAAGATTCCCGCGTTGTTGACGACGATGTCGATGCGCTTGAAGGCGTCGAGCGCGCACTGCACGATCTTCGCGCCTTCTTCGACCGAGTCGTAGTTGGCCACCGCCTCGCCGCCGGCGGCCTTGATCTCCTCCACCACCTTGTCGGCCGCAGCAGACGACTTGCCCCCGCCGGTGTGGCCGCCGCCCAGGTCGTTGACGACCACCCTGGCGCCGTGCGCGGCCAGGAGGAGCGCGTGCGAGCGACCGAGGCCATTTCCGGCGCCCGTGACTATGGCGACGCGGTTGTCGAAGCGCAGATCGGACATGGAGAGGGACCTTCGGGGTGGAGGCAATGGCCGGCCGCGAGCGGCCCAGTTCTTTAGCGTGCGAAGTATTGGGGGCGAGTCGAGTTCCGGTCAAGACGGGGGCGCGTGAACGGCGCGTCTCAACGGTGTCGCGGAGGCGAGGCCACCTCGGGCGTGCCCCGGCGTCCCGGGCCCCTTCCCCTGGTGGTTACGGGCGCTAACGGGTGGTTACGGCCGCTAACGGGCGCGGGTCCGCAGGGCTACGAGAAGCATCCACGCCAGAAGTAGGATGAGCGCGATCTTCTCGAGGGCGGGAACGAGGGGCGTCCCTTCGCTGTGCCCGACGAGGTGCGAGACGTAGAGAGCGAAGTCGACGAGCGCGACCCCGAGCATCGCTCCGCCGATCGCCGCCCCAGCGCGAGGCCGCGGCTCGCTCCGCGCCAGGCCGGCCACGGCCACGGCGACCGCCGTGAGGCCGGGAACGCACGCCAGGACCACCATCGCGCCGTGCAAGGCACCGAATCGCTCGCTCGGCATGAAGACGACGCAGACCGTCGCGGCGACCGAAACGAGGCCCAGCCACCGAACTGCGGCGCCGCTGCGCGAGCTCGACGCCCGGAAGAGCCGCGGCAGCGCGAGCCAGAACGGCGCCAAGGTCAGCACCAGGACCAGCATCGCCGCTTGCGCGAGCCGCGAGCCCCAGTGGTTCGTCTGGCCGTTCAACGCCACGCGCCACTCGAGGTCGCAGAGGTAGTTCTGCCAGAAGCGATGACCGCGCGCCGCCGGGTCCCACCAGGTTCCGCCCGGGTAAAGGGCCATCGCCGCCGTCTCGAGGGCAGCGAATGCCGCGACGCCACAAAGGATCGCGACGGACTTCAGATGCCCCGACCGTAGTGGCGCTTGTAGCGGTTGATGAGCGCGTTCGTGGAGCCGTCGTGGGTCGTCACGACGCCCTTCGACGCCAGCTCCGGCTCGATCTTCTTGGCGAGCTGCTTGCCGAGCTCGACCCCCCACTGATCGAAGCTGAAGATCTGCCACACGATGCCCTGCACGAAGATCTTGTGCTCGTACATCGCGATGAGCATACCGAGCGTCTTCGGCGTGAGCTTGGTGAAGAGGATCGACGTCGTGGGCCGGTTGCCGGGGAACGACTTGTGGGGCACGAGCTCGGCGACCCGCGGCGGCGGGAGCTTCTGCGCCTCGAGCTCCGCGCGCGCCTCATCGGGTGTCTTTCCGCGCATGAGCGCCTCGGTCTGCGCGAAGTAGTTCGCGAGGAGCACCTGGTGGTGACCGCTCCCGTCGGTCGCCGCCGGACTAGGCGCCGGACTAGGCGCCGGACTAGGCGCCGGACTAGGCGCCGGACTAGGCAAAGGGTTGTGCGTCTCGAGCGGCGCGAGGAAATCGCAAGGCACGAGTCGCGTGCCCTGGTGGAGCAGCTGGTAAAACGCGTGCTGACCGTTGGTGCCCGGCTCGCCCCAAACGATCGGCCCGGTCGTGTAGTCCTCGATGAAGAGGCCGGCGCGGTCGACGCGCTTGCCGTTGCTCTCCATGTCGCCTTGCTGAAAGTACGCCGCGAAGCGGCTCATGTACTGGTCGTAGGGCAGGATCGCGTGCGTCTGGGCGCCGAAGAAGTTCATGTACCAGACGCCGAGCATCCCCAGCACGACGGGCACGTTCGCTTCCATCGGGGCCGTACGAAAATGCTCGTCCATCGCGTGGCCGCCGGCGAGGAGTTCCTCGAAGCCGTCCATGCCGATGAGCAGCGCGATCGGCATGCCGATCGCGCTCCACAGCGAGTAGCGCCCGCCGACCCAGTCCCAGAAGCCGAACATGTTCTTCGGGTCGATGCCGAACTTCTTGACCTCCTCGGTGGCCGTCGAGACGGCGACGAAGTGCCGGGGTACGGCCGCTTCGCTCCCGAGCTTCTCGACCAGCCAGGCCCTGGCGCTCCGCGCGTTGAGGAGGGTCTCCTGCGTCGTGAACGTTTTGCTCTCCACGACGAAGAGCGTCTGTTCGGCCACGACCTCCTTGAGCGCCTCGGCGAGGTGCGTCCCGTCGACGTTCGACACGAAGTGCGCGCGCATCGCCGGCTGCCAGTACGGCTTGAGTGCGAGACTGGCCATGGCCGGCCCGAGATCGCTGCCCCCTATGCCGATGTTCACGATGTCGGTGATCCGCTTGCCCGTGTGGCCCTTCCAGGCGCCGGAGCGCACCGACTCGGTGAACTCACGCATCTTCGCGAGCACGCCGTTGACCTTGGGCATCACGTCGTTGCCGTCGACCACGATCGGGCGGTTCGACCGGTTGCGGAGCGCGACGTGGAGCACGGCGCGGTCTTCGGTGCGGTTGATCTTCTCGCCGGCGAACATGCGGTCGCGCCACTCGAAGACGCCGGCCTGGCGCGCGAGCCCGAAGAGGAGCTCGAGCGTCTCGCTCGTGACGCGGTTCTTCGAGTAGTCGACGAGGATGTCTTCGACCTCGAGCGAGAACCGGTCGAAGCGCGCGGCGTCGGCGGCGAACAGGTCGCGGACGTGAACGGACGTCATCGCGTCGCGGTGCGCGGCGAGGGCCCGCCAGGCCGGGGACTCGGTCAAAACGCTCATGGTGCCTCCGTGGCGGCGAGGATAGCCCGCGTGCGCACCTCGTACAGGCACGCCGTTGCGATGGGGGCGCGATTCGCGCGGGCCATTGCCGGGCCGAGTTCCCCCCGAAATTCGTCCTCAGAGAGTAGCTCGGTCTAGAACTCGAGATCCAACACGATGATCTGGCCCCGCGCTCTGGCTCCCTTCGCGGCCGCGCTCGCGTTCGTGGGAATTCTCGCGGGCGTCGGGGCTCTCGCGATCGTGGCGCCGGTCGTGGGGCCCGCGCTCGTTCAGGTCACGGGCCTCGCCCCCGCGGACGTCGAGCCCGGTGATCGCATCACCCTCGCGGGGCAGGGTTTCCCGGCCGGCAAGGAGGCGCGGGTCACGTTTCGAGGCACGCTCCATCGGCCGGGTGAGGCGACGGTTCGCGACGTCGAGATCGCCGCGACCGGCCTCGTCACGGGGCCGGAGCAGGTCGAGGTCGAGTTCCGGGAGGGGACACAGACGCTCTTCTGCGGCGCCGGCGATCGTGCCGTGCACAGCACCTTCGAAGGCGACGTCGAGGTCGCCTTCGCGGCCGCCGCGCCGGGGGCGGCGCCCGTCGCCGGGACACTCCGGCACGCGGTGCTCGACGTCCGTCCGAGCGCGAGCGTCGCCGACACTGCGCGCGAGCCCGAGGGCCGACGCGTGCTTGCCTTCCTCGGCCTCCACGTCGAGCCGCCCGCGCGACGCGGGATCGGTCTCATGGTCGAGGCGGTCGACCCGGGATCCCGTGCCGCCGCGTCGGGCGTCGTTGCCGGCGATGTCCTGACGACCTTCGACGGCGTGCGCGCCGCCGCCATCGGCGATCTCGTGCCCGTCCCGGGAGAGCACGAAGCGACGATCGGCGTGCGAAGCGCAGGCGCGGTCACCGACGCCCCGCGGGCGATCGCCGTGGACGGCCTGGGCGGCGCGCCGCCCGCGGAGTTCCTGGGGGCGGCCCTGTTCATCGTGGGCGCCCTCTCGGTCCTGCTCTTCTTTGGCGCGACGCCGCCGTCGATGCTCGGCGCGGCCGTCCAGCGGGCGGCGGGCCGCCTGCGCGCGCGCGTCGAGCTCGCGAGCCCGGCGAATCGCTCGGCGGTGTCGGCCTGGGCGCGGGTCGGTCGCGCGATGCGCGCCGGGGTCCTTCGCGAGGCCCTGCCCGCCGCGTCGTCGTCGACCGTCGTCGACGCCGTGGGCGCTGCGCTCTTCGCGGTCCTCCCGTTCGGCCAGTACCTGGTCGCGGCCCGGCTCGACGTCGGGATCCTCTTCCTGGCGGCGACCACGGCGCTCGCCGTGGCGGCTGTCGCCGGCGCGCGCTCGGCGTGGGACGGCCTCCGCGGAGCCGCGCATGTGGCCTGGCAGCACGTGCCGGCGGCGGTGGCCGTGACGAGTGTCGTCCTGACGACCGGTTCGCTTCGCGTCCAGGAGATCGACCACGCCCAGGGCGGAGCGCCCTGGGACTGGCTAGCCTTCCGGAGTCCGGCCGCGCTGCTCGCGACGCTCCTCCTCCTCGGGTGTGCGCTCATCGAGCCCGACCTCGAGGCTGCCGCGTCCGGGGCCTCGGCGCTGGTCGAGGACGTGTCGCTTCTGCCCGCTCGGTCGCGCGGATCGTGGCTCGAAGCAGCTCGGCGCGCGCATCGCTTCGTGATCGCGGGGCTCGCGAGCGTCCTTTTCCTCGGCGGCTGGTCGTTGCCCGGGCTGTCGCCGGCGCAGCAAGATGGTCGCCTCGCACTCGAAGCTGCTGGTGCGGCGTGGCTCCTCGGCAAGACGGCAGCACTCGTGCTCGCGATCTCGGCGGTTCGCTGGACACTACCCCGGCGGCGTCTCGTCGAGAGCACGCGCACGACGACGCTCGCGCGGCTGCCCCTCGCTCTCGCGGCTCTCGCCCTGTCGGCGGCGTGGGTATGGTGGACTCCCCAGCGCGCGGCGCAGCTCCTGATGAGCGGCTCGCTGGTCGGGGCGACGATGCTGGTCGCGATCGCGGTCATCCAGCGTCTGCGGCACGGCGTCCTGTCCGCCGGAGGCGACGGCCATCTGAGCCCGTTCCTGTAGAGCCCGGCGAGTGCTGGTAAACTCCGAAGCGCCGATGTCGGATCCGCTCCAGCGCGTCGTTTCGCGGACCCTCTGGCTCGTCGTCGCGCCGCCCTTCGCCGCGTTCGTCTGGCAGCTCGTGCGCGGTCTCCGGGGTGCGGGCGGGGCGTACGACCCATGGCCGCGTCGCCTCGGCGTGGGCTCGATCCTTTCGGCGTCCGCGGCGCTCCTCGGCCATGAGTTCGCGCTCGCGCGGGCTCCCAGAGGGGCGGGCGGCCTCCTGGAGCCCGCGGTCGGCGGCGCTCGCCTCGGCGCGCTCGACGTCGGATTCGGGCTCGCGTTCGACCGCCTATCGGTGTGTGCGTGCACGCTCGCCTGCGTGGTCGCGCTCGCCGCCGCGGCGAACCTGGGCACGCGCCGCGCCTCGCCGGAGGTCGATCCTCGACCGTGGAAGTCGTGGGCCTGGCTCGAGCTCTCGCTCTCGGGAGGTCTCCTCTCGTTTCTCGCGGGCGGTCTGGCGACCGCTTGGCTCGGTTGGACGCTCGTCGGGGCCTCGGCCGCGTGGCTTGCCGGATGGTCGGACACGAAGGCTGGCGCCCTCCGCGCGACGCGCGTCGCGCTCGCGATCTTCGCGATGCTCGCCGGAGACTCGCTGGTGTCGGGGACGAACCCGGGCTCGTGGGACGCGGCGACGGGGCGTGGCCTCGACGCATACGTCGCCTCGCTCGCTCTCGCCGCCTTCCTCGCGGCGGCCGCGTCGATGAGCGCATCGGCGCCGCAGCCGCGGACCGCCCCGGCGCTCGCAGCGTTCGACGCCGGCGCGACGACGGGGCTGCTCGGCCCCTTCTTGCTTTTGCGCGAGGCCTCCCTCGTTCCTCGGTTACCCCACGGAGCGGCCGTGGTCACGGTCACCGGTGCGGCATTGGTGGTCCTCGCGGCGCGCCGGGCTCGGGCTGCGCCGCCAGGGCTGCCGCGCTGGGTCGCCGGCGTGGGCGGCGCTCCCGCAGGCCTTGTCCTCGTCGCGCTCGGCGTCGACGGGCCCCAGGGCGGCGCGCTGGTCTTCGTATCGGCGGGGATCGTGGCCGCGCTACTCCTTGGTATCGCGGGCGCCGCGACGCCCGGAGCGGCGCCCGCTCCAGCCTCGGCCCGCTCGCCGCGGCCGAGCGTCGAGCGCGCGCTCCTCGGCCACGCGCCGGAGGCCGGGGCCACGCTGCTGATGGCCTTCGAGCGCTGGGTCGTCGATTCGCTCGCCGGCTCCGTCGGCGTCGTCGTTCACGCGCTCGCGTGGGCCCTCGTTCAGTTCGACGCCCAGGTCGCCGGCGCGCCCGCCAACGCGCTCGCCGGACGCACCGTCCGCCTCGGTCGTCGCCTCGAGCCGTTCGTCGGCGGCTCGCTGGCGAGGGTCGTCTGGGTGCTCGTCGGCACCGCGGTCCTTGCGACGCTGCTCAGCGCGCTCTGGCCGGTGCGCTGACGTCATGTCTTCGCAGATGTCCTCGCGCTGGCGCATGCCCCCGTTCTGCAGGCGTCTGATCGCGCTCCTCGCGCTCGTCGCCATCTGCCTGGTCTCGGTCGCTCCCCTGTGCCCTGGCTTCTCCGGTCTGGCTCGGGCAGGCACCGCGCCGCCCGCGCGCGGGCGCATCCTCCTCACGTTGCCCGACGGCACCCGGGGGCCGCTCGAGCTCCGGCCGTCCTGGCGGGAGCCGGGCGCGCCGGTCGGATGGGTCGGCGAACTCTCTGTCGTGAACCTGGGCTCCGAGCCGCTCACGGTGTCGCGGGTCGCGATTCGGGGCGACGAAGACGACGTCCGCTCCCCCCCGCACGTTGCGGTTCGATTCAAGGAAGGCGCCCCGACGAACGCGACGCTGGCGCCCGGGGCATCCAAGACCCTCGTCGTCTCCTTCACGCCGGAGAACCCGCGTGTCACGCAGGCTTTCGGTCACGTGATCGTGACGTCGACCGACGAGCAAGCCGGCGAGGTGGCCGTGGGGTTCCGCGCGCAACTGCCGACGGGCCTCGGCTGGGCAGGGGAGCATGCGCTGACGCTCCTCGTCGCGTTGCCGCTCGCGGTCGCCTTGTTCGCGGGCGGAATGCGTGCCGCGGGGCGCCCCGACGATGGCGTCGTGCGCAGGGCCTCGATCGCGGTCGCCGGGGTCGAGTTGCTGCTGGCGCTCTGGGCTTACTGGCGGTTCGCTCCGGGCGTCGGGCGCGGCGACGGCGACGATGGGTTTCAGCTCGTCGAGCGCTCCGTCTGGGTGCGGTCGCTCGGCGCCGAGTGGTACGTGGGGGTCGACGGCACCAGCATCGTCCTGATCCTGCTCGCGGCCGCGGTGGGCCTCGTCGCGCTCCTGGTCGCGGGCGAGACACGCCGGACCGACGCCTTCTACGCCGCGCTGGCGCTCCTCTCGTCGGGCATCGTCGGGGTGCTCGTGGCGCTCGACGCCGTCCTCTTCGTCGGGGCGTGGACGACCGTGCTCGTCGCGTCCGTCGTTCTCGTCGGGGGCTGGGGCGGCGCGCACCGCCACCGGGCCGCGGCGAAGCTCGGCGCGCTCGGCGCGTTCGGCGCGGCGGCGCTCCTCGTGTCGATCGTGGCGCTCTCGGGCGCGTCGGGCCGGACGTTCCTCGTCGACGGCACGCCGGTGACGCACACGATGGCGTTCCCGGAGTTCGCACGGACGTCGTTCTCGGCGAGCCCGCCGATCCTCGGCGTTCCGCTGGTCGAAGCGGCCTGGATCCTGCTGTTCATCGCGGCCGCGGCGGCGGCGCCCGTCGTCCCGCTGCACGGATGGCTCTCCGACGCGCTCGAAGAAGGGCCGGCGAGCGCTGCGATCGTCCTCGGCGGCGTCGTCGTGGCGCTCGGACCGTACCTCCTCGTCCGGGTCGGCCTGGGCGCGTTGCCCGAAGGCGCGCACTGGGCGGGCTCGTCGATGGCCGCGCTCGGCGGCCTGGGGGCCGCGTGGGGCGGCCTGGGGGCCATGGCCCAGCGCGATCTGCGCCGCTTCGTGGCCTACACGATCGTCGCGAACGCCGGGCTCGCCCTCTACGCCCTCGGCTCGCTCACCACGCAAGGGATCGCCGGCGCGACGCTGGCGCTATGGTCGCACGGGCTCGCGGCAGCCATCCTCCTTGCGGTCGCCAACGCCCTCGAGCGTCGCGTGGGCACGTGCGACGTCGTGCGTGCCCAGGGTCTCGCGAGCGACGCGCCGGTGCTCGCCGTGCTCCTGGCCGTGGGGCTCGCTCTCTCGCTCGGGATCCCCGGGCTGGTCGGGTCGTGGGCCCTCGTTCTCGTCCTCGTGGGCGGTTTCGCGCCGCATCCGCTCGTCGCGCTATGGATGGCCGCGGCGATCGTGGTCTCCGCCGCCGCGCACGCGCGCGTCGCGCGCCTCTTGCTGTTCGAAGCGGTCGAGCCCGGGTGGCGGCGGAGCCGGCAACTCGAGGCATTCGGGGGTCGGCTGCCCGACGCGACCTCGTTCGAGATGGCGGCCCTCGTTCCGCTCGCGGCCCTCGCGGTGGGCCTCGGGTTCTGGCCGGCGCCGCTATTGACGCCCATGGAGTCTGCGGCGCGCGATGCCAGCGCCGCCGTCGAGCCGCCTACTCCTTGAGCGCTTCGGCGCCGCCGACGATCTCCATCAGCTCCTTCGTGATTCCCGCCTGACGCGCGCGGTTGTACTCGAGCGTGAGGCGCGCGATCATGTCCTTCGCGTTGCGGGTCGCCGCGTCCATCGCGGTCATCTGCGCTCCGAAGAAGCTCGCCTGGCTCTCGAGCAGCGCTCGATAGATGGTGATCTCGATGTACATCGGCACGAGCCGTTCCAGCAGCGCCGGCTGATTGGGCTCGTAGATGAAATCGCTCTGAGGCGACGCGCCCTCGGCGGGCTGCGCGCTCACGGGCACGAGCGGCAGGAGACGATCGACCACGACCTTCTGGGTGATCGCGCTCTTGAACTCGTTGAAGACGAGGTAGACGGAGTCGAACTCGCCCTTCTGGAAGTGCGACGCGACCCACCCGGAGACGAGGCGTGCCTTCTCAAGGTCGAGCCCGTCGTAGATACGAGGAAAGTCTTGCAAGACCTTGCCGCCGCGGCGCCCGAGGTACTCGCGCCCTTTGCGACCCATCGTCGCGAAGGACACGCCGACGTTTCCGCCCTCCTTTTCGCGCCAGAAGCGCTCGGTGGCCTTGTTGATGTTCGTGTTCAACGCGCCGCAGAGCCCGCGGTCGGCGGTGAAGACCAGGAAGAGCGTCTTGTTCTCGGGCCGCTTGGCGAGCAGGGGATGCGCCGGCTCGTCTTGCGACTCGCCGGCCGCCGCCATGGTGCGCGAGACCGACTGCAGCACCTCGCCCGTCTTCACGGCGTACGGGCGCATCGCGACGATTCGCTGCTGCGCGCGCGTCAGGCGCGCCCCGGCGACCATCTTCATGGCGCGGGTGATCTTCTGCGTCGCCTTCGTGCTGACGATGCGCTTCCGGATCCCCTTGAGCGACGGCATGTCTTTACTTCTTTCCGTCGGCCGACGAGCCGAACGACCCCGCGAACTCGTCGAGCGCCTTCTTGAGGGTCGCCTCGGTGTCCGCGTCGAGGACCTTCTTGGTCCGGATGGTCTCGTAGATCGCGGGGTACTTCTTCTCGATGAAGTCGTGGACACCACGCTCGTAAGCGGCGATCTGGGAGATGGCGAGGCGGTCGATGTAGCCGCGCGTGCCGGCGTAGATGCTGACGATCTGCTTCTCGACGGAGAGCGGAACGTATTGCCCCTGCTTGAGCAGCTCGACGAGGCGCGCGCCGCGCTCGAGCTGGTTGCGGGTGACCTGGTCGAGATCGCTGGCGAACTGCGCGAAAGCCGCCATCTCGCGGTACTGCGCGAGCTCGAGCTTCAGCTTGCCGGCGTAGGCCTTCATCGCCTTGATCTGTGCGCTCCCGCCCACCCGGCTGACGCTGATGCCGACGTTGATGGCCGGTCGCACGCCCGAGAAAAAGAGGTCCGTCTCGAGGAAGATCTGACCGTCGGTGATCGAGATGACGTTCGTCGGGATGTACGCGCTGACGTCGCCGGCTTGCGTCTCGATGATCGGCAGCGCCGTCAGCGAGCCGCCCGAGCGCGGGTTGCGCACGATGTGGAAGCCGTCGCCCTTCTCTTTGAGCTCTTCCTCGGCGCGGTGCTTGCCGAGCTCGCCCTTGTGCACCTTCGCGTCGCCACGCTTGTCGAAGTCGGTGACGTCTTTCTTGGTGACCGCGAACTCGTCGGCCATCTTCGCCGCGCGCTCGAGGAGGCGCGAGTGGATGTAGAAGACGTCGCCCGGATACGCCTCGCGCCCCGGCGGGCGGCGAAGGAGCAGCGAGAGCTGGCGGTACGCGACCGCCTGCTTCGAGAGGTCGTCGTAGATGCAGAGCGCGTGGCGCCCGCTGTCCCTGAAGTACTCGGCCATCGTGACGCCGGAGTACGGGGCGATGAACTGGAGCGGCGCCATCTCGCTCGCGCCGGACACGACGACCGTCGTGTATTCCATGGCGCCGTACTGGGTGAGCTTGTCGACCACGCTCGCCACGGTCGACTGCTTCTGACCGATGGCGATGTAGAAGCAGTAAACGCCCTGCCCCTTCTGGTTGATGATCGTGTCGAGGGCGACCGCCGTCTTGCCGGTCTGGCGGTCGCCGATGATGAGCTCGCGCTGGCCGCGGCCGATCGGGACCATGGCGTCGATGGCTTTGATGCCGGTCTGGAGCGGCTCCTTGACGGGCTGGCGTGCAAGGATGCCCGGGGCCTTGAGCTCGACGCGGCGGCGGTGCGGCGTCTCGATCGGGCCCTTGCCGTCGATCGGTTGCCCGAGCGCGTTCACAACGCGCCCGACGAGCGCCTCGCCCACGGGGACGTCGAGGATGCGGCCGGTGCGCTTGACGACCGCGCCTTCCTTGACGTTCGTGACTTCGCCGAAGCAGGCGGCGCCGACGTTGTCGGCCTCGAGGTTGAGCACGAGGCCCATCAGGTTGCCGGGAAACTCGAGGAGCTCGCCCGCCATCGCGCCCTCGAGCCCGTAGATGCGCGCGATTCCGTCGCCCACGCTGAGGACCGTGCCCGTCTCGGTCGTGAGCGCGGCCTTCTCGTAGTTCTGGATCTGGGTCTTGATGATCGCGGAGATTTCTTCGGCGCGGAGCTGCATCGGCGTTTCCTTCTATGAACCTGGATCGGAGAGAGAGCGCAAGCCAGGCAAGCCAGGCAAGCCAGGCAAGCCAGGGAAAGGCGCGGCGGAGGCGCGACCTTCCCTTTTTCGTCACGCTCCCGTGGGCATGAGCGCGTCGCGGAGCGACTGGAGGCGCGTACGGAGGCTTCCGTCGAGGATGCGGTTGCCGATCCGGGTAACGACGCCCGCGATGAGCATCGGATCCGTGCGGCGCTCGACCACCACGCGCTTGCCCGTCATCTTCTCGAGCTGAGCCTCGAGCCGCGCGTAGTACGTGTCGGAGAGCGGGGCCGCGGTCGTCACCTCTGCGCGGAGGAGACCCTTCCGCGCGTCGGCCAGCTCGCGCAGGGTCTGCGCCAGGTAAGGCAAGGAGCGGGCACGGCGCCGATCGACCAGGAGGAGCACCGTGTGTCGCGTCGTCGAGCTGGCCCCGATGCGCTCGGCGACGTCGTTGATGACCGCCTTCTTGGCGGCGTGGGCAACGAGCGGATTCTCGATGACGTTGCGAAGCTCGGGGCTCGTCTCCCAGGCGGAGGCGAAGGCGGCCATCTCGTCGACGATCCCGTCGAGCTGTCCGAGCTCGACCCCGATCTCGAGGACGGCCTTCGCGTATCGGCGCGCTACGATGGAAATGCTCATGGCGGGCTCCCGCTGCCGGATTCCGTGGGGGGAACGGCGCTGCGCTGCTGCGCGAGCGACGGCGTGCGATCTCGGTCGGCGCGGCCGCCCAGGTCGGCGAGGTATTCCTCGGCCAGGCGTTCCTGATCGGCGGGGGTGACTCGCTTCTTCAGCAGGTCTTCGGCTGCGAGCACCGCGGCTTCGACCGTGTCGCGCCAGAGCTCACCGCGGATCTGCTTCAGCTCTTGCTCGACGAGGAACTCGGCGTCCTTGCGCATGCGCTCGGCCTTGGCCTCGGCCTCGGCCACGATGCGCTCGCTCTCGGCTTCGCCCGCCCGCACCAGCGATTCGCGCGCGGCCCGGAGCTCGTCTTCGAGCTTCTCGAGCTTGTGCTGGTAAGTCTTCGCGCGCTCTTCCGCCTCGTGCTTCATGCGCTGCGCTTCTTCGATCTCCTTCGAGATCGTGTCCCGCCTCGCCTGGAGGCCGGCGGCGATCGGCTTCTTGCCCAGGAGGTAGTAGCCGGCCGCGAGGATGCCGAAGTTGATCAGCATCGCGATGTAGGGCGGCGTCTCTCCGCCGAAGACGGTCCAGTTGAACGGCGCCGGGCCTTCGCCCTCGCCCGCCGGTTTCTCGCTCTCGTTCGCTGCCGCCGCGGCGGCTCCCTTTTCCTCCTTCGGCTTCGGCTCGGTCTGCGCCCAGGCCCAGACCGACCACGACGTGACGACGACCATGCTGGCGAACGCGATCCGCCGCGCGACGGCCCCGAGCGGGCGGCGACTCACGACTGCACCTCTCGCCCGAGAACGCGACCCGCGAGATCGCGCGCGAGGGCGCCGCTCTGAGCCTTCAACGTGGCGCGGACGCGCTCGGCCTCGGCCAGAGCAGACTTCTTGCCGTCTTCGAGGGTTTGAGCGGCCGCGGCACGCACGGTGCCGAGGATTTCCTGTTCCTTGCGAACCGCCTCGGCGCGGATCTTTTCACGCTCGGCGTTGGCCGTCGCCCGGGCCTTGGCCATCTCCGTCTCGTACTTCGCGAGCGCGGATGCCGACCGTTCGTCGATCTTGCGGGCCTGCATCTTGGCCCCGTCGATGCGCCGCTCACGCTCCTCGAAGAGCTTGAGCATCGGATCGAAGAGGAGCGGTTTGAGGACCAGCGTCAGCGCGGCGAACAGCACGAACTGAACGAGGAACGTGGCGTCGAAGTCGACCGATATGGCCTGGGGTGCCGCTGCCAGGAGGCCGTCGTCGAGGGAGGCGAGAAGCATGCGTCTCGATTAGGGTTCCGACCCTGCTCCGGGAGGCCGGAGTCGTGTCGTCCGGATGGGGGGAAATCTCGCGCCGGCCAGTACCATTCCGAGGGCCTCGTGTCCAGGGTGCGTCTCGTGATCGCACGCCACGGGAGCGCCAGGGACTTCGGGGACGTCTGGCGCAGGCGCAGCCCGGGCGTCGCAGCGAAGTCGCGGGGGCTTCCCGCTGGGGTCAGGCGTGCGTCAGGTCGTCGAGGATCTGCGAGGCATGAACGGTCACGTCCACCTTCCGGTACGCCTTCGCGACGTTCCCGTCCGTTCCGATGACGAACGTCTGGCGCTGGTGATGCCCCTCGAAGGGCACGCCGTAGCTGCCGCCGATCTTGCCGTCGGGATCGCTGAGCAAGAGGAACGGCAGCTTGTAGTGGGCGACGAAGTCCTTGTGGGACTCGGCCGAGTCGGCCGAGATGCCGATCAAGACGGCTCCGGTCTTCGCGATGTCTTGCCAGGCGTCACGGAAGGAGCATGCCTCCTTCGTGCAGCCCGGGGTCTCGTCCTTCGGGTAGAAATAGACGACGACGCGCTTGCCCTTGAGAGCCGCGAGGTGAACGGACGAGCCGTCCTGCGCCTTGCCGGTGAAGTCGGGCGCGGGCTTCCCGACGAGATCGTCCGGGGTTACGACCGCGGTTGCCGACGCCGCCGCGGGCGCGACAGCGGGGGCGCTCGCGACGGGCCTCGGCTCGGCGGCCGGGACCGCCGTGACGGTCGTCGGTGGACTCGCGCCCGTCGACGAGGTCTCCGCGCACGCGGAGATGATGATGGCCGCGAGGCTCGAAACGATCGCAAAGAGAGGCCCTGAGGTGGTGCGGTATGGCTTTGACACGCCGCGCATGGTCGCGACGAAAACTCGCGAGCGCAAGGGCCCTGTTACGCCCCCCGTGAACGTGGGCATTACGGCGATTCGGTGCGACTGCCCCAGATCACGACCTGATTGCGGCCTCCGTCTTTCGCCTTGTAGAGCGCCTGATCGGCCTGACGCAGGAGCTCCTCCACGGTCACGAGCCCCTCGTGTTCCGCCGCTGCGACGCCAATCGATATGGTGACTTCCGGTAGGCCAGCGGAAGTCTGGGAGCGCCCGGCGACGGCACGTCGAAGGCGCTCCCCCACGATGCGCGCGTCGGCCGAGCGGGTCTCCGGGAGGATGACCATGAACTCCTCACCCCCGTAGCGTCCGGCCATATCCGTCGTCCGGACGGTCTCCATCAGGGTGGCCCCCACTTCGACCAGCACCCGGTCGCCCACCGGGTGCCCGAACGTGTCGTTGACCTTCTTGAAGTGATCCACGTCGAGCATGAGACAGGCGAGAGGGTGCCGATAGCGCTTTGCCCGTGCGAACTCGAACGCCAGCCGCTCCGACAGAACCCGGCGGTTCGGAAGCTGGGTCAGCGCATCGATGGTGGCGAGCGCGTGCAGCCTGGCGTTTGCCGTCGCGAGCTCGTCAGCGAGCCTCTTGATGCGCAGCATCGACGAAACCCGAATCTGCAGTTCGAGGGCATTGACCGGCTTGGTCAAGAACTCGTCGGCCCCGGCAGCAAGGCCGCGCCGCTTCGACTCGAGATCCTCGAGGGCCGTGAGGAGGATGATCGGAACGAACCTCCCCTCGCGCTTGAAGATCTGCGAAAGCTTGTAGCCGTCGACGTGCGGCATGAGGACGTCGAGCATGACGAGGTCCGGGTTCACGGACCGATAGAGCCGCAAGGCCTCGGAGAGGGAGGTGGCGGTGAAAGCAAGCGCCGCCCAGTCCTCCACGACACGGGAAAAATGCTTACACTGCAGGGGATCGTCGTCGATGATCAGGATGCGAGCGCCGCGCAGCGACGCCTCCACCCACTCGCCCGGACGAATCGACATCAGCGCCACCCGGAGCGAAACGCGCTGGGCGTCAGACGGTCGCGTCGCCTTTGGCCGTACGCACAGGCTCCTCTTCCGACTGCTTCTCGCATCGTCAGCCCCCCGGTATGACTCAAGCCGTGCGACTCAAGTGGTGTGACTCAAGGCCGCACGACATTCTTGCACGCTCCGTGTGCTTCGCCCATGCGCCGTTCGTGCCTCCATGACCGGTGGTGACTTGTGGTCAGGCAATTTGCACGGCCGCCATATTTTGTTGCGACCAAGCTTCGATGGCGCGAGACTACCGTGGGGGGGCTTGAAGAACGGCAGAGGGGCTCCCGTTGTCATGCGAAACCGCGGCGCGCATCTCAAGCGTAACCAGCAGGCCACCTTCGATGGCTTGCCTGGGCAAACGCAGGGCTCCACGAGCCCGCGTCTGTCGGTCTTGCTCGTCGAAGACTCGGTGGACGACGCGTCGCTGGTAGTCCGCGAACTCGAACGCGGCGGGTTCGTTCCGACGATCGACCGCGTCGAGACGCAGGCCGCCTTCAACATGGCGCTCGCGTCGGGCACGTGGGACGTGATCATCTCGGACTACACGCTTCCTCAATACAGCGGACTCAGCGCCCTCGCGGACCTGCGCGCCACGGGGATAGACATTCCGTTCATTCTGGTCTCCGGCACGGTTGGAGAATCCGGCGCCGTGACCATCATGAAAGCGGGCGCGCAAGACTTCGTGCTCAAAGGCGATCTCTCCCGTTTGCCGCGCGCCGTGGTGCGCGAGCTTCGCGACGCTGCCGTGCGATCGGAGCAGGCGCGGATGCGCGATCAGCTGGTGATCTCCGAGCGGATGGCCTCGGCTGGCACGCTCGCAGCCGGCGTCGCGCACGAGATCAACAATCCGCTGGCCGTCGCCATGGCCAATATGGAATTCATCTCCGAGACGCTCTCGCGCCTCATGTCGACACAAGTGAGCAAGGCGGCGCCTACATCGGATTGGAGCGGTTGGAGCAGCCTCGCCGGGCTCGAAGAGCCCATGCGGGACACTCGAGAGGCGCTCGTGCGCATGCGTGACATCGTGCGGGACGTGAAACTGTTTTCCAGCCCCCACGAGGCACACACCGACGGCGTCGACTTACTGCGAATCATCGACTCGTCGATTCGGATGGCCTGGAACGAAATACGCCACCGCGCACGCATCGTGAAGGACTACCAGTCGCTGCCGCTGGTCCGCGCCAACGAGTCGCGGCTGGGACAGGTCATTCTGAATTTGATCGTCAACGCAGCCCAGGCCATGCCGGAGGGGCAGGCGGATCGAAATGAGCTCCGGGTGTCCACGCGCACGCACGGCGTCGATCGCGTCGTTGTCGAGATCACGGACACCGGCACGGGAATCTCCGAGGAGAATCTCGAGAAAATATTCCAACCCTTTTTCACCACGAAGGCTCCCGGCGTCGGCACCGGCCTGGGCCTCGCGATCTGCCACAGGATCGTGGCCGAGCTCGGTGGCCTCATCGAAATCGAGAGCGAAGTCGGAAAGGGAACTCTCGTGCGGCTCGAGCTCCCGGCGGTGCGTGAGAGCCAGACTTTGAAGGTGAAGACCACTCGCCCGCTCCCCGCGCAACGAGCCCGGGTGCTGGTCATCGACGACGAGCCGGCGATAGGTCGTGCTCTGCAGCGAACTCTTCGGGAGCACTTGGACGTGACGGCCCTGACGAGCGCGAGGGAAGTGATTCGGCGCATAGAGGGCGGGGAGCGATTCGACGTCATCATTTCGGACTTGATGATGCCCGACGTCACCGGAATGGAGCTCTACGAGTACATCGTTCGGCTCGACGCCGACCAGGCCCGCCGGATGGTCTTCGTGACGGGCGGCGCTTTCACCACCGCCGCGCGCGAATTCTTCGACCGTGTCTCGAACCCGAGAATCGAAAAGCCCGTGGAAGTAGCCAATCTGTTGGCAATCATCACGGGACTCGTTCAACCCCCCGATTTCGCCCTGGCGTAGTCATGCGAGCGAACCTTCCAACGGAGTGTCATGCCCGATCAAAAGCCGCGCGTTCTGCTGGTGGACGATGACGAGCCCATCCTCCGCGCGTATAGGAGCATGATCTCACTGGCAGGGTGCGTCGTCGAGACCGCCACGAGCGGCAAGTTGGCCCTCGAGCACATGGACGCTGCTTCGTTCGACGTCGTCATAAGCGACGTCGCGATGCCGGAGATGAGCGGCCTGGAGCTCCTCCATGCCGTGCGTCAGCACGATCTTGACGTACCGGTCATCCTCACGACCGGCGAACCGACCCTCGCCTCGGCAGTACGCGCAGTCGAATATGGCGCCTTCCGTTATCTCATCAAGCCGGTCGAGCGGAAGGTGCTCGAAGAGGCCGTGCAGCGCGCGTGCCGGCTGAACCGCATGGCTCGCTTGAAGCGGCAAGCGCTGGACCTCGCCGGCGTGACTTCCAAGAGGCTCGGCGACCTTTCGAATCTCGAAAGCCGCTTCATGAGTGCGCTGCAGCGACTCTGGATGGCTTACCAACCGATCGTCGACTGGAAAGAGCAACGCGTCTACGGCTACGAAGCCCTGCTCCGGTCGGCGGAGCCCAGCCTGCCGAGTCCCCCCGAGATGCTGGATGCCGCCGAGCGACTGGGGCGGTTGCGTGAGCTCGGCCGCGCAATTCGCGCGCGGGTCGCGAGCGAAGCGGAGCAGGCACCTCCGGATCTCAAGTTCTTCGTGAACCTGCACGCCGTCGATCTGAACGACGACGATCTCTTCGCCAGCTCTCCGCTCGTCAAGATCGCCAATCGCGTCATTCTGGAAATCACGGAGCGCGTCTCGCTCGAGGTCGTGAAGAACCTCGACCAGCGGATGGCCAAGCTCCGGCAGCTGGGGTTCGCGATCGCCGTAGACGATCTCGGGTCCGGCTACGCGGGTCTGACCAGCTTCGCGTCCCTGGATCCGGGAATGGCCAAGCTCGATATGTCCCTCATTCGGGGGATCGATTCGCACCCGCGGAAGCAGGCCATCGTGCGGTCGATGTGTCAGCTTTGCCGGGAGCTGGGCATTCTCGTGGTAGCCGAAGGTGTGGAGAAGACAGGCGAGCGGGATACGTTGATTGCGCTCGGATGCAATCTTCTCCAGGGTTATCTGTTCGCCCGGCCCGAGCGAGGCCTTCCGCCCGCGCGGTTTTGACGTGTCGCCGGCAACGACCTGGCCCACGCCGAGCCGATGATGCCGAGGGCGGGATCGGGACGAGGCCCGATCTCGGCCCGCATCATGCCGCGTTGTTCGCGACCGTGCCCCTCTCCCGCGCTGGGGGGGATGACCCCGGCAGCTCGCAGAGAGAGGCGTATGAACGGCGAAGCTTCTGGATGGCATCGGCTCGAATCTGATGGGCCCGGGCGACGCTCACTCCGAGATTCTTGGCGATCGATCCGAGCGTCTCGTCCTGAGCGAACGAGAGTGCGATGACCGTCGCGTGCCGCGTGGGAAGCTGAGCGACCACGTCGGAGACGCGGCGACGCGCCCTTCGCGCGTCGATCTCCTCGTCGGCCGGAGTGTCCGAGCCCTCGAGACGGTCGTGATCGAGGATGTCGACATTGGTGGCCGCCCGCTGCAAGACGACGTCGTGGTAGGCCTCGAGTTCGATGCCCAGCTCGGCGGCGATCTCGGCGTCGTCAGGGTTGCGACCGAGCCGCATCGTCAGCCGCCGCGACGCGGACAGGGCGCGATGTGCGCGAAGCCTTCCGAGCCGCGACATCGTGTCGAGGCGCCGGAGCTCGTCGAGCATGGCGCCCCGGGCGTGGACGATCGCGAACGGTTCGAAGGCCGCGGGGTCGCCGGTGAACCGAGCGATCGCAGTCGCGAGACCGAGATTCCCGGCGGCGACCAGATCGTCGAGCTGAACGCTGGGCGGAAGCGAGCGCGCGATGGCTCGGGCGATCCGGCGGACCTGCTCGAGCAAGCGCGAAAGTCGTGGGTCGTTCCGGCTAACCGTATGCTCGACCATAGGCGTCCCCCCTTGCAGATTGCAGGGGCCTCCTACGCAGAGGTCGTGCCAGCCCTCGAATCGGCGAATCGCCGCGAATCAGGCACTTTCGCGCCCAATGCCTGCGGTCAATCAGACGCTGGTGGAGTCAATCGGACCCGCGTCGGATTTGTCGTCTCGAAGCTCGATGGCGTCGACCTCGAAGCGCCGAAGCAATCGTCGAAAGTTCGAGCGATCCACGCCCGCGAGGCGCGCTGCGTCCGTCAAGCGTCCGTGCGCTCGAAGGAGCACGCGTTTGAGATAGCTCCGCTCGAACTCCTGTTTAGCCTGCGCCATCGGCAGTTCGAGCGCACCGCAGAACGGCTCGGTCGAAGGCCGGGTCGCTTTGACCGAGCCCGCGAGGTCCTCCACCGACAGGTGGCGTTGCGTACACAGCACGACCCCGCGCTCCATCACGTTCTCGAGCTCGCGCACGTTCCCGGGCCAGTCGTGCGCGCAGAGGGCCGCCATCGCGGCCGGCTCGATGCCTTCGACCTTTCGGCCGTGCTTCGCGGCATGCTTCTGCACGAAATGGTGCGCGAGCAGCGGCACGTCGTCCATGCGTGCCCGCAGAGCGGGCACTTCGATCGACACGACGTTGAGGCGATAGAAGAGATCTTGCCGGAACTTTCCCTCGGCGATCTCCGCCGTGAGATCGCGGTTCGTGGCCGCGATTACCCTCACGTCGACCGGACGCGACGTGTTCGAGCCGACCGGCCGCACCTCTCTCTCCTGCAGCACCCTCAGGAGACGCACCTGAACGGCGGGAGGCAGATCGCCGACCTCGTCGAGGAAGATGGTTCCTCCCGAGGCCTCCTCGAATAGACCGCGCCGGCCCGTCAGCGCTCCGGTGAACGACCCCTTCACGTGACCGAACAGTTCGCTCTCGAGCACCGACTCCGTGAGCGCTCCGCAATTGATCGCCAAGAAGGGCCCCTCACGGCGCCCGCTCCGACGATGGATCGCGCGCACGACGAGCTCCTTGCCGGTTCCGCTCTCGCCCAGCACCAGGACGGTGACGTCCATCGGGGCGACGCTGTTGGCCATGTCGACGACCGCGCGCATCCTCGGTGACCCCCCCACGAGATCCTCGTACCGTTCGCGCGCCACCAGACGTTGTTCGAGGTATCGATTGCGATCGATGAGTCGCTTGTGGCTCAGCGCCCGCGCAACCGCGGTGAGCAAGATTTCATTCTGCCCGAACGGCTTCACCAGGTAGTCAAAGGCTCCGCGGCGCATGGCCTCGACCGCGGAGTCGATCGTGGCGCGACCGGTCATGACGATCGTCGGCGTTCCCGGGTGCTTGGCGGCGATCGCCGATACGATCTCGATCCCCGTCGTATCCGGCAAATGCAGATCCGTCAGGACGACGTCGGGCGCCTGATTGCCGAACGCCGCGAGTGCCGCGAACGCCTCGGCGCCCGAGCTCGCTGGAGTCGGATGGTAACCCGCGCCCTCGAGCACCCTCTGGACCGACCGCAAGATGCTCGGATCGTCGTCGACGACCAGCACCCGGGTCATCCCGTCCCCCCGTCGCACTGCTTTCACGATGCCAATCGTGCCACGACGACGGTGCGCCCACAACGACCGTTTGGTCGAGCGTACCGCACGATTCATCGTAGTAGCGTGCTCAACGTAAGACGAGCGAAAGGGAACGAGACGCCGCGCGAGCCGAGGCGCGTTCTCCAGCTTGGTGTCGCGGGAGCGTCGCTTCGTTCGGTAGGCTCCCCACGCGAAGACGGTGCGTTCGCGATCGCTTCGCCGCTCGGATCGATTGGCCCGCCACTTCAGCCGCATGCGATGCATGTAGGCTCCCCATTCCCGAGCTCTTCCGTCCGGCTCGAACGGGCCATGGTCACGCGGACGGGGGCAAGGAGACCTGCGCAACCGACAACGGTGCCGGGCGATCGCCGAGCGATCTTGGCCCGCAAGACGTGCGCAGGCGCAGGCGTTCGGTTCGGCGAATCCATGTCGGCTCCTCGGCATCCAGCGGCTGACTTCCGCGGATTTGAAGGGCGGGATCCCGGAGACGTCACGAAGTCGGCGGGACCCTCGACGCGTGGCGGCGGCCTGATCGAGGGCCGACCACAGTCGAATTAGCCGAATCAGCCGCCGGTCGTGCGCGGGCCGCTCGCGCGGCTCGCGCGAGTCGTCACTGGCCGAGCTTCGCCAGATGGTCTGCCGCGGGTGCGAAGCGGTTCGAGCAAGCCACCGCAGCCTGGTAGTGCGCACGGGCCTGCCCGACGTTGCCGGCCAGCTCGTGGAACATGCCCAGGTTGAAGTGGGCACGATAGGTGCCGACGCCTTCGACCGTGTCGTAGCGCGTCGTCTCGCCCAGACGCAGGCAGGTTTCGAACGCGGCGAGCATGCGCCCGACGTTGCCGGTCTGCATCGCCAGAAGTCCCTCGAGGAACCGCAGATCGGGTGAGTCGCCCATGGCGCGCTCGTGAGACTCGAGGAGCAGCAGCGCGGCGCCGGCTCGTCCGCGCGCCTTGAGCGCGTAGCCGAACTCCACCACGAGGGGACAAAGATAAGGGGCATCGGGAGCGATCGTCGACAGCGCCGCTTCGAAGTGGCCGATGGCCACGTCCAGCTGCTTGTTCCTGGCGAAGGTGCGCCCAAGCTGAAACTGCACGTAGGCGTCGCCAGGCCGTGCTGCGAGCTCCAGCAGAAGCAGCTTGAGGTTGCGCTGCGTCTTGTCGCCTTGGCGCATCGCCGCGTCCGTGTAACCGCTATGAACGGCGCGAAGACCCGTATCGCCTCCACGGCCAGGTGGGCCGATCAATTGCTCGTGGATGCGCCCGACGTAAGAGAACCCGCCCTCGTTGCGGCACAGGCGGCGGAGCGAGCTGCACTGGCGACCCTCGGCGGTGTTGCTCACGATCGTGACGTTGCCGTGTGCGCGCGTACCCGGCCGCAAGAACGCTTCGAGCCGCGTCCAGCCGTCGCTCTCGACGACCTCGTCGGCATCGACCATGAGGCAGTAGTCGCCCGTCGCCGCCGCGAGTGCGACGTTGCGTACGACGCTGAAGTCGTCGCACCACGGCGACTGCAGCACTCGTGCCCCGAGCCGTTCGGCCAGCTCCGGAGTCTCGTCGCTGGAGCCGGTGTCGACGACGACGATCTCGGACACGTGGTCGCGCAACGCCGCCAGACACTCGGGCAACGTCTCCGCTTCGTTGCGCACAATGAGGCACGCACTCACTTTCACGAGGCTTCCCTCCCGGGCTGCGATCGGACGGCAGCTTGGCGACGGATCATGACGAGCGGCGCGAACTTGCCCATGGACCAGCGCCACGCGATTGCGAACACGCGCTCAACGCGACGCGGCAGCCGCCGCCGCCACCTGGCGCCCTCGTCGCGCTCGCGGGACATGCGTCCGACCGCTTTCGTCCAGTCGTCTTCCAGGCCCTCGACCGCCACGAGGCCCGTCATCGGCGCTTCCTTCGGCACGCAGAAGACGTTGGCCTCGGACTGAAAGTGCCCGAAGACGTTGTCTTCGTTGCCGAAGAAGTTCTTCGCCGTGTAGTAGGGCGCGATGTGCCAGAAGTCCTTGTAGACGACCGACGCCACCGCTTCGAGCACGCCGCGCGACCGTTCGACCGTGTCGTTTTCGAGATAGAGCACGGGGCGGCAGCGCTCTATCGTCTGTGTGGCGCCGGCGATGGCCTTGGCTTCCATGCCCTCGACGTCGACCTTGATCAGGTCGCATCGCTGGAGGTCGAGCTCGTCGATCGGGATGACATCGACCGTCTCGCCGGCGCCGTCCGCCGACGCCTTCACCGCGCCGAAGTTGAAGGAGCGTCCGGGATCGATCGCCGGGAAGGTGAGCCGGCCGCGCGCGTCGCCGACCGCCGCCATCACGCACTGGACGTTACGCAAGCCGTTCAGCGCGACGTTTTTGCAGAGGTTCTGGAATACGAGGCGCTGCGGCTCGAACGCGACGACGAGGCCCTGGTCGTCCACGGCCTTGGCGAAGAAGACCGTGTGTGTCCCGATGTTGGCGCCTGCGTCGACGACCACTCCGCCTGGAGCGAGCACTTGCCCCAGGACGAACGACTCGTCATCGCACCAGTCGCCGTAAAGATCGAGCGACCGGCCGATGAACTGGTCGTTGACGTTGTACATGAACGTTCCGTGCCGGCACTTCTGCACGGCCATGTGGGCCGATTCGACGAGACGCGCCGGGACCGTTCGAGTCTTCGAAACGAGCTTCTGTTTTTTCATGGCATATGGCTATGAAGGCTCACGCGAGCGCGGCGACGAGACCGCGCAGTCGAGAGCGCCGATGCGGCTCCAAGAACCCTTTCGCCGAGAGCGTCAGGGCCTTTCGTACGAACAGTTTCAATTCGTCGCTCCGCCCCAGCGTCTCCGCCGCCGACGCGGCGAGCGTCCAGGCGTCGGGCGAGCTGCCGAGCAACGGCTCGATCAACGAGAGCGCCGCGGCAGTGTCTCCGAGCTCTAGGGTCGCCTCCGCTCTGCCGAGATGTGCCGCGGTCGCGTCTGGACGCGCGGCGAGCGCAGCGCTGAACGCGGCCATCGCCTCGACAGGTCGTCCGCGCTGCAGCTCGACCGTGCCGAGCCGTATCCAGCTGTCGAACCCGCAAGCGACGGATTGGGAGAACCTGCGCTCCCCGAAGCTCAAGGACGCCCGGTAGCCGTCGCATGCGGTGGCGAAGAGATCCGCGCGCTGGGCGGGATCCGTAGTGTCGAGCGCCTCGTATTCGAACGCGTAGGCCATCAGATACGACAGTTCGGGGTTGTCCCCCTCGATCCTGGTCGCGACGCGGATCGTTTCGCGTGCATCAGCGTACCGTCTACGTCGGATCTGGACGTGCGCGCGCGCGGTAGCAAGACGCTGGATCGATGGCGATTCGCGGGTGCGTGATGCGATGCACTCCCAGCCGCGGGCTGTCGTCTCGTGCGCGTCGTCGATCGCGCCCGATCGCAGGTATTCGTACGCGAGATAGCCGTACGCCACCACGTCGCCCGGATCGCGTTCGAGCCGCGCTCGCAGCATACGGATGTTTCGATCGGTCTTGCCTTTGCCGTCGACTATCTCTCGAGTCGCTCCCAGATGAACGATGTCCACGTCCGTTCCGCCCATCCCGTGCCCGCGTCGCCTCAGCCAGGGCGTCACGTTTTCGTGGATGGCGTCGACGAACGTCAGCCCGTCGGTGTTGCGCAGCAACCGAGGCGCCAACCACACCTCGGAAGCGCAGTCGCGACCCGACACGACGTCCTCGACGCGTGCGTCGAGGCGTGCGGCCGTGTGCATGCGCAGCATGCCGCAGTCGAACTGCGCCCGCTTCAAGGCGGCCCGGAGTCGCGCCGCTGAACCGGGTCCGAGTCTCTCGTCGGCGTCGAGTACGAGCACCCACTCGCCGCTCGCGTGACGAAGCGACTCGTTGCGGGCGGCGGCGAAGTCGTCGTTCCACGCGAAATCGAACATGCGCGCGCCGGCTTGGCGCCCGAGGTCCCTGGTCGCGTCGGTGCTTCCGGTGTCCACGATCACCATCTCGTCCACGGCGCCGCGAACCGAGGCCAGGCACCCGGGCAAAAGCGCCGCCTCGTCGCGGACGATCATGCAGAGCGTGATTCGGGCCATGACCTTCTGCTGCCCACTGCAATCGGCCGGCCAGCGGTCTCGCCGAACGTGAGCGGTCTGCCCGGGGAAAGGCGTCAGCTGGATGACGTTCGCGCCGACACCGAATTGACGCGCCCCTTTCGGACACAGGCGCCTCCCGGCCGCCTCGGCACTCGTCGCCGCCGGGAGCCGTGGTGGGAACGTGTCTTGCTCCCGGGGCTGCGGTGCCCACCATCAGCCTCTGCATGATCGTTCGGGACGAAGAGGCGTTTCTCGCGGGCTGTCTCGCCTCGGCCAGGGGCGCGGTCGACGAGATGATCGTCGTCGATACGGGGAGCCAGGACGCGACGAAGCGAATCGCCCACGACGCGGGTGCCAAGGTGTTCGACTTCGCCTGGTGCGACGACTTCGCTGCCGCGCGCAACGCATCGCTGCGGCACGCCACCGGAGACTGGGTCCTCGTGCTCGATGCGGACGAGCAGCTCGCCCGCGGGAGCGCCCTCGTCCTGAGGGAGGCGGTCGAGGGAGCCAGGTTCGACTGCGGACTCCTTCGCCTGCACAACGCGCCGTCGCTCGACATGCGTCCGGACGACGTTCTCATGTGGGGCAAGCAACGGTCCGAGACCTCGCGCGTGCCACGCCTGCTCAGAAATACCGACGGGCTCGCGTTCGTGGATCCCGTCCACGAGACGGCGACGCCATGGCTACGCCGTAGGGGGAGCCGCTTCGCCGCACTAGAAGCTCATATCATCCACTACGGCGCCACCGACCAGGTCGTCTCGACCAAGGCCAAAGGCGAGCGGAACGTTCGTCTGCTCCGCGCGCGCCTCGCGCGAGACCGTACCGATGTCGTCGCCTACGCCTACCTGACCACGCAGCTCATGGCCGTAGGCCAGGTGGCCGAGGCGACGGAGGCCGCGGACCTCGGGTGGGAGCAGGTGGCGGGCGTCGCGATCGACATCGCCCCGGCGATTCAGTGCCTCGCGACGGGGAGGGTTCGTTTGCTGCTCGCGGCGGGGCGAGTCCCCGAGGCCCGAGAGACGCTCCGCACCGCGCGATTGCGTGAAGGCGAAAGCACCGACTTGATGTTTCTGGATGGGCTCGTGTCAGAAGCGGAAGCTTCGGCCGTAGGGGGCGACCGGGCCCGCCGCGGCCTCGAGTCAGCACGCGAGAGCTATCGAGACTGCATCGGTACGGTTTCGGGTCACCTCGCCGCGTCGTTCATCTCCGGCGCGAGTTCGTGGCTCGGATTGACGCACCTCGGGATCGTCGAGCTACTTCTCGGTCATCCTGCTGAAGCTCTAGGCGCGTTCGAGCAGGCCCTTGCCACGAGCCCCACGGCCACGGAGCCGCGCCTCGGTCTCGCTGAGGCGACGCTCGATCTCGGTGAAGCGGGGCGAGCCCTTGCTTACCTGGAGAGTCTATTGGCCTCCCCGCCGGTTCAGCCTGGCGCGGAGGTCGGCGAAGCGAAAGATCGCACGCCGCCCGACGCCTGGACGCTGGCCGCCGTGGCGGCCCACCGCCTCGGGTTCGCGAACAACGCTCGGCTCTTCAAGCGCCGCGCCGTGGCACTCCTCGGCAACGGCTTCGTGGCCCCTCATCGCCGTCTACGACTGAGGGACCTGCACACGGGCGACGCGGGGACGTGAACCGTCGTCCGTCTCGCCGGTGCCTTAGAGCCCCTTCCTCTTGATCATCTCGACGAGCGTGGTGCGGTTCACGCCGAGGAGCTGCGCCGCCCTGTTCTTGTTGCGCCCGGTCTTTTCGAGTGCCTTTCGGATCAGCTCGTTCTCGTAGAGCTCCACGGCTGATCGCAGGTCGATTCCGCCCTCGGGCAGGGCGGCTGCAGCCATGCGACCACTCGGAAGTTCGTGCCGCATGCGCGGCGGAAGGTCGTCGGCGGTCAAGTATGGGCCGGGCCCGAGGAGAACCGCCCGCTCGACGACGTTTTCGAGCGCCCGAACGTTGCCGGGCCATTCGTATCCCGTCATGATCTCGAGCGCTTCCGAGGTGAATCCCTGGAGCTCGGTCCGTCCGGATTTCTCGACGCAGGTGCGAAAAAAGTGCATCGCGAGCAGCTCGATATCGCTCGCGCGATCGCGAAGCGCCGGCACCCTTACGTGGATGACGTCGAGGCGATAGAAGAGATCTTCGCGGAACCGACCATTCTGGACCTCTTGCTCGAGGTCGCGGTTCGTTGCCGCGACGACGCGGATGTTGCACTTGACCGTGCGCGAGTCGCCGACCGGGGAATACTCTCGCTGCTGGAGCAGGCGCAAGAGGTTCACTTGCACGGGGGCGGGCAGCTCGCCCACCTCGTCGAGGAAAAGGGTTCCCCCCTCGGCGGCGGCCACGCGCCCTTGCCGGGCCGCGTGCGCCCCGGTGAACGCCCCTTTGGCGTGACCGAAGAGTTCGCTCTCGACGAGGTTCTCCGGGATCGCGCCGCAGTTGACGGCGACGAGCGGCTGCGAAGCCCGCGGGCTCGCATCGTGGAGGGCGGCGACGATCAGCTCCTTGCCGGTCCCGCTCGGACCGGTAACGAGGACGGTGCACGACGACGCCGCCACCCGGCCGATCGTCGCGAGGATCTCGCGCATCGAGGGGTGCTCCCCGATGATTTTTCCCCGGCTCGTTGGTCGAAGGGTGGCGTGCCGCTCCGCGAGACGCACGGTCGTGCTCTCTCCGGCTATCGGGATGTCATCGCAACCAAGAACCTCGGCAGCTCCACCCTTCATGCGCCCCCCCTGACTTCACCCATGAGCGACCGTCGGGCCACAAGGGGGCCACGCACAGGTTCATCGGGGAGCTTACGATGGCATCGCGATGCAACGGTCGCAAGGGTCTTGGGATCCATCGGCGAGGAGAGAACGGCGACCCGCCGAGAAACTTAAGGGGTCAGGCTCTTGTTTCGACCGCTTCGACCGCTTCGGCGGTTGCGGGCGGGGCTGCGCTGGCTCCTGCCGCTTCACGCGCCATCTGCGCGACCGCGCCGGCCCAGGCTTCTCGTAGCGGCGAGAGGATCCGAACGACGTCTGTCAGCTTCGCCGGGTCCTGGTGAAGGTTTCCGGTGGTGATGTGCGACATGCAGAAGCCGTAGAGCGGCGACAGCTTCTCGTACAACGTTGGCAGGACGTCTTCTTTGAGACCGAGCAAGAGCTGCTCGAGGATCGCGAGCGAGCGGCTGACGCGCTCGTTACTCTTCGTCCGGTCCTTGGCCTCCATGGCTGCGGCACCTTCGCGAAGGAAGCGAAAGAGGGCATCGTACAGCATGACGAGGAGCTGCCCCGGAGAGCAGGTCGTGACTTTCACGACTCCGTAGCGCGCGAGTTCTTTGGGATTCATGGTCCTTCCTCACAGACGAGAGATTGCTTTCGGCCCAGGCGATTCGACGTGCTCCAAGGGCCGGACGAGGTCGAGCGGTGCGCGCGTCACACGAAGGTGCCGGTGCCGCCGAGATTGAAGAAGTCGGTCTTGTTCGACTGCACGGTGGATTCCATGGACGAGAACTGCGCCTGCAGCGTCGCCTGGTACGTCGCGACCTGCGCTTGCAGGTTCGCCTGCGATTTCGTGAGGTTCGTGACGCGGTTCGTGAACGACGTCACCTCCGCCTGGATCAGTGAGCCCGAGCCGGTCGTGAGCGTATTGATTGCGCTGCTGATGGTGCCCATGATGCCGGTCGAGCCTGAGGTCGGGTCCTTGACGAAGAGCTTCTGCACTCCGCTGGGGTCGCTCGCGAGGGCTGCGCCGAGCTTCGTCGAGTCGAGCGTGAGGGTCCCGTCTTTGTTGAAGGAGAGGCCGACGCTGCCGAGATTCTGAAACGTGGAGTCGGAGCCCGGCACGTCCGCGGCGATCAAACTCGATAGCCGGCTGAGGGAGCCAGCGACCGCGCGGTCGCCCGCCAGGAGCGTGTTCGAGGCCGCGGCCGCTCCGTAACCCGCCGCCGCGTGGCCCGCCGTGACCATCGCGTTGTAGGCGGTGACGAAGGCAGTCACTTTCTGGGTAATCGCGGCCGGGTTCGACGCGACCGTGACCACGACGGGAGGGTCGGTGACGGCGGTCGCCGTGACGGCGGTCAATGCGAGAATGACGCCGGGAATGGCGCCGGTGACCTGGTTACTGGGGCTGGTGATCTTGAAGCCGTTGACGTACGCGGTCGCGTCGCCCGCGCTCTGATACGCATTGGCGGGGTCCGAGAGGCCCAGCGCCGGGCTGCCCGCGGCGGGCGTCAGCCCGCTCTCGTCGAATGTCACGGCGTTCGCCAGGCCCGTCGCGGTCCCCTGGACCTGGAGCCGATAGCTCGTTCCGTCGTAGAATACCGAGGCGGACACTGCTGCGCCGCTCGTGTTGATCTTGGTGGCAATCGTGGCCAGGGAGTCAGTCGCGTTCACGGTCACGGGGGAAGTCGCCCCGGTGATGCCGAGCGAGCCGGACATGCCGAGGGCCCCGGTGCTGGAGGTCATTGGGTTCCCGTAGGTGAGCTGCGCCGTTGCGAGCTTCGTGACCTGCAGGTTGTACGTTCCGCCGGCCGCCCCGCTCGAGGCGCTCGCGACGATCGCCGAGCTGCTCGAGCTGGCCGTGTAAGACGAGTATTGCGTCGGGTCCGATAGCGCGTTGGCGGCCGTCTGGAGGGCCGACAGATTCGAAGCGAAGGACGAGATGGTCTTCGAGGCGTTCTGGATGTTGGTCTGCTGCGTCTGCATCGCGGTCAGCGGAGCTTGCCGGATGCCGACGAGCGTGCTGATGAGCGAGGCATCGTTGAGGCCGGAGCCGACTCCCAAACTTGCAAGACTGATCGAACTCGTCATTTGTAACTCCGGCCGGGTGCCCATCCTGCGTCATCAGAGCTTCGCGAACTGCGAAGCCCCGGGCGCCGCGTACGTCGTCGCGCCTCCACCCGTGAGGAGCGACACGCGGCGCCCTAGTTCAGCCCCTCAGGTTACTGGTTGTGGATCAAGCTGACGGCCAGCTGCGGCATCTGGTTCGCCTGGGCCAGGATGGCCTCGCCCGCTTGCGACATGACCTGCTGCTGCGAGAGCTGCGCGGTCGTCGCGGCGACGTCCACGTCCTGGATGGCGCTCAGCGCGCCCGCGGTGTTCGTCGACATCGAACCGAGGTTCGAGACGGTGTCGGCGAGGGCGTTCATTCCAGCGCCGAAGCCGGCGCGGATGCCGCTGAGGAGGTCGATGGCGCTCTTGATCTGCGTCATCGCCGTCGCCGCGCCACCAGCCGTGAGGACGTTGCCCGAGAGGCCGAGGCCAGACGCGTCCGCGCCCCCGAAGGAAACGGAGACCGCGTCCGAGGAGCTCGTTCCGATGCCGACCTGGAAGGTGGTCGCAGCGGCGCTGCCGCTGAGCAAGCTCGTGCCGTTGTAGGTCGTGTTCGCGGCGATGTTGGTGATCTCGGTGAGCTGGGCCTGGAACTCCTGGTCGAGGTTCGCCGAGTCAGCCGTGCTCAGCGTGCCGCTGGCGCCTTCGACGGCGAGCTGGCTGAGGCGGGTCAGGATGTCGGAGATCTGCGACGCGCCGCCGTCGGCCGTCTGGGTCATCGCGATCGCGGTGTTCGCGTTCTGCGTGGCCGCCGTGTAGGAGCCGAGCTGCGACTTGAGGCGCATCGAGGCGCCGAGGCCGCCCGCGTCGTCCGCCGCGCTGTTGATCTTGTAGCCGCTCGAAAGCTTCTGCATCGTCTTGCCGAGCTGAACTTCCGTCTTGGAGAAGTTTTCCTGAGCTTTGAGCGACGTGAGGTTGGTCTGAACGAAGAGAGACATGTGAATTAACTCCTGCTGTCTGGGTGCGTGTTGGGGCTTCGAACTCGTTTGCCCGTCGTGATTGTGGAACGGCTGATTCCGGTCGCTATTTAGTAGATTTGTTGCGGCCTCGAACGATTCGTGGCGGCATACACCGGATCACTCGTCATCGTGATTCGAGTTCGCGATCCGAAGAGCCGAATTGGAGATTGCGTCGAGCACTTGCGAGAGATCGGCGCCGGCGGGATAGGCGACCCCGGACATGGCCGATTCGATCGAGGGCACGGCCATGAGAGTCTCGACGGGCGCCTTGAGCCCACTCAGCGACTGAAGGGCCGACGCGTACTGGTCCTCGGAGGCCGTGTAGTACCCGGCCTGTTTGAGTGCGTGCGCGAAGCCGTGCACGTCGCCGACCTGGGCGCTCGAGAGCGCGGAGCCGAACTTGTGCGACAGGAGGCGAACGTAGTCGTCCGCGCCGTCGTCGACCGAGGCGTAGGCACGGAACCCTTGCCGGAGCGTCACGTCGTGGGCGCCGACGACTTCGTGCGTCAGATAGTTGGCGGTGTCACCATGCGGGCTGACGCCCTTGATCCCGCCGAAATTGAAATTGTACATCTGGGCGCCGCTGCCCGTCTCGAGCGATGCCTGCGCCGTCAGCGTATCGAGGAGAGCGCTCGAGGGCGGCGCGCCCGTCATGCGCTTGTAGGCGCCGCCTATGGCCCGGCGAATGTCGGACGTGGAGACGGGCGTGCGCCGCGCCGCGACTTCGCGTCCTCCGCGCGTCTGGGGCGCGGTGACGGAGGAGGCAGCGGTGATCCCGGGCATGTTCCCGATACAGAGCAATGCCCGTACCGTCGGCGCCGCGCTACGAATCGCCGGGTACCGTGGTCACCACCTTGTGGTCGGCCTGCTGGAACGCGTCGAGAGCCTTCTGGAACGCGTCGAACGCGCGGCTCGCCGTGACGAGGTCGGTCATGGCGCCGACGACGGACGTGTTGCTCCCTTCGAGAGTGCCAATGGAGAGCTCCCCCTTGGCGACGGTTGGAGTCCCGGCTGCGGCCGTCGCGTTCAGCAGCGTGCCGCCTTCAGGAACGAGCCGATCCGGGCTGGAAAACGCGACGATGCGGAGGCGACCGAGCTTCGTGTCCCCCTGCCAGACCTCTCCCGAGGCGGCGATCTTGACCGGGCCCTGGTCCTTCGTCGCGCGAATCGGCTTGCCGTCGTCTCCGACGAGCGGGTCCCCGCGCGACGTGTTCAACGTCCCGTCGGAGCCGACGGCGAGCGCCCCGGCGCGCGTGTAGCGCTCGCCGCGGGTGGTGCCTACCGCCAGGTAGCTCTGGTCGGGCAATACGACATCGAGTGCATTGCCGGTCGCGCGGAGCACGCCTCGGGTCGTGTCCAGGCTGACGCCCGAGTTCGTCACCGAGCGGGCGCCGGCACCGCCGGTGGCCGTTGCGAGCGCTTCGCGGAACACGGCTCGAACGCGCTGGTACCCGTCGGTCGACGCGTTCGCGAGGTTGGTCGCGGTCGTGTCGAGCGATTCGGTCTGCGCGATCGCCCCGCTGAGGGCCACATAGATTCCATCACTCATTGACTCACTGCCTTCCGATGAGAGCGCGCAGGCGATGCATCGCCTCGGAGTGCAATTGCGAGACCCGCGATTCAGTGACGCCGAGCACGACGCCGATCTCCCGAAGCGTGCACTCCTCTTGGTAGTAGAGCGCGAGGATCTGCTGGAGCTTCGGCGGGAGGAGCTCAATGGCCTCGGCGGTGGCCGCGGAGAGCTCCTTCTTGCTGATCGCGTCGTCGACGGGCTCGGCAGGGTCGCCTTCGAGCTCGTCGATGTCGAGGAGCTCGAGCCGAGCCATTCCGGCCGAAGAGATTCGCTGGAGCAGGCGATAGTAGTCCTCGAGCTCCATCTCGAGGCCGTGGGCGATTTCCCCTTCGTCGGGCGCGCGACCGAGCCGCGTGGTGAGGGCGCGAATCATCTGGGTGACCTTGCGCGACGATCGCCGGAGCTCCCGCGTCGCGGGGTCGAGGTTACGGAGGTAGTCGAGCATGGCGCCGCGGATGCGGCACGACGCGTACGCATCGAACTCGTCGGCGGGCATCGCCCCGTCGGCGCGCCGGTGGGCCTCCATGAGACCCACCCAGCCGTAGCCGACGAGGTCGGCGACGGTGATGTGCTTCGGTACCCGGCGAGCCAGCCGCATTGCGCAGCGGCGCACCAGAGGGAGAAAGTGCTCGTATGCCGCGCGATCGAGGTTCCGGTGGGCATAGCCTTCCGCCTGCAAGGGCGCGGCTGTCATTTCGAAGCTCCCCGCCCGACCGGGCGCATGACGGCGTCGAGAATCGCGGCCATCGTGGCGGGCGCGACGTCCTCGGGCACCCGCTGGCCGGCGCATAGAACGGCGATCGGGAGCTTTGAGACGTACGGCGCATGCGCGAGCCCCGACGGCGCATCCGTCTCGTCGAGCTTGGTCATTGCAATGGCAGTCGGGTTCGCCGTCGCGAACGCCTTGACCACCCGCGCGACGTCGACCGCCCGGACGTTGGCCGGCATGCACAGGAGGACGTGCCTGGAGAATGGTCGGCACTCCGGGGCGGCGGCGAAGGACGCGACGGAAAGGAGGCGCTCGGCGGAATCCACGACGGGCTCTCGACCCGACGTGTCGACGAGCACGAGGTCGGTCGTGGCGCTCGCGAGGATGCTGGCAAGCTCCGAGGCGTCGCGCGCGACGGCGACGGGCATCCCGAGCAGATCGGCGTATCTCTCGAGGTGTTCGACGCCGCCGACCCGGAAAGTGTCGCACGTCACCAGCGTGACGGTCTTTCCCTCGAACTTCGCGCGGGCCGCCAGCTTGGCGAGCGTGGTGGTCTTGCCGACGCCGGTCGGGCCGACGACCGCGATGACCGCCCGACCTTCGGCGGAGAGAGGCCATGGAGTCACGTGAATGAGCTCGGACACGGCGTCGCGGAGGCGCTCCTCCAGGCCGACAGCCCCTTCCTTGCGGGCTCGCATCGCGCGCGAGAGAGCGGCAGCCGCCCGCCCCTCGATCCCCGTCACGCGGACGAGCGCGGTCGCCTTGTCGCCTCTCGGGGGCGTCGGCGTCAGCTGGTCGAGCTGCTCGCGGATCGCGGCGATGTCTCGCGCCAGATCCGGGGGTGCCGCCGGCGTAGGCCGTTCCTGGTTGACCTTTGCGGCGCGCAGCTCGGCGCGCAGCTCGGATCGCAGCGCGGCGATTGGGTCGCGCGTCGGTCCCCGCTCGGCAGGAGCGTAGGCGCTCGAGGCGAATGGGCCTTTCGGCGCATTCGATGTCACCGGCGCTGCCGGGGGCGTGTTCACGACCGCGGCGGCAATCTCACAGTCCATCCCACCGAGGAGTCCCGCCATGCCCGATCGCCGGCGATGGCGCGTCGTGAGGACGACGGCGTCCTTGCCGAGCGCATCGGAAGCCGCCTTGCGAGCTTCGTCGAGGGTTCGGCCGCGGAAGACTTGAGTCGTCATTGAGCTCCTCATTGAGCGAACACAGGTGTCGGCGCGAGGCGCTCGAGCACGTTGATGGGCGTGCTGGAGTCAATCTCGCGAAACGAGACGACCGCGAGTTGCGGGATTTTGCGCTCGAGGATTGCGCGCACGTAGCGGCGCAGATCCGGAGAGGTCACGACGAGCGGCGTCGCGGAGATCGCGCTGAACTTCTTCATCGCCTGCTCTGCGGTCGCCGTCACGTTGCGGAGCATCTCGGGGTCCACGGCCCCGCCCGATCCCGACGCGATTTCGCGGAGGGAACGACGCAACACCTCTTCGAGGCGAGGGTCGAGCGTCAAGGCGGCGATGGTACCGTCCGCTCCTTTGACGCGTGAGGTGATGTGCGGCGAGAGACGCTCGCGAACGAGCTCGGTCAGTTGCTCGACGTCTTTGGTCGTCGAAGAGAGCTCAGCGAGCGCCTCGAGGATGGTGCGCAGGTCCCGTATCGAGATGCTCTCACGAACGAGATTGCGAAGAATCCGGGACACGTCACCGAGGGAGAGCAAATTCGGAACCAGGTCGTCCGTAACTTTGGGGGCGGTCCTGGCGATCACGTCGATCAGGTGCTGGACCTCCTGGCGGCCTAGGAGCTTGTGGGCATTCGTCCGCAGAAGCTCCCCGAGGTGAGTCGCGACGACCGTGGCGTGGTCGACGACCGTGTAACCGAGCGCCTCTGCCATCTCCTTGTCGCGCACGGCGATCCACCGCGCGGGCATGCCGAACGTGGGCTCGATCGTCCGCTCTCCTTCGATGGGCGGCGCGGAGCCGGAGGGGTCGACCGCGAGGAGCCGGCTGGCCCGGCACACTCCCTTGCCGACCTCGTTGCCCGAGACGAGGACGCGATACGCCCCAGGCGCAAGTTGGAGATTGTCGCAGACGTGCACCGGGGGCATCACGACCCCAAGATCTTTCGCGAGTTGCTGGCGGAGCGACGCGACTCGGTCGAGGAGCGTCCCGCCGCGCGCCACGTCGACCAGACCGACGAGCTCGTACCCGACTTCGAGCGAGAGCAGATCGACCGACAGGGCCGCGTCGACTTCGGCCGCCGAGCGCTTCGGATCGTTGGCGGGGTCGACGGTCAAGGCGGCGACGACCTCGGCGGGCTTCAGCGCGCGCTTGCGGACCGCGAAAACCATGCCGCCAGCCAGCAGCAAGCAGGGAAAGAGCGGCATGCCCGGCATGAGGCCGAGCCCCACCAAGATCGCGGCGGTCATCATGACGGGTCGTCGCCGCCCCAGCAGCTGTGCGCCCACGGCTCGGCCGATCTGATCGCCGGTGGCGCTTCGCGTCGCCACGATGCCGGCCGCGGCGGAGATGAGGAGCGCCGGGATCTGGGACACGAGGGCGTCTCCGACGCTGAGGACCGAGAACGTCTCGGCGGCCTTGGAGAGGTCCATTCCGTGGGCTATGCCGAGAATGAGGCCGCCGATCAGGTTGATTGCCGTGATCATCAGGCCCGCGATGGCGTCGCCGTGGACGAACTTGCTGGCGCCGTCCATGGCGCCGTAGAAGTCGGCCTCGCGTTCGAGGCTCTTTCGGCGAGAGCGGCCCTGGTCCGACGTCAGGGCACCCGAGGACACGTCGGCGTCGATCGCCATCTGCTTGCCGGGCATGGCGTCGAGGAAGAAGCGCGCGGCCACCTCGGCGACGCGGCCGGCGCCCTTCGTCACGACAATGAAGTTGATGACCGCGAGAATGAGGAAGACGACCAGGCCGACGAGCACGTTGCCCTCGACGACGAAGCGGCCGAACGCCTCCACGACCGAGCCCGCGGCTCCGGAACCTTCGCCGCCGTGCAGCAGGATCAAGCGGGTCGTCGCGACGTTGAGGCTCAGTCGCAAGAGCGTCGCGATGAGCACGATCGACGGGAACGCGCTGAACTCGAGCGCCTCTTCGATGAAGAGCGCCGTCAAGAAGACGCCGATCGCGAGCGCCAGCGAGAACGAGAGCAGGATGTCGAGGAGGAATGGCGGTACCGGCAACACCATCATCAAGACGATGCCGATGATCCCCAGCGGGACGATGACGTCCCACGACCCCGCGCGCGGCTTTGCGGCTACGGCGCTCATGCCGCCCTCTTGCCCGATCCCCTGGGTACTCCGCGAAGGCGAAAGACGAAGGCGAGGATGCGCGCCACGGCCGCGAAGTGCGCCGCGGGCACGGGCCGCCCGATCTGGACCTCTGCGTCGAGGGCGCGTGCGAGGGCGCGGTTCTCGAGGATCGGGATGCCGTACTTTCGGGCTTCGGCTCGGATCTGGAGCGCCACGTCGTCGTGCCCCTTGGCCACGACGATGGGCGCCGGGTCGAAGGCGGCGTACCGCAACGCGACGGCCACGTGGGTCGGGTTGGCGACTACGACGCTCGCCTGCTTGACGTTGCTGAGCGACCGCTTTCGCGCGATGGCTCGCGCACGCTGGCGCATGCGCATCTTGACCTTGGGGTCACCGTCCGTCGATTTCGATTCGTCCATGACCTCCTTGCGCGTCATCATCATCTCTTTGCCGAGGAAGAATCGGCTCTGCGCGTAGTCGACGACCGCCACGCAGGCGAGCGATCCGAGCGCGGTCAGCACGACCCGGACGACGGAATCGAAGAGGCGACGCCCGCCCACGTCGATGCCGAGCCGGCACAAACCGAACATCGAGGGAAGCTCGATGATGAGCGCCCGATACGTGGCGTAGCCCACGAGCGCGACTCGAAGCATGTTGAGAAGCGCTTGCGTCGTGCCTTTCTTGGGCGAGAACAGCTGCTGCAGCTTCGGGAAGGGATTGAGGCGCTCGGGTTTGAACGAGATCGCGTCGAAGTTCACGTGGATCCCGGACTGGGCGATGGACACGGCGGTGGACGCGAGGGCGCCCGCGACCATCGCGGGCATCGCGAGCACGAACATGACGGCCGAGACCGACTGCAGGACCCCGTCGAAGTCGCTGCGCGCGATCGCGGTGAGGTCGCCGTGGCAGCGGACGAAGAGCAGGTGAATCGCGTACCCTGCCTCGTCGTGCGACGCGGCGATGACGCCGAGGACGGCCGCCGCCCCCACGACGCCGCCGATGTCTTTCGACTGGGCGAACCGACCTTGCTTGACGAACTGTTCGCGGCGTTGCGGCGTCGGATCGAAGGTCTTCTCGCCAAGCTCGTCGCTCACGGTGCCCTCCCGTCGGCGCCGACGAAGAGCACGTCGAGCCAGCCCGACAGCGACTCGAAGTGGAGAAGCAGCCCGCCCCCGATGTCGCGCACGCACGAGAGAAGCACGACGGATCCGGTGAGCAGCAGGACCGTGAAACCGACGCTGAAGATCTGGAGGCTGGGCGCGGCCCGCGCCGTCATCGCGAGCCCGACCTGTACGATGAGCGCCACGCCCACGACCGGCATGGCGAGCTGCAGTCCCGCGTAGAACGAAAGAATGGCGACGTCGACGAGCACCATGGCGCTCGCCGGCGAGAACGAGACCATGCCGACCGGAAGCGCGCGAAACGAGGCCAGCAGGTAAGCGAGCGCCACGCGATGCACGCCCGCGCTCACTGCGAGCAAGAGCGCCAGGAGCGTCACGATACGAGCGACGATCGTGTCTTGCGCTTCGACGGTCGGGTTCAAGACGGACGCCGAGGACAGCCCCATCGCCTGCGAGAGGAAGCTGCCGGCCATGTCGGCGGCAGAAAGGATCAGGCGAAAGGTGATCCCGATCGCGAGGCCGCACGCCATCTCGAGCGCGGCGGAGACGAAGAACGCGAGCCCGATGTCCTGAGGCGCGTGGCTCGAGACGGCGAAGATGCTCGTCACCCACGAGAGGCCGACGACGAGCCCGACCCGCTGCGTCGGTCCGACGAACGCGCCGGGGAACGGCGAGCTGACGACGAAGCCCCCGATCCTGCACGCCACGAGGGCCCAGGTGATCGCCTGACCAAGTGCGATCGCCTGCAGCATCAACGTACCACGTGCTCGATCGAGGCGATGCTGTCGCGCGTGTACATGATCATGCGCGCCGCGAGCGCGGGCCCGATGGCCAGGAGGACCATCATCACGGCACCGACCTTCACGATGAAGCTGACGCTCGCCTCGTTGATCTGGGTCGCTGCCTGCATGACGCCGACGAGGACGCCGGCGACCAAGGAGGCCATCAAGATCGGTCCGCTGACGAAGATCGCCACCTGGAGGAGGGTCGAGAAGAGCTCGAGCGCGTGGTCGGGACTCAAGCAAAGCTCCGGAGCAGAGAACCCACGAGCAGATGCCAGCCGTCGACGACCGCGAAGAGCATGAGCTTGATCGGCAAGCTGATCGTGGACGGCGGGACCATCATCATTCCCAGCGACATCAAGATCGAGGACACGGCGAGGTCGATGACGAGGAAGGGCAGGAGCACGAGCACGCCCATCTGGAACGCGGTCGTGAGCTCGCTCACGATGAAGGCCGGCGCCGCGATGCGAAGCGGCACCTCCTCCTCGGTCTTCGGGAACGGCAGGTGAGCCGCGTCATAGAAGAGCGCCAGATCGCTCTCCCGGGTTTGCCGGAGCATGAAGGCGCGCAGCGGGACGGTGGCGCGCTCGTACGCCTGACCCTCGTTGATCTGCCCCGCCGTGTACGGTTCCCAAGCGTCCTGGGCGATCGCCGAGGCCACGGGCCCCATCGTGAAGATCGTGAGAAAGAGCGCGATTCCGACCAGCACCTGGTTCGGCGGCGTGGTCTGGGTGCCGATGCCTTGACGGACGAACGACAGCACAATGACCGAGCGCGTGAACGACGTCATCGTCAAGACGATGGCCGGCAACAGCGAGAGGAGCGTCAGCAGCGCGAGGAGCTTGAGCTGCGGCGCCAAGCCGGGTTCGTTGAGGAGACCCAGGTTCACGAGCGCTCACCGTGGCCGAGCAGCCCGCGCGCCTGACCCTCGACCGTGTCGATGTCCAGAGCGCTCGCCCGTGACGATCGCCGCGCCTGCGCGGGCGAGACGGCCTTGGCCTCGACGGCCGCGTCTTCCGTCGCGGGGTCGGCGATGATGTAGAGGTTCTGGACGCTCTGCGGCGTGACCCCGAGGAGCAGTCGCTGTCCCTCGATCTCGACGAGCAGGAGCTCGCATCGAGGTCCCGCGACCGTCCGACCGAGGATGCGCAGCTCGGGGATGCGCTTGTCGGTGCTACGGCCGCCTCGCTTCTTCCAGATCCACGCGCCGCCCCCCGCCGCAGCGACGAGGGCGAAGAGCTTCCAACCGAGACTGGTCGACGCGGGTGCGGGTTCGAGTGTCAAGGGCACACTCGGTCGCACAGGCAGCGGCGTCGAGACGGCAGTAGCCGCGGGAGGGGCGGGGGCGTCCGGGGCCGGGTCGGCCGCCGCCGGGCGCGTCAACGACGTGGCGAAGAGCGCCAGGGAGATGACGCCCCACGCGCGGGGCCCGATCACGAGTGGTCCCCGCCGACGGGAGCCACGATCTCCGTGATCCGGACTCCGTAGCGATCGCCGACGACGACCGCCTCTCCGCGACCGAGCAGCTTGCCGTTCACGAAGATGTCGAGCGGTTCACCCGCGGCCTTCTGGAGTTCGAGCGTCTGGCCGGTAGAGAGCTTGAGAACCTCGGCGATGCGCATTCGCCGTCGCCCGATCTCGAGCGTGATTTCGACCTCGACGTCGCGCAGGAGGTGCATCGCGCCGACGCTGGCCGGAGCCGCAGCCCCCGAACCCGATGGAGTGTCCGAAACAGGGGTGGCGGCGGGCGACGAGTTGCTGGGCGGTTGGTTCATGGCGACCTTTCGCCATGCTCCTCTTCAACCTTCGTGCCCGCTGATCCTCACGGCAATTCGCCCGCTCGACGTCGTCGGCCGTCCGCGAAGAAGCTCGCAATCCTCGGCCCGCACGACCACCGTTCCGTTGACCGGCACGTCCAGCCGTAGCGTGTCTCCGACCTTGAGCGCGGCCACCTTACCCAGGCGCATCGAAAGGCGGCCCAGGTCGACGACGAGATCGAGCTCGACGCCCTCGAGCACCGCGGCGATGCGCGCATCGGGTCCGCTGGCAGAGGGCGGCTCGGACTGATCGACGGCGGCGAGCAAGACCTCTTTCGGTAAGAGCAAGATGGCGCGGCCGACCTGCTCGCCTTCGCCGAACTCGAGGACGCACGCGATCGGCGCGCTCTCGGCGGTGGCCTCGTCCACGCCGGCGGTCCGGCACTCGAGCTGAACTCCGATGGCCGGCGAAAGCGCTTCGGAGATCGCGCGGACCATGCTGTTCGCGAGCCCCGTGATCAGGGCCGACTGCGGCCCCGATAGGCCGACCGGGTTCAAGACGGGCAGCTGGCCATGTCCGCCGAGGACACCGTCGAGGAACATCGCGATCGCGGTCGCGTCGAGCAAGAGCGCGCCGTGTGCGCTGCCAGGCGTAGTGACGACGTGCGTGGCGTGGAGCGGTCGCCGGATGCCATCGAGGAGCTCGGCGACGGGCATCGCTCGTGCGTAAGCGAGCGTGATTGGAACGCCGCGTCGGGAGAGAAAAGGGACGGCGCGCTTGATCGCTGCCGCCAGCCGCGGGCTCTCGCGCTCGAGAACGGCGGAGGCCTTCCGCACGCGCTCGCCTTCGAGCGCGAATCGGAAGAGCTGCACGCGTTCCGGCGCCGCCTCGGTCATTGGACCACGAGGTCGGTGATGAGGATGCGCTCGGCAGCCGTGGCGCCCGATGCACGGACCCGGTCGAGGATATCGGCGCGAAACTTCTCGGTCTTGGTGCTATCGAGCGCGTCTTCGTAGGGAATCAGACGCAGATAGCTGAGGGCCGCGTCGCGTATTCGGGGCGTGAAGCTCTTCAGCGTCTCCTCCTTGGCCGTCTCGTTGAATTCGATCGCTAGCGTGACTTTCATCGGGTGCGACTTCTTGTTCACGTCTTGCGTGAGCACCAGGAACGGCTCGAGGGGAACGGTCGGTCCTGGAGGAGGAATCGCCGCCGCGACGTGCTCCGCGACGGCGGGCGCTCCGCCGGCCGCCGCCGCGTGAGCGGCCGAGAACTTGGCGCCGCCGAAGGCCGCCGCTCCAGCCAGGAGGGCGGGGAGCAAGAGAGCGAGAGGGCTCGGCCCACCCTTCTTGCCGTCGGCCGGCGCGTCGTTCTTGGTTTTCTTTTCTTCCGTCATGGAGAGGCCCGGTCCGATCAAAAACGTGTCGCAAAGCGTGAGCTTGGGAGTCTCCGCGAGATCACTGCTTCATCTGCATCAGCGCCTGGAGCATCTGATCGGCGGTGGTGATCGTCTTCGAATCGGCCTGGAAGGAGGCCTGGTGAGCGATGAGATCGACGAACTGAGCCGAGATGTCGACGTTCGAGCTCTCGAGAGACCCGGTCACGATCGCTGCGCGACCGCCCGAGCCAGCGGCGCCGAGCGCCGGAAGCCCCGAGTCCTTAGTTGCCGCCCAGAGGTTCTGCCCGGCCTGCCCGAGGCCCGTATTCGAGGTGAACTTGGCGACCGCGAGCTGACCGACGGGGATCGTCTGCCCATTCGTATAGGTGCCACTCACGGTGCCCGTGCCGTCGATCGAGATCCCGGTGAGCGCGCCGGACGAATACCCGTCCTGGCTTTGCGCCGAGACGGAGCTCGCCGCGCTGTATTGCGTCGTCCCGTCGAGGCCCGTGCCGCCGTCGGCGATTGGCGTACCGAAATTGAACGTCAGGGGCTGGTTCGCGGTCGCCCCGTTGAAGCTCACGGTGCCGCCGCTCGTGGGAGCGTTGCTTTGCAGCGCGCCCGAGCTGGTGAACGACAGGCTCCCCGTGGCGATCTCGCTGTTCTGGCCCGCTGTTCCGCCCGTGACCTCGGAGCCGCTGGCGAGCACGTGGTAGTCCCACGTGCCGGAGCCGGCGGCGCCGGTCTTCGCGAAGAAGACGTTGACCGTGTGTGCGGTCCCGAGCGAGTCGTAGATCTGCATGCTCGTCGAGTAGTTGCTCGTCGTACCGGGATTCAGCGGGTCGAACGCTGCAACGGGGGTCGCCTGGCTCGAGTCGAGGTTCGCCGTCATGCTGAGCGACGTCGTCGTCTTCGGGCTGAGCGCCGAAGTGTTCACCTTCATGGGCCCCATCGTCGTCGAGAAGGTCCCGTCGGGATTGGCCGGATAGCCTTGAAACGCGAGTCCGTCGGGGTTGACGAGCGTGCCGGTCTTGTCGAGCGAGGTCTGGCCGGCTCGCGTGTAGAAGTTGCCTGTCTGTCCGCCAACGCCACCGTTCACCACGAAGAAGCCGTCGCCCGACAGCGCCACGTCGGTGGAGAGGCCGGTGTTCGAGAGCGCTCCCTCCGAGAAGATTTGCTGCGCTGTCGACATCCGGACGCCCTGTCCGATGGCCCCCTCGGTTCCCACCGAGGCTCCGAGGACGTTGTCGAAGACCGCTCGCGACTCCTTGAACCCGATGGTGTTCGAGTTCGCGAGGTTGTTTCCGATGACGCCGAGCGCCTCTCCCTCGGCATCGAGGCCCGAGACGCCCGTGGACATTGCAGTGAGAATCGACATGGTTTTCTCCGATTACCTTTCAGGGCGACGCCGTGGGCGTGCCTACGCTGGTGACGTTGGATACGGGTGCCGTGGCGCCCGAAGCGAGCGTGATCTCGGGCGAGCCCGATGCGAACGAGACGTTCGCGACCACGCCGCTGACGCTCTGGGAAACGGCGACGGAAGCGCCGTCGGTGTTCGTCGCGCTCACGCTCACCGAGTAAGTGCCGGCCGGCTGCACCTGCCCGCTGTCGCCGCGACCGTCCCAGGGGACGGTCATTCCGCCCGCGGCGTGCGGGCCGAGGTTGAGGGTGCGTACCGGGTTTCCGCTGGCGTCGGTGATCGTCGCGACGACCGACGACGCCGGGGCGGCGAGGAGTGCATTCGCCGGCGTCGCGAGCGTTCCGTTGAACGACAGCGATGAACCGTTGAGGGTGACGTTCTTGCCGACCAGCTGAGAGGCCTGATCGTTGGTGAGCCCCGCGATCTGCGCGTTGAGGCTGGTCAGCTGCTGGGTCTGATTGGCCGACTGCTCGACCAGCGAGAACTGAGCGAGCTGCGTGACGAACTCGGTCCCCTGGAGCGGCTGCGTCGGGTCCTGGTGCTTGAGCTGTGCGATCAAGAGCTGCATGAACTGCTGCTGGCTCACAGCGGGGGTCGCCGAGCCACCGGCTCCGGTCGTCGCGGTGCTCGCGGCCGCGGCGACGGCACCAGTGTTGGCCGTCTGGCCGATGCTGTTCGTCATGACCGGTTCCTAGAGCACGATCCGGACCCGCCGCGGACCGGGCACGACGACGTCCTTGCCGTCGCCGTCGCCCTCCTGGTGTCCGTTGCTGTCCGCATGATGTCCGGAGCCTTCGCCGGATCGCGCCGACGACGCCGACGACGCACCTCCTTTGTGGTCGACGTCGACGCGGGCGATCGGGACGTTCGCGGCGCGGGCGTCGGCCGCCATGGCGCCGGCGTGAGGCGTCAAGAACGCGGCGGTTTCCGGCCGGAGCGCCGTCACGCGCACGTCGACTTCTCCGTCCCGGAGGCGGGCGCTGACGGCCACGTGGCCGAGCTCGGGGTGCTCGAATTCGCCATGAGCGGCGTTTCGAATGATCTGTTGATTGTGTGCAGACCGCACCGAGGTGGCTGCTGCGCCGCTGGTATCGGCCCCTGCGGGCGCGGCTACGGCCGACATCGGCTTGACGGCCGTCAGCCCCTTGTCACCCTGGGGCGCAGGCTGCAGCGAGACGTCGACCCCCGGGACCGCTTGCGCGCCTTTGATTGCCACGGGCACGCCGTCGACGATGTCGGCGTCCGGACGGTCGTTCGTGCCCGGCCGCCCGCCGCCCTGCTTGTTGGAGGGACCGCCGGCGTCGCCGGCGCCGGCGTCGCGCGGCGAGCGCACGTCGTGCGTCGTGGCGGAGGGCGAGATGCCGTGGGCTCCGCTTCCTTGGGGGCTCGCCGGGTGAAGGCGCTTGTCGGGAGAAGCGATCGCGGTGAGCGCAGCGGGAGCCGGGGGCCCTGCATTCGATGTCGCCACGGCCGACGGCGTCGAGTCGACCGGGCGCGGGCTCGACGGGCCTTGGGGTCCGCCCCTCGTTGCGGGGGCCGCCGCGCCGCTCCGTTGCGCTGCGGTCAGGTCGCCGCCGCTCGGTTGCGCTCCGGTCGGGTCGCTGCCGCTCGGCGGCACTGCGGTCGGGTCGCCGCCGCTCGGTTGCGCTGCGGTCGGGTCGCCGCCGCTCGGCTGCGCTGCGGTCGGGTGGCCGCCGCTCGGTTGCGCTGCGGTCGGGTGGCCGCCGCTCGGCTGCGCTGCGGTCGGGTGGCCGCCGCTCGGCTGCGCTGCGGTCGGGTGGCCGCCTCTCGGCTGCACTGCGGTCGGGTGGCCGCCGCTCGGTTGCACTGCGGTCGGGTCGCTCTCGGGTCCGCGCATCTCGGAGCCACTCGCCGCCACTACGTCGGCGGATGCGCCCTGTCCGAGCGCGTTCGCGGCGCTCTCGCCTGGCTCCTCGATCCCGGTCGCCACCGGTCCGGACGGGCCGGTCGCGGCCACGTCGCCCGAAGTGTCGCGCAAGGACGCCGGGTCGCCCGCGAGGGCGGGATCCGCGGCGCACAACAGCCCATACGCCAGATCGATCGCGGCCTTGGCGACGAGCGGCTGGAAAGCGCTTCCGCGAGGGTCGGTCGCCGGCGGAGAGGACCCGCGACGTCGCGGCCCCGAGCGAGCGGGCTGCGGCGCCTGTGGCAACTCTGCCGGAGTCGCGTCCATCACCGCGCGAAACCCTTCGTCGTCCTTCGCCGCCGCCCCATTCGTGCGCGGTTCGTGCGCGGGACTCGCATGCGCGGCACGTGTCTCGTCGTCGGGCAACTTGTTCGGTCGCGTGATGTTCATGCGCTCCTGGCGATGCGCGCGGCGACGTCGTCGGCCGCCTTGCGCTCTTGCGTCGATTCTTCCGCGCGGAGGGTCTCGACCAGTCGGTCCCTCCACGTCTCGATCTTCCGGAGCTCGGTCTTGGCCACGCGGAGCTTCTCGCGTACGCTGTCCTCTTGGGCGCGCACCTGCTTCGCGCGCGTGTCCAGCGTCTCGCTCCGTTGAATTAGCGCGATCCGGTACGCGTAGGCCTCGGAGAGGTCGGAGCTCGAGCAAATCGCCGCTGGTGTCGTTGACGCGGCGGCTTCCCACGCCTGCCGCGCGCTCTTGGCATCGACTTCGGCTCTCGCGGTATCGCGGACCCGCTGCCCGAGTTCGATCTCGACGCGATCCACCCCCAGGGCCCGCAGCTCGACGATTCGGTCCGCGCGCCGGATCCGTGCGGTGCTCACCGTGCACCCGCGGCGATCGCGCGCACGGCTTCGATCGACGCGGCGCGCGGGACGCTCTCGCGAAGTCCCTGTCGAACCAGGCCTTCGATTCGAGGCTGCGCCGCGCGGGCCGCGTCGATGCGCGGGTCGCTCCCGGCGACGTACGCGCCGATCTGGATGAGATCCGACGCATCGCTGTACGTCGCGAGGAGCTCACGCACCTTGGCCGCGGCCTTCATGTGGTCCGGGGTAGTGATCTCGTTGGCGATGCGCGAGATGCTCTTCAAGACGTCGATGGCCGGAAAGAGCCCGTTGTCAGCGAGCTTGCGCGAAAGAACGATGTGCCCGTCGAGGATGCCTCGCACCGCGTCGGCGATCGGATCGTTCAGATCGTCGCCCTCGACGAGGACGGTGTACACGGCCGTGATCGACCCCGGGCCGGCGGAGTTCCCGGCGCGCTCGAGGAGGGCAGGTAGAGCGGCGAATACCGTCGGCGTGTAGCCCTTCGTCAACGGCGGCTCGCCGGCGGCGAGGGACGCCTCCCGGAGCGCCATCGCGTACCGCGTCACGGAGTCCATGACGAGGAGGACGGACTTCCCCTCGGACCGAAAGTGCTCCGCGATGGCGGTTGCTCGAAGGGCGCCGCGCACCCGAACGTACGGCGGCGTGTCGCTGGTCGCGGCGACGACCACCGAGCGGGCGAGCCCCTCTTCGCCCAGCGCGCCGCGCACGAAATCGCCGACCTCGCGACCGCGCTCGCCGATCAGGCCCACGACGATGACGTCGGCGGCGCTGTGCCGGCAGAGCATCCCGAGGAGCGTGCTCTTGCCGACGCCAGTTCCCGCGAAGAGGCCGATGCGTTGTCCACGCCCGAGCGGCAGGAGGCCGTCGATGGCTCGCACGCGCGTCTCCATGGCCTCGTGAATCGGACGCCGGGAGAAGGGTGCTGGCGGGGGCGCTTGCAACGCGGCGCGCCCGTGACAGACCGGCTCGGGTTTACCGTCGAGGGCGCGGCCGAACGCGTCGATGATCCTCCCGAGGAGAGCGGGGCCCACGGCCGCCATGGCAGCGGCCGGACTCGCACGGACGCGCGCTCCGGGCGAGAGCCCCGCGGTTCGCCCGAGCGGAGCCGCGAGGACTCGCCCGTGCCGAAACCCCAGGACTTCGAGCGGCACGCTGCCGTGCGGCGCTTCGGCTTCGAGCTGGCTTCCGACGGCCGCGGCGATCCCCTCGACCTCGACGAGCATGCCGACGACCTCGGCCACACGCCCCTCGCGGACGCTGACCCGCGCGAGCCGTGCGCGCTTCACGTAGCTGCTGAGATCGATCCTGAGATGTTCGCTCATGTGCGGCCGACGCCGAGCTCGCGCGCGACCGCGCCGAGGCGGCCCTGGGGGCTCGCATCGATGACGGACGCTCGCGTGCGAACCTCGCAGCCGAGCGCGGCGAGCGACGGATCGGTCTCGATCCGACAGGTCTTTCCGATGAGCGTCACCCACTCTGTCGGAGGGAGGAGCTCGGCGAGACCGGGCGCGACGGCGATGACGACGTCGTCGATCGCGCCCAGCGCTTCGATCGCCTCGCGCGCCCACCCGACCACGAGCGTCGGATCCGTCCGGAGCTCGCTGCCGGTCACGCGCTCCGCGACGGCGCAGGCAAGGCCGACCAGCTCGCCCTCGCTCGCCTGCAGCACGTCTGCGCGCAGCTGGGCCATCGACACGGCCATCTCCGCGAGCTGCCGGCGAAGGGCTTGATTCTCTTCGCGGAGGTCGGGATATGCGGGAGCTTCGAAGATATCCGGGGCGATCGAGAGACGAGCTTCGGAAAGCGGCAGGAGCGACGACCGGAACCCGAGCGGCGCGACGCTCGCGCGAGCCAGCGCGGATTCTATCGTCGCGAGCGGCAGGCCCAGATCGATCACCTCGTGGCGGGGCGAAGGGATCCACGACGGAATCGCGGACGCTACGCTCTCGGCCCGCAACAACCACTCTTCAACGATCGCCGACGGGGAGCGCGTTTCCTCGGTCATTCGTTTTCTCTCCCGAGATCGATCTTGCCTTCGGTCTCCAGTCGCAGCGCGGTCTCTGCGATCTCCTTGCGCGCGGCCTCCACGTCGGCTTTGCGAACCTTGCCGAGCAGCTCGAGGTCGTCCTTGATGAGATCGGCGGTACGGCTCGACACACCGGCGAAGACCGCGTCGAGGATCTGCTGAGAGGCGTCCTTCAGCGCCAAGGTGAGTCTCTCGGTCGGCACCTCCTGCAACATCTCGCGCATCGCCTTGGCGTCGAGTCGCACGATGTCCTCGAACGTGAACATGGCCTGCCGCACCTCGGCCGCGAGAGTGGCGTTCTCCGCCTCCATCTGCGTGAGGATGGCGGTCGATGTCGCGCGGCCAGCGGCGTTGAGCATCCCCGCCGCCTTCCCGATCCCGTCGACACTGACGAGCGTCGCCGCGTCGTCCGTGGGCAGCTCGCTGGCGAGCGCCGTCGCCACGTCCTCGACGACCTTCGCCGGAAGCTCCGTCATTCGGCTGACATGCGCAATGACGGTGCCCTGACGCTCCACCGGCATGGCGCCGAGGATCGCCGCCGCCGCCTTCGGCTCGAGGCGCGCGAGGATGGCGGCGATCAGCTGCGGGGGCTCGTTGGCGAGAAGGGCGGCCACGGCGTCTGCAGGTGCCCCCTCGAGGCGCGCGAGCGGGCTCGTCACCCGGTCGTCGAACATCACTCGCGCTCGCTCCTCGCCAAAAGCGCCCGCGGAGAGCCGCCGCAGGTACGAGAGGCCACCGCGCGGAACGGCCACCGCAGCCGAGGACCGACTCACGAAGTCTCGGAAGGCTTCGTCGATCGCACCCGCCGGCACCTCCCTCATGCTCGACGCGACGGCGCGAAGCTGGCGGAGGTCGGCCTCGTTGAGTTCCTTGACGATGGGAGCAGCGACGACCTCGTCGAGGCTCAGGAGGAAGAGTACGGCCTTCTCGGCACCGGTTAGCACGCGGTCTCCAAGAGCAACTCGGATGCCGAGGCGGTCAGCCCTTGGCGACGGCCGTCTTCGACTCGGCTTCTGCGGTCGATCCGAGCCACGCACGTAGAACGAGGGCCGCCGTCGCCGGATCGTTCATCGCAAGCTGGATGGCCGCGGCGCGCACGTCGAGGGTGGGCTTCGACGTGGCGAGCTGCTGCGCAACAGGCGCCGGCGGCAAGACCGGGATGGCCTCGAGCGCCGAGCTCCGACGGCTGCGCGTGACGACGACGGCGACGACGAGGAGCAGCACCGCGAGCGCCACCGCAGCGGCGCCTATGGGCAAGTAGGGGCGCCAGACCCTCAATGGCCCCCAGGGGGTCGTCGGCGAAGCCGGTGCCTCGGCTACCTCTTTCGCGTCGTCGAACGGGACCGAATCGAGCGTGATGACGTCGCCGCGAGCCTCGTTCACACCGACCGCGCTCCGCACCAGAGCTTCGAGCTTCTGCAGCTCGGCTCGATCGCGAGCGACGACGACGGTCTTGCCGTCGGTCGTCCGTGAGATGCCGTCGAGGACCACGGCCACCGCCACGCGCTTCAGCGCGCCCGGTTCCATGAAACGCTTCTCCGAGACGTGATCCATCTCGTAGTTGCGGGTGTGCGATTCGCGAAACGGCTGATCGGCCCCGGCCCTGGGCGCCGCGGCGCCCGCCTTGGGGGCGCCTGCGTCTCCTTTGGAGGCCAGCGCCGAGACGACGGCGGCGAGCGCGGGCGCGGCCCCGCTCGGAAGGTTGCTCTCCGCACCGGGAACCCCGGCGACGGTCTCGTCGCCGCCCGCCCCGCCGCGCTCCACCGAGGATTCCTCGCTCCGCAGCATCGTCTTGGAAGGGTCGAAGTGGTCTTCGACGTGCTCGACCCGCGCGGAATCGAGTTCGGCCGTGACGCGCACGTCGACGTGCCCCGGTCCCACGACCTTTTCGAGCATCAATCGGGCGCGTTCTTCGAGCTCCAGCTCAATCGTGCGCTGGCGCGAGCTCTGCTCTTCTCCGGACGCGCGCTCGGTGCCGTCGGCGGCGTCGCGCGGCTTGCGCAGCATCTCGCCGTCGGTCGTCATGAGCGCGACTCGATCGGCTGCGAGCCCGGCCACGGAGGCGGCCGTGAGGTGAACGATCCCCGAGACCTCCGAAGGGCCCAGCGCGCGGCCTGTTCGAAGGCGCAAGACGATGGAGGCGGACGCTGGCTCCGCGCGGGCGATGAACACCGACTTCTCGGGCAGCACGAGGTGCACCCTCGCCGACTGAACCGCGGAGAGCGTGCCGATCGTCCGTGCGAGCTCGCCTTCGAGCGCCCTGCGATAGAGAACGCGTTGCTCGAACTCCGTCGCGCCGAGGCGCATCTTGTCGAAGCTCTCGAAGCCCACACCGCCCCCCCGCGGCATACCGGCGCTCGCGAGCTCGAGGCGAAGATCCCCGACACGCGATTCTGGCACCTCGATCGTCGAGCCGCCGACCCCGAGCCGGTAGGGCGCGTTGAGCTCCTTGAGCTTGGCCACGATCGCACCGGCGTCGTCCTGCTCGAGCTGGCCGAAGAGGACGGCGTAGGGCTCGTGCGTCTGCCGGTATCCCAGGTAAGAGGCGAAGACGGCTGCGAGCACCGACGTCGAGATGAGGAGCACGCGCGCCGAGCGGGATAGCCCCGCGAACCAGCCGGTGACGCGCTGGACCACCGCCGCGATCGGCGGCGGGAGTACGCTCTTTTTTGGCGGGCTAGACACTGGTCTTCCAGATCTCCTGGAACGCGTCGAGGAGCTTGTTCCTTATGGTGCCGACGAGCTTGATCGAGATGTCCGCTTCTTTGACCGCGATCATCGTCCCGTGCAGGTCGTCGCTCGCGCCGCGCGCGAGCGATTCTACCTTGGTCGCGGCCGAGTGATCCGCCTGGTTGGCTTCGCCGATGGCCTTCGCGAAGATGTCGCCGAAGGAGACGCCGCCGGCAGCGGGTGACGGCGTTGCGTTCGTGGACGCGGCGCTCTCGCTCGCGCCTTGCGCGGGCGTCAGCGGTCCGATCGCGGTGACGGTGGGAACGAACATGGTCAGCCTCCGATCTTGATCGCGGTTTTCGCCATCGACTTCAGGGACTCGATCGAGGTCACGCCGGCCTCGTAGGCCCGCGAGGCCGTCATCAGGTTGACCATCTCAGTCACCACGTTGACGTTCGGATACTCGACGTAGCCTTGTGCGTTCGCGTCCGGGTGACCCGGGTCGTAGACCATCTGACCGGGGGTGGTGTCTTGCCTGACACCGGAGAGCTTCACCTCGTTCACGCTGCGCAGGATCGGATCGAACGAATCGGGCGAAACCGACTGCGACTGAAAGACCGGATCGAGCCGGTGATACGGCTTTCCGTCGGCGCCTTTCGTCGTCTGCGCGTTCGCCAGGTTGCTGGCGATGATGTTCATGCGGCCACGCTCGGCGGTCAGGCCGGACGCCGCGACTTCCATCGCGCTAAAGACACCCGCCACCTTGAAATCTCGGCTCATGCGCCCCTCCCATCCCCGGCGGCCCATTCCAGGCCGGAAAGCTCGTTCGAGACCAGCGTGGCGAGCGCGTCGTAACGAACGTTGTTCGCCGCGAGCTTCGACGCCTCGCGGTCGACGTTGACGCCGTTGCCGTCGTATCCGGCCGCTGCGCTCGGATCGGAGATCACCTGGAAATGTTCGTCCGTCGGTGCGCTCGCCGATGCCCCGAAGTGCGCGGGATCGGTGGCTTCCATCGCGACATGCAACGCCGACGCGAAGTTTCCTTCTCCTCTCGCCAGATCGAGCGGCTTGAAATTGGGCGTGTCGATGTGGGCCAGATTCGCCGTCAACAGGTTCTGACGGGACAGGTGGTAGTCGAGCCCTGCTTGGAGACTATGAACGGCGTCTAGAAGACCCATGGTGGCTGGCTCTCTTCACGGCTCGTGCCATGACCGCGCGAGACCTGGCCCGCAGGTTGCTGAAGGGCCGGACGAGACCATGCTCAAGCTCACCCGGCTGAACAACCACATCGTCGCCATCAACCCGGACCACATCGGTTGGGCGGAAGCGACTCCAGACACGACGCTCTTCCTCATCGGCGGAGAACGGATCATCGTCCGCGAATCGCTCGATGAGCTGATCGGTCGAATCGTCTGCTTTCGGCGAATGATCCGGATCGGCGACGGAAGTCTCGATCCCGTCGATGCCCCTCTGGGCGACCCACCCTCGATTGACTTCTCCTCGCGCTCCTCTCTCGCGCCGCGCGGGCAGAGCATGGCGCCCGGCCGACTCTCGTTCGCGCCCGCTTCCCGGCGCGGAGACCGGTAATGCAGCCCGGACCCCTCATCGGCATGGCCGTCGCTCTACTCGCGATCCTCGGTGGGAATATCCTGGAGGGCGGCCATCTGGGCTCCATCCTCGGGGGCCCCGCCGCGCTCATCGTGGTTGGGGGAACGATCGGCGCCGTTCTGGTGCAGTACCCCATCTCGACCTGTCTCGAGGCCGTCAAGGCCGCGGGCCGCACCTTCAAGAAGCCATCGCAAGACGGCCACAAGCTGATCGACGAGATCGTCGACTACGCGAATCGAGCCCGCCGCGACGGCATCCTCGCGCTCGAGAAGGTCGCCTCCACCGCCTCCGACCCGTTCCTCGCCAAGGCGATCATGATGGCGGTCGACGGTGCGGATTCGACGATGCTCCGCGAGACGATGGAGATCACGATTTCGAAGCAAGAAGAGCACGGCGAGGACGCCGCCAAGGCGTTCGAAGCCGCCGGAGGCTACTCCCCCACGGTCGGCATCATCGGCGCGGTGCTCGGGCTCATTCACGTCATGAGCAACTTGAGCGACATCGCGGCCGTCGGGTCCGGCATCGCCGGCGCCTTCGTCGCCACGATCTACGGCGTCGCCGTCGCCAACGTCATCTTCCTTCCGCTGGGAGGCCGCATCAAACTCTGCCTTCGCGACGAGATCACTCTCAAGGAGCTGACCTTGGTCGGCGTCCTCGCCATCCAGGCGGGCATGAATCCCAAGCTGGTGCGCGAGCGCCTCGCCGAGTTCGTACATACGCCCGGCGGCCACTCGAAGAAGAGCAGCCCCGCAGGCGAAGCCGCCGGCGCGGCGGCCTGAGTCGATCATGAGCGGGCGAAAGAAGAAACATCCGGAGCACGTGAACCACGAGCGCTGGCTCGTGAGCTATGCCGACTTCATCACTCTCCTCTTTGCGTTCTTCGTGGTCATGTTCGCGGTCTCCCAGGTGGATTCGAAGCGCCTCGGACGCTTCACCGAGGCCTTTTCGAAGGCCGTGGGCGAGGACATCATGCCCGGAAAAGGCGACAGCCTCGTTCCGGACGAAGCCGTCAAGCCGCCCGATCCCTCGACGGGGGATCAGAAGCTGCCCCCGGAACTCGAATCGGTTCGGTTGAAGCTGCTCGCGCTCTCCGAGACGCTCAAGGGGCTGCAGGTCATCCAGCGCCGTAACGAGCTCGTCTTGCGCCTGTCGGACAACATCTTCTTCGAGAGCGGCGACGACCAGATCAAGCCGCGCGCCGCGGCCATCCTTCACACCCTGGTTCCCGAGCTCATTCCCCGGGCCGTCGACGTCCGCGTCGAGGGCCACACCGACGATCGGCCCATCAAGACCGCGCGCTTCCAGTCGAACTGGGAGCTCTCGACCTCGCGCGCGACCGTCGTCCTCGCGAAGCTGGCTGCCGAAGGCATCCCCCCCACCCGTCTCAGCGCCGCGGGATACGGCGAATTCCGTCCCCTCGCGCCGAACACGACGGACGACGGCCGTAAGCAGAACAGGCGCGTTGATCTCATTCTCGCGGTCAGCTTGCCTCCCGAGCAGCCGTGAGACGCAAGTTCATTGGCGTCGCAGCCATGTACTGCCTGGGCCTCCTCGCCGGCTCGCTCGCCCCCCGGACGGCCGCCGCGCAGCAGTATCTGCTCGGAGGCAGCGGCGAGCTCGGCTCGGGAATCGAAGGGGGCCCGCCAGGAGCCCCGGCCTTCAGTCTGGCGCGCCTCAGGCTACGCGTCGCGCTCGACGTGCGCGTCGACGAGTTCCCCGCCGACATCTACGCCGTGGGGATGCTCATCGAGCTGACGCCTCATTCTGCGTTCGGCTTCGATGTTCGCTACGCGCGCAGACTCGGTCTGAAGTTCGAGGTCAACGCGGGAGGGGTGGCTTACATCGCTCCGGAGAGCCTCTTCGGTCCGTCGGCCGGACTCAAATATCGGATGCCTCTCTCGGCGACGACGCACGTCACTCTGGGGCCGGAGGCGAACGTCTTCGTCATCGGAAGCGATCTCCCGAGCGGCACCATCATCTGGCAAGTCCTCGTTCAGGCTGGATTCCATGCGGATCTTTGATCGAACCGTCGTCGCCACGGCGTTCGTCGTCGGCAGCGCGTGGGTCGCCGCGAGCTGCCTCGCGGCGGGCGATTGTCTGCGCAATAGCGACTGCGACTCCGACCTCGCCTGCAGCGCCGGGAAGTGCGTCTCCGCGTCAGACGCCGGCGCCGATGTCGGTACCGATGCCGGTACCGATGCCGCCGCAGTCACCGCGGCGGCCACGGCCGAGACCTCGGTCTCGTTGCCCACCGAGGCCGCCGCGAGCTCGACCCCGCAGGACGCGAACGACGACGTCAGCGCCGACTCGGCGGACCAGGACGACAGCGGCTAGCGTCAAACGCCTGGCGATGCGCCAATGCGTGGACGCTACGCCAGCGGCTCCAGAGCGGAGCCGGCGAGGTCCGCTGAGGTCCGTCGACGGTCGGGTGACCCGTGGCACCAAAGTCGCATTGGCTCGGTGACATGTTCCGCTCTCTCAATATCGCCGCGACGGGCATGGCTGCTCAAGAAACCCAACTCGACACGATTGCCAACAATCTCGCGAACGCGAACACCGTCGGCTACAAGAAGCAGAACGCTGAATTCGAGGATCTCCTCTATCAGAACGTACGTTCGGCGGGGCTGACCGAGGGAGGCAACGTCGTGCCCACGTCTACCCAGGTGGGGACGGGCGCGCGCGTCATGGCGACATCGCGCTCCTTCTCGCAGGGCGCTATCCAGCAGACGGGCAACCCGCTCGACGTCGCCGTTCAAGGCAGCGGCTTCCTGATGGTCATGCAGCCTAGCGGCACTCCGGCCTACACACGCGCGGGCACCCTGAAGCTCGACGCCCAGGGTCGGATGACCACGAGCGACGGACTGCCCGTGGATCCGCCCATCACCGTCCCGACCAGCGCGACCAACCTCACGATCGGCTCCGACGGGACGGTCACGGCGACCCAGCAGGGCCAGACCAACCAGGTGACGCTCGGGCAGTTGCAGGTGACCACGTTCCCGAACCCCGAGGGGCTGACCGCTCTGGGGCAAAACCTCTATCAGGCGAACGATTCGAGCGGCACTCCCCAGACAGGCAACCCGGGGCTCGACGGACGTGGATCGCTTCTCCAGGGTGCGCTCGAGAGCTCGAACGTCGACGTCGTGACCGAGATGGTCGCGCTCATCAGCGCGCAGAACGCCTACGAGATCAACTCCAAGGTGGTCTCGGCGGCCGACCAGATGCTGCAAAACGCGACGCAGATGCGATGATGATGCGCGCGACAAGGCTCCTCGGTCTCGCCGGCCTCGCCGGTCTCGTCGTGCTCGCCGTCGCCACGTTCCAGACACCTGGTTTCGCGGCACCGCAGATGGTTCGAGAGGTCAGCGTGGGGAGCTCGCGTGTTCACGTGGGGGACCTCGTCGCGGGCCTCGCCGCCGAGGCGGCGGCGCTCGATCTCGGCCCTTCGCCGGCGGCGGGCGGCTCGCGCATCGTCGACCGCTCTGAGATCGCCGAGGCGCTGCGCAGTCACGAGATGGAGACAACCACCCCGCTGCCGCTCTCGGTGCGCGTGGTGCGCAAGGTGAAGCGGCTCGAGGTGACGGACATCGAGCAGATCGTCCGCCAGGGCCTCGGGCCTAAGCTGAAACGTGGGGTCACGGTGAACGCGGTCCACCCGGCCGGACCCATGATCGTTCCGGACGGTTATACGGTGGTCACCGCCGAGATTCCCCGTCCCCCGCGCCGCAGCGGATCGTTCGCGTGCGATGCGAGCGTGACGTTCTACGAGAACTCGCAGGCCATACGCATGCTGAGCGTGCCCGTGGAGCTGCTGCTCTCCGCGGAAGCCGCCGTTGCCGACGTCGTGCATGGCGCGCGTCTCAACCTCGTGATTCGAAGGGGCCTCGTCGAGATCACGACGTCTGGGACCGCCGGCGCCGATGCCGATGTCGGCGACCCGATTCCCGTCGTCGTCCACCCGTCGGGACGAACCATCATGGCCCGTCTCGAAGACCCCGAACACGCCGTTGCCCTCGACACTCAATGAAGTATCCCGCTCTCCCCGTCCTCGCGATCCTGGCCACGCTCGCGGCCGGTTTGCCGGCATGCGGTCCGCCGCATGTCGCTCCGTTCACCCCACGACAGCGGGTCTATAGCGCGGGAAACTACGCTCAGCGCGATCCCTCCGCCCGGCCGTCGAACGGCTCCCTCTTCAGCGACGCCGTTCCCGGGTATCTCGAAGACACCCGCGCCGTGCGGGTCGGCGACGCGGTCGTCATTCACATCGACGAGAGCCCCAACGCCCAGGGCACGGCCTCGACGGCGCTCTCGCGCAGCTCGAACGCCAACAGCGGCGCCACCGCGCTCCTCGGCCTGGTCCCCGCATTGCAGAAGGCCTATCCGAAATTGGATCCGAGCAACCTCTTCGCGTTCGCGAGCAACTCGGCGTTCAACGGGTCCGGGAACACCGCCCGGAACGGCCAGCTCTCCGGCGACATCGCGGTGCGCGTCGTTCGCGAGATGCCGAACGGCGACATGTTCCTCGAGGGCACGAAGGTCTTGCTGATCAACAACGAAGAGTACCACCTCTACCTGTCGGGCCTCGTGCGCCCCACGGACATCGCGCAAGACAACTCCGTACTCTCGTCACGGCTGGCCGACGCCCAGATCGAGTTTACCGGCCGGGGTGACGTGGCCGACCAGCAACGCAAAGGCTGGTTCGCTCGAGTTCTCGAGTTCGTGAACCCCTTCTGAGGCCCCATGCGCGCGTCGCTCTACATGGCCTTCGCGCTCGTCGTCGCGCTGGTCTCCGTCTCCTTCCCCGCCCGCGCGGAGCATCTGCGCGACCTCGTCGACGTGGGCGGCGCCCGCGACAATCAGCTCATTGGCTACGGCATCGTGGGAGGCGTATCGGGAACGGGCGACGACTTCACCGTCCCCTTCGCCGGCCAGTCGATTCTCTCGTTGCTTCGGCGCCTCGGCGTCCAGGTCGATGCGAGCCAGCTCCAACAGATGCGCCTTCGCAACGCTGCGGCGGTGATCGTGACGGCCACTCTGCCGCCGTTCGCGAAGCCCGGAACGAAGATCGACGTGACGGTCGCTTCGATCGGCAACGCGCGCTCCCTCCTCGGAGGCGTGCTCATGCAGACTGTCTTGAAGGGGCCCGACCAGCAAGCCTACGCGGTCGCGCAAGGCAGTCTGCTCGTGGGCGGCTTCGATGCGCACGGACAGACGGGGAGCACGATCCGTTCGGGCATCACTACCGCGGGGCGAATCGCGGAGGGAGCCATCGTCGAGCGCGAGGTTCCCACCTCCCTGGTCTCGAACGGCGCGCTGCGCCTCGAGCTACGGACCCCCGGCTTCACGGTGGCGGCTCGCATCGCCGAGGCGATCAACGCCAAGCTCGGCCCGGCCTCGGCGTCGCCTCAAGACGGCGGCGCCGTCCTGGTCAAGGTGCCGGCCGACTACACCACCCGTATCGTGGAGCTCGTCGCGATCCTCGAGGACCTCGAGGTCGTGCCGCTGAGGCGGGCGCGTGTCGTGATCAACGAGCGCACGGGGACGATCGTGGCAGGAGGAGACGTGCGCCTGGCTCCGGTCGCCGTGGTCCACGGCAATCTCACGATCGTTGTGAAGGAGAGCCCCATGGCCTCGCAGCCCACAGCGCCGTTCGGCGCCGGGACTACCGTTGTCGTGCCGAAGACCCAGATCGAGACGAACGAAGGAAACCGCACAGTCGCGTACATGCCGGCCGCCCCGACCCTCTCGGACGTAGCGTCCGCGCTCGGCACGCTGGGGCTTTCGCCGCGCGAGCTCGCTAGTGTCCTCGAAGCCCTGCGTGGCGCCGGGGCTTTGGAAGCAGAGGTCATCATTCAATGAGCAAGATCAACCCAATCACCACGCGTGCGGAGCCCAACGACGCGCACTCCACCGCACCCACCAAGAAGGCCGGGGACCCGAAGATCCACAAGGCCGCCCAGGAGTTCGAGGCGATGTTCGTTCGTCAGATCCTGACCGCGGCCAAGATTGGCGGTAGCCACGAAAAGAAAAACGGTTACGACGGCATGGCCGTCGACGCCGTGGCAGGAGCCGTGACCAAGGGTGGTGGCATGGGCCTTGCGCGGGAGATCGAGGAGGCGATCCGCCAGGCCTCCCCCGGCGCGGCCGCCAAGAAACTGCCATAGGTTCCCTCAAGTCCTGGCGAGACCCGCCGTTCCGAGGGTGTAGAGCGCAGACCCCTTGGAGCGGACGATGAGGATCACAGAACAATTCAGCCGTCTCAATGTCGAGCCGGTCAAGACGACGGGCCCGACGGCGGCCACGGCGGGGATCGAGTCCTCGCAGCCCAGCTCGCAGGCCGCCATCCAGGTCAACCTCTCGGCCGCCGCTCGCGAACTCGCGAAGGCCAATGGGCCAGGAGCAGTGGACGAGGCCAAAGTGGCGCGACTCCGCTCGGCGATAGACGCCGGCACGCTGAAGGTTGATACCGCGAAGATCGCGGAACGCCTCGTGGAAGGAGACTGATCGATGGACGCCGATTTCATACTCGCGAAGCTCGAGCAAACTCTGGAAGACGAGCGCGTCGCCATCCGGCGACTCGACGGCAAGCGGGTCGAGGCCTGCGCGGTCGAAAAGACGTCCCTCGTCGGGCACCTCATGGCTCTCGACGCGGGGCAACGAAAGCGGCTCGCGCCCCGATTCAACTCCATCGTCGGTCGGCTCCGACGCAACGGCGTACTTCTCGTACACGCGCGCGGCATCCTCGCGGACATCCTCCGGGTGAGAGGCGCCGCGATGAACCTCACCATCTCCAACGCATCGAAGATTCCGGCTTTGCCTACGGGCGGCCGGCTGTCGGTGCGAGGCTAAAATCATGTCGTCCCTCCTGGGCCTCCTGAACATCGCCGGAAGCGGCCTCGCGGCGCAGACCGCTGCAATCGACGCGACCGGTCAGAACGTCGCCAACGTGAACACGCCGGGCTACTCGCGCGTCACGGCGAACCTCGAGACGACCGCGACGGGCGACACGTTCTCGGGAACGGTGCAGGCCAACGGCGTCGTCCGTTCGTATAACCAGTTCACGTACGGCAACCTCCTCTCGGAGCAAGGAAAAGGCGGGGCCGCCGACGCGCGCAGCCAGGCGCTGAACCAGGTGCAATCCGTGATGGCTCCCGGAAGCGGAACGATCGCCGACAGCGTCAACGCGTTCTTCACTTCCGCGACCACGCTCGGAGGCTCCCCGTCGGACCCGTCGGCGCGGGCCGTCATGCTCCAGAGTGCGACCACGCTGGCGCAGTCGATTTCCGGGACGGCAGCGGGCCTCTCGAGCGAGCGAAGCTCGCTCCTCACCCAGGCCCAGGGCGTTGCGACCGATCTCAACGGCGAGCTCTCTCAAATCGCGAAGCTCAACGGTCAGATCGCGAGCGCCACGGCGCAAGGCTCGCAGCCGACCGATCTCCAAGACAGGCGCGACGCCCTCGTCAGCAAGGTCAGCACGCAGATCGGCGCGCAAGCCATCCAGGACTCGAAAGGCAATTATACGTTGCTGTCGTCCGGGGTCGCGCTCGTGACCGGCAACCAGGCGTCGGCCGTCAGCGTTGGCGTCGACGCCAGCGGCAAGATGCAGGTCGCCGCCAACCAGCCCGGTGGGGCGACAATCGACATCACGGCGAACACGAACGCCGGTTCGCTGGGCGGCCTGCGCGAGGCGCGCGACACCGATCTCGCCGCAGCTTCTTCTCAGCTCGATCAGTTCGCCTCGAACCTGGCGACCGCAGTCAACGCCGTCCAGTCGTCCGGCTACGGCCTCGACGGCGTCACCGGGCGCAATCTCTTCACTCAGCCCGCCACGGTCGCGGGGGCGGCCGCGTCCTTCGCCGTGGACCCGCAGGTGGTGGGCAATCCGCAGTTCCTCGCGGCTTCCAGCACCGCCGCGGGCCTCCCGGGGGGCAACGATGTGGCCGTGAAGCTTTCGCAGCTCGCGTCGCAGTCGCTCAGCGGCGGTCCGCCGCCCGCGCAGGCGTTCGGCGCGCTCGCCGCGAGCGTCGGGGTGGCGGCCTCTGCCGCAATCAGCGAGAGCGAAACGCGAACCGAGACGGTCACTCAGGCGAAGGATCTGAACGACAGCTCAAGCGGCGTCTCACTCGACGAAGAGATGGCCAACATGACGGCGTTCCAGAATGCCTACGCCGCGTCGGCCAAGGTCATCCAGACGGCCGAGACGCTCCTCAACACTCTGATGCAGATGCTGTGAGAACCAGGGTATCCCAATGCGAATAACGACGAACATGCAGCTCACGGACGCGCTGGCCAGCCAGGCTCGCGCGTCGCAACAGGTCTACAACCTGACGAAGCAGGCTTCGACCGGCCTGAAGATCAACGCGCCGTCGGATGATCCGGCGGGGTACGCGTCGGTCGTCACCGCCAACGCGCAGATCTCGGTTCTCCAGGCGCGCAGCGCGACGATCGACAACGCCAATGGCGACCTGAATCTCGCCGACGGCGCCCTCGCTTCGGCCGGGGATCTCATGATCCAGGCGAAGCAGCTCGCGATCACGTCCGCCGACGGCAGCCAGTCTACGTCGGACCGCGCGAACGCGGCCGCCCAGATCTCCCAGATCGCGCAGCAGCTCATCGGGCTCGGGAACACACAAGGCGCGAGCGGCTACATCTTCGGCGGGACCAAGACCGACACGCCGCCGTTCAGTGCGAACGGCGCGTTCAACGGCAACGCCGGCGTGACGCAAGTCGAAGTGGCGACTGGAGTCCTGGCCCAGAGCAACGCGAGCGGCGCGAACGCCTTCACGGCGGCGGGCGGACGCGATGTCATCGCCGACCTCCAGAGCTTGGCCTCGGCGCTCTCGAGCAACGACGTGTCCGCGATCCAGTCGTCGATTGGCACCATGGGCGCCGACGGCGATCAGCTCGTGGCCGCGCGCGTGAACGCAGGAGTCGCGGCGAGCACGTTGCAGTCGAGCAGCCAGATCATCAGCAGCGCGCTCATCACGGTACAGACAACCGCCGCCGGCGAGTCGAACGCCGACATCCCGACGGTCTACTCCGAGCTGACCCAGGCCCAGACGAGCTACACGAGCGCGCTCAGCGTGAATCATCAGATCTTGTCGATGTTCCAGGCCAACCAGAACATCTAGCGAGCTCTTCGCGGCGGCGTCGTGGTCGGGGACATCCCCTCCAGGCGACGAGCCGCCGTCAGCCGGCCGCATCGAGGCGAGCAGGCCATTCATCGGCCGCCCGCATCGTGGCCAGCAGGCCATTCATCGAAGCACGACGATCACGTCGTCGAGCGCGCAGCGCGCGATGTGGGCGACGTGCTCGCTGGCGTCCGCCGCGTCTCGGTAGCTGACGGCTCGCGGCTCTCCGCTGGCGAGTACCTCGGCCAGTTGGCCCATGATCGTTCTCCCTGCCTCTCCGGGCATGAGCTCTTCGATCGACGTCGCGGCGGCAGCCGAGGCCTCCGAGTCCTTCAGCATGCGCACGCCGCCGCCGCGCCTCAACCTGAATGCGGTGTCCGGCATCGCCTCGAGGAGCGCATGCATTTCCGCCTTCCGCTGCTGGAGCGCACTCTGCAGGTCGGCGCGCTCGATTGCGTAACGCAGCGACCGCAAGAGCACCTCGGAGACCACCTTGTCCTTGACCAGGTAATCTTGCACGCCGGCGAGAAGCGCGTTTTTTGCCAGATCCATATTGGCGAGGCCGGTCAAGACGATGATAGGCAAGGCGGGCGCTGCAGCACGGGCCGCAAGCACCGTCTCGAGTCCGTCTGAATCCGGGAGGGTGAGGTCCAGGAGAAGAACGTCGGCCCATCCTGCGCGCAGCCGCTCCACCGCCGGAGCGAGCCGATCAATCCATTCGACCTCGAATTCACCGCCCCAGGCCCGCTTCAGCAGCTCTTGCAGCAAGTGGGCGTCGGTCGGATTGTCTTCTACGAGGAGGATTCGCACGCCTTCCGGCCGTCCCTCTCCTCGCGTGGATATCCCACTGCCTTGCTGGCTCGACATTGGCCTATTCTACACGAAGCCACACTCTGCGGACGAGCTTCACGGGCTCGACGGTCGGTCGCGACGAGACTCCGAACCGCTCTGGCAGTCTGTAGGCTGCGTGTATGGCTGACGCGCCTTTTCGAGGCGGGCTCCGGCGGAGTGAGTCGAGGGTAATTGCCGGCTGAGCGACGTGAAATCTACGCACGCGCGCACCGTTTGAGTATCATGCCGGTGCTGGCCAGCTAGTAAGCAAAGAGGGGAAACAATGAGCAAGAACCAGATGACCGCGAGCGACCTCGCCGCAGGCGAGCGGCCTTCGGACCAGATTGAACGAGATTGGTTTCTTCAACGTTTGGTCGCCATAGTGAATGGGTGCAGCGTAGGCGGCCCAGGGATCAATTTGCCACTCACCGTTCTCAGCGGCGGAGCCGCTATCACCGGGCAACTCATCAGCCACAAGGACTATTTCCAGCGTTTCGCAAACATCTTCGGAGGGACGCTGCGCCGCTCCGGTGATAGCGAGCAGACCGCCACGCAGGTCACCAAGCTCTTTGCGGAAATGGGTGATTTCGCCAAGATAAGAGAGAAGCTCGGGATCCCGCAGCCCGATATCGAGCCGCCGCCGCAATTCATCCACCTGGCCAACGCTTCGATCGTGCACCAGACCGGCGTGATGCCGAACCCGGAGTCGCAAGAGCTCTCGCTCTGGCGAGGCCGCATTGGCGCGGTGGACGCGTTCATGTTCGGGACGATCGGGCCAAAGCGGTCCTGAGAAGGCAGCTGCACTCGTGGACACCAGAAAGTGCCCTCGGCCTC